>Ga0310811_10014788_pt1 | contig 10191 bp, 7 predicted proteins | sample YCmetagenome_FD_207642 | JGI IMG/M metagenome (GOLD analysis project Ga0310811, IMG submission 207642) | Soil microbial communities from experimental microcosm in Duke University, North Carolina, United States - YC | ecosystem: Engineered > Artificial ecosystem > Soil microcosm > Unclassified ...
TACTCACCGTCGAGGACGACGGCCCCGGCGTGAACGCCTCTGACACGGGGCGCGGCATCGGGTTGGCCAACACCCGCGAGCGACTCTCCGGCTTGTACGGCGAAGCTCAGTCGCTCGACCTCGGCAGGACGCCGGATGGCGGGTTCGCGGTCCGCGTCGAGCTTCCATTCCACACGACGGCTGCATCGCGATGACGCTACGAACGGTGGTCATCGACGACGAGGCGCTTCCGCGCCAGCGCGTCGCCGATCTGGTTCGCGGCGACAGTCGCCTCGCGTTGGTTGGCGAGGCCGACGACGGCCGCGCGGCGCTCGATCTGATCGTCGAACAGCGGCCCGATCTGGTCTTTCTCGACATTCAGATGCCCGAGTTGGACGGCTTCCAGGTGATCGCCGCGCTGGACGACGACGTTCTCCCGGCGATTGTCTTCGTCACCGCGTACGACGCTTACGCGATCCGCGCGTTCGAGGTGGACGCGATCGACTATCTGCTCAAGCCCGTCAACGCGGAAAGGTTCGACGCCGCCGTGTCGCGCGTTGTGGGACGCCGTCACACCGAGGAGCCGCGCTCCGACACCGCGGTGCGCACGGTCGCGTCGCGAGCCAGCGAGGTGCGCAACGCCCCGATCGTGCGCTTCGTCGCACGCCGCGGCGCCAAGCACTACTTCATTCGCACGAGCGACATCGATTGGATCGAGGCCGACGGCAACTACCTGCGACTGTGGACGGGCGACCGGTCCCACCTCGTCCGCGAAACGATGAAGGCCGCCGAGGAGCGACTCGACCCGTCGAGCTTCGTCAGGATCCATCGCTCGACGATCGTGGCGATCGACCGCATCGAGTCGATCCAGGCGCAGGACAACGGCGACTACGTCGTCACGACGCAGAGCGGCGCCAAGCTCGCCTCGAGCCGCGGATACGCCGATCGCATCCGCGGCCTGCTCCGCTGACCGGCAACGCTACTCGTACCGCAAGGCGTGCATCGGGTCGATGCGGCTCGCCCGCAGCGCGGGAATGAGCCCGGCGCTGAACGCCACGGCGGCGAGCGCCACGACGGAAAGCGCGATGACGACCGGATCGTGTCCGTCGAGTTGATAGAGGAGCGACTGCGACGCTTTGCCGATCGCGAGGGCGCCGGCGATCCCAATCACCGACCCGATGAGCGCCATGCGTCCGACTTGCATGAGAACCATGACGCGAACACGACCGCCGTTCGCGCCGAGCGCCATCCGCACACCGATCTCGCGCGTTCGCTGCGCAACCGAGTAGGCGAGCACGCCATAGAGGCCCACCGCCGCGAGCAGTGTTGCCAGCACCGCGAACGACGCCGACAACGTCGAGATCATGCGATCGAGGAACACGTTGTCCGCCGCCTGCTGCGGCATCAGCTTCAGTCCCTCGACCGGCAGATTTGCGTCGACCTGCTTGATCGCCGCCGGTATCGCGCGGAGAACCTGGGCCGGCGGGAGTGACGCGCGAACGTAAAATGCCAGGTTGCCGACGCGCCCCGCCTGCCGATACGGGCGAACGAAGACCGGGGGAATCGTGGCCTTGACCTCGGAGTACTTCGAGTCTTTCACTAGCCCGATGATCGTCATGTCCAGCGAATCATTGCCCACCGACATCTTCTTTCCCACGGCGTTCCGGCCAAGACCGAATTTCTTGGCGAACGCCTCGTTGACGATCACGACTTTCGTGGATGTCGCACCGTCGAGCGCCGTGAAGTCGCGCCCCGCGAGCATCGGAACTCCCAGCACGTGGAAGTAGTTCGCGCCCACCGCGTTGGTTCGCGAGCCGGCGTCGGTGTCCGGGTCCTTCTTGAAGCCCTCGACCGACACGCCCTCACCCCAGTTGTTGCCGGCGAGCAACGGAATGGTCGCCGACGTCACCGAGGTTACACCGGGGAGCGAGCTGAGGACCTCCTCGATGCGGCCGTACAATTGGAGCGTCCGCGTCGAATCGTATCCGCTCCGCGACGGCGAGACGCCGAACGTGATCATGTTGTCGATGTTCACGCCCAGATCGACGCGGCTGATGTTGCGCAGACTCTTGATGAACAGGCCGGCGGCGATCAGCAGCGCCATCGACAGCGCGATCTGCGCGGTGACGAGGCTGGCACGGAAGCGCGCGGCGCCGCGGCTGCCCGACAGCTTGCCGGAATTGTTGCGCAGCTCCGTGACAAGGTCGGGCCGTGTGCTTTGTAACGCCGGCGCGATGCCGAACAGAAAACCGGTCGTCAGCGAGATGATGGCGGTGAATACCAGCACCGGCGCGCTCAGCGTGAAGGTCAGCCCGGCGGCCCGCTGGGCCGGAAGCATCGCCGTGATGCCGATCAACGTCCAGTGCGCGACGGCGAGTCCGGCCGCGCCACCGAGGAGGGCGAGCAGCAGCGACTCGGTGAGAAGTTGGCCGATCAGCTGCCGACGCGTCGCGCCGAGTGAGAGTCGGACCGCCATCTCCATCGTGCGATTCGCCGCGCGCGCCAACAATAGGTTGGCGATATTCGCGCACGCGATGAGCAGCACGATGCCGGTGATCGAGAGGAGCAGCGTGACCGGTGTTCGCGTTTGCTTGATGGTGCTGCTCTGGCCGCGGCGCCCGTCGGAGAGGACGATCTTCTTGCCGCGAAATTCCTGCATCGTCTTGGCGCTCATCCCCTTTCGCTGCGGCGCTTCGACGTCGTTGAGAATCGCGTGATAAACGGGATTGACCGACGCCGTCGCCTGATCGATCGTCGCCCCCGGCTTGAGACGGCCAAAGAGGTAGACCCAATAGCTGTCGCGCCGCTCGAATCCGGTCCAGCCCTGCGTCACCACCGAACGCATGCTGATGGGAATGAAGACGAACGGGCGGGCGCCGAGGGTCGTCCCGGTGAAATCCTTCGGCGCAACGCCGAGGATGGTCAGCTGCTGGCCGTTCACCGTGATCTGCTTGCCGACGACGGACGGATCGGCGCCGAGGTTCGTCTCCCAGAACGGATAGCTCAGCACGACGACGTAGTGACCGCCGATCACGTCGTCGTCCGCGGGAGTCAGCAGCCGTCCCACCGCCGGACGCAGCCCGAGGACCGAGAAGTAATTGCCCGTGACGTAGACGCCGCGCCCGTTGACCGGGGTTTGTCCGGCCATCCCCAGATTGACCCCAAGCATGAAATGCCCGGCGATGCCGCTGAACGCCGTATTCGCTTTCTGGAGATCCCGCAGCATCGGGTAGCTGAACACTTCGTCGCAGTCACCCGCGTCGTTGCACGAGTTGCTACCGTACTGCGGCCCCGGCCCCCTGAAGTTGACCAGCCGGCCCGGGTCGGTGACGGGTAACGGTTGAAGCAGCAGCTCGTTGAAGAGCGAGTAGATGGCCGCGTTCGCCCCGATACCCAGCGCGAGCGACAACACCGCCACCGTCGCGACGAAGGGGCTCTTGAACAGCGTCCGAAACGCCAACTTCAGATTCCGCATCCGGTCACCCTGGGAGGCATCAGCGGGTTGGACAGCCTATCCGGGCGGACCGTTTGATTCTTGGCGCCGGGGCGCCGCATCCCGGACTACTGCGCCGCATCCCCCTCGAGGTACGTATACCCCTCGAGCCCCGCCACATAATCGGCGATGAACGTGTTCGCCTCCTGCCGGCTCAAATGCTTCGCCGCGCCGACCTTCCGCCGAAACGTCTGCAACAAATCCGTGGCCCGGAATTGCACGTAGTTCAACACCTCGGTCACCGTATCGCCGTGCACGAGATCCGTCACCTCGTAGTTCCCGTTCGCGCCGAGTCGGATGTGCACGGCGTTCGTGTCGCCGAACAGGTTGTGGAGGTCGCCGAGGATCTCTTGATAGGCGCCGGTGAGGAATACGCCGAGCATATAGGGCTCGCCGTCGCGGAACTCGTGCAACTCGATGCTCGCCGCGCCGTCCGGGTCGCCGACAAACCGGTCGATCTTGCCGTCGGAGTCGCAGGTCACGTCCTGAATCGTGCCGCGGCGCGTCGGCTGTTCTTCGAGGCGATGGATCGGAACGATCGGGAAGATCTGGTCGATCGCCCAACTATCCGGCAGCGACTGAAAGAGCGAGAAGTTGCAGAAGTAGCGGTCGACGAGCGTCGCGTCCATGTCGGCCACGATGTCCACGAAATCGTCGCGGTTCCGCTCGATCGAGCGGGCGAGGACGTTGAGCGTCGCGAAATACAGCTGCTCGGCGAGGGCGCGTTCGCGCAGGGAGAGCACCCCGCTGTTGAACATCTCCTGCGCGCGCTCCTTGTCGAAGGTGAGATCGTGGAAGATCTCACGCACGCGGCGCTTCGACACGTTCTTCCGCGACGCGTCGCGGTAGTCGGCGACCATCTCGTGCAGCAACTGATGATCGTCGTCGGTGAGGTCGGGCACGGGGCGATCGCCCTGCGACTCGACGTCGATCACCTTGAGGAGGAGCAGCGCGTGGTGCGCCGTCAGCGCGCGTCCCGATTCGCTGATGATGTGCGGCATCGGAATCTCGTGCTCGCGACAGGCCTCGGCCAGCGTGTACACGACGTCGTTCGCGTACTCCTGAAGCGAGTAGTTCACGCTCGCGTCGGACGTCGAGTTCGTGCCGTCGTAATCCACGCCCAGACCGCCGCCCACGTCGACGTGCGTCACGTCCAATCCGAGTTTCCGCAACTCGACGTAGAAGCGCGTCAGCTCGGTCAAGCCGAGCTTGATGAACCGGATGTCGGTGATCTGCGAGCCGAGATGGAAGTGGATCAGCTTGATGATGTCGAGCTTGTTGGCCGCGCGGAGCTTGTCGATCGCTTGCACGAGCTGCGCGGAGTTGAGGCCGAACTTCGACTTCTCGCCCCCGCTCTCCTTCCACCGTCCGAAGCCGCGCGACGCGAGCTTGATCCGGACGCCGGCGGTCGGCGTCACGTCCATCTCCTCGGCGACTTGCAGCAATACGTCGATCTCGCTGAGCTGCTCGATGACGATGTAGACCTGATGTCCGAGCTTCTGACCCATCAGGGCGAGGCGCATGAACTCCTCGTCCTTGTAGCCGTTGCAGATGATGATGTGGTCGGTCGTCTCTCCCAGACCGAGGATCGCCTGGAGCTCCGGTTTGCTGCCGCACTCCAGCCCGACGCCATGCCCTTTCCCGAACTCGACGATCTCTTCGACGACGTGGCGCTGCTGGTTGACCTTGATCGGATAGACCGTGGTGTACCCGCCGGTGTAGCCGAACTCCTCGCGCGCCTGCTCGAACCGCGTCGTCAGCGCCTCGATCCGCGAGCGCAGAATGTCCGAGAAGCGCAGCAGCACCGGCAGCGCCACGCCCTGCTCCTCGAGATCATTGGCGATGTCGAAGAGGTCGATCATGTGCTCGGGGCGCTCCTTGTCGGGGCGCACGATGATGTGACCGCGCTCGTTGACGTCGAAGAACCCCGCGCCCCAGCCCTCGATGTTGTAGAGGGTGCGCGCGGCGTCGATCGACCAGTTTGGGGTCGTCTCGACCGGAGCAGCGTCGGGTGGGGCGATGCGAGTAGCCATGTCGTGAAAATAATAGTTCGACGAGACGGCCGGTCCGTGAATTTTTACGGGTAGAGCTGCTGCACGTCCCAGCCGGACCGATCCCGCACGTACAGGTGGCGCACGTGAAGCCGGCTCGGCATGCTCTTCCAGAATTCAATGCGTTCGGGCACGACGCGGAAGCCCGACCAATGCGGCGGTCGCGGGACCTCGCGCCCGGCGAATCGTGCCTCGATTTCGGCGACGCGACGATCGAGATCGTCGGGCGACGCCATCGGCTGACTCTGCAGCGACGCCCAAGCGCCGATCTGGCTCCCGCGCGCCCGCGAGGCAAAGTAGGCGTCCGCCTCGGCGCTCGTCACCGGGCGCGCCGGACCTTCGGCGCGAACCTGGATCTCGAGGGCCTGCCAGTGAAAGCAGAGTGCCGCGCGCCGGGCGGTCAGAAGCTCGCGTCCCTTTCGGCTCTCGAAGTTCGTGTAGAAAACGAAACCCTCGGCGTCGACCTGCTTGAGCAGCACGACGCGTACGCTGGGGTTGCCCCGCTCGTCGACCGTGCCGAGCGCAAAGGCCGTCGGCTCCGGAAGAACCGTCCGCGGGAGCGCTTTCGCCTGCTCGAGCAGTCCGACGAATCGCGCGATCGGATCGTCCTGCGGCGGGCCTTCGCTCATCCGATCGCGCGCTTGTAGAAACTTCGCATCCCGAGCGTCCAGAAGCCCGAAGCCACCACGATCAAGGCGATCGCCACGATGTAGAGCGGCATGTGCGGCACGGCCGGTGTCAGCGCGCCGCGCATTCCCTCGGACACGTACACCATCGGATTGACGAGCACCAGGTACTTCATCACCGGCACAACGTCGAGCCCGCGCCAGGGATAGTAGGCGCACCCGAAAAAAAGCATCGGCGCGATGATCACGCTGAACATGAGCCCGATCTGCTGCGGCGCGATGGCCGTGCCGAGCCACATGCCGAGCGACGAGAAGGCGAGCGAGCCGAGAAGCACGATGACGAGCACTTCGCCGGCGTGCGAGAGCGTGAGATCGGGAATCGGGCCCATGACGAGCCGCGCGATGGGAAGCACGAACGCCGCCGCGATGACTCCCTGGATCACGCCGGCGACGATCTTCTCCGCCGCAACGAGCTGGGTCGGCACAGGCGCGAGCAGACGATCTTCGATTTCCTTCGTCCAACCGAAATCCTGGACCATCGGCAGCGCGACGGACTGGATCGCCGACAGGCTGAGGCTGACGGCGAGAATGCCCGGAAGCAGCGCGGTCTGATAGCCCTTGCCGACGAAATTCATCTTCGGCAGCAGATAGCCAAACACGATGAGGAAGAGCAGCGGCTGCATCGTCGTCCTCACGAGGAAGAAGACGAGCTCCTTTCGCGCGACACGCATGTCGCGTCGCAGCAGCGCGAAGAAGACGGACGACGCGCGCACCTGGTGCGGCGCGCCCGTCACGGGCGCGGAATGGGCGGCGACGGCGGCGCTCAATCGAGCTTCCTCCCGGTGCGTGCGACGAACAGCGTTTCGAGACTCGGCTCCGTCAGATGGATGTTCGTCACCGACGCCCCCATATCTTCGGCCGCCTGGATCACCGGTGAAATCACCCGCCCGCCCCGATCGCTGTACACCCGCAGCAGCGGACCCTGTGCCTCGGCGCGAAGCACTCCCTCAACCCGCCGGACCGGCTCGAGCACGCCCTCGGTCGGCGCCGAGAGCGTGACCTCGACGAGCGTACCGCCCGGGGCGCGCTGCTTGAGGGCCGTGGGGGTGTCGAGCTCGAGAAGCTCCCCGCGGTCGACGATGGCGATCCGGTCGCAGAGCTTGTCGGCTTCTTCCATGTAGTGCGTCGTCATCACGATGGTGCGTCCCTCGTTGTGCAGCGCGCGCAGAATTTCCCAGAGCGAGAGCCGCGTCTGCGGATCGAGCCCAACGGTCGGCTCGTCGAGAAAGATGACTTGCGGCTCGTGGATCAACGCGCGCGCGATCATCAGGCGCTGCTGCTGGCCGCCCGACATCTCGTCGACTTTCGCGTGGGCCTTGTCGGCGATGCCGAGTTGGTCGAGCAACGCATTGGCGCGCGGGGCCGACGTGGCCGCGGGGATTCCGAAGTACGCGGCGTGGAAAAGCAGATTCTCGAGGACGTTCAAGCTCCGGTCGGGATTCGGTCGTTGCGGCACGACGCCGATCCGCTGCCGCACCTGCACCGCTTGCGAGACGACATCGGCTCCGCCGATCAGCGCCGTGCCGGATGTCGGCTTCACCCGCGTCGTCAGAATGCCGATCGTCGTCGTCTTGCCGGCGCCGTTCGGTCCGAGGAGCCCGAAGAACTCCCCTTGCTTGATCTCGAGATCGAGCGACTGCAAGGCGATGACCTCGGCGCCTCGCATCGCTCCCGGCGGCGTTCCCGGTACCGAAACTCCCGGCATCGGCGGCGGTCCGAACGAACGCCCGCGTTTCGGCGCGGCGGGAGCCGGATACACCTTCCGAAGGGAGCGCGTTTCGATCGCGATCATTGGGCTGGAAGATAGCCTCGTCATCCTGAGGAGCGAAGCGACGAAGGACCTACTGCCCTTGACTAGTCACTAGCCACGGAAAGTAGGTCCTTCGCTCGCGTCGCTCGCTCAGGATGACGGATCTACCGATCGCTATCCATCATCGACCCGATCACGCCGCCGATGATGCCGGCGGCGCCAAGTCGTTCGGCTCGATGCTCCCGACGGCCGGGCGCCGCGGCCAGAATGCGATCGGCGAGGCGGGAGAACGGCATCGTCTGTAGCAGCACACGACCGGGACCGCGCAAACGCGCGAAGAACAAGCCTTCGCCGCCGAAGAGCGCCGTCTTGATCCCCGGCACCATCTCGATGTCGTAGTCGACTTGCTCTTCCATCGCCACCAAACAGCCGGTGTCGACGCGCAACGATTCGCCGGGCTTCAGAGCGATCTCGTGCAACGTGCCCGACGCGTGGAGAAACGCGAGACCGTCGCCTTCGATCCTCTGGAGAATGAAGCCTTCGCCGCCGAAGAATCCGGCGCCGATACGGCGCGTGAACGCGATCGTGACGTTCGCGCCGCGCGCCGCGACGAGAAACGCATCTTTCTGTGCGATGATCACGCCGCCCCACTCGCGCAGGTCCACCGGACGAATCTTTCCCGGGAAGTGCGACGAGAAGGCAACGTCCTGGCGGTTGTGCGCCGCGTTCGCGAACGTCGTCACGAAGAACGTGTCGCCGGACAGCGCGCGCTTCGCGCCCTGGAACAGCTTGCCCATCAATCCGCCGCCCTGCGCGTTCGGATCGAGCGTGGTGTTCATGACGATGCCGTCCTGCATGAACATCATCGCCCCGGCCTCGGCGATGACCATCTCGCCGGGGTCGAGGGTGATGATGACTGCCTGGAGATCGTCGCCTATGAGCTTGTAATCGATTTCGTCGGACATTTGGGTACGATTGAGTTGGTTGACTCGGCGCCGAGTCGCCGGTTTACGGCTTCTTTTGATTCTCCGGCTGGATCGTGCCCGCCTGCACCGCGCCCGGCGCGAGCTGGTCCTTGCCCTTCGCGACGTACGGAATCCCGTGCACCATCCAGTCCGGCGCCGGCGCGCCCTTCAACTTGTTGTCGAAGAACGCCTGCATCTTGGCCGCAATGTCCTTCTGGTTGGCGCGGCTCGCCGGATTATGCACGTCGTTGTTGTAGTCGATCATGTACACCTCTTTGCCGAGGCGTCGCATGCCGACGAACAGCTCGATGCCCTGCCACCACGGTACCGCGTCGTCCATGTCGTTGCTCATGATGAAGAGCGGCGTGGTGACGTTGCGCAGGTGGAAGAGCGGCGAGTTCTCGATGTAGAGCTGCGGCGAATCGAACACCGGCGCGCCGATGCGGCTTTGGCCCGACTCGTACTGCCCGGCGCGCGAGATGCCCGTGCCCCAACGGATGCCGCCGTACGCGCTCGTCATGTTCGCGACCGGCGCGCCCGCCATCGCCGCGGCGAAGAGGTGCGTCTGCGTGATGACGTACGCCGTCTGGTAGCCTCCCCACGACTGTCCCTGAATGCCGAGGTGCTTCTCGTCGACGTATCCGCGCTGGATGAGCGACTGCACACCCGGCACGATCGCGTTGTACGCGCTGCGGCCCGGATGTCCGTCCTCGTACACGATGTCCGGCACGAACACGAGATAGCCGTTCGACGCGTAATGCGTGTAGTTGATGACGTTGCGTCCCGTCGGCGGCACGTACGAGTGCAAACCGTTCGACAGGATCTCGTAGAAGTACGCGATCATCGGGTACTTCTTCTTCGGATCGAAGTTCTCGGGCTTGTAGAGCAGACCCTTGAGCGGCTTGCCGTCGGCGCTCAACCAATGCACGAGCTCCACCGAGCCCCAGTTGTAGTCCTTCTGCTGCGGATTGGCGTCGGAGATCTTCGTGAGCTGCGTGACCGACGGACCGACCCAAAGATTCGGGAAGTCGACGAACGTGCTCTTCGTCGTCATATAGACGTCGGCGTTGGCGGCCTTGGTGAGCGCGCCGTACGCCAGATCGCTCATCACGATCTTCTCCGGCTCCTTCTTCACGCCGAGCTGATCGCGATAGAAACCGCTCGCCATCGTCTCCTGGTTGACGGCGCGCAGCATGAGCGGCTCGGCCGGATCGATGCCGCGCTCTTCACCCGCATTGCCGCCGCCGAAACCGCCGCGTCCACCACC
>Ga0310811_10014790_pt1 | contig 10191 bp, 10 predicted proteins | sample YCmetagenome_FD_207642 | JGI IMG/M metagenome (GOLD analysis project Ga0310811, IMG submission 207642) | Soil microbial communities from experimental microcosm in Duke University, North Carolina, United States - YC | ecosystem: Engineered > Artificial ecosystem > Soil microcosm > Unclassified ...
GCGCGCGCGCCTGCTCGACTGGGCCGCACAGCGCGGCGCCTGGGTGATCGAGGACGATTACCTCAGCGAGCTTCAGCTCAAGGGCCGGGCCACGCCGGCGCTCGCCTCGCTCGACCGCGCCGGCCGCGTCATTCACATCGGCTCCTTCAGCAAGACCGTGACGCCGGCCTTGCGGCTCGGCTTCGTCGTCGCCCCCGCAGCCCTCGCGGCGCGCTTTGCCGAGGCCGCTGCATGCCTTGCGCCGGCGCCCGGGCCGGCCGTGCAGCGCGCGATGGCCGATTTCATGCGCGAAGGCCATTATCTGCGGCACCTCCGCCGCACCAAGCGGGCCTACGCGGCGCAGGCCGATGCGCTGGTGAAATATCTGCGTCCGCGCACCGCCAACGTTGCGATTGCCGGATTGGCGGCGGTGCTGCGACTGCCGGACGGAGCGCCCGATCTTCCGATCGCCCGGGACGCCGCATCGTTCGGACTGGCGCCGACCGCGCTGTCGCTCTGGTATGCGTCGCAGGCGTCGGCCCACCCGGGCCTGCTGCTGGGCGTTGCGACATCCCCTTTGAAGCGGATCGAGGCGTCGTGCGAGCGGCTGCTGCAGATCATCGACCGTCTGAAGTGATCGGCCTCCGCCCTTCGTCATGCCACCGAAAGTTGTGCGCGGGGTGATCTTCGTATAGCCTCCATCCGTGTCTTGCTGCGCGGTCTCCCAGTTCATGCTCGCCCGTATCCTGCTTGTCGTTGCCGCGCTGTCGATGTCAGGCGCATTCGGTGCGGAAACGCCGGCCGAGAAAGCCGGGATGCCCTCCACGCTGACGATCTATCTCGCCAAGGGGGCGCCCGATGCATGCGGGCCCGGCTGCGACCGCTGGATCGCCGTCGAGGGCGAGATCGACGGCGAGGCCGCGCCGCGCATTCGCCGCTTCCTCGCCGCCATCAAGGACACACAGCGCCCGATCTACTTCTATTCGCCCGGCGGCAATGTCGATCAGTCCTATGCGATCGGGCGGCTGCTGCGCAGCCGCAAGGCGGTCGCCCGGGTCGGCCGCACCATCGTGACGGCCTGCGCGGCAGGCACGCAGATCGACGCCGCATGCCTGAAGATGAAGAGTGCCGGCGGCGAGCTCGAAGCCGAGCTCACCACCCGCAACGCGATGTGCAACTCGGCCTGCGGCTACCTCTTCCTCGGAGCGACGTCCCGCGAGGTGGCGCCCGACGCGGCGCTGGCGGTCCACAATTCCAGGCTGATCTTCCGCGTTCGCGGCGATCCTCCACCACAGATCGTCGCCGAGGCGAGGCAGCGCCGCATGGCGAGCGCGGAGCGCGAGCGCGCCGCGTTCATCGTCTCGATGGGGATCAGCCGCGAGCTCGACGCCCTGATCCACACCGTGAAGTTCGAGAACCTGCACGTGCTGACGCGATCCGAGCTCTATCGTTTCGGCATCGACACCCGGCCGCTCGCCGAAACGATGTGGAGACTGGAGAAGTCCGCGCGGCCATACGTCCGCAAGCTCGCCGTGCTGAAGACAAGCGACACCTCGTTCCGGACCATGGAGTGGCGCCTGTCCTGCGAAAGCAGGACGCGCGTGCCGCTGTGGTTCGCCGGCGAGATCGACGAGACCTCCACCGGCAAGAGCACGCTTCTGATGACGGCGGACGCCTCCGACAAGGAGGCCGGAGGGACCCCGATCCGATCCGGCAAGTACGAGACCTGGCGCGGCAGCGTCGATGCCGAGATGGTCAAGGCGATCCTGGCCTCCCGCTCCCTGCATGTCCGCGAGACCGTTGCGATGCCGGACGACAAGACCGACGAGACCAAGTTCGACATCGACCTGACGGGCCTCGCCTCGCTGTGGAGCCAGCTCAAATCATCCTGCGCGCTGTCGGCGCTGAGCCCGATCAGTCCGTGGCCGCCGGTTCCGCAGCCGAACGCCAGCGCCGCGCCCCCGGCCGCACCCGCGCCATAGGCGCCGGTGCCGACGGAGATGGAGACGGCGACCACAGCGGCCGAACCGTCCCGCGCATTCTGATCCAACCGCTCTTCGCGAACGTATACGGTCTGACGCGAATTTCCGGAGGTCCCGATGATCTATGTGACCGGCTACATCGCCGCGCTGATTGCGTTCGGCGCCATTGACGCCGTCTGGCTTCGCGTCATGGGACCTGCGCTCTATCGGCCGACGCTCGGCGATATTCTCCTGACCGATATTCGGCTGGCACCCGCAGTCACGTTCTACGCAATTTATCCCGTGGGACTACTCGTCTTCGCCGTCATGCCCGCTTTGAAATCGGGCTCCACGGCATCGGCTGTCGGTTCGGGCCTGCTGTTCGGAGCCATCGCCTACGCCACCTATGACCTGACCAACTTCGCAACGCTGCGCAATTGGACGCTGCAGATCACGTTGCTCGATATCGCCTATGGCGCAGCCGCCTCCGCGTTTGCAGCCTTCGTCAGCTTTCTCGTCGTTCGGGCCATCTCGCCGGCCTGACGCTCACGCCTGGTTCGACGGCGACAGCAGGTAATGGCTGACGCCCCACTCCGCGCCGCCGGCATGGCCGAACAGGCCGATCGTGGCCAGGAAGAACAGCCGCCACCGCCGCTGCCAGAGCCGCGCGTCCTTGCCGTAGACCCCTTTCAGCACCTCGACGATTTCAGTGCGATGGCGGTCGTAGTTCGCCAGCCAGTCGCGGGCCGTCCTGGCATAGTGCTCGCCGTTCCATTGCCATTCGGCATCCACCCGGAACACATCGTCAAACTGCCGGATCAGTCCATGGCTCGGCATGATGCCGCCAGTGAAGAAATGCTGCGCGATCCAGTCCGCGCGATTCTCGGGCGAAAACCGGTATGAACCCGATTTGTGCGTGAAGACGTGCAGGAACAACCGGCCGCCCGGGCGTAACGCCGCGCGCATGCGTATGAGCAGCGGCCGCCAGTTGACCATGTGCTCGAACATCTCCACGGAGACGATGCGGTCGAATGCGTCCTGCGGCACGAATTCGTTCATGTCTGCCGTGATCACGGAGAGGTTGCGGATGTTCGCCCTCGCGGCCTGGCGCAGGATGAACTCCCGCTGCGAAGCCGAGTTCGACACGGATGTGATGCGCGAGTTGGGATAGCGCCGCGCCATCCACAGCGACAACGAGCCCCAGCCGCAACCCAGCTCGAGAATGTCTTGCCCATCCTCGAGCCTCGCGTGCCCGGCCGTGATCTCCAGTGCGCGCTCCTCGGCCTGCGCCAGCGTATCGCCTTCCCTCTCATAGAAGCAGCAGGAATATTTTCGCTGCGGCCCCAGGATCAGCTCGAAGAACCGCGCCGGGATCTCGTAATGCTGGGTGTTGGCCTCGGCGGTATGGATCGCGATCGGCAGCGCCGCAATCATGCGCGAGAAGCTGGCGTCGGAACTGCTCGAGGATTGCGCAAGATCGCGCCGGGTGCGCTCGACGAGGCGGCTGATAATCGCTGCGCTGACGCTGTCGGGCCACGGCAAGGCTTCACCAAGCCGGATTGCAGTTTCCGCAAGTGTCAAATCAGCCTCCCGTCGATGTCTTCGGCGGCCCGGGAAAGAACACGTTCGTGGTCATCTGATATTTGCGAAAGGCATCGCCGCGCTTGGCCAGCATGTGCTCCTCCAGCGGCGGAATGCCCGAGACATAGACGAGCAGCCAGTACATGCAGAGCGGCGCCGCGAGCGCGACATAGCCCCAGGGGTCATGTCCCCCGAGGTCGATGGCGAGGACGGGATAGGCAAGCCAGCCCAGCCATTCGAAGAAATAGTTGGGATGACGCGACCACTTCCACAGCCCGGCGTCGCAGATCTTTCCCTTGTTGGCGGGATCATCACGAAACCGCCGAAGCTGCTCGTCGGCAGCAGCTTCGCCGGCGACGGCCACGACAAAGACCAGCACCGCGATCGCAGCTTGCGCCGAAGGCACCGGACGGAGCGCGTTTGCTGCCAGCCACATCGACAGCGCGAGCGGAATGCTGACGAGCGCCTGCTTCTGCAACAGCCAGAACATGCTCGCAGATGCACCCGTTCCCCACTCCGCGATGAGCTTGGCGTAGCGTGGATCGTCGGTAATTCCGCGCGTCCGGCGCGCAATATGCAATCCGAGCCGAAGCGACCAGATCGCGGCCATCGCCGCGACGAGCACGCTCTGGAGACGCATCGGCATCGCCGTTACGGCACCGGCCAAGCCGACAAGGCCAAGCCCGAAGGTCCAGATGGTGTCGACCCATCCCGAATTTCGCGAGCCGCGCCAGACCAGCCAGGCCATGGTCATGATGATCGAGAGCGCTGCCGAAACGCCGACCAGACCGAGGATGAATGTGGAAGCCGTCATTCAGGATCCCAGGCAAAGGGTGATGGCGTCACAGGCGAACGAAAGGCTGCAGCAGTTTTCCAATCCAGCCGCGCAGCTCGAGATTGCCCTGCATGGCGACGAGGCAGATGCAGACATCCCCCTCTTCAACAACCGGGGTGTGATCCACCGTGTTGTCGGCTGCGTCGAAATCGCCGGGGCCGTAGCGGCCGAGATCGTGGCGAAACGCGCCCTGGAGCACGCAGGTCCATTCGATCCCGGAATGGCCGTGGTGTGGCAACGAAGATCCCGGCGCCGCCTTCAGCATGAAGACGCGCGTGCCATCGCTCTCGGGGACCTCGACCCCTCTCCAGTGGACGCCGGGGCCGATCCACCGCCATCGCCCGACCTCGTAGGGGGCAAGCACGGCGGGACAATCCGGCTCGGGCTGACGGCTGACCGTCGCGCGCGGCGCGGCCTCGTCCAGCCGTGCGAGAGCCTGGTCCAGCGAACCGGTGCGCGAGGCAGCCGGCACCGCCCGCTCGACCAATGTGCCACCGAGCTGTTCGAATGCCGCGATGGTCGCGCGGCAATGGGGGCACATCGCCACATGGGCGGCCACCACAACGCTGCGCGGCTCGTCGAGCGTGCCCGCTGCGAACGCAGCCAGCGCTTCCTCATCGGGATGATGATTGATTGTCATGAGCTCTCACCGAGGAAATCGCGCAAGCGCGCCATGGCCAGCCGCAACCGGGATTTCACCGTGCCAAGGGGAATGCCGAGCTTCCGGGCGATATCGCCATGCGCGCTGCCTTCGAAGAACGACAGCTCCACGACACGGACCTGCTCCTCCGGCAGGCCCTGCAGCGCCGCCCGCACCCGGCTTTCGCGTTCGACGGCCTCGAACGGCACGTCGGGCGGATCCTCGGCGGCCGGGAGCATCAGCTCGTACACCTGATGAAGCTGGGCGCGCCGGTCCTTCCGGAAGCGGTCGATGCGAAGGTTGCGGGCGATGGTGAAGATCCAGGCGGACACGGTCGCCTTCTCCGGATCATAGCTGTCGGCCTTGCGCCAGACGGCGATCAGCGTCTCCTGCGCCAGATCCTCGGCGATCTCGTCCGCCGCCCCGCCTCTCATCAGCATGGCCTTGATGCGGGGCGCATAGAAGTTGAACAGGTCCTTGAACGCCTCGCGATCCCTGCGCGTCGCGATGGCCCGAACGAGACTGGCGGCTTTCGGCGGCGTAATGGCCTCAGCCTCGTGACGCATCATGGCTTCCGGCCGACTGTCCCATCGTCGCCGTCTCTCTCCTGGTCCCGGCCGACGCCTGCCGTACCCTAGCCTAGCTGCTGCACCGGTGGTTTGCATACATCAGATACGTCCCCCGCCCGGCTTTGGATCACAGCGAATAGTCCTGATCCAAAGCCGCCGTTCATCCGTATCTGTCCCCGGAACCCAAATGCGCCCATCGACGGGGCCAGCCACGAGGACGGGGATGCAGGGCGAGAACGGATCGCGGAAGCGGATTGCGGTGATAGGGACCGGCATATCCGGGATGTCGGCGGCATGGCTGCTCAGCGAGCGGCACGACGTGACGGTCTATGAGCGGGACGGACGGCTAGGCGGCCATTCCAACACCGTCGAGGTCCGCACCGCCGACGGGGTCGTCCCGGTCGATACCGGCTTCATCGTCTACAACGAAAAGACCTACCCCAATCTCACGGCGCTGTTCGCGCATCTCGGCGTGCCCTCGCACGCCTCCGACATGTCGTTCGCGGTCTCACTCGAAGCGGGCGAGCTGGAATATTCGGGAAGCAGCCTGAACGGGCTGTTCGCCCAGCGCAGCAACGTATTTCGCCCGCGCTTCTGGTCAATGCTCAACGACCTCTGGCGGTTCTATCGCGAAGCGCCGCGGGACCTGTCGTCGCTCGACGATCGCTCCTCGCTGGAGCAATATCTCGACGCCGGCTACTACGGTCAGGTCTTTCGCAGTGACCATCTGCTGCCGATGGCCGCCGCGATCTGGTCGGCCTCGCCGAGCCTGATGCTGCAATATCCGGCAGCCTCATTCATTCGCTTTCACGGCAATCATGGGCTGCTGCAGCTGCGAAACCGGCCGCAATGGCGCACGGTCGTCGGCGGCAGCCGCACCTATGTCGAGGCGCTGACGCATCGCTTCAGAAGCGGCATCCGTCTTGCGCATGGGGTCACCGCGATCCGGCGACAGCAGCACGGCGTCGAAGTCAGGGACAGCGGCGGCCACGCCGACCATTTCGATGACGTCGTCATTGCGGCGCATGCCGACCAGGCGCTGGCACTGCTGGAGGCGCCGACGGATCAGGAGCGGAGCCTGCTCGGCGCGTTCCGCTACAGCCGGAACCGCGCCGTTCTCCACGGCGATCCCTTGCTGATGCCGCAGCGCAAGGCGGCATGGGCGAGCTGGAACTATATTGGCGGCAGAGGCACCGCAGAGCATCCCACCGTGACCTACTGGATGAACGCTCTCCAGCAGTTGCCGACGACGCAAAACCTGTTCGTGACGCTCAACCCCCTGCGCGAGCCCGGACAGATCCTGCACGAGGAACATTACGACCACCCGATCTACGATGCCGCGGCGATGAGCGCGCAGCGCCGCCTCTGGTCCCTGCAGGGGCAGGACCGCCTGTGGTTCTGCGGCTCCTATTTCGGCGCCGGCTTCCACGAGGATGGGCTCCAGTCCGGGCTTGCGGTTGCCGAAGCCCTCGGCGGCGTCCGGCGGCCGTGGCGCGTTGAAAACGAGTCCGGCCGCATCTACATCGAGGAGGCGAGCTGTCATCAGACCGGGCGACTTGCCGCATGACATTGTCTTCGTGCCTGTACAATGGTCAGGTGGTTCACCACCGCCTCCTGCCGCGAACGCATCGGCTGCGTTTCCGGGTGTTCTGGATGTTGCTCGATCTGGACGAGCTCGACAGCCTGCCGAACCGACTCCGCTGCTTCTCGCGCAACCGGTTCAATCTCGTCAGCTTTCACGACGCCGACCATGGCGATGGCAGCGGCTCCCCGCTTCTGGCCCAGGCGCAGGCGCTGCTGCGACGCGCCGGATGTCGCACCGACCAGGTGACCATCAAGCTGCTCTGCATGCCGCGCATCCTCGGCTACGGCTTCAATCCGCTGAGCGTCTATTTTTGCTCCAGGCCCGATGGTTCGCTCGAGGCGATCATCTACGAGGTCCACAATACCTTCGGCGAGCGGCACAGCTACGTCATGCCGGTCCGCGGCAACGCGACCGGGATCATCGAGCAGCAGTGCCCCAAGACGTTCTATGTCTCGCCTTTCCTCGGCATGGACATGTCATACGGATTTCGTGTCCTGCCTCCGGCCGACGAGGTGCAGGTTTCCATTCACGGCCGGGAGAACGACAGGACCGTCATCGCCGCATCCTTGTCCGGCACGCGCCGCGAACTGACCGACGGCGCCCTGATCTCAGCTTTTGCCAGCCATCCGTTGCTGACCTTGAAAGTCATTGCAGGCATCCACTGGCATGCGCTGCGGATGATCCTCAGGGGCTTTCGCTTGCATGCGCGTGAGCCTGCTGCGGAAGGCGCGGCAGGAGCTGCCAGTGGTCGAGGAGTGCAGCCGTGAGATCCGAGTCCTCATTGATGTCCCCTGATACCGTCGCCGAACCTTCGCGGCTTGCCACCCGCCTGATCGGCCGGCTGCTTCCTCAGGTTCAATCCGGCCATTTGCGGCTGGTCCTGCCGAATGGCGACCGGCTCGATCTGGGCCGACGCGATCCCGCCGTTCGGGATCCGGGCAACGAGGTCACCATCACCCTGCACCGGTGGCGGGCCCTGCAGCGCCTGTGGCTGTCGGGCGAAGCTGGCTTCTCCGATGGCTATATCGCCGGCGATTGGTCCACCAACAATCTGGTCGGGGTGCTGGACTTCGTCATTCGAAACGAGGTGGCCCTTGCCAAGGTTGCAAGCTCGCGTGTCGCCCGCATCGTCGACTGGATCCGGCACTGTGCCAACGCGAATACCAGGTCCGGCAGCAGGAAGAACATTGCGGCTCACTACGACCTTGGCAACGAGTTCTATCGCCATTGGCTCGACCGGGGCATGAACTACTCCTCCGCGATCTATGAACCCGAACTGTCGCTCGAAGACGCGCAGCGAAACAAGCTTGAACGGGTGTCCCGCTATCTCGACCTCAAGGGAGGCGAACGCGTTCTCGAGATCGGCTGCGGATGGGGTGCTCTGGCCGAACATCTGGTTCGCTGCTGCGATGCGGCCGTCACGGGGATCACGCTGTCCCGGGCGCAACTGGCGTTCGCGCGCGAGCGCCTGACGGCAGAAATCGAGGCCGGTAAGGCCGCCCTCCTGTTTCAGGACTATCGCGACATCGTCGGACGCTTCGATCGCATCGTCTCGATCGAGATGTTCGAGGCCGTCGGTGAACGGTACTGGCCGGTCTATTTCGAGAAGCTGCGGTCAAGCCTCGTCAAGGGCGGCGTCGCCGTGCTGCAGATCATCACGATCGCGCCGTCACGCTTCAATGCCTATCGGGCGTGCCCGGATTTCATCCAGCGTCACATCTTCCCGGGAGGCATGCTGCCGACCGCCGAGATCGTCGAGGACTACGCCGCCAAGGCCATGCTCACAGTCACCGATCGCGAGTCCTTCGGTCTGAGCTATGCCAATACGCTCCGGGACTGGCGCGACCGCTTCCTGCGGTCATGGCCCGAAATCGAATCCCTCGGCTTCGACATGAGGTTTCGCCGGATGTGGGAATATTACCTGGCCTATTGCGAAACCGGATTTCGCCACGACGCCATCAACGTGAGCATCTTCAAGCTGACGCGGTGATTGCCTCTCACCATGGCCGACGGCGCAAGATCGAGAAAACATGCTCGCCTGCAAGGCAGGAAAGTTACGCAGGACCACGCCGCGGTCACTTCAGAGCCAGGCTCGTGCAGTACCAGGTGATTTCGCGGCTTTGCCAGCCCAGCAATAGTCCTGTGCCCGAGCACTCGGCGTAGGTCTTGAAATGGTAGACGTTCCGGCACGTTGTCGACAACGCCGGCCAGCCGGACGACGAGCATCCGCGCCAGGGCGCATTGCCGGTCCTGAAGCTCGTCTGGCAACCGTCGACACAACTGCCGGAGATGCTTTCGAGCTTTGCGAGCTTGGTCATGACCGGCGTCGGCGCAGCCAGTATGGCGGTCACCGACGTTTCATTGGTCGGTGATGACCGGCGCGGCACGGCCCTGTGGGCGGCGCCGGGATACCGGGTCGGCTTGCTGAGCCTCCGTGTCTGGCTCGGTGCGTCGACGGTAATGGCGGGAAGCGTTGTGAGAGAACTGCTCGCCGACGTCGCAGCTTGCGAGACGCCGATGCCACCGGGGCCGCACGTCAACAGCGCAATGCAGGAGCAGCCAAGAGTCAGGCGAGACAAAGACCTCATGACGACGTCCTCGCAATTCCCATTCCAGAGCCAGAGCACCCTACCCAATCACTCTCAATTTACAAGGGTATCGCGCGCGCCATACACGCAGGATTGTCGTCATGACAGCTTCATGCCGGCCAAAGCGACATCACGGGCGAGGCGACATCCTACACCGGCGTGTAGATCACAAGCTTCAGCGCGGGATCGTCATTGGCCTGAAAGCTCGTGTGCTCGAAATGCAGCACGCCGAGGGTCGGATGGTTCATGGTCTTGCGGCCCGACATGGTGCTGCGGATCTCGTGCGCTTCCCACCATTTGACAAATTCCGGACTGCCCTCGCGCAGCCGCGTCAGCAGCTCGGTGAAGGCGGGATCGCCGGCCCAGACGTCGTGGGTGGCGCGAAACATCGCGACCATGGCTTTGGCGACGTCGGCCCAGCCGGCGCCGTAACGCTTGCGCGTCTGCTTGTTG
>Ga0310811_10014791_pt1 | contig 10190 bp, 5 predicted proteins | sample YCmetagenome_FD_207642 | JGI IMG/M metagenome (GOLD analysis project Ga0310811, IMG submission 207642) | Soil microbial communities from experimental microcosm in Duke University, North Carolina, United States - YC | ecosystem: Engineered > Artificial ecosystem > Soil microcosm > Unclassified ...
TGCACCGAAAAAGGTTTTGCGTAAGGCGAGATCTGAGGAATTACTTTTCTCGCATCGTCAAGCCGATTCGTGTTCGGGTTAACGCCATCTGGGTTGTTAAGGGTGTATGGGTTGATTTGATACTGCGTATTAAATGTAAAACCTGCTTTTATGTTTTTATTCAACTTTGCCTCATCACTCAAGGATACCGTGATCTTTTTCAGGTTCTCATGAATGATAATCCCATCATCGCTAATGTAGCCGAAGCCGACATTAAATTTGTTTCTTTCGGTACTTGTAGAGATGCTCAAGTTGTCGGTCTGTCTAACACCAACCCGAGTTACTGCGTCGATCCAGTTCGTATTGGCAGTTAATGACGAAAGGTCTGGCGGTGTTACACCGTTCGTTTGGGCTTCCTCATTATACAGTGTCGCAAACCCATTTGCGTCAACCATTTTAAGAGGATTGACCAGTTGTTTAAACCCAACAGTGGAGTTGAAGTTGACAGTCGTCTTGCCTTCTTTGGCCTTTTTTGTAGTGATCACAATAACGCCCGTAGCGCCTCTTACACCAAAAATGGCGAGTGACGACGCGTCCTTTAACACCTCCATGGTGGCGATATCGTTTGGATTGATGTAGCTGATATCATCCTGAAGAATTCCATCCACTACATACAAAGGTGCAACGTTGCCAATACTGGCTGTCCCTCGTATCCGAATGTCAGCTTTAGCGCCAGGCGTGCCGTTGTTCACAATGGAAAGGCCAGCCACTTTTCCTTGCAAAGAAGCCATCGGGTCTGTATTGGGTTTATCAGCGACCACGCTGCCATCCAACTTCACAATGGAACCAGTTAAGTCTCGCTTGTTTGCGACACCATAACCAATCACCACTACTTCTTCTAAAGCTTTGACGTCCGTTTCCATTGTCACATCAATGGTTGACCGACTAGCAACACCAATTTCTTGAGTTGCAAGCCCGATGAAAGAAAATACCAGTGTAGCATTTGCGGACCCTACCGTGATGGAATATTTTCCATCGGCATCCGTCACCGTACCATTGGTAGTTCCCTTTTCTGTAATGTTAACGCCCGGAAGCGAAGCTCCGTCGTCTTTTCCCACAACACGGCCCGTAACTGAGGTTTGAGCAAATGACATTGAGCTCAAGCCAATTAGGGCCAGCAATAGGAGGCAGCATCGAATCTGATAGAATTTGCCCATGTTTCGAATAGTTTTTAGGTTTAATAATGAAAAAAATTACACTTAATTACTGTGATTATCAGGTACTTATAAAGAAAACACCCGATCGTCACCTACTGTTATATCAAAATTATGTCTATGCAAAAGATTACTGAATTAATTTTCCAGAAATCGATTAAAAATTGGGTTCAAGCGTGTGTGTCAAGAATATTATTTTTAACGCTTAAAAAACACTTATTTCAAACGATTTAGTGGGTATTTAGTCGCTTACAAAAGCTTTTCTTATCGCTTAAAAAACGCTGATTCTGGCTTTCCGAGGCTCGATTTTCCTTCTTTTGAAATCCAATTTAATGTCCAAAATTGGCTCGCCAATTCACAATGGCAATTGATCAAAGGCCAATTGTGGTGATGAATAAGGTGTTTGAATAGAAATCAATTTTTATCCGATAATATGTTTCAGAAAGGAGGCGAAATATTGAAGCCTGTGCTTGGTTTCGTACTGATTTTTGTGACAACGGTTGTGTTGTCCCAATCTCAAAAGGGAAAATACGGAGATGGGCCCGACGAAATCCCGGTAGCAAAAGTTGTCAAGGGACTGACCGATGAACAATTATTGGAGACGGTGCAAAAGCAAACCTTCCGCTTCTTCTGGCACGGCGCTCACCCCGTGAGTGGCCTGGCGTTGGAGAGGAGTAACACCGTATTGGCAGAGCACTATTGGGATTACATCAACGAAGCGTGGGACGAACCCAACTTCAGTACGACAAAGTTTGGACCCGATGCCGCGGCGATAGGAGGAACAGGTTTTGGGATCATGAGCACGGTCATCGCCGTAGAAAGAAATTGGATCGGCCGCGACACGGCGGTGCGTAGGCTTATCAAGATCGCCGACTTTTTAATCAACGCCGATTGTTATCACGGCATCTATCCTCATTTCATGAACGGCCGCACAGGCAAGACCATCAAGTTTGACCGGCTCGATGATGGTGCAGACATCGTGGAAACTTCTTATCTCTTGATGGGTTTCCTCTGCGCGAAGGAATATTTCAACCGCGATACCCCACGTGAAAAATATTTGCGCAAGCGCATCGATCAGATGTGGGGTGCCGCCAATTGGAACTGGCATACGAACAATCAAAACAAATTGTATTGGCATTGGAGCCCCAATAATGATTTTGACATGAATTTTCCCGTCTGGGGATGGAACGAATGTTTGATTACCTACATCATGGCAGCGTCGTCTCAACATCATGCCATTTCAAAAAAAGTGTACGACGGATCTTGGGTGGGCAGCGGCGGATATAAGAATGGAAAAGAATATTATGGCTATAAGTTGCCTTTGGGAAATTTTGACAAAGGCGGGCCATTGTTTTTTGTTCAGTACACTTTTCAAGGTATCGATCCTACTGGCTTGAAAGATTCGCTGGGCACGGATTATTTTGAGCAGGGAAAAAATCACACGTTGATCAATCGCGCCTATTGCATCGAGAATCCAAAAAAATACAAAGGCTATAGCGACAAATGTTGGGGACTCACGGCGGGCGATAGCTACAAAGGGTATGTGGCGCATTGTCCTGAGGTGGATTTTGGTGTGGTACAACCAACGGCTGCGATTTCATCGATGCCCTACACTCCAAAAGAAAGTTTGCAGGCACTTCGTTATTTCTATGAGGAGCTTGGCGATAAAATTTGGAGCGATTACGGTTTTGTAGATGGATTCAGCATTCATCACAACTGGTATGCAAAATCTCATTTGGCCATAGATCAAGGACCTATTATCGTGATGCTCGAGAATTATCGGACAGGTCTGCTCTGGAAATTATTTATGAAAAACCCTGACCTACAAAAAGGGTTGAAGAAATTGGGTTTCACGTCTCCACACCTCAAAAAATAATCAACGATGGATGTTAAAATCTCGCGTCAGAATTTTTTACAATACACCGCGGCCGCTGGTGCTACGGCATTACTCTCTTCGTTGGAGGGTTTTGCAACGGAAGAGAACAAAAAATTACGCGTTGCCATTATTGGGTGCGGCAGTGTGAGCAACCGTTACATTCCACATCTACAGACGTCGTCTTTGATTGAGATTGTCAGTCTTTGTGATATCAAGTATGATCGGGCGGTGGCCCAGAATAAGCAGTACAGCGTGAATGCGACGACGTACGCCGATATCGATCAACTGTTAGCGGGCGTAGCATTTGACTTGCTAGTGACACTCACCGATATGCAAGCGCATGGTGGTCTCAACAAAAAAGCGTTGCAAGCCGGCAAGCATGTGTGGAGCGAAAAACCAATGGCGAATACGTATGCCGAAGGAAAAGCCTTGTACGATATGGCGAAAAGCAAGGGGCTTCGCATTTGGGGCGCGCCTGCCGTGGTAAACAGCCCCCAATTTGCTTTTATGAGCAAGAGCATCCAAGAAGGAAAACTAGGAAAAGTGGCGAGTGCACATGGACAGTACGGACACACTGGTCCAAGTTGGAGTGCTTTTTTCTATGAGAAGGGCGGAGGCAGTATGCCCGACCTGGGTGTGTACAATATGGCGACGTTGACAGGATTGCTGGGGCCGGCTAAAAGCGTGATGGCTATGTTAAGCATCGTGAATCCAGAACGTACGGTTGATGACAAGGGAAAAATAAAAGTAGAAGCGGAAGACAATGCTCATGTTTTATTAGAGCACGAAAAAGGAGTCATCAGTCATGTGATGTGTGGTTTCAATTATTTTGATCCGCACGGTCATGAGGCCGGAAGTCAGGCGTTGCACTCCATTCAGATTTATGGCGACAAAGGAAATCTTCGTTTGATTGGTTATGATTGGGAGACCAATGGCGTGGTGCTGGACAATTCATGGGACAAGCCACCGCAACTTGTGAGTACCGAAAAAGGAAATTACGTTTGGCAGCAAGGGGCAACAGTAATAGGGGAATCTCTTGTCAACAAGACCGAGCCATTGATTAATGTAGAACACGCCTTGCATGTGCTGGAGATCATTGAAGCGGCGAGGGCATCTTCAGTATCGGGCAAGAAGATCATTTTAAATAGCTCATTCCCTTGGCCGATAGTCAAATAAAAAAATGCGATATATTTTAACACTCCTCATTCTGTGCTGCAAAATTGCGTTTGCGCAACCGACGTATCAGAAAACGTATTGCAATCCGATGGACATCAACTATCGGTATAACTTTGAGCAGCTCAACGAAAGGATTTCTTATCGCTCAGGAGCCGATCCGGTTGTTGTCAACCACAAAGGAGAATACTACTTGTTCGTAACGATATCAGGTGGATGGTGGCATTCCAAAGATCTGCTCCACTGGGATTATGTGATGCCCGACAAATGGCCCATGGAAGACATGTGTGCACCGGCAGCGGTTTCTGTGAAAGACAGCTTGTATCTTTTTCAAAGCACGTTTCTGCAAAGGCCCATCTTCGTGAGCACCGAGCCGGAAAAAGGAAAACTGATTTTCTACAATCGCTGGCTTCCGTTGTTGCCCAAAGATGTGGGCCCTTGGGACCCCGATCTGTTTTATGACGATGACAAGGATAAGTGGTACATGTATTGGGGATCTTCAAATGTTTACCCCATCTATGGTGCAGAACTGGATAAGAAAAAAAATCTCACTTATAAAACGAAATACAAGGAGTTCATTTATCTGCATCCTGAGTTGCATGGCTGGGAGCGTTTCGGGAAAAATCATACCGATACGATCAAGCCATTTATAGAAGGCGCTTGGATGACCAAATACAAAAAGAAATATTATCTCCAATATGCGGGGCCCGGCACCGAGTACAATGTGTATGCCAACGGGACGTATGTCGGTGATGATCCCCTGGGGCCATTCACTTACGCTCCATATAATCCAATCTCCTATAAGCCGGGCGGATTTGTACAAGGTGCTGGCCATGGTTGTACGTTTCAAGACAACTTTGGAAATTATTGGAACATGGGCACGCCCTGGATTGCTGTCAATTGGAATTTCGAGCGGAGGATCGCTATGTTTCCTGCGGGCTTCGATAAGGACGACCAATTATTTTCGAACACGCGGTTTGGAGATCTACCACATTTCCTGCCCACCAAAAAATGGAATAGCAAAGATGAACTCTTCACTGGATGGATGTTGCTCAACTACAAAAAAACAGTGATCTCATCTTCCCAACGAGACGATTTTTCTGCTGCTCATGTCGCCGACGAAAACCCGCGGACGTTTTGGGTGGCGAATTCAAACAAGAAGGGAGAATGGCTTTCCATCGACCTTGGTAAAGAAATGGAGCTCCGGGCTTTTCAGATTAACTACACCGACTATAAGTCCAACTTGTTTTCCAACGATTCCTCTGTTTATATTCAATACGTGATGTACTCTTCAACGGATGGAAAAACCTGGAAAGTACTTCACGATCAATCCCAGGTAAAAGAAGACCACCCTAATGCGTACGTTGAATTGAATGCTCCTGTGAAGGCGCGTTATGTGAAATATGAAAACATATATGTGCCCACACCCAATTTGGCGATAAGTGACGTTCGTGTTTTTGGCAATGGCCTTGGCAAAATCCCTGAACGAGTGAAGGAACTTAACGTAGCTCGGCAGAAGGATGAAAGAAATGCATTGATCACTTGGCAGCCATCCAAAAGGGCAGTAGGATACAATGTGCTTTGGGGCATTGCCCCCGACAAGCTTTACCAGACGTATCAGGTCTGGGCGGATGAGGGCGCCCGACTGGAGTTACGCGCTTTGACTCTAAATCAAGCCTACTCCTTCGCTGTCGAAGCATTTGATGAGAATGGGGTGTCGGCTAAATCGGATGTTGTGACGATTAAGTAGTACCGCGTCGAGTGCCACATTACACCGCTTATTGATTAATTCTCCTAGTTGTTTAAACTCCTACTTATATTTATCGTCCATTCAAAAAAGCTACAATTCAATGAACAAAATTGTCGAAGTTTGGCTTACGTCAGCGGACAAAACCAATTTGTTCACCCAGTCATCACCGATCGTTTTTAAAGTTGATTCGCCAAATGCGACCACCATCCAAGTGGATTCAACAATACAGTTTCAAACCATGGACGGTTTTGGATATGCACTTACAGGAGGAAGCGCGCAATTGATGATGCAAAAAATGAATGCTGCCGACCGTACAAAATTGCTCCGTGAACTTTTTTTGACAACCGACGGTGGAATTGGAATAAGCTACCTTCGAATCAGCATGGGCTCATCCGATCTGGATGATCACGTGTTTTCCTATGATGATAATAACGGTGTAGCTGATCCGAGTTTGTCAAAGTTCAGTCTTGATCCGGATAGAGCTTACTTGATTCCCATTCTTAAAGAAGTCATCTCTTTGAATCCGGAGATCAAAATAATGGGGAGCCCATGGTGTGCTCCTGCATGGATGACGACCAACAATGCGGTTAAGGGAGGCAGCCTGAACGCCGGCTATTATCAGGCGTATGCCAATTATTTTGTAAAATATGTTCAGGGCATGGCTTCCGAAGGAATTACCATAGATGCCGTGACTGTGCAAAACGAACCTGAAAACCCCGGCAATACACCAAGCATGGTGATGACCAGCACACAACAGAATGATTTTGTCAAAACTTATCTCGGTCCTGCTTTCAAGGCGGCAAATATCAAAACCAAGATTGTGATTTTTGATCACAACTGCGATCATCCCGATTACCCGATTTCAATTTTAAATGACGCAGCGACCAAAGATTTTGTCGATGGCTCGGCATTTCACTTGTACATCGGGGACATTTCAGCCTTGAGCACTGTGCACAGTGCTCACCCGGACAAGAATTTATATTTCACTGAACAATGGACCAGCGGGAAGGGAGATTTTGCCGGTGATTTGCGGTGGCATGTAAAAAATTTAATTATTGGCGCCCCTCGTAATTGGAGCCGCAATGTGTTGGAATGGAATCTGGCGGCCGATGAGAATTGGAATCCACATACAAGCAACGGTGGCTGTACGGAATGTCAAGGTGCCTTGACGATCAACAGTACTTCCGGGGCCGTCACACGAAACGTGTCGTATTATATCATTGCACATGCTTCAAAACTAGTGCGGCCTGGATCGACTAGAATCCTCAGTACCATTGTAGATGGTTTGTATAATGTTGCTTTCCTTACTCCCGACGGTAAAAAAGTCCTTATCGTAGTAAACGACAATAATATAGCGAAGACTTTTGCCATCGGCTTTAACAAGCAAACTGTCACCACTAGCCTAGGTGCGGGTGGAGTGGGTACTTACTTATGGTGATGGCTACTAGCGGAGCCAGCCTACATCTACTTTTTTTGTAAAAAAATGCGAGCGAGGACAGCACCGGTCTGGCGCGTTCCATACTTTTGTAATTCATGGAAGACAACCCGATCGACGCACGCGAGATTAGAAGCCCTGAAGTTCAAGAAATTATTGGACAGACACCCACAGCGTTGACACGATGGGGGATCACCATCATTTTTATTTTGTTTGTGCTTTTGTTTGCGCTAAGCTGGTTCATCCGTTACCCGGATTTATTGACAGCGAAAGTGATTATCAGTACGTCACCAGCTCCAGTTGCTTTGGTCTGTCGCACGGCAGGAAACCTAATCTTGCTAAAAAGTGAAGATGCACCAGTAGCCCGCGGCGAAATGATCGGCTACATCCGATCGAATACCGATCCCGGCAGCGTATTGAAGTTAGAAAAATTGCTCGCCAGCAACGACCGTTTTTCAAAATACGATGCACTCGGCTCCTTGGGCGATTTGGAATCGCTATGGAGTGACGTAGTAAAGGCGGATGAGTCTTATAGACTGTACCTAGAGAATGAGTCATATCAAAAACAAATTGGCCGACTAAAACAACAGAAGAACTCATACATTAAGCTTTTTAAGACTCAAGAGGCACAGCAAAAATTGGTGAAACAAGAACTTGTTTTGATCAAAGAAAAATTCAAGACGGATTCAATTCTTTTTTCTCAGAAAGTATTGTCATCCGTCGATTTCAATCAGTCAAAAGCAAATTGGCTTCAACAATTGCGGAATGCCAGGTCGATAGAGACTTCGACGATTAATACGGAAATACAAATTGACTTAATCGAAAAACAGATTTCAGACTTGGAGATCAAAAAAACCGAAGACGACCAACGGCTTGGGCTAGATATAAAAAGTGCATTGAACAGACTTAAAGCGGGTCTTTCGAAATGGAAGGAGAATTATCTTTTCGAGGCACCCATCGATGGACGGCTGGCATACCTTGGATTCTTGGAAAAGGAGCAATTCCTAGAAGCGGGCAAATCTTATTTTTCGGTAATTCCTGACCATGGAAATATTCTTGCGAAGGCGGAATTGCCTGTACGAGGATCGGGTAAAGTAAAAGAAGGACAGATCGTCAACATCAAGCTTGAAAATTATCCCTATGAACAGTTCGGAATGCTCAGAGGCAAAGTGACCTCCATCTCAGCAATTCCAGGAAACGACAATTATCGAATTATGATTGAGCTTCCGCAGCAGCTTGTCACCACTCAGCAAAAGCAATTGATTTTTAAACAGCAGCTTACTGGCAATACAGAGATTATCACCGAGGACTTGACTTTGCTCGATCGGTTTTTCCAACAATTCAGAGGCTTGCTAAAAAGGTGAATTTGGATATTTCACTCATCGCTTGCATTCAATTTTTGTCGAAGGATATTTTCAAAATCCTTTAATGAGAATTCGGCCGGGATTTGTTTGTCGTTAAAAAATATAGCGGGTACTGCGGTAATATTGTTTTGGCTGAAGAAATTATAGTCGTTAGTAAAACGTTCTTCAGTTCCTTGATGGAGGTCAGCCGGTAATGCAGAGAGCCACTCCTTTAAATCAGGTCTTTTTTTGTTGTACCAAGTTCTCATGGCTTCCTTCATTTTTACGTGATCTTTTTTCAGGCCCAAACTGATAATATTTCTCGCCACGGTATTGGGGATGCTGCCGTTCTCTTTGGGGTTCACAGCGAAGCGAACAATGACTTTGAGTTCTTGATATTGGTTCATCCACGACTCAATGTTGTGATGAGCATTCACACACGGTCCACAGGCTGGGCTTGTTACCAATGTAATGGTGTGTTTAGCATTGGCGTTTCCCAGCACAAGACCTTCTCCGAAATTCCCTTCCACCAATTGCTTTCTTCCTAACGAAAGAGTGTCGAAGATATATTGATTCTTGATGAATCCATATAACGATTTTCGCAATGCCGGAGCGGATTGCGCCTGCAGGATGTAAGGTCGAATCATAAACCAAACAATCAACGGGAACGAGTAACCTGATAAAACAGGAATCAACTCATTGAAATTAAAATTGACCGAGGAATAATTCAGCCAGTAATATGCCGAAGTAGCCCATAACAAGCCCATTACCCCCAGACAAATCGAGCACCATGATTTAATGATCTGCCACTGATAGTAAATTGAAAAAATGGAAAAGGGAAAGCTAGCGGCAAAGAAGAAAAACAGATAGGAATTGAGAGGGGTTTGACCATTTGATGCCATTATCAGATTCGCGAGGAGGCTGCCTGCAAAAAACAAAACCCCAATTTCGGCAAGAGAAATATCTCCGTAGATTTTAGCGGCCGAAGAATTGACCACTTGCTTGCAATCTATTTTTGAATTGGGCCTGCATGCGGCATCACTCAATAATGTACTTTGCCCCAAAGTTTCGATGAGCAACGTGATGCAAAGACCCAACCCCAGAGCTTGCAAAATAACGGGCAAAATGAAATCCGGCTTGAAATAAACCAGCGTGGAAAAAATCCCAACAGAAAGAATAGTCAGCGCAGCATATCGAATTTTCGACAGGGCATCTGTCCTTCTATTTTCGGCATAATTTGGTTCTCCTGATTTTTCATTTGTTTCGGCCAACAGTAGCACCCCGGTCCAATCCATGACAAAATCATTAATGGCAGCTTGTGTTTTCTTCAAATGGCCATTTAAATAGTTTACTATTCCATTCTCAATGTTGAGAATGATTACAAAGCCACCGCCATTTGATTGTACTTGGGCAATCGCGG
>Ga0310811_10014794_pt1 | contig 10188 bp, 10 predicted proteins | sample YCmetagenome_FD_207642 | JGI IMG/M metagenome (GOLD analysis project Ga0310811, IMG submission 207642) | Soil microbial communities from experimental microcosm in Duke University, North Carolina, United States - YC | ecosystem: Engineered > Artificial ecosystem > Soil microcosm > Unclassified ...
CTGCGGCGGCGCGCTCGTTGAAGGTGCGAACGCTGAGCGCACACACGGGGGTATCGACCGACGGGAAGATGTTGAGCAACACCGGAGTGCCTCGGAGCTGCGAGCTGCTCACCTCACCGAGATCCGTACCGGTCAGCGTGAACGCCGGAGCCGGCGAGCCGATGGCCGGCAAGTCGCCGGTCGTGTTGATCTGATTTCCCCGCAAGGTTATCTGCGCCATGGGCACAGTCTGTCAAGATCGACCGCGGACCGCACATCGCGGTCGTTCTCTCTAGACGAGAATGTCATTTCCGGTTATCGTCAACGACGTGTCACAGCAGATCGCGCTCGCGCCGGAGATCTCTACCTGGCCCGACGAGAATCCCCAGCTCATTGGAAGCACCTGCGGCAAGTGCGGGGCCACCGCGTTTCCCGTCCAGAAGCGCTGCCCGAAGTGCAGTGTGGGCGAGATGTCTGAGGTGCTGCTGCCGCGGCGCGGCACCCTCGTCGCGTGGACGACGCAGGGTTTCCCGCCCGGCGCGCCCTACAAGGGCCCGACCGGAAAGGACTTCGTCCCGTTCGGCGTCGGGCTGGTCCAACTCGGCCTGGAACAAGAGGCAGTCATCCGCGTCGAGGGCCGGCTGACCGAAAACGATCCGGCCAAACTCCAGTTCGGCCAACAGGTCGAGCTGACAATGGTCCCGTTCACCACCGATGAAGAAGGCAACGAGGTCATCACCTTCGCCTTCCAGCCGGTCTAGAGAGGAGTACCGATGACCAACGACGTCGCCATCATCGGCGTGGGTCTGCACCCGTTCGGACGCTTCGACAAGACCGCCATGGAGATGGGCGCCGACGCCATCCAGGCCGCGCTCACCGACGCGGGGGTGGAGTGGAAGGACATCCAGTTCGGCTTCGGCGGCAGCCATGAGGTCTCCAACCCCGACGCGGTAACGCGTCTCGTCGGCCTGACCGGCATCACGTTCACGAATGTGTTCAATGCGTGTGCCACCGCGGCCTCGGCCATCCAGCAGACTGCGGACACCATCCGGCTCGGCAAGTACGACATCGGCATCGCCATCGGCCTCGACAAGCACCCGCGCGGTGCGTTCACCGACGACCCGGCCAAGCTCGCGCTGCCGCAGTGGTACGCCGAAAACGGCCAGTTCGTCACCACCAAGTTCTTCGGGATGAAGGCCAACCACTACCTCCACAAACACGGCATCTCGCAGGCGACGCTGGCCAAGGTGGCGGCCAAGAATTTCCGCAACGGCGAGAAGAACCCGAATGCGTTCCGGCGCAAGCCGATTCCCGAGGAAGAGATCCTCAACTCGACCGTGCTGAACTATCCGCTGACCCAGTACATGTTCTGCGCGCCCGACGAGGGCGCGGCGGCGGTCATCATGTGCCGCGGTGACATCGCGCACAAGTTCACGGACAAGCCGGTCTACGTGCGGGCCACCGAGATCCGGACACGGACGTTCGGCGCCTACGAGGTGCACGCCACTTCCGCCCCATTGGACGAAGACCCCTCGCCGACCGTCTACGCCGCCAAGGCTGCCTACGAGGCCGCGGGCATCGGCCCTGACGACATCGACGTCGCGCAGTTGCAGGACACCGACGCCGGTGCTGAGGTCATCCACATGGCCGAGACCGGGCTGTGCGCCGACGGCGAGCAGGAGAAGTTGATCGCCGACGGTGAGACCGAGATCGGTGGCTCACTGCCGATCAACACCGACGGCGGACTGATCGCCAACGGCGAGCCGATCGGCGCGTCGGGCCTTCGGCAGGTGCACGAACTGGTGCGCCAGCTGCGCGGTGAGGCCGGCGATCGTCAGGTGCCTGGCGACCCACGGGTTGGGCTCGCGCAGGTCTACGGCGCTCCCGGCACCGCGTCGGCGACGATCCTCAGCCGGTAAGCACCAGATCGCCAATTCGGAACCCCGGTGTGGAAACAACGTTCTAGGATCTCGGAAATGAAGTTTCCGCCTGCGCCCAGATCGACCAGGCCGTTGCTCCGCGTGGCGTCAGCAACGGCGCTCGCAGTCGGCTGCCTCGCAGGCCTGCCAACCGCGGCTGCCGACGACGACCCGCCGCCCGCGCCGCTGCACAACGTGCACTACACGGTGTGGGCCGAGCAGCCGTTCACGGTCGTGATCTACTACCGCGACACCGACCCGCCGAACTGGGGCGACTACAGCCATAACCCTTATCAGTTCAGCCCCAAGGTGGAGGCCGACGTCGGCCCGAACCAGCAGTGGAATCTCGACGTCGGACTGGCCAACCCCGACGAGTGGTCGATGGTCGTCGCGGGCAACGGCGGCGAGACGACGAAGTCGCCCAACATCCACTGCGCCCTTGCGGTCGACGGTGTGGTCGTCAAGACCAATCAGGGCCCCAAAGGCGCGCTCTGCTCGCTTCGCAACTGGTGATCGTCCGCAGGGGGTTCCCCCTCGAGTCGGCGTAACCAGTCTTCGCAGTACTTGAATGTCTCCTCGTGGCCGGACGACATCCCGAGCGCCCGTTCCATCACGATCCCCTGCGAGACGCTCGTGGCGAACACCGTCCACACCACCGGCGGCACTTCCGAGGTACCGATGCCGTAGCGCTGAAGCGCGGCGGCGATGGCCTTGTTCTGCTCCTCACGGAAACGTTCGGCGTAGTAGACGATTTCGGCCCGCAGCGCCTTGCGATGGTTGGCCAGGCCCATGAATTCCATGGTGAGCCGGGTGGCGTCCGGCATGGTGCTGAACCGCCACAGCGCCCACAGCGGCTGCGGCGACTCCAGCGCGGTTTTCAGCACGCCGAGCCCCTCCTCGGCCCTGCGCCGGAACACCTCCAGGAAGAGGTCCTCCATCGTGCGGAAGTAGTAGTGCACCAGTTGCGGCTTGAGGCCGGCCCGCTCGGCCACTCGGCGCGACGTGACCGCGGCGTAGCCCTCTTCGAGGAGCAGTTGCTCGGCAGCGTCGAGTAGGACACCGCGATTCTTCGCGTCCGGTGCCCCAATCCTTCGCGCCGATGCCATGCCACCTCCCTCTTTCCTCGGTCCACGCAGATGGTAGACGCCAGACCGCAGTGTCACCTTGACCCTGACTCTACCTCCATGCTAAGCAGGTGCTCAGCACATTCGGGTTTCGGAAGGAAGCGCAATCAGATGACCACCGATTACGACTCTGTCGACTACTTCACGGATCCGTCGTTGGTGCCCGATCCCCACCCGTACTACGACCACATCCGGGCGAAGGATCCGGTGTGCTGTCCGATCAACAACGGAGTGCTCGCGGTGACCGGCTGGGAGGCGGCCAACAACGTCTACAAGGACAGCGAGAACTACTCGTCCTGCGTGGCGGTCATGGGTCCGTTCACGCCGATCCCCTTCACACCCGAGGGCGACGACATCTGCGCGCAGCTCGAAGAGCACCGCACCGAGATCCCGATGTTCGAGCACATGGTCACGATGGATCCGCCGCAGCACACCGATGCGCGGTCGATTCTGTCGCGGCTGCTGACACCCAAGCGGCTGAAGGAGAACGAAGACTTCATGTGGCGGCTGGCCGACCGCCACATCGACGAGTTCATCGCCGCCGGCCGCTGCGAGTTCCTCGCTGCATACGCAAAGCCGTTCTCCCTCTTGGTCGTTGCCGACCTGCTCGGCGTTCCCGAATCCGACCACGAGGACTTCCGCGAAGCCTTCGGGGCGCAGCTCGAGGGCACGAACATCGGCGGCCTCGACCACGAGGTCATCGCCACCAACCCGTTGGCATGGGCGGACGAGAAGTTCTCCCGATACATCGAGGAGCGGCGCGAGTCTCCCCGCGACGACGTGCTGACGTCGATCGCCACCGCGAAGTATCCGGACGGCTCGACACCCGAGGTGGTCGACGTCGTCCGCACCGCGACGTTCCTGTTCGCGGCGGGTCAGGAGACGACGGCCAAGCTGCTCGGCGCAGCCCTGCGGGTGCTCGGGGACCGGCCGGACATCCAGCGCCGACTCCGCGCGGACCGCAGCCTCATCCCGGTCTTCATCGAGGAATGCCTGCGGATGGACAGCCCGGTGAAGAGCGTGTTCCGGCTCGCCCGCAAGTCGACGGCACTCGGCGAGACGCCGGTGCCCGCAGGCACCACGGTGATGGTCAGTCCCGGCGCCGCCAACCGCGACCCCGACCGGTTTGACAACCCGCACGAGTTCTCGCTCGACCGCAAGAACGTCCGCGAACACATCGCGTTCAGCCGTGGCATCCATTCGTGCCCAGGTGCCCCGCTGGCGCGTGTCGAGGGCCGCGTCTCGATCGAGCGGCTATTGGACCGGCTGGCTGACATCACGATCAGCGAGGAGAAGCACGGCCCGATCGACGCGCGCAATTACCTTTACGAGCCGACGTTCATCCTGCGTGGGCTCACCGAATTGAACATCGAGTTCACTCCCGCTGGGTAGGCTGGCACCCGTGCGCACCACCATTGCGGCGTCGGCCCTCGCCTTCGGATTGATCACGGCGGCAATACCTCTCGCAGGTGAGGCATCGGCGGCCTGCGATGCCGTCGACTGTGTGCCGAACGTGGCTCGCAACGTCGCCGCGGGCGCGCCGTGCACGCCATCGCCGTCCTACGTCTTCGGCCTCGACGCGGGCGGCGGAACTCTCATCTGTGCCTCGCAGGGCATGTGGTTGCGGGTCGGACCCCTTGTTGGTACGCGCGAGGTGACGCAGCCCTGCGATGTCGCGGGTACGACGGCCCAACAACCCCTGGCAGGCAACGACTTACAGCTGATGCGCACCCCGGGTGTGCCGCTCAGATGCGCGGACACAAACGGCGCCCTGCGGTGGGTGAACTTCTAGGTGTCCCCGCGCACCCAGCGGCTGGCGCCCTCGTAGGCCACGCACGTCAGGATCAGACCGTCGGGCGCTTGCGCCATCTCGCCGTCCATCGCTGGGCAGAACGAATTCTCGTTCTTGACACCGTGCATTTCGGGCGAGCGGAACCAACGCGGTTCATAGCGCCTCGGCGAACCGCAGAACACCAACCGTCCCCATGACGTCACGCCGAACGCGTAATACGTCGGGTTGTCGCAGTAGGAGCCCAGCACCACATTCGGAGCGATACCCGGCGTGCAGCTCGGGTAATTGCAGTCGGTCGGATCGTTGTCGGCGGCGGCAGGCGGCGCAACGACGACAGACCCGGCGGCGAGGACAGCAGCAAGCACTGCGACGGTGGATCGCACCGAGCCATTCTCACACATGCGGGAACGAAATTCTCCCTTTTGGAGAGGATTACTACCAGCCGCGATAGGCTGCGAGTTATGCGCGCAGTTGAGATGACCGCAGGCGCCCTAGCGGCAATAGCCGTGGTCGGAAGTGTAGGCACGGCAACGCCGGCGTATGCGTCGAATTACGGGGTTGAGCTCAACGGAACCTATCGGGTGACCTCGAATGGGGACTGGGCCAAGACCAACGAGGTATTCATCGACGAGCCGACGAAGGTTCAGATCTGGACCATGAGCTCGAGCTGCACCAGCCCGCAGATATGCACCGGGCAGGTGAAGAGCGATCAGGGCTGGACCGCACCGCTCAACCTCGGCAACGCAGAGGGACCGGGTTCGGTCGGCGATTTCTGGGTGGTCAACAACGTCATTCCGAACTGGGAGCCGTGTCCCGACGGCACCGCGGCCACCGGCAGTGAGAAGTTCATGTTCTGGGGCACGGATCCCCTGACCGGTCAGCGCAACATGACGAGGACGAATCTCCTCTCGGGCACCGACGCGACCCATGCTCCGAGCGGTGCGTGCGGCATCAACAAGCAGCTCTTCATCGAGATGCCTGTTCGCCTGGAAAAGATCGGTTAACCCACTACCGCCGTCTGCTCCCGGCTCAGATCGGGAGCAGGTCCTTCCACGACTTCGGCTCCGCACCGGAACCCACATTCGCCAGCTGCTGCACCTGTCCGTCGGGCGTGACGTAGCGGCCCGTGCGTGGGTCGTAGGTCGTGATCGCGACTGACGGCCCGCCAGAACCCTTGCCGGAGAAGGCACTCGGTGCCGCGGGTACCGCTGCGCCGTCCGTTGGCGGCGCCTCCACGGGTCCTGGCGCCGGACCGTGCGGTACCGGCGGGACGTCGCCCGCTGCAGGTGCGATCGGAGCCTCTGCAGGCGGAATGGGTTGCCCGTTGAGCGAATTGCCGGGCGGGGGCGGCGGCCCTGGGGGCGCCGACGGCGGCGGCGGTCCCATCGCCTCGAACGGATCCGTTGGCGCTCCCCCTGGCATCGCACCCGCGCCTGGCGGCAGGGGGGTGCCCTCGATAGGAGCGAAAATTCGATCGTTGAAGTCGACGCGATCATCGACCGGCACGCCCTGCGCGACGAGATTCGGATCGAAGGGGTACGGCCCTAGCGCATGTTCGCGCATGGCCAACGGCTGATACCCCCTGGGGTCGTCGCAGAGTTCGACTGTGGGCGCACGTTTCCCAGGGTGTCCCATGCAGGGATAGTTGCGCGCGCCGCGCACCGCGATCGGAGAGTCCTGCGGCAGTTTGCAGTACAGCCCATCCGGGGTGTCAATGCTGGTGGTGTCGGAGGGATTACGCCACTGCGACGGCGGAAGGAAGCCGACCGTGCACGAGGGCGGATCGCTGATGGTGAACGCGAAGTCGCCCGCGTTGGGCAGGCCGGTGGGGTTGTTCTTCGGCATGCCGAAGGACTGCTCGGCCGCGACGACCGCGGGCAGCAGCACCAGAATCTGTTCCACCGACGGGTTGTAGGTGACCAGGATCTGACCGAGTGTGGTGAGGTTCGCGAGCAGCACCGGCAGTGTCGGCTTGATGTCGTTCAGCAGCCCACTGACCTCTGATGCGAAGCCAGGTCCGCGTTGCAGCAGCGCGCGTATCTGCGGGTCGTTCTGAGCGATCTGTTGGGTCACCCCGGCCAGGCTGCGCGCCCAGGTCCGGATCGCGTCAGTGGTCTCGGCCTGTGAATCCAGAAGCGGCCCACTGTCATTGATCAACGCCTGGGACTGATCGGACACGCCGTTGAGGTCGCCCGTCAGCTTCGACGACGAGTCCAGCAACGACTGGAAGTCGTACCCTGCGCCGTTGAAGGCCTTGAACGACTCGTCGAGCAGGTCGCTGATCCTGTCCTTCGGAATGCTGGTCACCAGGTTGCTCACTTGATCCAGCATCGGACCGACCTGTTGCGGAATCGTCGTGTTCTGTACGGCGATCACCGAACCGTCCTTCAGATACGGGCCGGAGTCGGTGCGGGGGCGGAGATCGACGTACTGCTCGCCGACCGCCGAAACGCTGAGAACGTCGGCTTTCAGGTCCGCGGGAACCTTCGGCGACGTGTCCAGCGTCAGCGTCGCTTCCGCGCCCGTCTCGGTGAGCTTGACGTCCGTCACCTTGCCGATCTGCACGCCCCGGTACGTGACGTTGGAGAACCGATACAGGCCACCGGTATCCGGCAGTTGCAACGTCACGTTGATGCGACCGATGCCCAGCAGGGTGGGCACCTGCATGTAGGTGAAGAGCATCACCCCCACGCCGACGATGGACGCGATGGTGAAGATGATCAGCTGATTTCGAACAAAACGCGTCAGCATCAGCCACCCCCTCCCGGTGTCGGTGGGACTGTGGGTGGGAGCAATGCCTCCGGGATCTCAGGCGCCGAGGGTCCGGCTCCCGGGTACGGCCCCGCGAAGATCTGCGACGCGGTGCTCACCGGGGCGGCATTCGCAGGCGGCACCATCGGAACAAGCGGTTCCGTCACGGGCGGCATCGGCCCGGTCGGCGCGGGCAACCCTGGCGGCGCCACCGCGTCGGGGGGCGGCGGCTGGACTCCCGCGGAGAGCGGGTCGAGCGAGTACTGCGCGAACCACGGGTCGCCCGGTGCCGGAATGAGTTTCGCGTTCTCGTCGCCCCATCGGGTGCCGAGGAAGATCGTCCGCTTCAGTCGTGGATAGCTGAGATCGAAGATCGCGAACAGGTTGATGTAGTCACCGCGGGTGATCCGGTCGGCGAAGCCGGGACCGTACGGGAATGCGGTGGCCCACGTGAGCCCAGGAATAACGTCGGGCCCGATATCGGCGAGTGCCTTGAGCGCCGGCTCCAGATTCTTCAGATCCGTCACGAGATCGTCGCCGGCATCGTTGACCAATTGGGTGGCGGTGTCGCTGAACGTCCCGAGCCTCTGCAGCGCAGCAGTAAGATTGGGCCGCTCCTTGATCAGCACATCCACCGCGGGCGGAATGTCCTTGAGCGCACGGTCGATCGCGTCGCGTTGGCCTGCGAAGGTACCGGCAACTCGCCTCAGTTGCTGAATGGACGCGATGATGTTCTCCCGCTGCTGATCCAGGACTCCGACAAAGTTGTCGAGCCGGGTGAGCAGCTCACGGATCTCGGGTTCACGTCCCGACAACGCCGCGTTGAAGTTGTGGATGATGTCACCGATCTGTCCCAGCCCGCCCGCGTTGACCACGGTCGACAGCGACGACAGCGTCTGTTCGGTGGTGGGGTACGTAGACGACTGGTTCAGGCCGATGGTGGCTCCGGGTTGTAGTCGGCCGCTTGGCTTTTCGCCGAGCGGGGGATTCAGCGCCAGGTGCATGGAGCCCAGCAGGCTGGTCTGCCCGACGGTGGCTACCGCATTGGCAGGAACCACCACGTCGGGCTTGACGGAGATCTCGACATCGGCGTGCCAGGCGTCGACGGTCATCTTGCCGACGCTGCCGACGACGACATCGCTGATCATGACCGGCGAATTCGACTCCAGCTGGGCGACATTCGGCACCTGCACGTGGTAGGTGACCGCGTCCGGTCCCCTACCCACCGCGCCGGGAAGCGGCAGCGAGTTCAGCCCCTGAAAGGAGCAACCGGTCAGCACCAGGGCCAGGCACGAGGGGACGACGGTCAATCGCTTCACATGACTCCAACGCATCGTTACGAGCCTCCGGCTTCCGCAGGCAACGGCGGACCGGGTGGTGGCGGCGGGGCGGCCGGCGCCTCCGTCTGCGGCAACAGCATGCCGTCGACGGTCTGCCCCGACTGGGACGAACCCGGAATGATGGTGGGCGGCCCTGGTATCGGCGCGCCAGGGAACAGCGCAGGCGACGGGATCGGTACCGGGCCTTCCCCACTCCCATACAACCCCGGCGGACTCGGTGGTCGCCCCCAGCCCGGGCCAGGCGGAGGAACCACGTCGCCCATGCCGGTGTATGCCGACACCGTTGGTTGCGGCTCGGGCGCATCGCCGGGGCCTGCGCCTCCGGGTGCCAGCTTCGGATCGGTGTAGAGGGTCCACTGCGGCCCGACTGCCGGCCGCAGGTAGAAGTTGTTGGGGAACGGCAGATAGTTGAAGTTGAGCAGACGCAAGGCGGGGCCGAGGTACTGCGAGCAGAGTTTCGCCGTTTCGGGGGCGGTGGTGTTCTCGATGGCGCCAATGAGGCCGCAGAAGAAATACACCGGATTGGCGAAGTTGGCGAGCGAGAAGGCACCGGTCACCGCACCGGCGGGCGGGTAGTAGATGTTCTCGAAGTTCGCGATTGCGTTCGGCGAGATGTGAAGCACGTTCTCCACAGACGTGCGGTTGTCGACCAGGTTCTGGGTGACGGCCGCGAGACTGCGGATCTGTTCGGACGTCTGGCTGCGACTGCCCGCCACGAACCGCTGCACCTCGCCCAACGCGACCGACAGGTCGGACAACGCGGCGTCCAGATCGGACCTGCTGTCGTTCACGACGCTGGTCAGGCTGGCCAGCCGATTCTGGAACATGACGATCTGTTGCTTGCTGTCGCGAAGCGCCGTGACGAAGATCTGCAGGTTCTTGATGATGTCGACGATGTTGCCGCTGCCTTCGGCGAAAACCCTTGCCGCACCGGACAGCTGAGCCAGCGTCTGCCGTAGCTTGTCGCCGTTGCCGTCCAATGCGTTGGCGGCGCTGTCGATGAATCTGGACACCGAGGTACCCGAGACTCCGGTCTTCGGTCCCAGTTCCGTTGCCAGGCGCATCAATTGGGTCTTGACCTCGTCCCACTCGACCGGAACCGCGGTTCGATCGCTGGGAATGACCGCGTCGTCGCGCATGGTCGGCCCGCCGCCCTTCCGGTACGCGGGCGTCAGTTGGACGTAACGTGCGGCGACCAGATTCTGCGCGACGATAACGGCCTTGGCGTCGGCAGGCACAGGCACGTCGCGATCGACCTTCATGATCATCTTGGTCTGGGTGCC
>Ga0310811_10014796_pt1 | contig 10188 bp, 6 predicted proteins | sample YCmetagenome_FD_207642 | JGI IMG/M metagenome (GOLD analysis project Ga0310811, IMG submission 207642) | Soil microbial communities from experimental microcosm in Duke University, North Carolina, United States - YC | ecosystem: Engineered > Artificial ecosystem > Soil microcosm > Unclassified ...
CTCGCCCAGGTCCGCCACGACGTCCTCGGTCCCGAGGTTGTGCAGGAACAGCATCGCCCCGGTCGGCCCCTCGGCGACGTGGGCCAGGACGCCCGGCGGCAGCGGCCGGTCCACGACCGTGCAGGTGCCGTTGGAGACCTCGGGGCTCTCCCGCAATGTGCGGATCATCCGCTCGAACCAGGCCAGCAGGGACCGGTCGTCGTGGCGCTGGGCCGTGACGTTCACCTTGTGGTACGCGTACTCCCCCTCGGCGATGACCGGCCGGATCGGCTCGGCGGCGCTGAACCCGCCGTTGGTGTCGAACGACCACTGCATCGGCGTGCGGATCGCGTAGCGGCCCGGCAGCGAGAGGTCCTCGCCCATGCCGATCTCCTCGCCGTAGCGCAGCACCGGAGTGCCCCGCAGCGTGAACTGCAGCGAGTACGCCAGCTCGATGCGGTTACGGTCACCGCCGAGCATCGGGGCGAGCCGCCGGCGGATGCCCCGGTCGTAGAGGCGCATCGAGTCGTCGGGGCCGAACCGCGCGAACACATCCTCGCGCTGCTCGGCGGTCAGCCGGGACAGGTCGATCTCGTCGTGGTTGCGCAGGAACGTGGCCCACTGCCCGCCCGCCGGCAGCCGCGGCGTGGCGCCGAGCCACTCGATGACCGGCTCCGGGTTCTGCCGCGCCAGGGCCAGCACCAGCCGCGCGTTGAGCATGAAGTCGAAGAGCATGTGGATGCGGTTGCCCGAGCCGCCGCCGTCGCCGAAGTACTGCGGCAGCTTCTCCGGCTCCACGTTGGCCTCGGCGAGCAGCATCGCGTCGCCGCGGCGCCATTGCACGTGCTGGCGAAGCTCCGTGAGGTAGTCGAAGTCCATCGGGCACTCGGGACGGCCCGGCTCGGTGAGCTCGATGATGAACGGCACCGCATCCATGCGGAACCCGGCCACGCCGAGCTGGATCCAGAAGGCGAGCACCTTCTTGATCTCGGCGCGCACCTGCGGGTTGGTGAAGTTCAGGTCGGGCTGGAAGTCGTAGAAACGGTGGTAGTACCAGGCTCTGGCCTTGCGGTGGTACGTCCACGTCTCCGACTGCTCGCCGGGGAACACCATGCCCTGGTGGCGGTCGGCCGGCTCACGCTCGCTCCAGACGAACCAGTCGCGGTACGGCGAGTCCGGCGACGCAACCGCCGACTGGAACCACGGATGCTGATCCGAGGTGTGGTTCACCACAAGGTCCATGATCACCTTGATGCCGCGGTTCGCGGCCTCGTGCAACAGCTCGGCGAAATCGCCCAGCGTGCCCAGCCGCGGATCGACGTTGTAGAAGTCGGTGGCGTCGTAGCCGTCGTCCCGCCCGGGCGTCGGATGGATCGGGCTGAGCCACAGGCAGTTGACTCCGAGCCTGGTCAGGTAGTCCAGCCGGCCGACGACACCTTGAAAGTCGCCGATGCCGTCGCCGTTGGTGTCCTGGAACGTCTCCACGTCCAGGCAATAGATGACACTCTCGGTGTACCACCGTTCGCCCATGCGAAACGGGTAACCGAATCGGCCTCTGCCCAAACGCGCGCTTGCGTGCGCAAGGCCCTGACCGCGAGGATGACTCCCGGGGGGCTGATGGTCGACTTCGCTGGCGCGCTACGAGACGCAATCCAGGCACGTGGTCTGGGGTTGGAGCGCATCCAGGAGCGGTTACGGGCGGAGGGCTACTCGGTCAGCCTGGCCACCCTGAGTTACTGGCAGACCGGTCGCAGCCGGCCGGAGCGGCGCGAGTCGCTCGCGGCGCTGGCCGAACTCGAGAAGATCCTGGAGGTCGAGCCGGGCTCCCTCGCCGCCCTGGTGGGCCCGCCGCGGCCCCGCGGGCGCCACCTGCACAAGAGCGCGGAAAACCCGGAGCTGGGCGCCTTCTGGTCCGAGCGCGACCTCATCGTCGACCTGGCGCAGGGCATCGACACCCGCTGGGACGAGCGGCTGACCCGGCTCAGTCAGCACGACCGGGTCAACGTCGGGCCCGACCGGGGCGAGGTTTCGTTCCTGGTCCGCCAGGTGCTGCGGGCCGAGGCCGACGGGCCGGACCGCTGGGTCGCCATCATCCGCCTGGATGTGCCGGGCAACCCGCTGCCGCTGCTGACCCCCGTGCGCAACTGCCGGCTGGGGCGCGTCGTGGAACACCCGGAGAGCGGCCTGTTGCTGGCCGAATTGTTGTTCGACCGGCCGCTCGCCAAGGGTGAGACGGTGATCACCGAACATGCGCTGCACAATTATCCGCCGTTTCCGCTGGCGACACAGTACGAGCGCAAGTTCCGGCTGCCGGTCCGCGAATACGTCGTCGAGGTCTGTTTCGACCCCGCCGCCTTACCGCGGGCCGTCTTTCAGTACCAGCAGATGGACGGCCAGGACGAACAGGTCACGTCGATGGAGGTCGACGTGGGCCACTCTGTCCACGCGATCGCCCTCGACTACGGCCCCGGCCGCTACGGACTACGGTGGGATTGGGAGTAGAAAAGCCCTGCTCACAACACCTTCGACAGGGTCGATCGCAGCACCTTGGACGGTAGGGAAGAACAACGGGGCGCCGGTGTGGCCAGCGCCCCGCCTCTGTTCCCGGAAATACCCGGCGTCACCATCGGAACGGCTGGGATGTCGCCGCGACGGTTGGGGTGGAACGCATGTGCCGCCTCCACAAGGAAGTCTTTTTCCTTGGGAATGAAACTATTGGCCGCCGCGCTCGCCCTCAAGATTGTGGATCGCCTTAACAGTTAACGCTCGCGGGACCGCGCCGCCTTAACAGTTAAGAGTAAAAAGGGCCGGACGGTCGCACCCGCCAACTTGTGCGACCGCCCGGCGTCTGAGGTCCCCGTGAATGTGCCTTACGCCAGCCGGATCCAGGCCGAGGCGTCCGGCGGGAGCGTGCCGTCGTCGTTGAGCGGGACGCTGCTGAGCAGCACCTCGCGGTGCGCCGGCAGGACGGTCGGCTCCGTGCCCAGGTTGGTGACGTTGGCGAACGACTCGTCGCGCGCGAAGGCGAGCACCTGCGGGTCCGACTCGAGCCAGCGCATCGGCCCGTCGCCCAGGGCCGGGTCCTCCCGGCGGATGCGCAGCGCGTCGCAGTACAGCTGCAGGAACGAGCCCGGCTCGCCCTGCTGCGCGGCGACCGAGAGCGCGGCCCAGTGCGCCGGCTGGGGCAGCCACGGCTCGCCCGCGGCGTCGGCTGGGCTGAACCCGAAGGGGGGTTGCGACCCCGACCAGGGCAGCGGCACGCGGCAGCCGTCCCGGCCGGGGTCAACACCCCCGGAGCGGTGGAACATGGGGTCCTCGCGCAGCGCGTCGTCGAGGTCCTCGACCTCCTCCAGGCCGAGCTCCTCGCCCTGGTACAGGTAGTAGGCGCCCGGCAGCGACATCGTCAGCAGCGCCGCGGCCCGGGCCCGGCGGGTGCCGAGCTCGAGGTCGGACGGCACGTTGAAGCGCTTCTCGGCGAAGGCGAAGTTGGTGACCTCACGGCCGAAGCGGGTCACCTCGCGGGTCACGTCGTGGTTGGACAGCACCCACGTGGCCGGCGCCGCGACCGGCGCGTGCACCTCGAGGGTCATGTCGATCTCGTAGCGCAGCTTCCCGGCCTCCCACGGCGCGCCCAGGAAGGCGAAGTTGAACGCCGTGTGCAGCTCGTCGGCGCGCAGGTACCGCGCGAACGCCTCGTGGTCGGGCAGCCAGACCTCGCCGATGAGGGCGCGCGGCGGGCTGTAGGTGTCCGCGATGCGCCGCCACGACTGGTACACCTCGTGGATGCCGTCGTTGTCCTCGTACACGTCGCTGACGAGCGGGTCCTTGATGAGCACGGCGGCGGAGTCGATGCGGATGCCGTCGATGCCCCGGTCGAGCCAGAAGCGCAGGATGTCCTCGAACTCCTCGCGGACGGCCGGGTGCTCCCAGTTGAAGTCGGGCTGCTCGGGCGCGAACAGGTGCAGGTACCACTCCCCGTCGGCGACCCGGGTCCAGGCCGGGCCGCCGAAGATGGACTGCAGGTCGGTCGGCGGCAGCTCGCCGTCCGCGCCCCGGCCCTTGCGGAACCAGAACAGGTCGCGCTCCGGCGAGCCCGGCGCCGAGGCGAGCGCCCGCTGGAACCACGCGTGCTGGTCGGAGCAGTGGTTCGGCACGATGTCGCAGATCACGCGGATGCCGGCGGCGTGCGCCTCCTCGATGAGCTTCTCGGCCTCGGCCAGGGTCCCGAAGATGGGGTCGATGGCGCGGAAGTCGGCGACGTCGTAGCCGCCGTCGGCGAGCGGCGAGGGGTACCACGGCACGATCCAGATGGCGTCGATGCCGAGGCCGGCCAGGTATGGCAGGCGCGAACGCAGGCCCGCCAGGTCACCGACGCCGTCGCCGTTGCCGTCGGCGAAGCTCCGCAAGTACACCTGGTAGATAGCGGCGCTACGCCACCATGCTTGGTGGTTCTGGTCGGCCACGTGGAACCTGCTTTCTCGCACTTTGAAATGCCTACACACGACAGGTTTGAGTAGGAGTGTCGGGAGCTGACAAGGGCCGTGAGCTTAGCCCTTGACGGCACCGCCGAGTCCCGCGCCCGAGAGGAACAGGCGCTGGAACGCGAGGAAGAACACAACCGGGATGAGCGTCGAGATCGCGAGCGACGCGAGGAACACACCCAGGTCGGTCTGCGACGCGATCGCGGGAAGACGCACCGACAGCGGCTGCTGGGCCGGGTCCTTGAGCACGAGCATCGGCCACAGGAAGTCCTTCCAGCTCGCAATGGTCGCAAACACCGACACGACGCCGAGGATCGGCTTGGACATCGGCAGGACGACCGACCAGAAGAGCCGGAACGAGCTGGCGCCGTCGACCTTGGCCGCCTCGAACACCTCGCGCGGGAGGCTGTCGAAGAACCGCGTCATGAGCACGACGTTGAACGCGCTCGCGCCGGACGGCAGCCAAACGGCCCAGAAGCTGTTGATGAGCGACGTGCCGAGGCCCGGCGGGTTGAGGATCGTGAGGTACAGCGGCACGAGGAGCACGACGCTGGGCACGAACAGGGTCGCGATCACCAGGCCGTTGATGATCTTGCCCCAGGCGGGCCGCAGGACGGACAGCACGTAGCCGCCCGTGGTCGCGACGACCATCTGCACGAACCACGAGCCGGCGGCGAGCCAGATCGTGTTGAGGAAGTACTTGCTGATCTGGACGTCGTTCCACGCCTCGGAGATGTTCGCCCAGCGCACGCCGTGCGGGAAGATCGCCAGCGGCGTGCGGATGATGTCCTGCGTGGGGGTGATCGCGTACTTGGCGAGCAGCAGCATCGGCCCGATGCCGATGATGAGGAGCAACCCCAGCAGGATCGCGTGCAGGGTCTTCATGGTCACGCTGACGCGGGTGTTGCGCCAGTCCTGCGCCGAGACGTAGCCGCGGCCGCCCTCGAACTGCGACGCCTTGCGCTTGCGGACCGGTCGCGCAGCCCCGGCCGCACCGACCGGGGTCGCGGCCTCGGGCGCCTGCCCCCGCACATCCGCGGCGACTGCGGTCGCGCGGCCGGATCCGTCGGAGTTCGGCGGGAAGGTCATGGTGGTCCTCTTCCCCTCAGGGAGATGTTGGCCGCTCACGATTTGCTCCAGCCGGACGTGAGCTTGAAGTACACCAGCGACAGGATCGCCAGGAACGCGGCGAGCATGACGGACAGGGCCGTGGCCGCGCCGTAGTTGCCGCCCAGGGAGCTGCCGAACCCGTAGTTGTAGATCATGAGCAGGATCGTCAGCGTGGCGTTCGCCGGGCCGCCACCGGTGAACAGGTAGGGCTCCAGGAACACCTGGACGGTACCGATGATCTGCAGGATGAACGTGATGAGCAGGACGCCGCGCAGCTGCGGCATCGTCACGTGCCACACCTTGCGCCAGATGCCGGCGCCGTCGACCTCGGCGGCGTCGTACAGCTCGTCCGGGACGCTGATGAGCGCGGCCAGGTAGATGATCACCGTACCGCCGGCCGCGGCCCACGTCGCCTCGACGACGAGGGACGGCATCACCAGGGACGAGCTCGACAGCCACGTGTACGGGCCGAGGCCGACGTAGCTCAGGATCGTGTTGAACACGCCGTCGGCGGAGCCGTCGTAGAAGAACTTCCACAGCAGGACGGCGACGACGGGCGGCACGACCACCGGAAGGTAGGCGAGCACGGAGTACAGGCCCTTGCGCTTGCGGACCGAGCTGATGAGCACCGCCGTCACCAGCGGGACCGGGAAGCCGATCACGAGGGCGAGCAGCGCGAAGTACAGGGTGTTGCGGATGGCCGTCGGCAGGTCGGGATCGGTGAGCACGTACTGGAAGTTGTGCCAGCCGACCCACTTCGGCGTCCCGACGAGGTTCGTCTTCTGGAAGCTCATGACGACCGACCGCACGATCGGCCACCACGAGAAGACCCCGAAGATGACCAGGAGCGGCAGCGCGAACACGACCGAGCTCAGCCCGCCGCGCTGGGCCCAGGTCACCGGGCTGCGCCGGCGGACCCGGCCGACCGGGGCGTCGCCCGTCCCCGGCCTGTGGTTGCCCCCGGCGACGGCGGCGTCACCGGCCCGCCGCGGGGCGCCCAAAGCACTCACGGCACATCACTCCTCGTCCTGGATTCGGGGACTGCGCCCCGGTGCGGGCCGCCGGTCGTCCGGCGGCCCACACCTTGCGGGTTGTCGATGATGCGGTGAGCGATCAGCCGGCCGCGTCGATGGCGCGCTGCGCCTTCGCGTTGGCGTCGGTGAGGAGCTGGTCGATGTTGGCGTTCTTGTCGGTCAGGACCGCCTGGACGACCGTGTCGAGCGACTTGTAGACGTCCTGCGTGGCGATGGCCGGCTCGTTGACGAGCTTGGCGTCGAAGACCTTGGTGGTGAACGTGGTCATCTGGTCCAGCGGCACGTTCACGTAGGACTTGATCCACTCCTGGTACTGCTGGTACTGCTGCTGCGAGAAGATCGGCAGCTCGGGGGTGCCGACGGGCTGCTTGCTCGCCACCTGGACCTGCGCCTGCTTCGCCGCGGCGTCCGCGTTGGTGTACTTACGCAGGTAGTGGGCGTCGATCCACTTGATCGCGGCGGCCTTCTCGTTGTTGGTCGCCTTGCTGGACACGGCGGCCATGGTGCCGCCACCGAGCACGCCCGAGTCGCTGCCCGTGAGCGGGATCATCGTGAGGCCGTACGACTTCGGGTTGATGTTGTTGGTCTGCACCAGGCTCGTGTAGACGTCCTGGCCCGAGGTGTACATGCCGATCTTGCCGGCGGCGAACGCCTGGTTGATGCCCGACCAGTCGTAGGTGAAGTTCGCGCCCATGGAGTTGTCGGTCCAGCGCAGGTCCTTCAGGAACTGCAGCGCGGCCTTGGTGCCGTCGTTGTTGAGGGTGGCCTTCTTGCCGTCCTCCATGCGACCGCCGCGGGCGTAGGTGTCGACCGTCAGCTGCCAGCCGCCGGTGGCGTCCTTGGACATCTGGGCGAAGCCGGCCTGGCCGGTCTTGTCCGCGATGGCCTTGGCGGCCGTGCGGACCTCGTCCCAGCTGGTCGGCGGCTTGTTCGGGTCGAGGCCGGCCTGGGTGAACAGGTCGCGGTTGTAGTGCAGGCCGACCGCGTAGATGCTCTTCGCGGGGATGGCGTAGACGTGACCGTCCTGGCCCTGGCCGTACTGCAGCAGGTTCTTGTTGAAGTTCGAGGCGTACGAGAGCGAGTTGAGGTACGCCTGCATGTCAACGATCTGCTGGTTCGCGATCAGCGTCTTCGCGTCGGTGAAGGGAATCTCGAACACCGTCGGCAGCGTGCCGCCCGCGAGGTCGGCCGCGAACGTGGTGGCCTTCCACTCGTAGTCGTGGGTCTTGACCGTGATGTTCGGGTTTTCCTTCTGGAAGTCCGTCACTTCCTGCGCGAGCGCCTGCTGCGCCTCGGGCTTGGCGCCCGGGAGCAGACCAACGACGTTGAGCGTGACCTTGGTGTTCGGGTCGAGTGTCGTCGAGTCCGAGCCGCCGGCCTTGTCGTCGCTGGAGCCGCACGCCACGAGCGTGCCGCTGAGGGCGAGCGCACCCACGAAGGCCAATGCCCTCGTGGTACGTGAGTACTTCATCGTCGCTCCTTGTTGGGGTGTGTAGTCATCCGGCCCTGGATGGTGCGGATCGGATGGGGGGACAGGACCCACATGACGGGCGCACCGACGAGGGCGCGTGGCCCGTCGTACGAGTCGGCGGTCGCTCGCAATGGATCCCTTCCTTCGTAGGAGGCCGTGCGGGGCGGTCGGGCGTCCAACCGGTGAACCGCATCGCACGCGGTTACTGCTCGGTTTCCATCGCATCGCGTCAGGGTTTCGGCCCGACGTAGGCAGAGATTAGGCTCACGCCGCACAAGAAGTCCATGGTCCGTTGCAAAATTTTAATCATGTCCGGACACCCGTTTGCACGGGCGCGCTCCCACGGGCTCGCAACTTGCACGGAATCGGCCGAAAACGCGCAGCAAGGGGCCGCGGAGCGAGCCTTGCCGATCACCGACGGCGGCCGCCCGGTCGCGCTGGGCCGACGAAGGACCATGACGAGCGGCCAACACGATGCAAGCGGCGGCGGCAAGCCCGTTGCGCGAAGATGCAAAGAGCGCCACGACTTCGCGCAGAAGTCGTGGCGCTCTTGGGGTTTGTCCGATATTAAGCGGTTTTACGCCGCCGTCGTCGCCGCGCGGGCCTCCTGCAGCGCGCCGGTCGAGCCGCGCACGACGAGCTCGGGCTCGAAGAGCATCTCCTCGGTCGGCACGAGCGTGCCGGCGACCTGGCTCACCAGCAGCGTCACCGCGGCCTGGCCCATCGCCTGGATGGGCTGGCGCACCGTGGTCAGCGGCGGGTCGGTGCAGTTCATGAACAGCGAGTCGTCGAAGCCGACCACCGACACGTCGTCGGGCACCTCACGGCCGAGCCGGCGTGCGGCCCGGATCGCGCCGAGCGCCTGGACGTCGGAGGCGCAGATGATGCCGGTGACGCCGTGCTTGATGAGCCGCGTGGCGCCCGCGCGCCCGCCCTCCATCGAGAAGATGACGCGCTCGACGTCGTTCTCGTCGACCGTGCTCGACTCCGCCGCGGCTGCCTGGAACGCGGCCAGCTTGCGGTTGGAGGGCGCGTGGTCGGCCGGGCCCAGGATCAGCCCGATGCGCTTGTGCCCCAGCGAGCTCAGATGGTTGAACGCCTGGTCCACGGCGTGGCCGTCGTCCACCGACACGCGGGGGAAGCCCAGGTCGTCGATGGCGGCGTTGACCAGCACCGCCGGCAGGCCGCGGTCGTGCAGGCGGTGGTAGTGCTCGTGCTCCGCCGCCGCCTGGTGGTAGAGCCCGCCGCAGAAGATGATGCCGGACACGTGCTGGTCCAGCAGCATCTCGACATAGTCGGCCTCGGAGACGCCGTCCGCGGTCCGGGTGCACAGCACCGGGGTGAAGCCGCGCTTGGACAGCGCCCCGGCGACCACTTCGGCGAAGGCCGGGAAGATCGGGTTTTGCAGTTCCGGCAGCACGAGGCCGACCAGGCGGGCCCGCTCGCCGCGAAGCTTGGTTGGCCGCTCATAGCCCAGCACGTCGAGGGCGGTGAGGACCGCCGTGCGGGTCGCGTCAGAGATGCCGGGCTTGCCGTTGAGCACCCGACTCACGGTCGCCTCGCTCACGCCGGCGTACTTCGCCACCTCAGCGAGTCGTCGAGTCATGCCCGCAAGCGTAGTGCATGACTACGCAATTTTTTGCACGATGTCGCCCACGCAACCGTCCGTCCTGGCCGCGGCCCTGGACCTTGCCGGTGTGATGCCCGAAAAGTGTGATTTTCCGGGCACCACGTCAAGCGGACGGGTCAGGTGCGGCCCTCGCGCTCCTGCGCCGTGCCGAGGGTCGAGGAGTGCGGCACCCAGTCGGCGAGGCGCACCCGGTAGCCGAGGCCGCGCAGCCGCTGCACCACCTCGGGGTCGTCGTCGACCACGACCTCGATCGGGGACTCCTTCGCCAGCCGCGCCAGCTGCCGCGACTTGAAGTCGCGCGCCGGGCGGCGGTCGTTCGCCGGGCGCATGAACAACAGCTCCGCGGGCAGGCCGGCGGCGCCCAGCCACGCGGCGGTGAGCTCGCGCAGGTGCTCCGGCCGGCCGGTCAGCCACACCAGCACGTGCTCGGCCGCGTACTGCTGGGCGAGCGCGACGCCCTGCCGCAGTACCGGATCCCGGTCG
>Ga0310811_10014797_pt1 | contig 10188 bp, 9 predicted proteins | sample YCmetagenome_FD_207642 | JGI IMG/M metagenome (GOLD analysis project Ga0310811, IMG submission 207642) | Soil microbial communities from experimental microcosm in Duke University, North Carolina, United States - YC | ecosystem: Engineered > Artificial ecosystem > Soil microcosm > Unclassified ...
GGCGGCAGGTGCACGAGGCCCGCGCGCGGTTGGAAGCTCGAGATCGGGAACGCCCACGGATAGACCGTGCCGTCCCAGCCGACGACGTCGAGCGGCGAGTCGGGGAACGTGAAGCCGTGCCAGCGACCGTCGCGCTTGACGACCAAGGATCGAATCCCCTCGTCGGAGGGGCCCGTGAAGATCGTGCGGCGGAAGTCGCGATGCGAGTACGGCGCGTCCATGCGGAGCTGGCCGACCTCGTTGCGCCACTGCTGCAAGAGATGCAGGCCGCGCGTCTCGAACCACAGCCACGACTGCTCGCCGGCGTCGGGCACGAAGCGGTGCAACATGCCCGCGGGCACGAAGACGTAGTCGCCTTGCTCGAAGCGCAGGTCGCCGAGCGGCGATCGCACGACGCCGGCGCCCGCGTGGACATACACGAGCTCGTCTCCGTCGGCGTTCACGACGTAGACGGGATCGGGCTCGGTCGGGTGCACGACGCCGACCGTGACGTCGGCGTTGAAGACCAGCGGCACGCGCGCGTCGATCTGCGCGCCCGCGCGCGGCGGCAGCTTCGGCGTGACGTAGTGACGCTTCGCGAGCGGACCGTCGTCGCCGGCGACCGGCGCCTCCCACCCGTGCGAGGCCGTGGCCGGCATGTGCAGGTGCGGCCGCCGCAGGTGATAGAGGATCGTGTACGGCCCTTCGAAGCCGTCGCGCGTGAAGCACTCCTCGTAGCGCAGCTCGCCGCCCTCGCCTCGCAAGGCGATGTGGTGCTTGCGCGGGATGTCACCGACGACGACGCGATCGAGCACGACTAGCCTCGCGCCTTGGTCTGCTCGCGCTCGATGCTCTCGAACAGCGCGCGGAAGTTGCCCGCGCCGAACCCGCGATCGCCCTTGCGCTGGATGATCTCGTAGAAGAACGGGCCCGCCTTGGGATCGTTGTAGAGGCCGGCCGACTCCTTCAAGAAGATCTGCAGCAGGTACGCGTGGTGGTGATCGCCGTCGAGGAGGATCTCGAGATCCTTCAAGACGCTGATGTCCTCGTCGATCGTGTCGATGCCGCTCTTCGCGATGCGCTCGGGCAACATCTCGTAGTACGAGGCCGGCGTCGGCATGAAGTGGATGCCGCGCGCGCGCATCTCGCGCACCGCCGGGATGATGTCCTTCACGGTGAGCGCGACGTGCTGCACGCCGTCGCCGCGCAGCTCCTCGTTGAAGATGTTGATCTGCGAGCTCTTGAAGAACGGTCGCGCCGGCTCGTTGTTCGCGAACTTCACGCCGGAGCGCGGCTCCCACATGACGATCGACTTGAGGCCCGAGCCGGTCTTGCGCGCGGGATCGACGTCTGACGTGTGGAACGAGACCTCCCACATCTGCTCGAAGCCGAGCACGTGCTCGAGCCAGAGCAGCATGGGCTTCATCGTCTGGAAGTTCGACGTGACGTGATCGATCTGATCGAAGCCGAACCGATTCGTGCCGCGGCCGGGCGCCGGCGTCACCGGTGCGGCGCCCGGATACAAGGACTTGAAGCCGCGCCGTTCGCGGAAGCGGAACGTGCAGTCGCCGAACGGCGTCGTGATCGAGAACTGGCGCAGCGTGCCGCCGTCGTCGGTGAACTCGGTGATCTCGTCGATCGCGGTGCCGCCGCGCTGCTCGATCAGCTCGAACGCGCGCTTCGCGTCCTCGACCTCGAAGACCAGCGTGCCGACGCCGTCGGGGTGCTTCTGGAGGAAGCGCCACGCGCGGCCGCCTTCGCCGAGCGGCTGCGAGCAGACGATGTTGATGTCGCCCGCCGAGAAGCACACCGAGCGCTGCTTGCTCGCCTTCTCGAGCTCCGGCGTCGAGCGCCACGTCTCGGCGAAGTCCATCAGGTCGACGTAGAACCGACGGCTGCGATCGAGATCGTAGACGTAGTAGTGGATGCCTTCGATGCGCTTGATACCGAGCGACTCGAGCGTCATGACATCTCTCCGATCAGGCGGCGCGCGCGTCGGGTTGGCGCGCGGGCAAGGCGTTGGCGAACGCGGGCAGCGCGTCGCATTCGTCCGAGATCCGGACGAGCGTGTCGAGGCCGTCGAGCGACGCGCCGAAGCGGCGCGCCGAGTGGATCTGCGGGACCAGACAGACGTCGGCGAGGGTCGGCTCGTCGCCGATGCAGTAGCGGCCCGCGGTGTCGGCGGCGAGCGCGGCGAACGCCTCGAGGCCGTGGCGGATGAAGTCGCGCGCCCACTGCGCGTCGTCGCCGCCGAGCTGCTTCACGCGCCTCGTCACCGACAGGTTCTGCAGCGGCTGGATGCCGGAGTTGACGATCTCGGCGAGCCCGCGCGCGCGCGCCCGCAAGTACGGATCCTTCGGCAGCAGCGCGCCGCCGTGCGTCTCCGACAGGTATTCGATGATCGGCAGCGACTGGGTCAGGAAGCGGCCCTCGTCGACGAGCTCGAGCGCGGGCACCTGCTGCATCGGGTTCTTCGCGCGGTACGCATCGCTCTTCTGCGTCGACGTGAGGATGTCGACGACGACGTACTCGTACTCGAGCCCGAGCAGCCCGAGCGCGATCCGCACGCGATGCGACGCCGACGAGCGCCAGTAGTTGTGCAAGCGCAGCTTCACGACGAACCTCCGGGAGCGACGACGCGTTGTTGGATCGATCCGAACGGCGAGCGGCCCGCGTCGTCGAACGCCTCGATCTCGATCGTGTCGCCGATCTTCATGAACGGCGTCTCGGGCTTGCCCTGCTCGATCGTCTCGATCATGCGGCGCTCGGCGAGGCACGACACGCCGCGCGCGCGATCCGCGTTCGACACCGTGCCGCTGCCGAGGATCGTGCCGGCGACGAACCGCCGCGTCTTCGCGACGTGCTGGATCAGATCGAAGAACGAGAAGTGCATCTCGGGGCCGGCGTCGCAGTCGCCGATCACCTGGCCGTTGTAGGTCGAGCGCACGCGCACGTACGCGCGGCCGTCTTTCCAGCCGGCGCCGAGCTCGTCGGGCGTGACCGCGAACGGCGAGAACGCGGTCGCCGGCTTCGACTGGAAGAAGCCGAAGCTCTTCGCGAGCTCGTTGGGCACGAGGTTGCGCAGCGTGACGTCGTTCGCGATCACGATCAGGCGCACGTACTCGGCGGCGTCGGCGGCGCGCGTGCCGAGCGGGACGTCGCCGAGGATCACGCAGACCTCGCTCTCGTAGTCGAGGCCCCACGCGGGATCGTGGAGCACGATCGGATCGCGCGGCGCGAGCAGGTCGCCGCTGCCGCCTTGATAGACGAGCGGATCGGTCTCGAGCGTCGGCGGCGGCTCGGCGCCGCGCGCCTTGCGGACGAGGATCACGTGGTTCAAGAACGCGGAGCCGTCGACCCACTCGAACGCGCGCGGCAGCGGCGCGGCGAGGCGCGCGGGATCGACCGGCACGCCTTCGATCGCGCCGCGATCGAGCGCGGCGGCGAGCGCGCGCAGCTGCGGCGCGGCTCGATCCCAATCGTCGAGCGCGGCTTGCATCGTGTGCCAGCGCGTCGCCGGCGTCGCGGTGGTGCCGTCCGATCGCACGACGAGCAGGCGGCCGTCGCGGGTTCCGTCGCGTAGCGTGGCGAGCTTCATGACGACGCGCGTACCCTAGCACGCCAGCGACTCCACGCTGAGGCGGCAGGGACGAGCATCGCCGTCGAGCCGAACCACACGATCAGCCAGCCGATGGGGGGCAAGGCGCCCTTCCACCCGAGCAAGGTCGGACCGGTCTCGACGAGAAAATACTGCGCGACGTAGACGAACAGCGACGTGCGCCCGAGCAGCGCGACGAGCTCGAGCGGGCGCATGCGCAGCGCGATCGTGAACATCACGAGCGTGCCTGCGAGATAGGCCGGATAGAGCGTCGTCTCGTAGTCGGGATACAGGAAGCGCGCGAGCTCGGGGTGATGCGTCAGGTGCGCGACGCGCCACAGCGCGACCATCGCGGCGCCGAGCCCGACCATCCACGCGGCGAGCTTCGTCGCGCGCCGCACGAAGGTCTCGGCGTCGGTCTCCGCGAACCATCCGCCGATCACCGAGCCGATCAGGAACATGCCGCCGAGCGGCAGCACGCCGTAGTCGGAGAGGAGCACGTGCTGCTGCAGCGGATCGACGCCGCACAAGAGCTCGCGCACCAGCCGCGTCGCGGGTCCGGGCGCTTCGTAGAGATCGAGCACCGCGTCGATCGCGATGATCAGGATGCCGGCGACCAGCCGCACGCGCGGCTTGATCGTCGGGATGATCGGCACGACGACGATGAACAAGAGCGCGAGGGTGTCGGTGATGAAGAGCGTGCGCAGCGCGTAGTCGGTCAGCGGCGCGTCGTTGGGGATGAACAGCGCGATCGACATCAGCGGGTGCGCGATCAAGAGCAGGCGCGCGGCCTGCACCAGGTAGCGACGCGTGACGCGCTCGTAGCGGTCGCGCTTCACGACCGCGAACCAGCCGACCAGGATGCCCGACACGGTCGTGAAGCCGACCGTGCCCGACAACAGATAGCGGGTCGCGTGGAGCAGCGTGGTGTGCCCCGGCTCGATCACGAGCGTCGCGTGCGCGCCGACGATCAAGATCATCAGCGCGCCGCGGACGAGATCGATCGCGTCGATCCGCTGCGGCTTCATGCGACGTGTTTCGCCAGCCATCGCACGACCGGCGCCGCGGCCTTCGCTTGTTTGACGAGCCAACCCGCGAACGCGGGCTTGTGGATCATGCCGGCCGGGATGTCCGGGAATCCGACGATGAGCCCCTTGTGCCGCAGCAGCGCGGCGCGCGGATGATCGTTCTCGAACGGCTTGGGGACGCGCTGCAAGATCTCGTGGGCGTCGACCTCGAGCTTGGTCTTCGCGATCAGCGCGGCGATCTCCTTGCCGGTCTTGTCGGCGCCGACCAGCCGTCGCCACCGCGCGAGCTGATCGCCTTCGAAGATGTAGTGCCCCGCGCCGCTGTACTCTTCGAGCCCGAGGCTCACGTACATCGCGACGGCGCCCTCTTGCGGTTGCGACTTGCGCGCGCCGACCGAGAGCACGCCGGCGATGTGCGTCTTGTACGGCGACTTGTCGGCGGCGAAGCGGACGTCGCGCTGGATCCGGAAGATCTTCGCCGGCGCGAGCGTCATCCCCTTGTATACGGGGACGAGCGCGGATCGGATCTCGTCGAGCAGCGCCTGCATCGGCTGCTGCCAGAGCGCGAGGTACTGATCCTTGCGCGCGTGGAACCAGTCGCGGGACTGTTCGGCCGCGAGCTCGTGGAAGAAACCAGGAGCGGCCCGGTCGAACCCCGCAAAGCGCACACTTATCTATAGATGAAGCGCGCCGCTCGCAACCAGGATTCCGCGCCCACCGATCCTGACACGGTCGCCGGCCAGCGCGACGTCGAGGACGCCACCGCGCTTCGAGATCTGGTGAGCGGTCATGGACGTCTTGCCGAGGCGTTCTGCCCAGAGCGGCGTAAGCGTGCAATGCGCCGAGCCGGTGACCGGATCTTCGTCGATGCCTTGCGCGGGAGCGAAGAAGCGCGAGACGAAGTCGGGGCCTCTTGAGCCTGTCGAAGGGGCCCCACGATCTCCGCGGGCCGTTGCGCAGATCGCGTGCACGTCGATCTGCTTCATCTTGGCGAAGTCGGGCGCGAGGCGGCGGACGTCTTCGGGCGAGTCGTAGACGGCGAACAGATCGCGGCCGCGCCACAGCTCGCGCGGGCGCTTGCCGAGCGCGGCGGCGACTTGATCGCGCACGCCCGCGTCGGGCTCGGGCTGCGCGCGCCACGCGGGGAAGTCGAGCGTGAACGTCTCGCCCGATCGCTCCACGAAGAGCTCGCCGGAGCGCGATTGGAACGCGACGCGCGTCCGCTGTGGCTCGAGCTTCGTCATCAAGACGAAGGAGCTCGCGAGCGTCGCGTGGCCGCAGAGATCGACCTCGACCGCGGGCGTGAACCATCGCAGGCGGAGCGCTTCGCCTTCGCGACAGAAGAAGGCGGTCTCGCTGAGCGCGAGCTCGCCGGCGATCGACTGCATCAGCTCGTCGGGCAGCCACGCCTCGAGCGGCACGACCGCGGCGGGGTTGCCGCGGAACGCTCGCTCGGCGAACGCGTCGACGACGAAGTAGCGCAGGTCCGCCACTAGTTCACCTTCGCGCTGCGCGTGCGCCGCTCGAGCTGCTCGCGCGCGATGCCGCCGATGATCTTGATCGACGTCTCGACGCGCGGGCCCCACGGCAGCCCGCACGACACGCGGATGAAGTTGCCGAAGCGGCTGCGCGCCGAGAAGATCGGACCCGGCGCGACCGCGATGCCGCGTTGGAGGGCGCGCTCCTGCAGCTCGAGCGCGTCGACGCCCGACGGCATCTCGACCCAGAGCACGAAGCCGCCGCGCGGCGCGCTGACGCGCGTGCCGTCGGGGAAGCTGGTCGCGATCGCCTCGCGATAACGATCGATCTGTCCCGACAGGAAGCCGCGGAGCCGGCGCAGATGGCGATCGTAGCCGCCGCTCGCGAGGAACTCGGCGACCGCCATCTGCGGCAAGGTCGGCGACGCGAGCGACTGCGAGAACTTGATCCGCTCGACCGCCTCTTGATAGCGGCCGGGCGCGACCCAGCCGACGCGGTAGCCGGGCGCGAGCGTCTTCGAGACGCTGCCGATCAAGAGCACGCGGCCGTCCTTGTCGAAGGCGCGCAGCGGGCGCGGGCGGGTGCCGTCGAAGACGAGCTCGCCGTAGACGTCGTCCTCGATCACGGGGAGATCGTGACGCTCGGCGATCTTCATCAGCCGCTCCTTGGCGTCGTCGGGCATGACGGCGCCGAGCGGGTTCGAGACGTTCGCGGTGAGCACGATCGCGCGGACCGGCGAGCTCTTGAGCGCCTCCTCGAGCGCGTCGAGATCCATGCCGGTGCGCGACGAGCCCGGGATCTCGAGCGCGCGCATGCCGAGCGACTCGATCGATTGGAGCAGGCCGAAGTAGCACGGGCTCTCGACGACGATCGTGTCGCCCGCGCGCGCGACCGCGCGCAGCGAGATCGTGATCGCCTCGGTCGCGCCGATCGTGGTGACGAGATCGTCTTCGTGGAGGACGAGGCCCCAGCTGACGGCGCGGCGCGCGAGCTGGTGGCGCAAGGTCGGCAGGCCGGGCGGCACGTCGTAGCGCGCGCCGGCGGTCGACGCCTCGCGCGCGATCTGCGCGAGCAGGCGGTTGAGCGCCTGGATCGGCAAGATGTTGGCGTCGAGGTACGCGCTGCCGAGCGGCACGACGCTCGGATCGCGCAGCGCGGCGGTCAAGCGCCACACGCCGTCGCACACGCTGACGCGCGCGGGCTGGCTGGTCTTGCGCGCGGCGCGCGGCTCGGCGACGCCGTCGGCGCGGCGGCGCACGAAGTGTCCGGATTTCGGACGCACTTCGATCAAGCCGGCGTTCTCGAGGCGCAGGTACGCCTGCAGGACGGTGGCGACCGAGATCGCGCGATCCTCGGCGAGGCGGCGCACCGACGGCAGCCGCTCGCCCGGGCGGAGCGAGCCGCGCTCGATGGCTTGACCGAGCTCGGCGGCGAGCTGCTCGTAGAGGAAGTCGCTGTCGGCGCTGGCGGCTACGACCATGTCAGTCCTCCTTCGCGATTCGGAGTGTATACGTCGAGCGACCAGCACACCGGTACAGATTTCTGTCCCTCGCGGGACCACAGGATCGGCCTGATTCCCGGTTCGTGCGGTCTATTCCGGGTGTGTGATGAATCTCAGGTACAGATGCCGCCGGTTGCCACCCGGGTCTGTCTGTACTGGTCGAGTGCTCGAATCTGTGAGGCTGTGCCGGTCGCTCGGCCGAGCGCAACATCCGATGCCGTGAGCACCACATCAGTCTCTGCCACGGCGATTCCGGTGCCTGCTCCTTCGCTGCAGACCCGCCAGGCGATCGCGCTCGCGCTGGTCTACGTCATCTGGGGCTCGACCTACCTCGCGATGCGCTACGCGGTCGCCGGCCTGCCGCCGCTGTTCATGGCGGGGTGCCGCTTCGTGATCGCGGGCACCGTGCTCCTCGCGATCGCGAAGGCGCGCGGCGTGCCGATGCCGACCGCGCGCGAGTGGCGCGGCGCCGCGATCGTCGGCGCGCTCTTCTTCTTGGGCGGCAACGGGCTGGTCGCGATCGCGGAACGAGACCTCGGCTCGGGCCTCGCCGCGGTCGTGTGCGCGACGATGCCGCTGTGGCTCGCGGTGCTCAACGTCGCTTCGGGCGAGCGACCTGCGCGGCGCGAGTGGCTCGGCCTCGCGATCGGCTTCGTCGGCGTGGTCGTGCTCGCCGGCGGCGCCGACGTCCGCGACAACCCGTGGATGACGTGCGTGCTCGCGCTGTCGCCGGTGTCGTGGGCGATCGGCTCGTTCCTCGCGCGACGCGTCGCCCTGCCCCGCGGCATGGCGGCGGCCGGCGCCGAGATGTTCGCCGGCGGCTTGATCCTGTTCGCGGTCGCGTTCGCGAGCGGCGAGCGGATCCCGTCGGCGCCGCCGAGCTCGTCGGTGCTCGCGCTCGGTTACCTGATCGTCGCGGGCTCGCTGCTCGGCTTCACCGCGTACGCGTGGCTGCTCGCCAACGCGCGGCCCGCGGTCGCGACCAGCTACGCGTTCGTCAACCCGGCGCTCGCGGTCGGGCTCGGCGCGCTGGTCGGCGGCGAGGCGGTCGGGATCGAGACCGCCGCGGGCACCGCGCTCATCGTCGCGTCGGTGGCGCTGATCGTGCTGCGCCCGAAGCTCGCGAGGAAGTAGTCACGGCCCAGTCGTCGCGCGCGAAGCGCTTGGCGAGGAAGTCGACGAGCAAGCGCACGCGCGCCGGCACGTTGGTGCGGCTCGCCATCACGGCGTAGACGCCGAGCTCGCCGGCGAGGTAGTCGTCGAGCACGGAGACGAGCCGCCCGCTCGCCAGCTCCGCGGCGACCTGGAAGCGCGGCGTGACCGCGAGGCCGAGCTCGGCGAGCGCGGCCTCGCGCAGGATCGTGCCGTCGCTGGCGACGAGGTTGCCGCGCGTCGGCACGCCGACGATCTTGCCGCCGATCCGGAACCGCCATTCGGATTGCAGCGGGACCATCGCGTAGTGCAGGCAGTTGTGATGGATGAGGTCGTCGGGCGACTGCGGCGTGCCCGCGCGCGCGAGGTAGCCAGGTGCGCCGACGACGACCATGCGATCGCTCGCGAGCCGGCGCGCGACGAACGCGCCGTGCAGCTCCCGCGCGATGCGGATCACCAGATCGAAGCCGCCCTCCGCGAGATCCACGAAGCGGTTGTCGGCGGTGAGGTGCACCGTGATGTCGGGGTACTCGCGCAGGAACGCGGCGAGCGCGGCCGCGAGGTACACCTCCGAGAACGGCGTCGACGCGTTGATGCGCACCGGGCCGCGCGGCGCGCGGCTCGAGTCTCGCACCGCGTCGTCGGCGGCCTCGGCGGCGGCGAGCAGCGCCGCGCAGTGCTCGTAGAAGCGCAGGCCGTCCTCGGTGAGCGACAGGTTGCGCGTCGTGCGGACGAGCAGGCGCACGCCGAGGCGCGCCTCGAGCGCGGCGACCCGCTTCGACACCGCGCTCTTCGCGACGTTGGCCTGGCGCGCGGCGGCGGAGAACGACCGCAGCTGGACGACCCGCGCGAACAGGGCCATCGACGGGAGATCTTCGTACGGCGTCATCAGCTGTTCTCCTAGGGAGAACAATGTTGTACCCGCGCGCTGCCTACCGCAACCCGCGCCGCGGAGGTACCCAAGGCTCATGAGGCGCTTGTTCGACACCGATGCTTCGTGGCGTTCCTTCCTCCAGCGCGTCGCCCTCGCCGGCGTGATGTTGCCGCACGGGCTACAAAAGCTCGGCGTGCTCGGAGGCGGCGGCGGCTTCGACAAGTCGGCGCAGATGCTCGCCGGCGCGACCCACCTGCCCTACATCTTCGGCGTGCTCGGCGTGCTGGCGGAGACCGTCGGCGTGCTGCTGCTGCTGTTCGGCTTCTTCACGAGGCTCGGCGCGCTCGGCATCACCGGCATCATGCTCGGCGCGATCTTCTCCGTGCACCTCGGCAACGGCTTCTTCATGAACTGGATGGGCAACCAGGCCGGCGAGGGCTTCGAGTACCACCTGCTCGTGCTCGCGCTCGCGGTCCCGCTGATCGTCAGCGGCGGCGGCCTGTGGTCGGTGGATCGCGCGATCGCGCGCCACTGGCACCACCACGGCGAGCCGACGCTGCGGCCCGCGCATCACGCT
>Ga0310811_10014798_pt1 | contig 10187 bp, 7 predicted proteins | sample YCmetagenome_FD_207642 | JGI IMG/M metagenome (GOLD analysis project Ga0310811, IMG submission 207642) | Soil microbial communities from experimental microcosm in Duke University, North Carolina, United States - YC | ecosystem: Engineered > Artificial ecosystem > Soil microcosm > Unclassified ...
GGCTTCTGGCATGCCAGGGCCCGGTTCCGGGTGCCGCTGAGCGCCGTGCGGCTCAAGCAGTCCGCCGAGACCGCCGTCCTGTCCGCCGCCGCGATCCTGATCGTCGGCGGCGGCGGCCTGTTCCTGCAGCGCTCCCGGTTCGAGACCCCGGTCTCCGCCCCGGACGTGGCGCGCGAGGTGGTCTCGGTGGCCGCGGCGAACCCGGGCCCGATCCCGTTCGACGGCCCGGCCTGGCAGCTCAACGGCCTCGCCGTGGTCAGCGGCACGCTGGTGGTGTGGGTGCTGGGCTGGCTGATGGCCTCGGCCCCGGCGCCGCGCCCGGGCGGCCGGGCGCAGCGGGCGATACTTCGGGCGATGATCTCGCACCCGGACTCCGAGACCCTGGCGCCGTTCGCGCTGCGCTACGACAAGAGCTACGCCTTCTCCCGCGACGGCCGGGCCGCGGTCGGCTACCGGGTGCTGGCCGGCATGGCCGTGGCCGGCGGCGACCCGGTCGGCGCGGCCGAGTCCTGGCCGGACGCGATCGCCCAGTACATGGAACTGGTCGAGCACAACGGCTGGCGGGCCGCGGTGCTGGGCGCGGGTCCGGCGGCGCGGCCGCTGTGGCGCGAGCGCGGCCTGCCGCGCGGCTTCGGCATCGGCGACGAGGTGGTCGTGGACACCGCCGCGTTCGGGCTGGACGGCCGGGTCATGCGCAACGTGCGCCAGGCGGTGCACCGCACCGAGCGGGCCGGGCTGGTCACCGAGGTGGTGCCGGAGCGTTCCCTGGACCCCGGCCTGGCCGGGCAGCTGCGCCGGCTCCACCGCGAGTGGCTGGGCGCGGCCGGGCGCGAGCACGGCTTCGCGATGAACCTGGACGTGATGGCCCGCGGCGTGCACCCGGACGCGCTGGTGGCGGTGGCGATGGCGCCGGAGGGGTACGCGGTGGCCTTCCAGCGCTACCTGCCCGCCGGGCACGCCGGCCGCGACGCGGCGCTCTCGCTGGACGTGATGCCGCGCACCCCGCTCTCGCCGAACGGCGTCAACGAACGGCTGATCGTGGACATGATCGAGTACGCGCGCACGCACGGCTACCCGAGGGTCTCGCTCAACTTCGCCGCGTTCCGCCCGCTGCTGGCGCAGGCCAGGTCGGCGCCGGAGGCGCTGACCGGGACGCAGCGCGCCACGATCCGGGCGATCGGCCTGCTCGACCCCCTGATTCAGGTCGACTCGCTCTACCGGTTCAATGACAAGTTCCAGCCCGGCTGGGTGCCGCGGGCGGTGCTGCTCGGCTCCTGGCTCGACCTGCCGCGCTTCGCCGTGGCGGCCTTCGGCCTGGAGTTCGCGCTGCCGTACGACCGCCGCCGCACCGGCCGCGCGGTGACGGCCGGCGACCCGGAGCAGGCCGACGCGCTCACCGGCGTCTCCCGGCCGGTGGAGGCCGAGCCGCAGCGGGCGCCCGTCCGGCACTGACGCAGACGCAGGGCCGTGGCGCGTGTCCCGGTCCGGCGGCCACGCGCGGGTCTGAGGGGCCGTCAGTTGAACTGCAGGGCGGTGCACAGCCAGTCGAAGCCCACCGGCCGTCCCTGACGCTCGTAGGTCTGCCGCTCGTAGGTCTGCCGCTCGTGGGTCTGCCGCTCCTGAGCCGCCGGCGCGGCCTGCTCGAAGCGCAGCGCCACGGCCCGCACCCGCGTCCCGTCCTGCACCACCACGGTCGACTCGACGATGCCCGCGGCCGGCTGGTGCAGCCGGACCGAGCGGATCATCGACCGCGAGGCGAAGCGCGGGGCGCGCCGCTCGCCCGTGCCCGTACCGCCGCCGGCCGCGCCGCCGCCGATCCCGTTGCCTGAGGCGCCGACCGCGCCCACGGCACCGACCGCGCCTACCGTGCCGACCGTGCCGAGACCGCCCAGGCCCGCGATCCCGGCCGGCGCGGTGAGCAGCCCGACGACGTCGCGGGAGAGCCAGCGCCGCATCTGCTCCAGCGGCCGCCGCTCGAGCAGCACGTCCACCACGGCCTCGGCCAGCCGCCCCACCCCGGCGATCGGCTCCGGCTGCGGCAGCCCGCGCGCGTCCACCTCGAGACGGTGCGTCCAGCCGGTCACCCAGGAGCGCAGCCAGCCGCGCTGCCCCGGCGGCGTGCCGGCGCCGCCGTGGTCGGCCAGGGCCCCGGCGACCCGCGCGAGCCCGCTGTCCGAGAGTCTGACCTCGGTGATGAAGAAGGTGTCGTCTTCGAGCATCTTTCGCCCCGTCCTGTATCGAGACCCTGCCGACCCTGACGCCATGTCAGACCGGCGAACGGGCCCGGACGTTGCCCCGGAACCGCCAAGATCACCCGTACCGGTGAGTCCCGCTGCGCCTTTCAGCAGACGTCCGCGGACGCCGAACGCCCCGCCGGATCGCTGATCCGGCGGGGCGTTCGAACACTGCCGCGAGGGCGCCGCGGCCACTGCCGCGGCGCGGGCTACTTCTTGCGGCGGCGGCCCTGGCCGCCCTTGGCCTGGCGCTGCTGCGGCTTCGCGTCCTGCGGCGCCGCGTCGTTGAGCACGGTGCGCTCCTCGGCGTCGCCGGTCTCGCCCGGCGCCGAGTAGTTCAGCTTGGCCGGCTGCTTCGGCGCGTCCAGGCCCTTGGCGTTGAGCTGCGCGGTGGCCGCCTCGGCCTGGGCCTGCGCCTCCGGGTCGTCGCTGGCCGCCTCGACCTGGACCTCCAGGTTGAACAGGTAGCCGACCGACTCCTCCTTGATGGCGTCCATCATGGCGTTGAACATGTCGAAGCCCTCGCGCTGGTACTCGACCAGCGGGTCGCGCTGCGCCATGGCCCGCAGGCCGATGCCCTCCTGCAGGTAGTCCATCTCGTAGAGGTGCTCGCGCCACTTGCGGTCGAGCACGGAGAGCACGACGCGCCGCTCGAGCTCGCGCGTGATCTGCTCGCTCAGCGTCTCCTCGCGGTCGTCGTAGGCGGCGAGGATGTCGGCGGTGAGCTCGTCGGTCAGGATCGGCGCCGTGATGCCGGAGCGGGAGCCGGCCGACTCCTCCACCTCCTCGAGCGAGATCGAGACCGGGTAGAGCGTGCGCAGCGCCGTCCACAGCTTCTCGAGGTCCCAGTCCTCGGAGAAGCCCTCGGAGGTGGCCGCCCCGACGTAGCTGCGGACGGTGTCCTCCATCATGTGCCGCACGTGCTCGCGCAGGTCCTCGCCCTCGAGCACGCGCAGCCGCTCGGCGTAGATCACCGTGCGCTGCTTGTTGATCACATCGTCGTACTTCAGGACGTTCTTGCGGATCTCGAAGTTCTGCTGCTCGAGCTGGCTCTGCGCGGACTGGATCGCCCGGGTCACCATCTTGGACTCGATCGGCACGTCGTCGGCCACGTTCGCCGCGGCCAGCACCCGCTCCACGATCTGCGCCTTGAACAGCCGCATCAGGTCGTCGCCGAGCGAGAGGTAGAACCGGGACTCGCCCGGGTCGCCCTGCCGGCCGGCGCGGCCGCGCAGCTGGTTGTCGATGCGCCGCGACTCGTGCCGCTCGGTGCCGAGCACGTAGAGCCCGCCGGCCTCGCGGACCTCCTCCTGCTCGAGGGAGACGGCCTTCTTGGCCTTCTCCAGCGCCTCCGGCCAGGCCGCGTCGAACTCCTCCGGAGTGTCCGTCCGGCTCAGGCCGCGCTGGGCGAGCTCGGCCTCGGCGAGCGCCTCGGAGTTGCCGCCGAGCATGATGTCGGTGCCGCGGCCGGCCATGTTGGTGGCCACGGTGACCGCGCCCTTGCGCCCGGCCTGGGCGACGATCTGCGCTTCGCGCTCGTGGTACTTCGCGTTGAGCACCTCGTGCGGGATGCCCTGCTTGCGCAGCTGCTGCGAGAGGTACTCGGACTTCTCCACCGAGACGGTGCCGATCAGCACCGGCTGGCCCTCGTTGTGCCGGCCCTCGATGTCCGCGACCACGGCCTTGAACTTGGCCTCTTCGGTCATGTAGATCAGGTCCTGGCGGTCGGCGCGGACCATCGGCTTGTTGGTGGGGATGGGCACCACGCCGAGCTTGTAGATCTGGTGGAACTCCGCCGCCTCGGTCAGCGCGGTACCGGTCATGCCGGCCAGCTTGTCGTACAGGCGGAAGTAGTTCTGCAGGGTGATGGTGGCCAGCGTCTGGTTCTCGTTCTGGATCTCCACCCCCTCCTTGGCCTCGATCGCCTGGTGCATGCCCTCGTTGTAGCGGCGCCCGGCGAGGATGCGGCCGGTGTGCTCGTCGACGATGAGCACCTCGTTGTTCATGATCACGTAGTCGCGGTCCCGCTTGAACAGCTCCTTCGCCTTGATGGCGTTGTTCAGGTAGCCGACCAGCGGGGTGTTGACGGACTCGTAGAGGTTGTCGATGCCGAGCAGGTCCTCGACCCGCTCGACGCCGCGCTCGAGGATGCCGACGGTCTTCTTCTTCTCGTCGACCTCGTAGTCGGTGTCCCGGGCGAGCCGGGCGGCGATCCGGGCGAAGTCCACGTACCACTTGGTCGCCTGGTCCGCGGGACCCGAGATGATCAGCGGGGTGCGCGCCTCGTCGATCAGGATCGAGTCGACCTCGTCCACGCAGGCGAAGAAGTGGCCGCGCTGCACCAGGTCGGCCTTGTCCCAGGCCATGTTGTCGCGCAGGTAGTCGAAGCCGAACTCGTTGTTCGTGCCGTACGTGATGTCGCAGCTGTAGGCCTCGCGGCGCTGCTCCGGCGTCATGTTCGCCAGGATCACGCCGACCGACAGGCCCAGGAAGCGGTGGATCCGGCCCATCCACTCCGAGTCGCGCTCGGCCAGGTAGTCGTTGGTGGTGACGATGTGCACCCCCTCGCCGGCCAGCGCGTTGAGGTAGGCGGGCAGCGTGCCGACCAGCGTCTTTCCCTCGCCGGTACGCATCTCGGCGATGTTGCCCATGTGCAGCGCCGCGCCGCCCATGAGCTGGACGTCGTAGTGACGTTGTCCGATGGTGCGCTTGGCGGCCTCGCGCACGGTGGCGAACGCCTCGGGCAGCAGCCGGTCCAGGCTCTCGCCGTCCTGGTAGCGCTGCTTGTACTCGTCCGTGAGAGCGCGCAGCTCCTCGTCGGTGAGGTCGACGAAGTCGTCCTCGATCGAGTTGATCAGCTCGGCCGTCTTGGCCAGCTTGCGAAGGATCTTCCCTTCGCCGGCGCGCAGGACCTTGTCGAAGAGGGCAGGCACTTTGAGGACGGCTCCTTGCGGGAAAAAGCGGACGCAGTCACCGCACCGGCAACCGGTGCCGGTGCAGCCTGAGCAGACCGGCGCTCGGCCGGTCGTTATGCCATCGTAAGCGACCAGGGCCGCTCAAAGACAGTGTGCGCTCCAATCCTGAAGCGGTCGAAAGAGGTTGCCGATCATGAGCCAGCCGGAAATCGCCGCCGGACCGCTGCTGCTGCGGGCCTGGCGCAGGTCGGACGCGGACGCCGTGGTGCGGGCGTGGGCCGATCCGGAGATCCGCCGCTGGGGCCGCTACGGCGCCGCGCTGCCGGACCGGGACACGATCGACCAGTGGATCGAGTGGAACCACGAGCAGTGGCAGTTCGGCCTGCGGGCCGGCTTCGCGGTGTGCACGGCGGACGGGGACGAGCTGGTCGGCTCGATCATGCTGCGCGACTTCGGCCGCGTGCCGGGCCGGCCCGGGGAGTGCGCGGAGACCGGCTACTGGATCGTGCCGGAACGGCGCGGGCGGGGCGCGGCGACCACGGCGCTCGGCGCGCTGGCCGCCTGGGGGTTCGAGCCGGCCGCGGAGGGCGGGCTCGGGCTGCGCCGGATCGAGTTGCGGCATTCGCTGCGCAACCCGGCCTCGTGCCGGGTGGCCAGGAAGGCGGGCTTCGCCTGCGAGGGCACCTTGCGCGAGTCTTTCCGATACGCCGACGGCGACTGGCACGACGAGCACCTGCACGCGCGGCTGTGGACGGACCCGGCTACCGAGGTGTAGCCGGCCGAGCCTCAGGCCAGCGAGAGCGCGATGCCGTCGAGGATGTCGTGCTCGGAGACGACCACCTCGGGCAGGCCGAGCCGGTCCACGATCCGGGCGAGCACGAGGGCGCCGGCGCCGATGACGTCCACCCGGCCCGGGTGCATCACGGTCAGCGCGGCCCGCTGCTCGTGGGTCATGGCGAGCAGGTCCTCGGCGGTGCGTCGCACCGTGTCGGCCGGGATGCGGGCCAGGTGGATGCGGTCGCGGTCGTAGTGCTCGAGGCCGAGCGCGATCGCGGCCACCGTGGTGACCGAGCCGGCCAGCCCCACCAGCGTCCTGGCCTGCGCGAGGTCCACGGTCTGCGCGGCGAGGTCGATGCCCGCGTCGATGTCCCGGCGCGCCGCGTCGATCTGCTCCGGGCTCGGCGGGTCCGACTTCAGGTGCCGCTCGGTCATCCGGACGCAGCCGATGTCCACCGAGCGGGCCGCGGTCACGCTGCCGTCGCCGAGCACGAACTCGGTCGAGCCGCCACCGATGTCCACCACCAGGTACGGGGTGGCGTGCTCGGAAGCATCCCCGACCAGCGCCAGGGTGGCGCCGCGGAAGGAGAGCGCGGCCTCCTCGTCGCCGGAGACCACCTGCGGCTCCACGCCGAGCCGGGCGCGCACCCCCTCGGTGAACGCGTCCCGGTTGCTCGCGTCCCGGGTGGCGCTGGTGGCCACGAAGCGCACCTCGCCCGCGCCGTGCGCCCGGATGATCTCGGCGTACCGCTCGCAGGCGGCGAAGGTGCGCTCGAGCGCCGCGTCGGCGAGCCGGCCGGTGGCGTCCACGCCCTGGCCGAGCCGGACGATCTCCATCCGGCGTTCGATCTCGCTCTCCGCGCCGGTGGCCGGGTCGATGTCGGCCACCAGCAGACGGATGGAGTTGGTGCCGCAGTCCACCGCGGCCACGCGCTTGCCGGTCATCGTTCCCGCCCCTCCTCGTCGCCGTCTTCGGGCGCGTACTCGTGTCCGTGTCCGTGCTCGTCCCCGTGCCCGGCCGGGGCCGGTCCGTCCGCCGCCTCCAGCCGCACGCAGGAGCCGGTGCGCCACCACTCGGGCAGCAGTGCGAGCGCCTCGTCGCCGAGCGGGTTGACCCCCGGCCCGGCCGCCAGCGCGTGCGCGACCAGCACGTGCAGGCACTTGACCCGGTCCGGCATGCCGCCCGCGCTGGGGAAGCCGGCCAGCACCTCGATCGCGTCCCTGCGCCGCAGGTAGTCCTCGTGCGCGGCGCGGTACGCGGCGGCCAGCCCGGGATCCGTGCGCAGCCGTTCGGTCATCTCGGCCATCAGGCCGCCGCCCTCCAGCGTGCCGATCGCGCTCGCGGCCTTCGGGCAGGTCAGGTAGTAGAGCGTGGGGAACGGCTCGCCGTCCGGGTTGCGCTCGGTCGCGATCCGCGGCGCGGTCTCGACGACGTCCGGCTGCCCGCAGGGGCAGCGGTGCGCCACCGCGCGCAGCCCGCGCGGCGCACGCCCGAGCTGGGCCTCGACGGCCGCGACGTCCTTCGGATCGACGGCACCGGCCGCCGGGTGCTCCACGCTGTTCATCCGGTCAAGACTACCGGGCGCGCCGGTCGCCGGATTCCCGGTCAGCGGCCGCCGGTTCCGGTCGCCCCGGGGGACTTCACCGTGCCCCACAGCGTGTCGTACCAGGGCGATGCGGTGGGCGAGGGAAGGCCGAGCTGCTCGCTGCCGTTGGCCGGCCCCGGCACGGTGAAGCCCTCCTCGCCGGGCTTGACGTAGTGCAGCTGCCCGCGCGCCTGGATCGCGACGTAGCCGGGGTCGTTCCACAGCGAGATCTGCTTCTGCAGCCCGGAGACCTGCTTGGCCAGGTCCGCGTTCTGCTTGTTGATCGCGATGAGCTGGGAGCGCTGGGCGAGGTACTCCTGCAGCGGGTAGGCGATCGTGACCACGACCGCGCACACCGCGAGCGCCAGGATGGTGGCGCGCCGGGTGAGCCGGAAGCGCGGCCTGGCCGGGCGCGGCTTGTCGCCGCCGGCCGCGGCCGTACGCTGCGGCAGGGTCCTGCGTCCGCCGGTGCGCGCGGGCGGGACCAGGCCGAGCCGCGACTCGGAACCGGCCCGCGCGGGGCGCTGCGCGCCCTCGGTCCGCTTGTCCGCCACCCGGTCTGACACCCCCTCGGTCTCTCCGCTCGCCGCCGCCCGTCCCGGGCCGGCACCGTCTCCGCCCGCGCGTCCCGAGGCGGAAACGGCGGTGGCGCGCCCCGCACCGGGGCGCGCCACCATGCTAATGCGCCTGCGCCGTCAAGAGCGGCAAGGCCCTGCGGCCGCGCTCGCCACGGCCGCGGGCGCGGCTCAGGCCGAGAAGCGCGGGAACGCCGAACGGCCCGCGTACCGGGCGGCGTCGTCCAGCTCCTCCTCGATCCGCAGCAGCTGGTTGTACTTGGCCACGCGCTCGGACCGGGCCGGGGCGCCGGTCTTGATCTGGCCGCACTCCATCGCGACCGCCAGGTCGGCGATCGTGGTGTCCTCGGTCTCGCCGGAGCGGTGCGACATCATGGTGCGGTAGCCGGAGCGGTGCGCCAGGGTGACCGCGTCGAAGGTCTCGGACAGCGAGCCGATCTGGTTGACCTTCACCAGCAGCGCGTTGGCCTGGCCGCCCTCGATGCCGCGGGCCAGCCGCTCCGGGTTGGTGACGAACAGGTCGTCGCCGACCAGCTGCACCTTGCCGCCGAGGGCGTCGGTGACCGACTTCCAGCCGTCCCAGTCCTCCTCGCTGTGCGAGTCCTCGATGGACACCAGCGGGTAGTTGGCGACCAGTTCGGCGTAGTAGTTCGACAGGTCGGCGCCGGAGAGCTTGGAGCCCTCGAACTCGTAGACGCCGTCCTTGAACAGCTCGGTGGCGGCCACGTCCAGGGCGAGCGCGATGTCCTCGCCGGCGGTGTAGCCGGCCTTCTCGATCGCCTCGAGGATCAGGTCGAGCGCGGCCCGGTTGGAGTCCAGGTTCGGCGCGAAGCCGCCCTCGTCGCCGAGGCCGGTGGACAGCCCGCGGCCCTTGAGCACGGACTTGAGGCAGTGGTAGGTCTCCACGCCCCAGCGCAGCGCCTCGGCGTAGGTCTCCGCGCCGATCGGCGCGATCATGAACTCCTGGATGTCGACGTTGGAGTCCGCGTGCGCGCCGCCGTTGAGGATGTTCATCATCGGCACCGGCAGCAGGTGCGCGTTGGGGCCGCCCAGGTAGCGGAACAGCGGCAGCTCGGCCGACTCGGCGGCGGCCTTGGCGACCGCGAGCGAGACGCCGAGGATGGCGTTGGCGCCGATGCGGGACTTGTTCGGGGTGCCGTCCAGGTCCTTGAGCTCCTGGTCGATCAGCCGCTGCTCGTGCGCGTCGAAGCCGACCAGCGCCGGGCCGATCTCGTCGAGGACGGCGAGCACCGCCTTGGTCACGCCCTTGCCGCTGTACCGCTCCTTGTCGCCGTCGCGCAGCTCGACGGCCTCGAAGGCGCCGGTGGAGGCGCCGGAGGGGACCGCCGCGCGGGCGATCACGCCGTCGTCGAGCGCGACCTCGACCTCGACCGTGGGGTTGCCGCGGGAGTCGAGGATCTCCCGCGCTCCGACTGCTTCGATGGACGCCACGTCGTGCTCCTTCGCCAGGCTCTTCTACGGTTTCCGGGCCAGCCTAGTTCACCGGGCGAACGGGAGGTGCCGCCGTCCGCCCCTCGTCGCCGACGTCGTGTCAGGCGCCCGGATCGAGATCAGCCGATGCGGAAGGGCCGAGACCGGGTGCCGCGGCCGGGCCGAGCCGCACCGGCAGCGCGTAGAGCCCGCGCATGATCAGCCCGGAGTGCCGGCGCAGAGAGGCGGCGGGCGCGGCGAGGGCGAGGTCCGGGTGGCGGGCGAGCAGCCGCTCGAAGCCGACGCGGCCCTCGAGCCGGGCCAGCGGCGCGCCGATGCAGAAGTGGATGCCGTGGCCGAGCGCGAGGTGGCCGGTGGCGGCGCGGCCGAGGTCGAGGGTGTCCGGCTCGGCGAAGCGGGCCGGGTCGCGGTCGGCGGCGGCGAGCACGGCGAGCACCGGCTCTCCGGCCGCGATCGGCACGCCGCCGACGGTGATCGGCTCGGTGGTGAAGCGCCAGGTGGCGAACTCGACCGCGCCGTCGTAGCGCAGCAGCTCCTCGACCGCGTTCTCCAGCAGCGCCGGCTCGGCCCGCAGCCGGGCGCGCTGCCCGGGATGGGTGAGCAGCGCGAAGGCGCCGTTGCCGATCAGGTTGACGGTGGTTTCGAACC
>Ga0310811_10014799_pt1 | contig 10186 bp, 9 predicted proteins | sample YCmetagenome_FD_207642 | JGI IMG/M metagenome (GOLD analysis project Ga0310811, IMG submission 207642) | Soil microbial communities from experimental microcosm in Duke University, North Carolina, United States - YC | ecosystem: Engineered > Artificial ecosystem > Soil microcosm > Unclassified ...
CGGCGGGGCGCCCGACACGGCCGGCGGCCCGTACCCGCTGGTGGTGTTCGCCCACGGCTCGGGCGGGCTGGGGACCGAGTACTTCCCGATGCTCCGCTCGTGGGCGGCCGCCGGCTACGTCGTCGCCGCGCCCGAGTTCCCGGTGGCGGCCAGTCGCCCCGACGGACGCCCCGGCGACTCGTCGAGCATCGAGGACCTCGCCAACCAGCCGGCCGACATGAGCTTCGTCGTCACCAACCTGCTCGGCGGGGCGACGCCACTGCACGAAGTCATCGACCCCAACCGGATCGGTGCCGCCGGCCACTCGCTGGGCGCCATGGCCACCCTGGCGCTCACCGAGAACACCTGCTGCCACGACGAGCGGCTGAAGGCGGCTGTCGTGCTGGCGGGCCGGGAAGCGCCCTTCGGCAGCGGGGTGTTCTTCAATCGGATCCGTACCCCGCTGCTGCTCGTCCACGGCGACGCGGACGGCACGGTCGCCTACAGCGAGGGGCGCAAGATCTACAACGACGCCCCGCCGCCCCGCTACATCCTCACCCTGGCCAAGGGCGGGCACGCCACGATGTACGACCCCTTCGACGGACCGGCGGCCCAGCTCACGAGCCGGCTCACCGTCGCCTTCCTCGACACCTACCTCAAGGGGGCGCCGGACGGCCCGTCCCGCCTCCGGGTCGACCCGGCCTCGGCCGGTGTGGCCAAGCTCGAGAGCGAGACCTGAGCCGGGCCCGGCGCGGACTTCCTCCGGCAAGCGATCAGGACCGGCTCCCCAGCTGGTCGCGCAGGCGTTCGAGGCGGCGGTCCCAGCGCAGGCCGGTGTCGAGCATCCAGGTCACGGCCTCGGCCAGCGGCTCCGGCGTGGCCCGGTAGCGGACCTCGCGCCCGTCCCGGGCCCCGTCGACCAGGCCGGCGTCGGCCAAGGCCTGCAGGTGGTGGACGACGGCCTGGCGGGTCATGGGGAGGTCGCGAGCCAGGTCGGTGGCGGTGTGGGGGCCTTCGACGACCAACCGCTTGACCAGCGCCCGCCGGGTGGGATCGGCGAGGGCGCCGAAGAGGGTGTCGAGGGCGTCCTGGGTCACCCGCAGGCGACGGTGGCCCGCGCCCGCAGCAGGCAGCAGCCCAGCAGCAGGATTCGCACGCCCCACCGCGCCGACGCAGACGCCGACGCCGAGGCCGGGCCGGCCAGCGTCTCGGTCACGACCAGCCGGGTCCCTCCGGGCACGGGCTCGAGCTCCAGCTCGACGGTGGACTCGGGGCCGCCGCCGTCCTCCGGCCACCAGCGCAGGGCCAACCGCCGGGCCCGGTCGACCTCGTCCACCCGGGCCCGGCGCACCGCCCCGTCGTCCTCGACGATGACCCCGGACCCCCCGGGCCGCACGTCCAGCTCGACCACCGACCCCAGCCACTCGCCGAGCAGCTCGGGCTCGGTCAGGGCCCGCCACACGTCTTCCGCCGGGGCGTCCAGCTCCACCGTCCGCGTGATCCGGGCCTCGCGCATGACCAGCCACCTCCGTTACCGAGAGAACTTGTGCAAACGGATCCTTGCACAGGGTACGATGTGCAAACAACCTTTTGCACAAGGAGGTCGACAACCGATGACCATGCTGGTGCCCACCGTGATCGAGCAGACGGCCAGGGGGGAGCGGGCCTTCGACATCTACTCGCGCCTGCTGGCCGAGCGCATCGTGTTCCTCGGGACGCCGATCGACGACGGCGTGGCCAACCTCATCGTCGCCCAGCTGCTGCACCTGCAATCCGCTGACGCCGACAAGGACATCTCGCTCTACATCAACTCTCCGGGCGGCGACATGACGGCACTGTTCGCCATCCACGACACCATGCAGTACCTGGGCTGCGACGTCGCCACCTACTGCGTGGGCCAGGCCGCCTCCGCCGCCGCCGTGCTCCTGGCCGCCGGCGCCCCCGGCAAGCGCCACCTGCTGGCCAACGCCCGGGTCCTGCTCCACCAGCCCCACGGCGGGGCCCAGGGCCAGTCCACGGACATGGAGATCGCGGTGCGGGAGATGGTGGAGCTGCGCCGGCTGATGATCGGGATCCTGGCCCAGGCCACCGGCCAGACCACCGAGCGGATCACCGCCGACATCGACCGGGACTACATCCTGCGGGGGGCGGCGGCCGTCGCCTACGGCGTGGTCGACCACGTGGTCGAACCCGCGGGTCGCCGGCGACAGGTCGACCTGCCGGACGCCGCCGCCGTCCTGCGCCCGCCGGTCCCGGTGCCGGTCGGGGGGTAGTTCTGCACCGGCGGTGGGCGGCGCCCTACTATCTGGCGCCGGACTCGACGGGGGGTCAGTGGGCGAGCACGTCACAACCGAGCTGCGGGAACCGGCGGCCGCGACGACGACCCGGCAACCGACGCCCGCGGCGCTGGCGGGCATCGTCGTGCCGACCCACAACGACGGGGCCAACATCGGTCCCCTCCTGACCCGCCTCCTGGGCGAGGCGGAGGTCGCCGAGATCGTGGTCATCGCCAGCGGGTGCGACGACGGCACGGTGGAGACCGTCAACCGGCGAGCGACAGAACACCCGAAGCGGCTCCGGCTGTACGTCGAGCGGGAGCGGTCGGGGAAGGCGTCGGCGGTCAACTTCGGACTGGCCCAGCTGCGCACCCCCGTCCTGGTCGTGGTCTCGGGCGACGTCCTCCCCGAGCGGGGGGCCATCGGCAAGGTGGTCGCCGCCCTGCAGGAGCCGGGGGTCGGCCTGGCCGGGGGGCGGCCCATGCCCGTGAACGACCGCGGCACCCCGGTCGGCCACGCCGCCCACCTCCTCTGGCGGCTCCACCACCGCCTGGCCCTCCACCAGCCCAAGCTGGGCGAGATGATCGCCCTGCGGGGCGAGGCCGTCGTGGCCCTGCCCCCGACCTCGGTCGACGAGGCCTGCTTCCAGGCCCTGCTGGAAGGGGCGGGGTGGCGGTCCGTCTACGTGCCCGAAGCCGTGGTCTGGAACCGGGGGCCGGGGACGAGGGCCGACTTCGTCAACCAGCGCCGGCAGATCCATACCGGGCACCTGTGGCTGCGGCGGCGCCAGAAGTACAGCGTGCCCAGCCTCAGCCTCGGGCTGCTGCGCCGCGAGCTCTGGAGCGACATGAAGGCGGAGCCCCGGGGCCTGCGCCCCACCCAGCTAGCGTGGACGGCGGCCGCCGTGGGCATGGAGGCCTGGGCCCGGGTCCTGGCTCGGCTCGATTACTTGCAGGGGAAGGAGAACCATGTCTGGGCCATGGTCGAGAGCACCAAGGCTCCGGCGCCTGACACGGACGGCATGGGCCTTCGGCACGTCTAGCTCCTGGCGGGCCCGGGGCTGGCCCCGGCTGCTCCCGGTGAACGTCACCGTCAGCACCAACTTCCGCTGCAACTTCAAGTGCCTGACCTGCAACGTCTACGACCGCAAGGTCAAGGAGCTGGAAGCCGACGAGTGGGCGACGGTCTTCGAGTCGCTCGGCCGGGCCCCGGCGTGGATGACCTTCAGCGGCGGGGAGCCGTTCCTGCGCGGCGACCTGCCCGACATCGTCCTGTCCGCCATCCGCATCTGCCGCCCGGCCGTCGTCAACATCCCGACCAACGGCTGGTTCACCAAGCGGGTCGTCGCCGGCGTCGAGCGCATCTGCACCACCAGTCCCGACACCCAGCTCGTCATCAACCTGTCCATCGACCACCACGTGCCGGAGCGCCACGACGTCATCCGGGCCGCCGAGGGCTCGTACACCCGCCTCATGGACACCCTGGCCGGGCTGCGGGCCCTGAACCTCCCCAACCTCACCGTCGGCGTGCATACCGTGGTGTCCAACCAGAACGAGCACGACTTCCCGGCCATCGCCCAGGGCCTCTCCAAGCTCGGGGCCGACTCGTATATCGCCGAGCCGGCCGAGGAGCGGGTGGAGCTGCAGACCATGGGGACGGGGATCACGCCCGGTTCGTCGACGTTCGGCCGGGCCGCGGCCGCCGTGCTCGACGCCGAGGAGGCGGCCAGCGGGGCCGTCGCCCGCATGGCCCGCAGCATCCGCAACGAGTACTACGCCCGGGTCACCCGCTTCCTCGACGGCGACGCGTCGGCCATGCCCGTGTGCCACGCCGGGTTCCTGTCCGTGCACATCGGCGCCGACGGCGACGTGTGGTCGTGCTGCGTCCTGGCCCGCTCCTTTGGCAACCTGCGCGACCACGGCCTCGACTTCCGCAAGGTCTGGTTCTCGCCCGCGGCCGAGGAGTTCCGCACCTGGATGCGCGAGCGCCGCTGCGCCTGCCCCCTGGCCAACGCGGCCTACACCAACCTGCTGGCCGAACCGGCCGCCGCGGCCCGGATGGCAAGCGGCATGGTGCGGGCGCCCAAGCGCATCCCGGTCGTGGCCGCGGCCGCAGATTGATCCTCGTCACCGGGGCGACGGGGTTCATCGGCCGCCACCTCGTCGCCGCCCTCGCCGCCGACGGGCACAAGGTCCGGGCCCTCGTGCGCTCTGGCTCCAAGGGGCTGCCCGAGGGGATCGACGTCGCTCGGGGCGACCTGGGCGACCCGGCCAGCCTGCGCCGCGCCGCCCAAGGGGTCGACCTCGTGTTCCACCTGGCCGGGACCTACCGGGGGACGGCATCCGAGCTGCACGCCGCCCACGTGACCGGCACGGCCGCCCTGGTCAACGCCCTCGAACCGGGTACCCGCCTCGTCTACGTCAGCTCCACCTCGGTCTACGGCTGGGACCAGGCCTGGCCGGCCGACCACGCCACGCCCCCGGCGCCCGCCTCCGCCTACGGCCGGGCCAAGCTGGCCGGCGAGCAGCTCGCCCTCGGCCGGACCGACGGCGGAACGTCCGTCGTGGCCCGGCCCACCATCACCTACGGGCCGGGCGACACCGGGGGCATGCTGGCGAGGGCCGAGCGCTTCCTGCACCGCGGTGCGCGGTGGTTCCCCGGCGACGGGACCAACCGCATCCACCTCCTGCACGTCGACGATCTGGTGCGAGCCCTCCTCCTGCTCGGCGTCACCGGCGACGGCGTCTACGTGCTGGGCGGCCCGTCTGCCACCCGGGTCAAGCGCATCCTCGAGCTGCTGGCCGACGGGGCCGGGACCACGCCGCCGCGGTTCGGCGTACCCCCCGGCCTGGTGCGGCCGCTCGGAGGGCATTCGGTCGACGTGCTAACGAGGGACCGGGCCTACTCGTGGGCCCGGGCGGAGTCGGATCTGGGCTGGCGGCCGGAGATCGACGTCGAGCAGGGCGTCCCGGCCACCGGGGCCTGGCTGGCCGACCAGCGCTCCACCGCCCACGGCTTCGATTGGCACAACTACGTCGACGACCCCGACGAGGGCCTCGGTACCGTCTACGAGCGCTTCGCCCTCCGGGACGTGCTGGCCGAGGCCATCGAGCGGACGGGCGCGGCCAGCGTGCTGCACGCCCCCGCGTTCGGGATGATGGGCTTCCCCGGGCTCGACGCCGTGTTCTGCGCCCGGGCCGGGCTGCGGGTGGGCCTGCTCGACTACGACGCCGAGCGCCTCGAGGCGGTACGGGCCCAGTGGGCCGAGCTCGGGTTGGAACCCGAGCTCCACCTGGTCGACGGCGCGGACCCGGCCACGTGGCCCGAACGGCTGCCCGCCGACTACGACCTGGTCTTCAGCTTTGCCGCCCTGTGGTGGTTCGACGACCCGTGGGCCGCGCTGGCGGCCCAGGCCCGCTGGGCGACGAAGGGCGTGTTGTGCTGCGTGCCGAACAAGAACGTCTTCATGCACCTGCGGGCCCGGCTGTGGCACAAGGAGCTGTTCCGCAGCGAGCTGAACGAGGCCGCCCTCGACCCCGCCGCGGCCCGGGCCACGGCGGTCGACCTCGGCCTGCGCCCCTCGGGCACGGGCCTGTTCGACATCCCCCCGTTCCCCGACACCTCCGTCCCCATCGCCAAGATCCTGCGGCGGGGGCGGGCGTCGGAGGGCAAGGCGTGGGTGTGGTCGATCCTGCCCTTCCTCAAGGGCGAGGACACCACCATGGAGGACCGGATCGCCCGGCTGGCCTCGTGGGAGCGGTTCGTGCCCGCCCCGGTGGCCCCCGCGCTGGCCCACCACCGTTGGCACCTGTTCGAGCGCACGTAAACTCCCGGGACGACTCGAAGCCGGCACCGACGGTCCCCCGTGCTCGTGGCCTGCCTGGCCACCCTCCTCCTGCTCGCCGCCTGCGGTGGCGGCGGCGGGGGCGGCGCCGCCGCCAACGATGCCGATCCCCTGGCTGCGCCCGCCGCCCCGCTCGACGCCTGCCCGGCCAAGGACCACGTCGACACCCTCGGCATCCGCAGCCTCGACCCCAACGAGATCGCCAAGCTGCCGATCACCTACACCTTCCTGCGGGTCAACCCTGACGGGTGCACCCCGGCCCGCTTCAACCCGTGCGAGCCGGTCCACTACATCCAGAACGGCGCCGTCGCCCCCGCCTTCGTGGTCGAGAACACCCGGGAGGCGTTCCGCCGGCTGGCCCAGGCCACCGGCATGACGTTCATCGACGACGGCCTGACCGACGAGGACACCCGGAACGTGCCGTACGTCCCCGCCCGCTACCCGGGCCGGTGGGCGCCGATCCTCATCTCCTGGCAGCACTTCTCCGACGAGCAGACCAACGGCCAGTCCCAGATCCTCGGCAACACCGTGCCCTTCGTCGTCGACGGGGTGACGGTCTCCGCCCGGCTGCGTTTCAACGTCGACGCCTACAACGACGAGGCCACCAAGGCCCCCATCGGCGACGGGTTCGGCCCGCCGGCGGGCAGTGGGACCGGGCCGATCGGCCGGAACAACATCACGTGGGGCCGGATCCTGCTCCACGAGCTGGCCCACGTGGCCGGCCTCGGGCATACCAGCGACCTGACCTCGCTCATGTACCCCGACGCGGCCCAGCAGACCATCCGGCCCACGGGCTTTTCCAAGTCCGACCTGACCGGGCTCCGCTACCTGGGCAAGGAAGCCGGCTGCACCAAGACCCCCCCGCTGCCGGCCGGCTGACTCAGCCGGCATGGGCCGGCGACGGCCTCACCAGCCCGTACTCCATGGCCCGCATCGCCGCTCCGGCGCGGTTGGTGACCCCCAGCTTGGTGTAGATGCGCTCGACGTGGTTGCCCACCGTCTTGGGGCTGATGCCCAGCTCGCGTGCGATCCCCTTGTTGGGCAGGCCCCGGGCCAGCAGGGCGAGGACGTCGCTCTCCCGCGCCGTCAGCCCCGCCGGCCCGCCGGCTCGGGCCCGGCTCGGGGCCTGGCCGGAGGCGGTCAGGACGGCGTCGACGGCGACGGGGTCCAGCAGCCCGGCGTCGGCCTCACGGCGCAGCTGGCGGCCGGCGTCCGCCTCGGACATCGCGCTGCGGTGCGGCCGGGGCTGGGTCATGGCGTGGAAAGCGTCCGCCGCGGCCAGCACGCGGGCCGAGGTCGACAGCATGGTGCCGCCGACGCCGCGGTGGTAGCCCGACGCGTCCATCCGTTCGTGGTGGGTGGCGGCGAGGAGGCCGATCCGGCGCAGGGGCTCGGGCCGGCTGAAGATGCGTTCCACGTAGTAGACGTGCATCCGCATCCGCTCCCGGTCGCTGCTGGTGAGCGGGCCCTTCCTGTCCCACACGGACCCGGGCACTCCGAACCGCCCCACGTCGTGGACGAGGGCGGCCCGGCGGGCCAGCGCGGCATCGGCCGCCGGCAGGTTTAGGCAGTCGGCGGCACCGGCGACGAGGTCGGCGGTGCCCTGGCTGTGCCCGGCGAAGTACGGGCAGCGCATGTCGCAGAAGTCCCCGATCGCCTCCAATGCCTGGTCCAGCTCCCGCTCGCCGAGCGGGGGCCGTGCGCCGGGCTCGATGTCGAGGATCTCCTCGAGGGCGTGGTCGTCGATCCCGGTGAAGAGCGATTCCGGGTCGACCTCCACGGCGGCGGCGACCTCGGGGTCGAAGTGGGTCCCGCGCCGTGACTGCACCATCTCGACGGCGTGCTCGACGCCCGCCGTGCGCTGGAACACCTCGCAGGCCTCGGCCACGTGGGAGATCCGGGCCGGGAGCGCCAGCGCGTCCCCAGCCAGCCCGGGAGGAACACCCTGCCCGTCCCATCGGGCATACGACTGCTCGATGCCCGCCCGCACGTCGGGGCCGAGAGACAGGCGGTCGGCCAGCTCGCCGGCGGCGGAGCAGTGGTTGGCCATCTGCTCGACCACGGCCCGCCCCTGGCTGGCCATGATCCCGGCGATCTGGCGGGCCCGGTTGAACGCCGACGTCCCGTAGCCCGCCCGCCGCAGCATGAACACCAGCGCGGGGAACCCGGCCAGGTCGACCTCGGCGGCGTGGGCTCGGAAGGCGATGTCGTCCCCGAAGACCGTCGCCGCCTCGTTCCCGAAGACCGGGCAACCGACATAGGTGAGGATGCTGACGTCGTACAGGGTGGCCAGCTGGTCCGGGTCGAGGCCGAGCCGCTCGCCGAGGCGCATACTGATACGGGCGGCGCGCAGCATGTGCTCCGCCGGCTGCCCCAACCCGAGGTCGGTGGCCAGGGAGAGGGCGACCAGCAACTCGCTGAGCCGCACCCCCGAGTCCGACATGATCGGACGATACCGCCGTCCCCGGCGGATCCGTCCTCAGTGGTGGGTGGGCGCGATGGCCAGCCGGCGATGGCCGACGAACTTCTTGCCCGAGGACACCTTGGTCTGGGCGCCGGTCTTCGGGTCGACGCGGATCAACCCGCCCTTGCCGGCGAAGGCGTCCGAGTCGGCGACGATGATGCCGCCGTTCGCCTCGACCGCGATCCCCAGTGGGCTCACGAAGACGCCGCCCGAGGACACGGTGGACTGGGCCCCCGTTTTCGGGTGGACGCGGATCACCCCGCCACTGCCCCCGAAGGCGTTGGCGTCGACGACCAGGATGCTGCCGTCCGCCTCGACCGCCACCCCCGTGGCGCTGGCGAACGACCCGCCTTCGGACACCACCTTGCGCGTGCCCGTCTTTGCCGCGATGCGGGTCACCCGCCCCCCGCCCGAGGCGCCACCGGCCAGGCTCTGCTCGACGACCAGGATGTGCCCGTCGGCTTCGAGGGCGATCCCGACCTCGCGCAGCGGCGCCGCCCCGCCGGTCTCCTTCCCGGACGACAGCATCGTCTGCTTGCCGGTCGTGGGGTCGACCCGAATGACCCCGCCCGTGCCGGCGGCGTGGGGGTCGACGACGAGGATGCTGCCCTTGGCGTCGACCACGACGTCGAACGGGTTGGAGAAAAGGCCGGCGGACGCGACCGTCGCCTGCGTGCCCGTGCCGGGATCGACACGGATTACCCCGCCCGGCCCGCCGAAGGCGTCGGCGTCGGCCACCAGGATCTGGCCGTCGGCCTGGATGGCGATCCCGATGGGCGTGGCGAAGTCACCGGCCGTGGCCACGCTGGTCTCGGTCCCCGTCGCCGGGTCGATGCGGAACACCGCGCCGCCGCCGTTCGATGCGTTGGCCCCGGTGACCACGACGCTCCCGGGAGCTAGTTCGGACGCCATCAGGGGCTCCTTCCGCCTCGCCGGCCCGCGCCGGCCCAGGCCAACCCTACCCCGATGGTCCCCCCGCATCCGACGGCTTGCGATGGATGCCGTAGTGGAGCACGAGGAAGGGAAGCCCGAACACCCAGAAGGCGTGATCGGCCCGTAGCTCGCCGCCCTCCACGTACACGTCGAGCTCCTCGGCGAAGCCGCGCACGGCCAGGGCGGTCAGCTCCCGGGACGCCGGGTCCACGTAGGTCAGGTAGTGGCCGGGGTGCGGCAGGTCGCTGCGGCTGATCAGTCGCAGCCCACCCCCGCCCCGGGCCTGGGGGACGAGCGTGGCGGTGAAGCTGGCCTGGGGTAGCGGGAACCCCACGCTGACATAACCCCGGGCGTCGTCGCGGTAGGTGGTGTAGATGCCGACGTAGATGGGGTCCCCGGTGGCCCGGTACGACCTGATCCACCCCCGGACGTCGGTGACGCCGTCCCGGTCGACGTCGATGGTGTCGATGCGGCTGTCGATGCCCCGCATCGCCTCCCGCTGGTTCATGGGCACGTTGGCCTGGCCCAGGGGGCGGGCGACGAGCGTCCGGTAGAGCAGGTAGCCGGGGCGCACCCACGCCCGCCACGCCGGCACGATGTCGAGGCTGAAGCGGGTGGTGTGCTCGTAGAACTCGCGCACGGCGGGGCCGACGGCCGACGGGTCGAAGTCGGGACCGGCCAGCTGGTCGA
>Ga0310811_10014800_pt1 | contig 10185 bp, 7 predicted proteins | sample YCmetagenome_FD_207642 | JGI IMG/M metagenome (GOLD analysis project Ga0310811, IMG submission 207642) | Soil microbial communities from experimental microcosm in Duke University, North Carolina, United States - YC | ecosystem: Engineered > Artificial ecosystem > Soil microcosm > Unclassified ...
TACGTTGTTGGCTGATCCCGAGAAACGAAAGGCCATGGGAAACGCTGGCCGCGCCCACGTCGTTGCGCATTACGGCTGGCCGGCGATTGCACAGGAGATGGAGGTGTTCTATCGATCGGTGCTCACCGCTGGCGGCAGGAGGGTTTCCTCCCGATGAGCGAACGGCTGGCCCACAGTCCCTTCGATCCTGCGATTGAACGGCACATCGTCATCATCGCCGATTGGCTGCCACCTGATTTCGGCGCTGTCGGCCAGTATATGTCGATGCGCGCCCGGTCGTTTGCTGAACGCGGGCACGACGTCACGCTGATTGGCTTGGCATCGGGGCCTGGATCGAAGCGTAGAACGCAAATGGGACGGGGAAGCCTCCACGAGGTGAGACTCGCCGCCCGGCCGGTGCCGCGAGCGTCGATGCTGAGGCGGCTGCTTTGGACGTTGAGCACGGACATACGCCTGGTCGCGGCTGCCTTCGGATCGCTGCGGCGTGCCGATGGCATCCTGTTCACCGGCTCGCCACCGTTCCTGATCCATTTGCTGGCACCTCTCAAACGTTTGTGGAGAGGTCGCCTCATCTATCGCATCACCGACTTTCATCCCGAGTGCCTGATCGCCGCCCGCGAACGGCCGTCAAAAATGCTGGACCTGCTGCTGGGACTTACGAATTTCTGGCGACGCAGCGTGGATGGCTTCGAAGTCCTGGGGGAAGACCAGCTTGATCGTCTCCACACGACAGGGATCGCGCGCGAGCGCATCGCACTGGTGCGTGATGGCTCGCCGATCTCGTTCGAAAATGCAGCAGGCCATCCGGTACCTCCCGAGCTCGCGGGGCATTGCGTGCTGCTCTATTCGGGCAACTATGGTGTTGCCCATGAGGTCGATACCGTGGCCGGAGGCTATCTGCTCCATCATCGCGAAGGGTCGGGCAGGGTGCGCCTCTGGCTGAGCGCCACCGGCGTGGGCGCCGAGACCCTCGTCGCGAGGTTCAACGAAGACAGGCTGCCGTATTACAGATCGCCGCCCGTCGCGTTGGAACAACTCGCCGGCCTGCTGCTTGCACCGGATGCGAATCTCGTGACGCTCAAGGACCGCTTTGTGGGCTTCGTCATGCCGTCGAAGATCTACGCCTGCCTCGAGTCACGGCATCCCATCATCTTTGTCGGCAGCATCGACTCCGACGTCGACCGGCTGGCGCGCCGTTCGGGCCTCAGCTATTGGCAGGTCCCCTGCGGGGATGCGATGGGCTTTGCGGCAGCTCTCGAGGCGTTAGCAACCTCGGTACAAAAGAACCAAAAAAGAGCACTACCTTGACGCTTTATTCTCCAAAGATGCTTGCAGGATGAGTACGGAAGACATTGCTGTACCCATTCGTAGCTTGGTTTTAGTCACTAGTTTCTATATCTTAGATGCAGATTTAAAAGCCAGGGCTTAGGAAGATGCCCTGCGACCAATCAGGGTGAATCTATCTTGTGGGGAGCCGGATTTTTCCGGGCGTTGGTGACTCCGATGCGGAAAATTGCATTCGAAGCGCAAGGTCTTGTCGCTGCAGCGCTGATCCTGTCTGTCGGAGTAGCCCTCGCCCAAGGGGTCCGAGAGCAGCAAGGCGCTGGCCCTCTTCAAGGGGCGGGATCAGATCCGCTGCAGAGCGGAGGTCCGCTACAAGGCACGGGGCCCCTTCAGAACATGGGTTCGATTTTGGCTGCTGCTCCCCTTCAAGGCGCGGCCGGCAATATGATGACGGCAACCGGGCCCATCTTCGGGCCGCCGCAAATTCAGAATGCTCTTCCGCCGCTGATGATGCTGACATCCTTGCCAGCGTCGCTTCTCACATTGATGCCGCTCGTGCCGTTTCCGTCATCGACTGACGTGCCTCTGTCGTCATCGTCGCCCGTGTCCGGTGCGCCGCAAGCCTCAGGTAGTTCGTCGAACACACTCACTGTCGCGCCTTCGGGATCGTCAGGAGATTCCGCCATCTCGCTTACACCGCCAACCCCAGCGCCAGTCGTTTCGCCCCAGAACGTTTGCAACACCGCCAGCTGCACCTGAACAAGCTTAAACGTGCAGATCGTTGTCCAATCCCCCATCGGACCTCTGCCCGGATGGTCTCAAATATCCATGCCGACTAGCGTACGCAGTACTCAGTGGATTTGGACGCCGATCGTAGGATGGGTCTTGCTGTCTGGAAACACGTCCACTGCCCTGGCGCAAACCAATGAAGCTCCTCCGACCGTCCAGGGCATTGGCGCACAGACAGGCGCGCCGATGATTGGCCCGGTCGGTGCTATGGGCAGCGGCGCGACAGCAGCAGGAGCGACGACCGAAGGGACTGCGCCGACAGGCGATGAAGTGAAGCCGGCCATTACAACCAGCTTGCCTGCCGGCTCCGCGATGGTTCTTCCGGCCGTTACGCCACAAGCCGGCATTGGCTCGTCGGCGGCCGGTGTGAACGCCAACCTGTTGACGGGTGGAACAGGCGGCGCGAGCACGAATGAGGTCACGAGCCTCCCTTCCTATTCGACCACGATCGTGAACGCGCCTTTCGGCGCCAGCGTTCCGGTCGAGCAGCCGATCGGCGGCACGGGGGCCGTGACCGGCGGTAGCGAAGAGCTGGGCATACCCGTTGGGACGTTTCGCCTCTACCCGCAAGTCGAGACGAATGTCGGCTTCGACAGCAACGTGTTTGCCCAAAGCTCGTCGCTGGGAACCGTCGGATCCGTCTATACGACCATCGCCCCGACGCTCGATCTGCGATCTGACTGGTCGAATCACGCGTTGCACATCCTGGCGGGCGGCATTGCCGGCTTCTATGGCGGTGCACCGACCCAGAACTATCGCAACTACACGCTGCAGGCCGATGGCAAGATCGATATCCAAACCGACTTTTATGCCACCTGGTCAGCGGCATTTAAGCAGACCACCGAAGCACTCGGCACGCCCAATGTCGCCTTTGCCCAGTCGCCGACCGTGGTGAATTCGGTGCCGGTCTCGCTCAACCTCTACCAACGCTTCAACCGGTTATCGTATCAACTGAAAGCGTCGATGACCCGCTACACCTTCTATGACAACAGCACCATCCTCGTGAACGGCCTGCCTGCCGCCAGCCGCGACCGTACCGAGTACGAGGAGTCGCTGCGGATCGGCTACGACATCAGCGATGATGTGACGGTGTTCGTTCAACCCGGTCTTAACCAACGGCGATATTTGAACGCCGTCAACACCGTCGATCAGGATCGCGATTCCAACGGGCAGCTGGTAAATGTCGGCGCGATATGGTCGACATCTTCCTCGACCAAACTCGAGGCGACTGTCGGCTATCAGAACCAAGCATACCAGTCGTTTGGCGGTGCAACCTCGGCGTTCATTTTCGGACTGACGGGAAGCTGGAACGGCTATGCCCCGCTGACACTGCGTCCTTCGATCCAGCGCGCGATTTCAGAAACGGCCCTCACCACCTACAAGAACTATGTGTCGACGACATATGCGCTCGACTTCAACTATCTGATCCACGATGCCTGGACGGCCGTCGGCGGCATCTCGCTCATCACCGCGGACTACACGCCTGTCGATGGGTCGGGTGCGGCGCCGCGAACAGATTCAATCTATCGGGGCCAGATCGGCCTTCTCTACGCGTTGAGGCCGCAGATCCAGATTGGGCCTTTCTTCGAATACACTAACGGCGTGTCGACCGACCCGGCCACGGGTCCAGGGTATGATCGTGAAATCTTCTCCGTGCGGCTGATCGCAAAACGGTGACAGTGTGCAAAGCAAATATGACCTTCGGCGTCCCAACGCCCGATCCTTTTGGAAGCCCATATGGGTCGCCGTAACGGCCGGCGCCCTCCTGGCTGCTGCGGCGTGCGATACACGCACCACCGGCGTCACGCAGCTTCCCGTTCCACCGAACCGCGACGTGGCGTCCTTCAGCGAGCCGGCTCCCACCAATGGCCCAACCTACCGCCAGACCAACGACTGCAAGGCGGGGACTAGCAGTTACCGCCTTGGCGCCGGAGACAAGATCCGCGTGGTCGCTCTCCAGGACACGGAATTTTCCGGGGACTACGAGGTCAATGCGACGGGTGGCATTTCGGCGCGGATGATCGGGTCCATCGAGGTGGTGGGCAAGACACTCAACGAGGTCGAGGAGCAGCTTCGCCAGCGGTATCGGGAAAGCGGCTATCTCATCTCACCGCGTCTCAGCGTAGAGCTGGTGGCAACCCGGCCTTTTTACATCCTGGGTGAGGTGACCCGTGCGGGCGCATTCGCCTATGCGGATTGCCTGCGGGTGATCCAGGCCGTTGCAATTGCCGGAGGCTTCACCCGACGTGCCGCCAAGACCCGCATCACTATCAAGCGATTCTACTCGAAGACCGCCGAGGAGGAGTATGTCACCGAGGACACGCTGGTCGAACCAGGCGACGTCATTCGGGTGCCCGAGAGGTATTTCTAATAGCACCGGTTATGCAAATTTGGTATAAGTCCAGCCAAAGCTCTATGCGAAGACAATTCAATTAGACATTGTAATTTTTGAGAACTTGCGACCTCACACGGCGCAGGACGGGATTAAGATGGGACCGCTGCATAAGTTTGATCATACCGGCGACGATGAGCTGCATCAGGCCCCCATTGGGACCGAGCCATTCGCTCCCCCGAGCCCAGTTGCCGACTCGTCGAGTGAACTTTGGGAATGGTTGCGGCTGCTCAATCGCCGCAAGGCGCTGATCGTCGGCGCCGGCCTGATTGCCGTTGCGATCATGGCCTTGATCATCGCGCAGCAAACGCCGCTCTACAAAGCCTCGTCACGCGTCATGCTCGATACGCGGACATTCAAGGTGATCAACTCCGAAGCCGCACTTTCGGGCGTCGACACGCTCAATCTCGGCGCGATCCAGAGCGAGCTTGAAGTCATCCAGTCGGAGTTCCTGATCGGCCGCGTCGTCGACCGTCTCGGTCTCGCCTCCAATCCGGATTTCAACGGCTCCCGAGCGCCAGGTTTTCTCGATGCGGCGCTGACACCGATCCGCGACCTTTGGCAATCCGGAATCTCGTCGCTTTTCGCGCCGCCGCCGCGTACTGCGTCGGCAACACCTCCCGTCCGGCAGGGACGCAAAGACGATAGCGACCCCAATCGCCGCGCCGCCATCGGCACCGTGGCCAGCCATCTCAACGTCTCGCTGCTCGGGCGGACCTTCGTCATCATCATCACGGTCGAAAGCCCGGATGGCGCGATGTCGGCGCGCATCGCCAACGCGATCGCCGAGGTCTATCTCGCCGACCAGATCGACAACAAGAATGAAGCCAACCGGCGTGCCACGGAGTGGCTGGAGGAGCGGCTGGCGGAGCTGCGCCGCAACCTGCAGGCTGCCGAGGAAGCGGCCGCGACCTACCGCCGGGACAAGGGGCTAGCAGGCAGTCCCGAAGGCGTCGTGTCGACGCAGACGTTGTCAGATCTCAATTCCAAGTATCTGTCGGCCAAGACCCGCCGCATCGAGAAGGAGGCCCGGCTCGTCGCGCTCAGCAAGGCAAGCCTCAATCCCGGCGAGCTGGCCGGGATCGCCGAGGTGTCGACCAACGCGGCCTTGAACTCGTTGCGGACGCAGGAGCTGGAACTTGGCCGCAAGATCGCCGAGCTCTCGACGCAGTTCGGGCCCAACCATCCGAGGCTGGTGCAGGCGCGTAGCGAGCTGGCAGCTATCCACAGCCGCTTCCTGCAACAGACGCAGAGCATTACCAACGGCGTCCGTGCCGAGCTCGAAGCCGCCAGGGCCGAGGAGGACGCACTCAAGGCCCAGGTCGAGCACGCATCCGTGATGTCCGGCACGGCGAGCCAGTACGAAGCGGAGCTGAAGCAGCTCGAGCGCGAGGCGCAGTCGAACCGAACGCTTTTTGAAAGCTTCCTTACTCGCTTCAAGGAATTGCGCGAGCAGCAGGACATCCAGCGCGCCGATGCGCGCATCCTGGCGTATGCCTGGCCGGCAGGCGCACCCTCGTCACCGCAATATAAGACAGGACTTTTCGCAGCATTCGTCGTCGGTTGCCTGCTGGGCATGGCGGGCGCGATCGCGGCGGAGAAACTCGACCGCGTGTTCCGCTCCGCGTCGCAGGTCGAGAAGGCCACGGGTGTCGCCGTGCTGGGCATGATCCCGTTGGTCAAGGGGGCGATCGGCCAGCGAGCCAATATCGTCACGCAGGTCGTGGATCGAACGACCTCGTCGGCGGCGGAGGCGATGCGCGCGGTGTTCACTGCCATCAGCCTCAGCAACCTCGACCAGCCGGCGCGTATCATCGCCGTCACGTCGTCGACACCAGGCGAGGGCAAGACCACCTTTTCGGCCGCTCTGGGCGGACTTCTGACGAAGATGAACGCCTCTCGCCGTGTACTGCTTGTGGATCTCGACCTGCGCCAGGCCAAGCTGGCCGTCGCGCTCGGTCTGAAGGACCGCGGCGGCACCATCGACGAATATCTCATGGGGACCAAGACGCTGGATGAGTGCATCCATCGTCATGAGTCTTCGGGCGTCGACTATATCTGCGCGCGGTCGGACACGCCGAACGCGCCGGAAGTGCTCGAATCGCACGCCATGAAGGCGGCGCTGGCGACCTTCGCCGACCGTTACGACCTCGTGATCCTGGACAGTCCACCGGTAATGGCCGTGTCTGACGCCCGCATCGTGTCCCAGCTTGCCGACTACACCATCTTCGTCGTGCACTGGGCCAAGACGCCGCGCGACGTGGTGAAGAGCGCGGTGGCGGCATTGCACAGCGTCACCGATCGGATCGGCATCGTCATCAATAAGGTGAACCTCGCCAAGCATGCCATGTACGAGTACGGCGACTATGGCGACTACTACTCGCGCTACCGCGGCTACTACGGCGCTGCCTATGGCGGCGGGCCGGCCGGCGGGCCGCCGGCCGATGTCGCCCGAGAGACCAGCGGGATCGCAAAACTGACGCGCATTGTGCCGCGAATGAAGTAGAGTGCGACCCGGTTTCGGGTGAGCATAGTCCTATGATTTTTCGCCGCTTGTTTGGACACGGGCGTGTGCCGCGTCCGGGCGCGATCCCGATGGGTGAAGCCGTGTACGCCATCGGCGATATTCACGGCCGCTTCGATCTCCTGCAGGACCTGCTGACGCGCATTTTCGAAGACGCCAGCCGCTATCCGTCCGATACCTTTCGCCATCTGATTTTCCTCGGCGACTATATCGATCGCGGGCCCGACAGCCGGGATGTCGTCGAGGCGCTTCTGCGCGATCCGCTGCCGGGCTTCGATACCGTTCGCCTGATGGGCAACCATGAGGAGGCTTTTCTGGCTTTTCTGGACGGCCAGACGGATGGCCTCGACTGGCTGGCCTTCGGCGGGCTCGAGACGTTGCTGTCCTATGGCGTCTCCCTGCGCCAGTTGCCACGCACCGACGATGCGGTGGGAACGCTTCGCCTTTCGGTCGCAGCCGCGGTGCCTCGGAACCACGTGGAGCTCCTGCGCGGCTGCGTGCTTCATCACAGCGTCGGCGATTATCTGTTTGTTCATGCCGGCGTTCGACCTGGCCTGCCGCTGGAAATGCAGAGGCCGGCCGACCTGATGTGGATCCGCGACGACTTCCTGCGCAGCAAGATTCCGCTGCCGCAGCGTGTCGTCGTACATGGGCATACGATCTGCGACTTGCCCCAGGATCGTTCGCATCGGATCAACATCGATACCGGTGCTTTCGCCAGCGGCCGGCTGACCTCTCTTGCACTTCGAGGCAACGAGCGGCGGTTTATCTCCACGTCGGACAGTTGAGCCGGCCGGTGTCGCCTAGAGTCTCCACAGCGTGACGCCGTCAGGCGTCGCGGCGCGATCGAGCAGGGCGGGGACGTCGGCGACAAATCCGCCGGGCTTCAGCAGACTCTTGACCAAGGCCCAGCCACCTTCGCGATAGGGCCGATGGGCAACCGCCAGCACGACGGCATCCGCAGGCTCGAGTGCTGCCAGCGCCGTCAGAGACAGGTTGTACTCATGGCGTAGCAAATCGCCGTCGGCCATCGGATCGTGGAGCTGCACGCCGATGCCAAAATCCTCGAGCTCGCGCACGATGTCTATGACCCGCGTATTGCGGATGTCCGGCACGTTCTCCTTGAAGGTGACACCGAGCACCGTCACCAGCGGTCGCTCGTCGTGCGGCCGCCGCATGATGCTGCGGGCCACGCGATTGGCGACATAGACACCCATGCTGTCGTTGACGCGCCGTCCGGAATGGATGACGTGAGGGTGGTAGCCGACTTCCTCCGCTTTGTGCGCGATATAGAATGGATCGACGCCGATGCAATGACCGCCGACCAAGCCTGGCCGGAAGGGCAGGAAATTCCATTTCGTGCCGGCGGCGCTCAGCACGTCGCGTGTGTCGATGTCCAGCCGGTCGCAGATCAGGGCGATTTCGTTGATCAGGGCGACATTGATGTCGCGCTGCGTGTTCTCCAGCACCTTGGCGAGTTCGGCGATTTTGATCGAGGGGGCTCGGTGGGTGCCGCCGGTCACGACGCTGCGGTAGACGGCGTCGACGATGTCGAGCGTCTCGGGCGTGTCTGCGGAGACGATTTTGAGAATATTGTCGAAGCGCCGTTCCTTGTCGCCCGGATTGATACGCTCGGGCGAGTAGGCAACGTTGAAGTCTGCTTTCCACTTGAGCCCGGACTCTTGTTCGAGCACCGGAATGCACACATCCTCCGTCACGCCGGGGTAGACCGTCGACTCGTAGACGACAATGTCGCCCTTCTTGAGGATGCTACCGATTCCCTTGGACGCCGTGCGCAGCGGCAAGAGGTCCGGCTGCTTGCTGGCGTCGATCGGTGTCGGCACGGTGACGATGTGGAAATCGGCGCGGCGCAGGTCGCCGACAGTGGCTGTGAAATGTAGCGTCGGGATGCGCAAATCGGAGGGTTGGATCTCACCCGTGCGATCGCGGCCCTTCACCAGTTCGTCAACACGGCGCTGATCGATATCGAAGGCAACAACCGACAGTCCCGCCTTGGCGAAGGTGGTCGCCACGGGCAGGCCGACATACCCCAAGCCGATTACCGAAATGTGCCGCTGAGGGCGCCCGACCATTGTCATTGTCGGCACCTGGGCGCCACAAATCCCAACAATTTGTGGGGGATTCTACCTTTTTTCGTAAGGAAAGTCACGGGATCGCCGCTGCCGACCGCGGCCAAACCGAATCTCTCAACCGGTGCTGCACTTTAGACCCACGTAACGGCCTCAAATCTGTTCTCTTTGACGCGCGTCCATATTAAAGTCTTTGCACGCCACCAACTGCAAGGAACTGTTGATGCGCAATAAGGAAAAAAGTCGTCTCCAGCCCTTTCCCTCGGGGCGGAGCCGCAGCTCTTTGACTCGGTTGGCGAAGGGCTTCTCGTGCTTCGGCGGCGTCGCTTTGGCGGTTGCCGGCGTGAGTGGAAGCGCATTTGCCCAAGCGACGTCCGGGACCGCCGTGTACGGAACCGCGGCGCCCGAGCAACGATACGCGCCACCGCCTGGCCAGGACTTCCTGAATCCGCGGCAGGCGGCGTCGGAGAACTACAATCCGCAGGGAGTGAGAGTGGGGTCTTTCCTGCTCTTCCCGACACTTGAGCTGGATGAGGCCTATCAGGACAACATCTATGCCACGCAATCCAACAGAGTCGGGAGCTTTATCCAAAACGTGAACCCCGGCCTGCAATTGCGCTCGCAATGGGGACAGCATGCGCTGAACTTCTTCGCGCGAGGCGCCTTCGGCTTCTACAGCGCCGACTCCACGCAGAATTACCAGGATATCAATGCGGGCTTCGATGGCCGCTACGACATCAGCCCTAACTCCAACTTCTATGGTGGCGCGGCGTATACCCGGGCGCACTATTTCCCTGGCACGCCAAACGCCGTGGTCGGCGCCTTTCCGGTGTCCGTATACAACCAGTACACAACGAACGTCGGTTACTTCCAGCAGTTCGGACGGTTTCGGGCTCGCCTGGACGGCCAGATGGACGCCTACGACTATCTCAACAACGGACAGGGCGTCTTTCAGGGAGTATCCAACAATAGCGACCTTAATCGCATTGAGTGGCGGCAGGCCTTGCGGATCGGATACGAATTCCTGCCGGGCTACGAGATCTGGACGAGAGGCGCCTTCAATCAGCGGCGTTACCAAAACAATCCGGACTCGTCCGGTCTTTTCC
>Ga0310811_10014801_pt1 | contig 10185 bp, 10 predicted proteins | sample YCmetagenome_FD_207642 | JGI IMG/M metagenome (GOLD analysis project Ga0310811, IMG submission 207642) | Soil microbial communities from experimental microcosm in Duke University, North Carolina, United States - YC | ecosystem: Engineered > Artificial ecosystem > Soil microcosm > Unclassified ...
TCGGCGGTCGCTAACGGCAGCGTAAAGAAGAACGTCGTTCCGTCACCCGGACGACTCTCGGCCCAGATCCGCCCGCCTAACGCTTCGACCACACCCTTCGCGATCGTCAGTCCCAGTCCGCTGCCCAAGCGGGCTTTCGGCGTCGCCTGCCAGAAGCGGTCAAACACGTGCGGCAACTGCTTCGGCGAAACCCCGACACCCGTGTCGCGGACGGTGAACAGCACTTCGTCGTCGAACGGCTCGGCGCTCACGTGCACCGTGCCGCCGTCCGGGGTGAACTTGATCGCATTGCCGATGAGGTTTCCCAGGACTTGCAGCACGCGCTCGCGGTCGCACAGCGCCTCGAGGGGCTCGCTGGTCACCGTTTCCTGAATATGCAGCGTCTTCTCCTGTACCTGCGCGCGGCAGGCATTCAGCGCCTCGAGGATGACCGATCGCACCGGCTCGCGGCGCGGCTCGACGAACAATCGTCCTGACTCGATGCTGGCGACGTCCAACAGATCGCCGATGAGACGGTTCATGCGCTCGGCCGAGCGGCGGATGGCTTCGACGTGGCGGCGGTCACGACGGCTTTCGGTGTCGGGTGGTAGGCTGCGCAGCAGCAAGCCGACCGCCGTGAGCACCGTGTTCAGGCCGTTGCGCAGATCGTGGGAAATGGCCGCGAGCGTGTCGTCGCGTGCGCGGCTCGCCTGCCGTGCCTGCTGGTAGAGGCGCGCATTAGCGGCGCCGAGCGCGGTGCGCTGCGCGATATCGTCGAGCAGCGGCAAGTCGGCTTTGGAGAATCGGCGGTCGGGACGCGTGTTGCCGAGCGTCAGCACACCGAGTAAACGCCCGCGGCCGATGAGCGGCAGCAGCACGAGCGAGCGAATGCCCGCGGCGCGAATCGCCGCCTGGCCGTCCGGATCCGGCGCGATATGCGCGAGCGATGACGGCGTGACGTCGGGAATGATGAGCGGTTCTCCCGAGCGCAGGCCGGGCGTCGGTGCGAGGCGCCAGTCGTCCAGCGTGTTGTCGATGCGTTGCACGGATCCGTCGTCGTCGACGATGTCGGCGAGACAGACGTCGCCGAGGCGGGGAACGAGCAAGCGCGCCACCGCAGACAGCATGGCGCGCTCGTCCAGCGCCGAGGCGAGAATCTCGGCGAGGTTCGAGAGGAAGCGTTGATCGTCCTGCGCGGCCTTCGCGACCGGCGACTTATCGCTTCGCACTTTCACTGCGGTCTCTCCTCTTCCTCCGTCGGCCCGCTGCAATATCGCCAGCGGGACCGAACTGCGCGCCCACTCGGGGCACGGGAAGAAGTAATCAGGCGAGCAGCAGAATCAGCAAGACAGCGAGTAACACCAACCCAAGGGTGGAAATCGTAATGACCGTGCGGTCGGCTGCTGCGGCGGCGACCGGTGCCGCATCACGCTGCACCAGGGCCGGCTGATAGCTCCGGAACGCCGGCGCCAGCCGCGGTCCGGCGGGCGTCGGCGCAATCGCCTGTGCTGCAGGCGCTTGCGCAGCGGACGGCGCCTGCGCCGCCAGCGGTGCCGCCGTGAGACATGCCACGGCGGCGAGGAGATGGATGGGACGAAGCATGAGCGCTCCTCGTGTGGTCGCTAAACGGCGCGACGGCCTTGAATGACCCGAATGAGAATGACCACGATGGCAATCACCAGCAGCAGGTGAATCAGACCGCCGAACGTGTACGACGAGACGAATCCCAACAGCCAGAGAATGATGAGAATGATTGCGAGCGTCATCATAAGTGGAGTCCTCGGTTAGGGAGTCGCGGGGAGTGGTTGTCCCACGACCCATTTCACGATGCGGCCCGCCTCGAGCGGCGTGTTCGGCTCGACCTGGTTGATCAGCGCCAGCGTCGCGGGGGAGACGGGTGATGGGCGTTGTTGCGCGAGCTCGGCGATGGTCGTCCGCCGGTCGAGCGTGATGAGACTGACGTGCTGCGGCTGCACGTTGAGTACCGACGCGTCGTTCACCGGTCCGAAGCTCGACAGCGCCTGCTGCGCGATACCCTGATACGCGGACCAATTCGCCTGTGGACTGTAGGCGAGCAAGCGATAGACGTTGTTTCCGTACTGCACGAACACGGCATGTCCCTGCACGGTCCCGCTCTGCGTGCTCGCCGCGAACGGCGCCTGTTCGGCGTTCAGTCCGTTGAGATTGCCGCGGGTCACCTGACCGGCCTGCACGCCCTGCGATGACAGAAACGCCTGCGCCGCCTGGTCGACGCTGCCCTGCGCGAGCGTCAGCTCGATGATCGCGTCCTGCTGCGGGCTCATGGCCGCGACCGCGCTCTTGGTGTTCTGCGTCTGCCAGCCGTTCGGAAACACCATCTTGAACTTCAGATCGGGATGGTAGAAAGTCCCGCCGCGGAAAAAGCCCTCGCGCGGGTTCATCCCGAACATCATGCCGTCCAAGCGCCGCTCGTAGCTGTCGCGGTTCACGGTGGTGCCGGTGAAGTCCAGTTTGTCCTGCGCGATCACCGCGTTGATGTGCTCGATCCGGTTGCCGGGATCGGGGTGCGTCTCGAGCCATGCGGGCAATTTGGCGCCGCTCTGCTTTTCGATCTTGTCGAGCATCGCCATCACGCTGTCCATCTGGCGCGCGTCGAAGTCGGCGCGGCTCGAGTACCGTACGCCGAGCGCGTCGGCCTGGCTCTCGTCGTCACGCGAGAATTTCAAGAACAACACGCCCAACGCCTGGCTCGCGAGCCCCGCATACTGCGCGACCTTCGAGCTGGCGATGCTGCCGATGGCGAGGCCGATATTGGCGACCTGCTCGCGCGACATCTCGTGTGCGGTGTGGCGCGCGGTGACGTGGCCGATTTCGTGGCCCATGACCGTCGCGAGCTGCGCCTCGTTCGTGACGTGCGTGATGATGCCGCGCGTCACGTACACGAAGCCGCCCGGAATCGCGAACGCATTTACGGACGGGTCGTCGACGACGCGGAACGTCCAGGGCAGGTTCGGCCGCTCCGACGTCGCCGCGAGTTTCTTGCCGAGGTCCTGCACGTACGACTGCAACGCCTGATCGGGGTAGAGGCCGATGGACTGAATGACCTGGCTGTCGGCCTGCTGGCCCATCTGAATCTCCTGCGACTCGCTCACGAGCATCAGCTCGTTTTTCCCGGTCGCGGGATTGCGGGCGCAGCCGGCGAGGAGCGCGCCGGCGATGACGAAGGAGGCGACGCGTTTCATGTGTTCTCCCGCTCGTTCTGCGCCTGTTCGATCTCGTGCTGAGCCTTTCCGACCTCTTCTTGGACTTTCCCGGCGACCTGTTCGGCTTTTCCCTTGATCTGCCGGATCTTACCGCGCAAGCGTGTCCGCGTGCTGCGTTTCATAGGCACTCTCGTGGTATACGGTTTGGATTCTCCTGAAATTTCCACTCGCGGACGGTCGCGCAGAAATCCCTCAGCGGGTTGAAAACGGGGGCAGAGACGGGGGAAAAAGAGCTAATGCGTGAGAGTGATGTCGCCGCTGCGGATCGCGATCGGATCCGTGACGCGGTAATGCGCTTCGAGCTCGGCGAGCGCCGATTCCAGCCGGTGATTCACGGGGCGATGCTGGTTCGGGCTGTCGGCGACGACGAGGATTTGCGTACTGCGCTGCTCGAGAATGAGCTGTGCCGCCCACGCGCGCGCCTGCTCGAATGCAGACGCGTTCTCGGAATCGAGAAGCTTCCGGAGTTGCCCTAACCCGTCGGTCGGCGGGGGCGGCACGACGCGATATGCGTACGCCCACAGTTGTCGCACATCGGCACGCTCGCCCTGCGTACCGGGTCGGGCAATCACGCGTCGGGGCTAGCTCTACCGGACGAACTTTCTACGGTCGCCTTTCGGGGGCGTCTTCTTGTGCGCGTGCGCGGCGATTTGCAGCCGGCTATGCAACGCAAGCTTCTCGAGAATGTTGTGCACGTGGCTCTTCACCGTGTAGGTCGCGATGTTGAGCCGCTGCGCAATCTCTTTGTTCGAGAGCCCTTCCGCGATCAGATCCGTGATCTGCTGCTCGCGCTTCGTCATGCGGACCGACGCCATCATCGGCGTGTTGCGCAGCACCGAGGCCTGCTTGGCGATATGGGAGAGCAGGGTGCCGGTGAGCGCCGACGGGACGACGTCGCCGCCGTTCGCCACCTGCCGGATGGTGTTGGTGAGATCCTCGAGCGCCGCGTCTTTCGAAATGAACCCGTTCGCGCCGCGCTTGATGAAGTCGATGACGTCTTCTTCTTCGGGTTGGACGTCCATCATGATGACGCGGGCGTGCGGCGCAGCTTCTTTGATGCTCTCGACGAGTCGCTGGCTGCGATTGCGGCCGAGTGCTGCGTCGACCAGCACGACGTTCGGCTTGTGCTCCTGCAGCCGCTGCAACGCCGACGAGGCGCCCTCCGCGGACGCGACGACCTTGAATTCCGTCTGCGAGTCGAGGAGCGCGGCGAGCCCGTCGCGCAGCAGACGATTGTCTTCGATGACCAGGATTTGAATGCGCTTGGCGCTCATGGTACTGACGGCCCTCGTTTGGGACGAGAGTACGATGGAACTGCAAATTCTCCAATTCGGGAGGTATTAGTCTACTTGGCGGACGAAGGTTCCGTCTAGTTCTTTGGAATGAGACCCCAAAACGCCTTCTAACCCTCCCGGACCTTCCGCCCGCCCCACGGATTTGCCTATTGGCGCTGAAAAGTGAATGGTATCGGCTGCGCTCGCGCCCCAGGGAGGGTGCCGCCATGTCACAGATTCATTGCCATTTCTGCGGGGGCATTATCCAGGACGTCGCCAAGATCGAGTACCGGGCGCCGCGCGCCAGCGCCCAGTTCGCGATGCCGCAGACCGCCCCGTGCAGCTGCGCGATCCCCGTCGTCTACGAACACCCCCCGATGCTCGGCGGGCCGGAAGACGATCAAACGCCGGACGGGCAGGCCGCCTAGACGAACACGGCGCCCCCCTCGCGGGTGGCGCCGTGCCGCTTCAGGTGCCGTGGTGGCTTAGAGCTTTACGACGTTCTGCGCCGCGGGGCCTTTCTGGGCCTGCACGATCTCGAACTCCACGCGCTGGCCTTCGGTCAGCGACTTGAACCCCTCTCCCTGAATCGCGGTGTGATGCACGAAGCAGTCCTTGCCGCCGTTCTCGGGCGTGATGAACCCGAAGCCCTTGGCGTCGTTGAACCACTTCACGGTACCGGTGATGCGTGCCATCTGTGCGTTACTCCTGGCGTGTACGGTTCCGGCGGCGAGCGACTGTGCTCTTACGCCGCCGTTGAACGGCGGGACTCCCGTAGAATGAGAGCGCTTCCAGAAACGCGACGAGGACCGCAGGCGGAAGCCCAGGTCCTCGAACAGTCACTGGTTCAGCACATGGCACCATGCCATGGCCCCCTCGCTCGCCCGAAGGTTCATCACAGGGCAGAGTGAAGTCAATGGCCTCCGATAGACGCGCGACGTACCCGTCACTAGCGTTCGGAAACTCTCGGGACGGACCTTCCGATGGCACGGCGTCGCCGGACGATCATCTTTGCCCTCTTCCTTCTTGCTGGCGCGCAGCCGCTGTACGCGCAGGACTCGACCTCCGACACGACTCGCGCGCGCTTTCAACTCCACCATGAACGCTTGGGACGCTTGCCGATCGATGACGTGCGCCACGCGCTCGCCCTCGTTCCCGGCGTTCGTCTCAGCGGTCGGGATATCGGCGTCACGCCGTTCGCGACGCTCGCCATTCGTGGCAACGCAGCCGCGGCGGGCAATGTCTACATCGACGGCGCGCCGTTGCGGTTTCAAACGCTCGGCGGCGCCGGGCTGCCCCCCGCGTTGAATGCCGTCGACACCGTCGGAATAGTGACCGGCGTGGCCGACGTCGCCTTGTTCGACGTCGCAGGCGGCGCGATTCGCTACGAGACGGCGAGCGGCACGGAGCGGTGGACGGGCGGGGTGCGATGGGACAGCGATGAGCCGTTCAGCAATGCGTCGAGCGTCGGCTACAATCGCTTGGAAGGTGCGTTCGGCGGGCCCCTCGCCCGCAATCTGACGCTCGCGCTTTCGACGACACTCCAGGGACAACAGTCCAGTTACCGCGGTCCGGGCGCAGCCGCGATCCCGGCGTACGTACCGGCGGGAATCGATACGACCGCGGACGACGGTGGTGGCACGCTCGTCGGCGTGCCCGCGTTCGCGCAGGCAAGCGACGGTCTGCGGCGGCCGCTCGATTGGTCGACCGCGCGGCACGCGCATGCCAAGGTGCAGTATCGCGGGACCCGATCGACCGTGTCGCTGACCGTACTCGGCGGCGACGTGCAGCAACGCTTCTTCCCCGGACAAGCCATCCTCGATTCCGCCGTCTATCAGGGACACCGGCTCGCGTCGGCGGCGGCAATCGCGAATTGGCAGCAGGAGCTCGGAACGTGGCACGAGGCGCCGCTGCATCTCGCGGTCAATCTGTCGTTCGTCACCCATCGCGACATCACGGGACCGATCGACAGCACGCAGGAGAGCGACCTGCGGGATCCGGCGCTCGGCATCGCGTTTGGACGACTGCGGTTCGCCGGTGCGAATGTCTTAGGGTTGCCGGCCTCCGACCACTTGATACGCGACGTCCGGACGAATTCGGGCACCCGAGGGGTCCCGTTCTTCGGTGCACAGCGACTGTTCCAGGCCTGGCGCGTCAACCCGTATGGTCTCGCCCTCGGGACGCAGGGGTGGTGGAACGGCGGGTTGGGCGGCGTGCTCACCGACGCAGCCGAGCATCGCGTGCAAGGGCGCGTTGTCGTTCGCGGTCAGTGGTCGAAGACTCAGACGGTCGAGCTCGGTGTCGATGCGGAGCACTCCCGCGTTTCGTACTATTCGTCCGACATTGTCAGTCAGTTCGGCACCGACGCGTTTACGGCGGCGCCGAGTCGTCTCGGCTTCTTCGTCGCCGATGGTCTCACAATCGGTGACACCAGACTCGACGTCGGTCTGCGTGTCGACCGCGTCGCACCGAATGGTGACCTTCCCAAAACGCCCGCCTTCATATCGTCCAGTGGCCCGTCGCTCTGGAATCCTGCGAGCGCGACCGACGACACGGCGTACGCCAATTCCGTCGCGCGCGTGTTTCGCCCGGCGCGCGCACAGACTGCTGTGGCGCCGCGGGTCCTCGTGAGCCTGCCGATCGACACGCAGACAGTCGTGCGCGTCGGGTATTCGCGGGCGCTGCAACCGGCGAGCTGGGGCAATGTCTTCCGGCACAGTAACAACGACCTCAGCTTCACGTCCGTCTCCGATCTGTTCGGCAGCGACGTTCGCCTTGCGGCCGTCTCGCAGATCGAAGCCGGCGTGCGCCGGTCGTTCGCGGCGAGCGATGTCGACCTGAGCGTCTACTTCGCCGACATCCCGCAATACGCCGGACAGTTCCACCCGGTCCCGGATCCCCGCGACTCGTCGCGGCTCGTGAGCGTCGCCGTCTTATCGAACGTCGCCGGCACCCAGACCGTTGGCGTGGATGCGGGACTGACGTGGCGCGAGGGATGGCTGAGCGGCGCGGTGAAATACTCGCTGGCGCACGTCAGCCCGCAACGCAGCTTCAGCGCGTCATACACGACGCACGACGCCGCGGTGGCGGCATCGTTGGACGTGCCGGCCGGCTGGGAATCGGAGACCTTCGTCGGCCGCCTGGCCCGGGGCGCGAGCGTCGTCGTTCTTGCGCGCGCGCAGACGGGCGATCGCTACACGATCCAGCAAAACAACGGTCTGGGGATCATTGGGCCGGACGATGGCGTGGTGGAATTCCCCGCCGAGCCGTTCAATACCTCCCATCTACCCTGGTTCAAGCGCCTCGATTTGCGAATCGGCAAGCGCGTGCGCACGGCCGGACACGACTGGTCCGTCTACGTCGACGCGCGCAACCTGCTCAACTTCTCGAATCTCATCGCCGTGTTCGCGGAGACCGGCGATACCGCAAATCGCGCGAATCGCGCGGCGACGATTGGCGATACGACGTTCGGCACCGGCGAGTTCGGGCTGCTGTGGGCCGAGGCGACGAACGCGGGTGCGCTCGGCGCGGACAAAACCGTCGATCTGACGGGCTGCACGACGTGGGGCGCTCCGGTGAACTGCGTTGCGTTGAACCGGGTCGAGCGCCGGTTCGGCAACGGCGACCAACTGTTTACGCTATCCGAGCAGCAACGCACGTTCGAGGCCTACTACCGGGACTTCTTCGGCTCCTGGCGATTCTACGCGCCGGGGCGAACGGTCCGCATCGGCATGTCGCTGGCCCTGTAGGCGCGGTTGTCGGAACGCAGGTCAGGATGCAACTTAGTCGCCCTATGCGCTCCCTCCTTCTTATAGCCGCGCTGCTGGGCGTCGCCTGCAAGCCGCACCATCCCGGCGCGGTCCCGCCGGTGCGCGTGACGCGCGACACCACGCGGCTGCGCTCGCCCGCGCCCGCACGCGATACCGCGCTGGAGAACCGCGCGGCCCGGCTCGAGTTGAAGGTGCTGGAGCAAGAGGCGCAGGTGAACGAGCTGCAGGGCCGGCTGGACGACGCGCGTCGTGAAGTCGTGCGCGCCATGGCGAAGCTCCAGTCACTGGCGACGCGCGCGGAAGCGGCATCCGGCATGGCCGAGGCCGAGATCGCGCTGCAGGCGCTGCGTTCGGGCAACGGCGGCAATTCGGCGTCACCCGAGCTCGCCCAAGGCACACAACTGTTGCAGCTCGCGACCAACGAATTCGATCAGCAGAACTACGGCGGCGCGCTCTATCTCGCGACCGAAGCGAAAAACGCGGCGGCGGCGGGGCAGGGACGGGTTGGGAGTGACGATCGCGAAGACCGGCGCTCCGGCGAGGTGCCGTTCGCGCTGCCGCTGCGCTTGCAGACCACGGGGCGGGCGAACGTGCGGGACGGGCCGGGCGCGAACTACAAGGTGCTATTCACGCTCGAGGGGGGCGCGGCGGTCGTCGGCTATTCATACGTCGATCAGTGGGTGCGCGTAAAGGACGACAACGATCGGCCCGGCTGGATCCATCAAACGCTGATCGGCCGGCGCGACAAGTAAGCCCCCCGGCTTAACGCGCGGGTACGGAGGGCCGGCCCGCGGCGACGACGCGGTCGCCGCCGGCGCGTTTGGCCTGATAGAGCGCCGAGTCGGCCTCGGCGATCAGCTGGTCCGGCGAATCGCCGTGAGCCGGAAACGCCGAGACCCCCATGCTGAGCGTGATCTTGCCGGCGGGCAACCGCTCCGCCGCGATCTTCTTGCGGATCCGCTCGGCGACTTCCGTGGCCCCATCGATTTCCGTCTCCGGCATCATGATGAGGAATTCTTCGCCGCCGTAGCGCGCCACGAAGTCGACGTCGCGGCACGCCTCACGCATGATCGTCGCAACGCGCTTCAACACGACGTCGCCCGCCGGATGCCCGTACTCGTCGTTGTAGCGCTTGAAGAGATCCACGTCGCCCATCACGACCGCGAAGCGGTGACGGAGCCGGCGCGAGCGCCGCACCTCGTTGTCGAGCGACTCCATCATCCGCAGGCGGTTGAACAACCCCGTCAGCGGATCGGTCACCGACAGCTTCTCCAGCTCCGCGCGGCTTTCGCGCAGGCGCGCGACCATGTCGTTGAAGACTTCGGTCAGGTAGCCTACCTCGCCGCCGGTCGTCACCGGCAGGCCGACCTCGAGATCGCCTTTGGCCACGTTCCCCGCTGCTTGCGTCAGCCGGTTGAGCGGCCGGACGATCAACAGACTGAGGAGGTACGCGAGCGCGCCGACGACGGCGAGCAGCAGCGCGACGACGCCGAGCGTGACGTTGCGCAGCCGCGTGACCTGGCGGAACGCCTCGGTCGCCGGAATTTCGGAGACGGCGACCCAATCGAGCGCGGGAACGACGCGGATGCTCCCAACGACGCGTTCGCCGGTGAAGCTGCTGAATTGGACGGCGCGCCCTTCGCGGGCGAGCAGCCAGTTGGCGGCCTCACGCGCGAAGCCCTGCTGCATCAGCACTGCCGAGCTGCCGCGCGAGCTGACGATGATGCGGCCGCTGCGCATCATCAGGTAGATCTGGCCCGAATCTCCCGGCGCGAAACGCTTCAACGTATCGGCGACACCCCGAAGGCTCACGCGCGTCGCAATGGCCCCGATCGGTGGCCCGGTGCGGCCGCCGCTGCGCATCGACTGAATGGCGACCGAGACCACCATCTCGGGCTGTTGCGTGTTCGCGGACCAGTA
>Ga0310811_10014802_pt1 | contig 10185 bp, 9 predicted proteins | sample YCmetagenome_FD_207642 | JGI IMG/M metagenome (GOLD analysis project Ga0310811, IMG submission 207642) | Soil microbial communities from experimental microcosm in Duke University, North Carolina, United States - YC | ecosystem: Engineered > Artificial ecosystem > Soil microcosm > Unclassified ...
GTCTCCGGGGCCGACCGGTTGCCGCCCACCAACCCAACCCGTCCGCCCCGGGTTGATGAGCCCTATCTACGCGTGGCAGGTGTGTTTAGGCCACCCCTAGACCCCGCGTACCGCCCCTTCTAAGGTGCGCCGCAATAACATCCACGCACGGGGAAGGAAGACACCCAATGAGCAGGAATGCCGTCATCGTTTCGTATGCCCGTACCGGTCTGGCCAAGTCGGGCCGCGGCGGTTTCAACATCACGCCGACCATGTCGATGGCCGCGCATGCCGTGAAGCACGCGGTCGAGCGCGCCGGCGTGGACAAGGAATTCGTCGAGGATTGCTATATGGGCAACTGCGCCCATGGCGCCGGCAATATCGGCCGCCAGGCGGCGCTGCTCGCCGGCCTTCCGGTCTCGACCTCGGGCGTGTCGATCAACCGCTTCTGCTCGTCGGGCCTGCAGTCGATCGCGATGGCGGCGAACTCGATCCGCGGCGACCTGTCGGACTGCATCGTGGCGGGCGGCGTCGAGTCGATCTCGATCCCGAACCCGGGCGCCGGTCCCAACAATGTCGACAAGAAGCTGGTCGAGGATTATCCGGCGATCTTCATGCCGATGATCGACACCGCCGACATCGTCGCCAAGCGCTACAACGTCTCGCGTGAGTACCAGGACGAATACAGCCTCGAGTCGCAGCGCCGCATGGCCGCCGCGCAGCAGGCCGGCAAGTTCAAGGACGAGATCGTCCCGATGAAGACGAAGATGAAGACCGTCAACAAGGAGACGAAGGAAGAGAAGATCGTCGACTACACGGTCGATCGCGACGAATGCAACCGTCCCGACACGACGATGGAAGGCCTCTCCAAGCTCGAGCCGGTGAAGGGCCCGGGCAACTTCATCACCGCGGGCAACGCCTCGCAGCTCTCCGACGGCGCCGCCGCGGTGGTCGTGATGGAAGAGAAGGAAGCGCAGAAGCGCGGCCTGCAGGCGATGGGCCGCTTCATGGGCTGGGCGACTTACGGATGTCAGCCGGACGAGATGGGCATCGGCCCGGTCTTCGCCGTGCCGCGCCTGCTCGAGCGCTTCGGCCTCAAGGTCGGCGATATCGACCTGTGGGAGCTGAACGAAGCCTTCGCGTCGCAGTGCCTCTACAGCCGCGACAAGCTCGGCATCGATCCGGAGAAGTACAACGTCAATGGCGGCTCGATCGCCATCGGCCATCCCTTCGGCATGACCGGCGCGCGCCTCACCGGCCACATCCTCCAGGAAGGCCGCCGGCGCGGGAACGTGAAGTACGCGGTCGTGACGATGTGCATCGGCGGCGGCCAGGGCGGCGCGGGCCTGTTCGAGGTGTATAACTGAGAACGGCGCGCTGACACCGTGAAATGCGAAAGGCCGGGGCGGTGACGCTCCGGCCTTTTTGCTTTTCAGGCGACACGCCTCTCCATCACCGCCACCAGCTTATCCAGCGCCCCACTCCACCCTTCCTCATGGCTCATCGCCGAAGGATCGTCGTGCAGGAGGGCGTGGGTGAGCGTGAGTTCGGTGCCTTCGGGGATTTCGCGCAGCGCGAAGGAAAGCTCGGACTCGCCGGGGTCTTCTTCGCCGCCGGTCCAGCGCCAGGTCATCTTCAGGCGGTGCGGCGGGGCGACTTCGAGGTAGATGCCGGTGGCTTCGTGCTCGCTGCCGTTGAGCATGCGGAAGCGGACTTTGAAGCGGCCACCGACGCGCGCATCCGTCTCGGCGATCAGGACGGGGCCGGCATCGGGTCCCCACCATTGGGCGATCTCCTCGGGGCGGATGAGCGCGTCGAAGACGATGGACGGGCGCGCCTTGATGCGGCGCACGAGAGTAAGGCTGGTCATCGGAACAACGCCTCCAGCTTGTCGAGCGAGCCGTTCCAGCCCTTCTCATGGCCGCGCGCGGTCGCGTCGTCGGGCAGGCGGGACTGGGTGAAGGTGAGTGCGGTGCCTTCGGGGATCGGGCGCAGCACCATCTCGATCAGCGACGCGTCGGTGTCGCCGACCCAGCGCCAGGTCATGCGCACGCGCTCCGGCCGCGTGACTTCGAGAAATTCGCCGGTGGTCTCGCAGTCGACGCCGCTCAGCGTACGGAATTTGAGCCGATAATGGCCGCCGGCGCGCGGATCGGACTCGGAGAGCAACACGGGGCCGGCGTCAGGGCCCCACCATTGCGAGATGCCGTCCGCCGTGACCAGCAGGTCGAACAGAATCTCCGGCCGCGCCTTGATGCGGCGGATGATGGTGAGACTTGTCATTTTCCGGCCTTTCGCAGTTCGGCTTCGCGCGTCTCCGCGAGAGCGGTGAGGCGGTCGAGGCTGGTGTTCCAGAAGCGCTCGTAGCGGCGGAGCCAGTCCATCGCCTCGCGCATCGGCTTGGGCTGGAGGCGGACGGTGACGGTGCGGCCTTCCTTGCTGCGCGCAATGAGACCGGCGTCGTCGAGCACGTCGAGATGCTTCATGATCGCCGGGAGCTTGATCGCATGCGGGCGCGCCAGCTCGCTGACGCTGAGACCGTCCTCGCGCTCGAGCCGGGCGAGGATGGCGCGGCGCGTGGCGTCGGAAAGGACCGCGAAGGTGCGGTCGAGGCGTTCGGCCTGGGTCATCGTCACATGTCCATCGCGGAGCTGCCGTCGGACCATTTCGGCACCACGACCATATAGGTGACCACGGGTTCCGGATCGCCCGGACCGCCGAGCACCGGCGAGCCCTTCAGGTTCGCGCCCCAGGACGCCACGCCGGCAGCCGGCAGATAGAACATGAGATGCGGGTGCCAATGGCCGCCAGTGCTCGACAGATAGCCGTCTTTCGCCATCATGAAGCACATCGCCCCGAGCGCGGGCGCAGTGTTGGCGAGCGCCGAGGCATGCGCGCGCGCGCGCATCTGCACGGTGCTGAGACCGGCGAGCGCCCAATCGGTGCGCTCGAGGTGCGCGGGCACGACCGTCTTGACCGCCGGCGGATTGAAGCAGATCGGGCCGCGGAGTTTCGTGTTCCAGAAATCCGGATCGTCGAAGCCGGCTTCCCAGCCCCGCTCGACGATGCAGAGATAACCGTTGGTGCCGGTGACCGCGGTCTCGTAGCCATGCACGGTGAGGACCATCACGCTCGCCTCGGCGGATATCGAGGCGGGGGCAGCGCTGCGGGCGAGGGCGATTTCGGCATCGCGCGGCATGAGATAGTCGGCAAGCGGCGCCATCGCGGCCGAAGCCGGGGCGGAGATCAGCAGGCAGAAAGCCAGGGGGAGAGCGGATTTGGGCATGGCGGCAACTCCTAAATACTTCACCCATTAGTGAAGTATTTGCGCCGGACCGAGCGGATGTCAAGCGGGCTTGTGGACGGGCGGCGGAGGCCCCTACCCTGTCGCCAGATAAAACACGGGGAAACGTCATGCGGTTCGGCATCTTCTATGAGCACCAGCTGCCCAAGCCCTGGAACGAGGGCGATGAGGCAAAGCTGTTTCATGAGGCTCTGGAGCAGGTCGTGCTCGCCGACAAGCTCGGCTACGACTACGCGTGGGAAGTCGAGCATCACTTCCTCGAAGAGTATTCGCACTCCTCGGCGCCGGAGGTGTTCCTTTCGGCTTGTGCCGCGCTGACGAAGACCATTCGCGTCGGGCACGGCATCCGGCAGGTGATCCCGAACTACAATCATCCGGCGCGCACGGCCGAGGGGCTCGGCACACTCGACATCATTGCGCGCGGGCGGCTCGATTTCGGCATCGGCGAGGGCGCGACGCGGCTCGAGCTCGGCGGCTTCGCGATCCCCGCGAAGGAGAAGCGCGCGCTGGCGCTCGAAGCGGCGGAGCAGATCGCCAACATGATGACGATGTCGCCCTACCCCGGCTACCAGGGCAAAGGCTTCTCGTTCCCCTGCCGCAACATCGTGCCGAAGCCGGTGCAGAAGCCGCATCCGCCGATGTGGATGGCGTGCACCAACCGCGACACGATCCGCGTGGCGGCGGCGAACGGGATCGGCGCGCTGGCGTTCTCCTTCGTCGATCCGGCAGAGGCGCGCAATTGGGCGGAGATCTATTACGGCATCATCAAGTCGGAGCAATGCGTGCCGCTCGGCCATGCGGTGAACGCGAACATCGCGATGGTGTCGAACTTCTCGGTTCATCATGACCGCGCGGAGGCGATACGGCGCGGGCAGGAAGGCTTCGAGTTCTTCGGCTATGCGGTGAACGCGCTCGTCGCGCATGACGTGCGGCCGGGGCGCTCGGCGCTGTTCGAGGACTTCCAGAAGTCGCGCGCGCGGCAGGACGACGAGATCATCGCGGCGGTGAAGGGCGCGGCACGCAACGCGAACGGCATCGGCACGCCGGACGACATCCGCGAGCACATCAAGGCGTTCCGCGACGCAGGCGTGGATCAGGTGATCTTCCTGCAGCAGGCGGGGCGCAACCGCCACGCGCATATCTGCGAGAGCCTGGAGCTGTTCGCCGCAGAGGTGATGCCGGAATTCAAGGCCGAAGTCGCAGCGCGTGAGGCGAAGAAGGCGGCGGAGCTGGCGCCCTATATCGAAGCGGCGATGAAGCGGAAGAAGTGGATGAAACCGCTCGCCGACGACGAGATTCCGGTGGTGCCCTCCTCCCGTCCGCGCGCGGAGACGAACGCCGTGCGGACATGACAACGGCGTAACAAACTCATTCTGTGTATGCGCGTTAGCCAGTCAAGCGCATGACCGTTGGCGACGGCGCAAACCCGCTCTAAGCACGCTCATCGTCCGATACCGGGCGTGTGGAGTGCGTGCGCGTGGCAGAGATTGTCGTTGCCATACCGACCTATCGCCGGCCTGTCGGTTTGACCCGGCTGCTGGAAGCACTCGCGGCGCTTGAGACGCGCGCGCGGGTGACGATCGTCATCGCCGACAACGATGCCGGCGGGCGCCAGGGGCTTGAAGCGGCGGGACGATTGGTGCGTGCCGGCTATCGCTGGCCGGTCGAGGCGGCGGTGGTCGAAGAGCGCGGCATCTCGCAGGTCCGCAACATGCTGGTCGCGCGGGCGCTGACGCTCGTCGAGGGCGACTTCTTCCTCGCCATGCTCGACGACGACGAATGGCCGCGCAGCGACTGGCTCGAGGCGCTGTTGCGCGTGCAGGGCGAGACCGGCGCCGACATCGTGCAAGGTCCGGTGCTCTGTTATTTTCCGAAGCCGCCGGCGCCCTGGGCCGAGTTATCGAACGAATGCAAGCCGCCGCGCACCGGCTCGGGTCCCATCGCGCAGGCCAATGCGGGCGGCAATATGCTGATCGCGTCTGCTGCTCTCCGGCGCATGCCGGCGCCGTGGTTCGACGCGCAATTCGGGCTGACGGGCGGCGAGGACAAGGACTTCTTCATGCGCATGGCGCAGCTGGGCACGCGCTTCGCCTGGGCCGAGGATGCGGTTGCCTACACGACCGTGCCCGAGACACGCATGACGCTCGACTGGGCCCTGAAGCGGGCCTTCCGGGCAGGGAATTGCGACCTGCGCATCCTGCGCAAATACGACCGCTCGCTCGGCACGCTGGCGCGCGAGAGCGCGAAGCTCGCCGGTGCGCTGGTGCTGTCGCCGCTTGCCTTTGTCGCCGGCGCGGCCAATCCGCAACGCCGCGCGCAGGCAGCCTTCACCTTCGCACGCGCGCTGGGCAAGGCGGCGGTACCGTTCGGCGCCGAGTATCGCGAATACCGGCGCACGCACGGGACCTGACGGCCAGCGTCGCGACCAAGCCCGCTACTTCGTCAGCGCCTCATAGGTCATGCGCTGGAACATCGGCAGGGCGAGACGGCCGCCCATGCGCTGGCCGGCGGCGAGGTTGGCCATCGCGCCCGGTTCGAGCGGCATCGCATTCTGGATCAGGTAGATCATGATCAGGTCATTCGCCGGATCGGCCTGCCACCAGGTGCCGAAAGCGCCCGGCCAGCCGAAGCTGCCGACGCCGCCCATGCCGAGGAAGCCGAGCTTCTCCGGCGCGTCGATGACGCTGACGCCGAGACCGAAGCCCATGCCGTCCCACATCGGAATCGCGCCAAGGAACGGGATCGCGCGCTGCGCCGGCGTGAGGCGGTTGGTGCACATCAGCTCGATGGTCGCCGGCGAGACGAGGCGCTTTCCGTCCAGCTCGCCCTTGTTCAGCATCATGCGCGCGAATTTCAGGTAGTCGTCGGCGGTCGAGATCAGGCCACCGCCACCGCCGCAGAATTTCGGCGCCTCGTCGAACTGGTCGAACGGCACCGGCTCCAGGTGGTTCTTCTCGTTGTTCATGCGATAGACGACGGCGGCGCGGCTGCGCTTCGCCGGCGGCACGTAGAAGTCGGTGTCGGCCATGCCCAGCGGCTTGAAGATGCGCTCGATCAGGACATCGCGGAACGGCTTGCCGGCGATGCGGCCGACGAGGAAGCCGAGCACATCGGTGGAATGGGAATAGTGGAAACGCTCGCCAGGCTGATAGAGGAGCGGCAGGCTCGCCAGCCGCTTCATCCAGGCGTCTTCCGCGTGCTCGTTGTTGAGCACGTCGCCAAGCACGCGCTGGTATTCATGTGCGATGGGGCCGAGCGAGGAGAAGCCGTAGGCGAGGCCCGAACGATGCGTGAAAAGATCGTCGAAGGTGATCTCGCGCTCGGCCGGCACCGTCTGGTCGAGCGGGCCCTGCGCGTCCTTCAGCACCTTCATGTTGGCGAATTCGGGCGCCCATTTGGTGATCGGGTCGGAGAGCTTGAACTTGCCCTCCTCCATCAGCATCAGCGCAGCGATGGAGGTGACCGGCTTGGTCATCGAGGCGATGCGGAAAAGCGTGTCGCGCTCCATCGGCAGCTTCTTGTCGATGTCGCGGTAGCCGATGGTGTTGAGCTGGGCGATCTCGCCATGGCGGAAGAGCAGCGTGACGAAGCCGGAGAGATCGCCGGCCTCGGCGATGGGGGCCAGGGTGGGCGCGATCTTCGCGAGCCCCTCGGCGGAAAAGCCCTTGGGGGCGGATTCGATCTTGTCCATGTCTGTCTCCCTGTCACTGCACCAGCGGCCGTACCTGCCGGTTCAGCTCCGCAAGGAACACATCCGGCATGGTCAGGAGCGCAGAATGCCCGCCGCCCTTGAGGATGACAAATGCCTTCTGCGGGGCGCGGATGCCGTCGAACCAGGCCTTGGCGAGATCGGCGGGGGTGGTGAGATCGCGGTCGCCATCGAAGACGAAGACGGGCACGGCGAAGTCGGGGCCTAGCCGGCGCGCATCGTAACCGAGAAGCTCGCGGTAAAGCGACTCGCCGGCGAAGGTCTTGCCCTGGAAGTAGTCGTAGATGTCACCGACCGACATGTCGGGCGAATAGAGAATCACCGGCACCATGGCGGAGATGAGATTGCGCTCCGTATCGGTATCGAAGCGGGACTGGATCTCGCGCTCGACGTCGAGATCGGCTTCGGAGCGATAAGGCGGCGGACCGACGGACTGGAGCTTCGCGATCCCGTCCGCATCATGCGCTGCCCTCAGCTTCGCCAGCAGGCGGGTGTAGAGAACCTCTTCCTTCTCCTCCTTGGCGACGACCTGGCCGGTGCCCACATAGGCGTAGAACAGGCCCGGATCGGCCTTCGCCATCATCACGCCGAGCTCGGTGCCCCAGGAATGGCCAAGCAGGATGAGCTTCTTCTTGTGCAGGTGGATCAGGAGATATTGCGAGAGCGCGATGCCGTCCTTGACCATGCGCGTGACGGTCATGGGCTGCTCGTTCGCGCCGTTGCGGCCGAAGGTCTTGCCCGAGCCGCGCTGGTCCCATTGCACGACGGTGTAGTCCTTCTCCCAGGTGCGGAAGACCGGCGCGAAGGCGCTCGTCGCGCTGCCGGGACCGCCATGGAGGATGAGGAGGACGGGATTGCTGCGATCTTCGCCGCGGATCGTGATCCACTGATCGATGCCGCCGATCCGGACGAAGGATTTCTCGTCGATGCCGTTCGGAGTGGCGATGGCGAAAGCCTGGGCGTTCTGATGCTGGCGGTAGGCGCGATAGCCGAGGAACGCGACAATGCCGATGACGGCGATCGCCACGAGCACGCCGAGCGCGCGCAGGAACCACTTCAGCATGCCGCCTCCATCCCACTCACATTATCTGGGGCGAGCGGTGGCGGGATCAACAGTACTTTAGGAATGCAGTAGCGCTGCCCCCTCCACCATCGCTTCGCGGGGGTGGAAAACTATCCCGCACGGAACCTTATCGGGCGGCCGGCGGTCGCGGCTTCCACGGCGCGCATGATGCCTTCGGCGTCGAAGCCGAAATGGCGGTAGAGATCGGCGATGGTGCCGGTCTGGCCGAATGCGTCGACGCCGAGGCTCTCGACACGGTGGCCGATCACGCCACCGAGCCAGGCCAGACTCGCCGGATAGCCGTCGATGATGGTGACGATCACGGCGTCGCGCGGCACGCGGGCGAGCAGGTTCTCGATGTGGGACGGTTGGGCGAGGCGGCCCTGCTGTCGATGCTTGAGGCCTGCGCGCCAATCCGCATAGAGCCGGTCGGCCGAGGTGAGCGCGAGCACGCCGATGCCGTGGCGATCCTCGGCCATCAGACCCGCGGCAGCGATGACTTCCGGCGCGACGACGCCTTGATAGGCCAGGACGACGCGGGTGCTGCCCGTCGGCTCGGCGAGCCAGTAGCCGCCGGCGATGATGTCGCGCTTGGCCGCGGGGTCGAGCGTGCGGGTGAGCTGGTCGATGGAGCGGGTCGAAAGGCGGAGATAGACCGAGCCGCCATGCGTCTCGTCCTGGATGTGAGTGAAGGCCCAGCGCAGGATCGTGGCCAGCTCGTCGGCATAGGCCGGTTCGTAGGAAACGAGGCCGGGCTGCGCCATGCCGATCATCGGCGTGTTGATCGACTGATGCGCGCCGCCTTCGGGCGCGAGCGCGACTCCGGACGGCGTGGCGACCAGGATGAAGCGGGCCTCCTGATAGCAGGCGTAATTCAGCGCATCGAGGCCGCGGGCGATGAAGGGATCGTAGAGCGTGCCGATGGGAATGAGGCGCGTGCCGAAGACGCTGTGCGACAGGCCCAGCGCCGAGAGGAGCAGGAACAGGTTCATCTCGGCGATGCCGAGCTCCATGTGCTGGCCTTCGGAGGAGAATTCCCAGCGCTGGGTCGAAGGGATCTTTTGATCGCGGAAGGTGTCGCCCTGCGCGTTCATGCCGAAGAGGCCGCGGCGGTTCACCCAGGGGCCGAGATTGGTCGAGACCGTGACGTCCGGTGACGTGGTGACGATGCGCGCGGCGAGATCCGACTGGGTGCGGCCAAGCTCGTTGAGCAGGTTGCCGAAGGCGGCCTGGGTCGAGATCGTCTTCTGCGGCAGGAGGACCAGCTCTTCCGGCACGTCGAGGACCGGCGCGGAGAAGCGGCGCTCCGGCTCGCGGGCGAAGGGGACGTTGTCGAGGAAGGATTGCAGTGTCGTCTCGTCGAGGCCGAGGCCTTCGAACTTGTCCCACTCGCGGCCGTCGCGGACGTTCATCAGCGTACGGAGCTGATTCATCTGGGCTTCGTTCATCAGCCCGGCATGGTTGTCCTTGTGACCGGCGAGCGGCAGGCCGAAGCCCTTCACGGTGTAGCAGAGGAAGCAGACGGGACGGTCGTGGTCGACGGCCTGAAAGGCTTCGAGGATGCTGGGCAGGTCGTGGCCGCCCAGATTGCTCATCAGCGCGGCGAGCTCGTCGTCGTTGCGCTTCTCGATGAGGCTGGTGACGTCGCCCTGATCGCCGAGATCGTCCATCAGGCGCTTGCGCCAGGCCGCGCCGCCCTGGAAGGTGAGCGCGGAGTAGAGCTGGTTGGGCGCGCTGTCGATCCAGGCTTTCAGCTTGTCACCGCCAGGCTCGGCGAAGGCCGCCTGCTGCAGCTTGCCGTATTTGAGGACGACGAGATCCCAGCCCATCGCCTCGAACGTCTTCTCGAAGCGGGTGTGGAGGTCTTCGCGCACGACGGCATCGAGACTCTGGCGGTTGTAATCGATGATCCACCATGTGTTCCTGAGGCCGAACTTCCAGCCTTCGAGCAGGGCCTCGTAGATGTTGCCTTCGTCCAGCTCCGCATCGCCGACGAGCGCGATCATGCGGCCCTTGGGGCGGCCGTTCGACCAGCCATGGGCGTGGACATAGTCCTGCACCATCGAGGCGAAAGCGGTGATCGCGACACCGAGACCGACGGAGCCGGTGGAGAAATCGACGTCGTCGGTG
>Ga0310811_10014803_pt1 | contig 10184 bp, 7 predicted proteins | sample YCmetagenome_FD_207642 | JGI IMG/M metagenome (GOLD analysis project Ga0310811, IMG submission 207642) | Soil microbial communities from experimental microcosm in Duke University, North Carolina, United States - YC | ecosystem: Engineered > Artificial ecosystem > Soil microcosm > Unclassified ...
TGCGGATCGTCGGCGTGGTCAACACCCACGTGCACGCGGACTTCGTGTCGGGGCACCTCGAACTCGCCGAAGCCACCGGAGCATGGATCGGCTTCGGTGCGCGAGCGCGCACCGAGTATCCGATCCGACCCCTTTCCCACGGCGATCACCTCCGGCTCGGCGAGGTCGACCTGGAGGTGCTGGAGACCCCCGGCCACACCTGGGAATCGATCAGCCTCCTGATCCGCGAAACTCCGCACGCGGACCCCTACGCGGTGCTCACCGGCGACTGCCTGTTCATCGGCGATGTGGGTCGCCCGGACCCGGCCGCCGTGGGTGGGGTGAGCGCGCAGGCGGACGAGCTGGCCCGCGCCCAGTACCGCTCTGTCCACAGTGTCCTCCTCGCGCTGCCCGACCCGGTCCGGGTGATGCCCGCGCACGGGGCCGGCTCGGCGTGCGGCAAGAACCTCTCCGCCGAACTCACCTCGACCATCGGCGAACAGCGGCTGCGAAATCCCGCCGTGCGGCCGATGACCGAAGAGGAGTTCGTCCAGCGCGTGACATCGGGCCAACCGGCGATTCCCGGCTATTTCGGCGTCGACGTCCTGCTCAATCGCCAACAGCGTCCGGTGTTCGACCCGGACACCGACGTCGAGGAAATGACCGGAACGCGCCTATTCGAAGCTCTGGGAGCCGGGGCGCGCGTGCTCGATACCCGCGATCCGGAGGCGTTCGCGGCAGGACATCTTCGCGGAGCGGTGAATGTCGGCCTCGACGGGCGGTTCGCCGAGACGGCCGGGATGGTCCTTCCGCACGGCGAGCCGATCGTGGTCGTCACGGCCGGGGGACGGGCGCGGGAGTGCGTCCTGCGGCTCGGCCGGATCGGGTTCGACACGGTGGCCGGGCACTTCGACGCCACCGACGGGTTTCCCGGCGAGGCGCGGGAGTTGATCGAGTCCTCGGAGCGCTTCACCGTCGAGGATTTCGAGCGGCTGCGCGACGAGGTCACGGTGCTCGACGTGCGCAACGCCGGCGAACGGGAGGCCGGCGCGATCACCGGTTCCCGCCACCTCCCGCTCGCGGAGTTGGCCCGCCGCCACACCGAGCTACCGCCGGATCGGCCGATCGTCGTGTACTGCGCCGGCGGCTGGCGTTCCAGCGTCGCCGCGAGCCTGCTGCGCACGCACGGCCACCGCGATGTCACGGACCTGCGAGGCGGATTCGCCGCGTGGCAGACCACTTCCCGGTCGCCGAGACCGTGTACCTCGCCGGGTGAGCGGTGATGTCACTGCTCCTGACGATCATCGCCGGTCTCCTCGTCGGCGCGGTCCTGGGAACGGTGGGCTCGGGCGGGTCGATCCTCGCCGTCCCGACGCTCGTCTACGCGGCGGGACTGCCGGTGCACGAGGCGATGGCCACCGCACTCGCCGTCGTGTTCGCGGCGGCGGTCACCTCGGTCCTTCCGCGACTGCGGGGTGGCGTCGACTGGACCGCCGCGGTCGCGATGGCACTGGCCGGAATCCCGTTCACGCTGGCGGGAAGCGTGCTAGGGCAACGGATCAGCGATACGGTGCTGACACTGCTGTTCGCCGCGGTGCTGCTCCTCGCGGCGGTGCTGGTCCGCAAAAGACCCGGGCGCGAGGCGATCGAAGAGGACCGCCACCGCCCGCGCGGCACCCTCGCGCGGGCCATCGCCGCCGGCGCCGCGGTGGGCACCCTCACCGGGATACTGGGCGTCGGCGGAGGATTTCTCATCGTTCCCACCCTCACCATGGCGCTGAAGCTGCCACTGTCCCGGGCCGTGGGCACCTCGCTGGTGGTGATCGCGATCAACTCCGCGGTCGGCTTCGCCGGACACCTGTCCGGGACGCACCTGGACTGGAGCATCACGCTGTGCTTCGCGGCGGCGACGATGGGTGCGGCGGCGCTGGCGTCGAGGTGGTCGCTGAAGCTGCCCGCCGCCGCGATCAGCAGGGTCTTCTCGGGAACCGTGGTCGTCGTCGCCTCGGTCCTGGTCGTGAAGACGGTGCTCTAGGTGACGCTGGGTCCCCGTGCCCGCACACCGTGTCCCACCACGTGTCCCACCACGTGTTCCACCACCAGGGACGGTCAGGCGCTGCGCTCGTCGGGCACTTCGGCGGGGCCCGCGCAGTCGCGCAGGTGGTTGGCCAGCGCGCGCCGCACGGCCTCCTCGCCGAACGCATAGACCCGGGCGTCGCCGCACCAGGGACAGGTCCGCTTCCGAAGCGGCACGGGGGTCAAGTCGCTCATGTCGGACTCCGGGGTAGTCAGACGGCTTGATACCGCGGTGGACCGGCGGCTCCGGTCGGGGCTCGTCGCGGGCGTCACGCACCGCATTCACCCGCCGGAGCTGTTCCGATAATCCGGCGGCGAAGACGAATGATGCCATACCCGGGTGTTTCGTCCTCGTATGGCCTCCTTGTTCGGCCTCCTTGTTCGGCCTCCCTGTTCGGGATGAGGGATCCGCGGTGCTCGACGACCTCGCCCGTGGCCCGGACACGGCTGTCCGGTCGAGCCGGTGAATCGATCTCCACCGAGCTCGCGTGACCCCGGCTCGGGCAGCCGTGTCTCGCGCCGCCGTGCTCCTTACCCGCTCACGCGACCGGGACGGGGGCGCACTCGCCGACGACCACGGAAGACCCCGTGTCGCTGCCCAGACCACCAGAGACCGGAGAGTCTCCGCGCGCCACCGAAACGATGAGTTCCCGCAGCCGCTCGACGTAGCTTCGCAAGTTCTGGTACGCGACGCCGGTGTCGGGGTAGCGGCAGGCGAACTGCAGGCCCTCGTGGAGCCGGGTGGTCCACACGCACACCTGGTCGCCGTAGGAAACCCGGATCAGGCCGTACGCCTTCAGCTCCGCCCACCGCCGCGATCCGGGGATGCCGCGCGCGTCGACGAACGAGACGATCGAGTACAGGTCCGGAGACGTCGGCCGGAAATCGGCGCCCAGCAGGGCGAGCACGCGGGCGATGGGTACCCGGGACAGCGGCCGGTTCTTCCGCAGTTCGGCGCGGACCGACTCGAGCGCGCCGTCGAAATCCAGCTCCGGGGCCACCGGAATCTCGAGCGGCGCGCCGCCCACGTACCAGCCGACCGAGTCCGACCACCGGGATTTCGTCCTGGTGTGGAACGGCATCACGGTGCGGTACACCTGCTGTCCGCCGATCCGGTGGACGATGAGCGCGGTCGCCGCCAGGATGCCGATCAGGCTTCCGCCGTACGGGCGACAGTAGGCCTCGAACGCCGCCGCGTCGGCGTCGTCCACCAGCATCTCGTGCATGAACTTCTGGGTGGGCAGCGGCCCTTCGGGGTCGAGGCCGAGATCGACGGGGAAATTGGGCAGTTTCCCGTCGCAGTGCGCGACGAACTCGCGCCACTGACCGACGATCGGGTGTGTCTCGTCGATCCGGTCGGCGGCGCCGCGTTCGATCACACCGAAATCGACGTAGCTGGCGACCGGTGTCGGTGCCACTCCACGGCCGGCCGTCCGGGCCGCGTAGAGTTCGTGGATCTCCGCGGGGATTCGCTGAATCGAATACGCGTCGACGTTGCTGTGGTCGAATGCGAGGTAGACGCTGGTGCCCGCGGCCCGGACGACCGCGGCGAAGATGAAGTTCGGCCACGTCAGCGCGTCCGCCGCGACATCGAAGCGATCCTGCAGATACTGGGTCAGCACCGCCGCGTCGGGGAAGTCGCCGATGTCCTCGCGATGCAGCGCGAGGACATCCGGCTGGAGCGTGAAGCGTCGCATTTCCCCGTTGTCCCACCGGAAACCGCTGCGCAACGTCTCGTGCCGCAGCGTCCATGCCAGCAGCGCGTCCTGGAGGAGGCCGAGATCGACCGGTCCGGGAAGGTCGAAGGCCGTGCCGAGCCAGGTCGGCACGAACAAGCCGTCGTCGCGGACCGACCGCGCCGTTTTGAGGTGGGATTCCTGAACATAGGCCGGCGGGCGCGCATCTTCCGGTCCGCTGGTCGCGGCCTCGACGATTTCCGGCGGCAGCGTCCATTCGACGAGACGGCCGGGCCGGATCTCGCACCGCTGGAGATCGGTCATGCGCATGGTGTTCTCCGTTCGCCTGCCCTCGGAAAACACCGGCAGGGCAGAAGAGATCGCTGTCGGGCGGCCGATCGCGCGCACATCTTCGTGCAGCGCGACCGTCAGGGTGAGCACGTGTCTTCCGGCGTGGATCCTGTCAGCGCGCCGCGGACGTGTCGATCACTAGGCTGGGTGACAAACACGAAGCGAGTCACCGAAGGCAGCGGGAGCGCCTCGCCTGTCCACGTGCTGAGACGGGCTCGTGCTCGCCGGCGGTCTCCCCCAGACTGACCACTCGTCCGCAGGCACACCAAAAACCTTTCGGGGAGGACGATCTCATGACCGCGACCGATGTTCCGGTTGATAACGGCGTCAATGTGGAAGCGCTTCTCGGGGCCCGCGACGCACTGGCCGAAACTCCCGAAATCGGACAGTTCCGGTGGCGCGCGGTGAATACCTGGGTCAAGGGCACCCACAGCCGGTCCAGTGTGGAGACCTTCCACGGTTTCGGGGCAGCACAACGGCACAAGACGACCTACACCTACGACGGCGACCACCCCGAGGCGTTCGCCGCCGAGGACAACGGCGTGACTCCCGTGGAGTTCGTGCTCGTCGCCCTGGGCAGCTGCCTCACCGCCGGCGTGGCGGCGGTGGCACAGCAGCGGCAGATCCAGCTGCGTTCGGTGCGGGCCACCGTCGAAGCGGACATGGACCTGCACGGCATCCTCGGCGCCGACCCGGAGGTGCGCAACGGTTTCAGCGGTGTGCGGGTGAACTACGAAATCGACGCGGACGCGAGCTCCGAGGAGATCAGGGCGCTGGTGGCCCAGTCGCAGAAGCGGTCGGCGGTCTACGACATCCTGACCAACCCGACCAACGTCACCGTGGAAGTGGTCTGATCCGCCGCCGCCACCGGGGAGCGCGCCCGTGCCGAAGGTGACCACCGTCGTCATCGGAGCCGGTCATGGTGGCCTGGCCATGAGTCGCTGCCTCACCGAGCGTTCGATCGACCATGTGGTCCTCGAGCGCGGTGCGGTGGCGAACTCGTGGCGGACCCAGCGATGGGACTCCTTCCGCCTGCTCACGCCCACCTGGATGACCCGGCTGCCGGGCCGTTCCCCCACCGGCAGCGACGACGACCCCGACGGTTACCTGGACACGCCCGGGATCGTGCGGCTGATCGACGAGTACGCCGCCGAAATCGACGCTCCGGTCCGGCAGAACACCGCGGTGACGTCGGTGCGGCCCGACGAGGACGGGTTCCTGGTGCGGACCGAACACGAGGTGTTCGGAGCCCGCACGGTCGTGCTGGCCTCCGGTGCGTGCAATCTGCCGCGGGTGCCCGGGATCGCCGGTGCGGTTCCTCCGGGAATCGTGTCGTTGACCGCGCTGGACTACCGCTCGCCCGAACAGCTGCCGGAGGGCGCGGTGCTCGTGGTGGGCGCGTCGTCCAGCGGCGTCCAGATCGCCCGCGAAGTGCACCGTTCCGGCCGGCCGGTGACGCTGGCGGTCGGCGAGCACGTGCGGATGCCCCGGCGCTACCGAGGACGGGACATCCTGTGGTGGATGGACGCCTCCGGCGTGCTCGACGAACGCTACGACCAGATCCCCGATCTGCCGCGGGCCCGCGCCCTGCCGTCGATGCAACTCGTCGGCTCCCCGGACCGGGTCACGGTGGACCTCAATGCCCTGACCCGCATCGGCGTGCGGCTGGCGGGCCGGCTCGCGGGCGTGCGGGACGGGCGCGCGCAGTTCTCCGGTTCGCTGCCCAACATGACCGCGCTGGCCGACCTGAAACTGGGGCGGTTGCTCGGCACCTTCGACGCCTGGGCGGCTTCCGCCGGGTTCACCGGCGGCGAGAAGGTCGAACGGTTCGCCGCGACGGAACTCCCCGCGTCGCCGCCGCTCACCCTCGATCTGGCCGGGGGCGGGATCCGCGCCATCGTCTGGGCCACCGGGTTCCGTCCGGACCTTTCCTGGCTCGACGTCCCCGTGCTGGACCGGAAGGGCCGGATCGTGCATGACGGCGGGGTGACCGCCTGGCCCGGCCTCTACCTGATCGGGATGCCGTTTCTCCGGCGGCGCCGGTCGAGCCTCATCGACGGCGCCGCGGCCGACGCGCGTGACCTCACGCGCCATCTGGCGAACCATCTCGATGCCCGCCGGAACCAGGACCCGGAACCGATCGGCGACTGACCTTCGCCACGCCGAGGAATCGCTCGGCGAACGGAGATTTCGGTTACCCCGCACTGCTCCTAACGGGCGAGAGGACTGGACTGTCCGCCGTGCCCTGCCATTAGCATCCGGAGCGGATCGAAACGGGCGGAATCACGGAAACCGGGCGGGCGCACTGGTGCGAAACGGCGAGTCAGCTGGCGAAGGCCGGCCCCTGCCGCAGGAAGGTTTCTTCGGCCGCCATGACGAACTCGCCCGGATGTCCGACCTGGTCGCGAAGGTGGTCAGCGGCACGCCGCAGGTGGTGTGGGTGCGCGGCGAGGCGGGGATCGGGAAGACCACCTTCGCCCGCCGGGCCGTGCTCGGCACCGCGATCGGTACGGCCTCGCCCGGGTTCACGGTCTTGCACGCCACCGCCGACCAGGCCGAGTCGGTGCTCGAATTCGGCGTCGTCGAGCAGCTCGTGCGCCGGATTCCGGCGCGCCCGCGGTCGCCGGCGCTGCTGTCCGGACCCGTTCCCCCCAGCACCAGCCCGTTCGCGGTCGGCGCCGAACTGCTCGACCTGTTGAGCACCCTGCAGAACGACGGGCCGGTGGCGATGATCGTCGACGACCTCCAGTGGATCGACGCGGCTTCGGCGCACGCGCTCGGTTTCGTCCTGCGGCGGATGTGGGCCGACCAGGTGCTGGCCCTGCTCATCAGTCGCGAACCCGCCGGATACGACCCGGAAAGTCCCCTGCACGGCCTTGATCGCAGCAGCCCGGGCGCGGTCACGGTGAGACTCGAGGGCCTGCACGGCGAGGACGTCGCCGAGCTGTCGCGCGCGGTGCGCGGATACCAGCTGCCGGCACGCGCGGCGGAACGGCTGCGCGCGCACACCGGCGGGAATCCGCTGCACATTCGCGCGTTGCTGTACGAATTACCGGCAGACGTGGTGGCCGACGAGAACCGCCCGCTGCCCACGCCGAGGCCGATCGTCACCGCCGTCTCCTCGGCGCTGGACCGGCTGCCCCCGCCGACCAGGGCCCTGCTCGAAGCGCTCGCGGTGCTCGACGAGCCGAGCCCACGGGCACACGTGGCCCACGTCGCGGGGATCGACGACGTCGCGGGCTCGGTCGGCCCCGGCATCGAGGCCGGCCTGCTGGCGGGCACGACCCGTGAGCCGTCGACCAGGCTGCGCCTGGCCCACGGCCTGCACCGGGAGGCCATCTACGACGTCATCCCGCCCGTCCGGCGCGGCGATCTGCACCGACGTGCCGCCGAAGTGACCGGACCGGCCGGCCGTTGGGCACACCGGGTCGCCGCGGCGACCGCGGCCGACCCGGTGCTGGCCGCCGAACTCGACGCGGCGGCCGAAGCGGAAGCCCGGTCCGCGCAACACGCGCTCGCCGCGCGTTATCTCCGCTGGTCCGCGGACTTGTCCGCCGACCGCGCCGAATACGAACGGCGCCTGCTCCGCTCGTGCGTGCAGACGTTGTTCGGCCACAACCGCAATGCGGCGTTGGCTCTGCGCGAAGAGGTCGAACGTTGCGGTGGTTCACCGTTGAAGTCGATGACGCTCGGCCTGATCGAGCTCTTCGCCGCCGGTGACCGCAACGCCGCGACCCGGCACCTGACCGCCGCACTCGACCAGGCGGGGGACCACGACGTCTGGGTCCGGGCGGTCTCCGCGGCCGGGCTCTCCGGCGCGTCGATGTGGCACGGCGCCGCCGAGGACGCCATCGCGCCGGGCCGGCTCGCCCTGCGGCTGGGTGACCTGCCGGTGCGGCTGGGCGACTTCGTCCGCGTGTTCGTCGCGGTGGCCCGCTGCCGCGCCGAGGGCATGGCCGCCGGTCTCACCGAGCTCGGGCACCTTCCGGCGGACCCGGCGGAGGTGGCTCCCGAACAGCTCGACTCCCTCACCTGCCGGGGCGCCATCCACACCATGCTCGGGCGGTTCGGCGAGGCCGAAGGGGACCTGCGGATGGCCGTCGCGCAATACCGGGCCGGGGTCTACACCATGGCCGGGACGACGCCCCACTCCTATCTCGCCGCCGTCCACTACGTCCGGGGCGAGTGGGAGGACGCCTCGATCCTGGTCCACCAGGCGCTCTCGCTCGCCGATCCCGACGAGCAACCACACCACCGGGCGCTGCGGCACATGGTGGCGACGCTGGTACCCGCCGGGCGCGGCGAATGGGCGACCGCCGCGGCGCACGTCGCCCGGGCGTGGTCCAGCGCGCACCGGACGTCGAGTCCGCAGGACCTCCGCTACGCCGCCATCGCGGAGGCGACGCTGCACCAGGCGCGCGGCAGACCGGCGGAAATGCTGGCCGCGATGCGCAAGCTGCCGCTGGCCCGCGGCCGGGAGCGCCAGGGCACGCACACCTGGTGGGGACTGTGGTGGCGGCCGCTGCTCGTCGAGGCGCTGGCCGGAACCGGAGGACGCGCCGAGGCCGCGGAACACCTGGCGGAGCTGCGCCGGCAGGCCGCCGACGTCCGCTACCTCGACGCCACGCTTCTCCGGTTGGAGACAGCGCTTTCCCCCGGCACGGGGCCCGGCCGCGCCGCGGACAAAATCGGTGAACTGGCCGCGAGCGCGCCACCGGCCTCGTTCTCCCAGGCAATGCTCGAAGCCCTCTATGGTGAACGCCTTGCCACCGCGGGGCGCGCGGACGAAGCGACACCGTTTCTCACCTCCGCGCGTGCCCGATTCGCCGCGCTCAGCGCGAAACCGTTCGAGGAACGGGTGAGCCGGGCCATCAGCCGGTGCGCGCCCGCCGCGGAACCGGCCCCCGCACACCAGCGGGTGCCGGGGCTGTCCGGCCGCGAAAGTCAGATCGCGCATCTGGTCCGGCTCAACCACACCAACCGCGAGATCGCCGCTCAGCTCTACGTCACGACCAAAACCGTCGAATACCACCTGGGCAACATCTTCCTCAAGCTCGGCATCAGCGGCCGACGCCAGCTGCGTGAGCTGCTCGCCCCGCCCGCCGGCGCGTCCTCGTCGTAGGTGTCGGAGCTGTCGCCCGCAGGCGGTGTTCACCGCGTGATGGAACGTCACGCGCCGAGCGTTTTCCTTCCGTCGCGCCATTTGCCGCGGAGAGTGCCGCGAGTAAGGCCCACCAGGAGCTGAACGGCGACCGTCACCGCGGCACCGAGCGCCAACGCGGCGGCGCCGAGCGGACGCGCCAGGACGGCGACGGTGAGGCAGAAGGTCGCGAAACCGAACAGGCCCATGAGCACCCCGGCCAGAGCGCGCGTGGTCACCACCGGCCCGTGCTGCGCGTGGACAAAGCCGGCGAGGACGCTGGTCGCGATCGGGAAGGGGGCCAGCAGCCCGGTCCAGCGGGGGCCCAGCGCGGTGGACGCCGTGGTCACGGTCAGCACCAGGATGGCGGTGGCGAGAGCACGGCCCGGCAGGTCCCAGCGCGGTGGTGCTGCCCCGCCTGCGTTCCCCGCATCGATCTTCGGCATGGACCGCATCGCCGCCGCGTTCGCGATCAGCGTGATCGCGAACGCGGCCAGCACCGTGACGTGGACGAAGGACAGTGCCACGTCCACGACCATGACGGCGATCCAGGTCGTGGCCATTGTGGACAGCCAGCCGGCCCGGTGGGCGACACGGGAGTACACCACCGCGAACGTGGCCAGTGCCACGAGCCCGAACAGCGCGGAACCAGCCGCGGCGGCGACGAACTCCGCGCCGTGTTGCCGGTAGGTGATGAACAGGATCGGCCCGGCGACGATCGGGAGCCCCACGAGAACGCCGGCGACGTTCGGCCCCCATCGGCGGCCGGCCAGCGCGGATGCCACGACGAGCAGGGGCGCCAGGAACAGCTTCAGCAGCAGGATGTCCACTTGTCCGCAGTCTGCCAGACGCCACGCGACCCAGCCGAAGTGTCCGACTGTCGAGTTCCACCGGGTCGTACGCCGGAGTTGGCCTGGACCCGCCGAAGCTCGGGCGCTGCCGTACTAGTGCCTCGTCATGCA
>Ga0310811_10014805_pt1 | contig 10183 bp, 12 predicted proteins | sample YCmetagenome_FD_207642 | JGI IMG/M metagenome (GOLD analysis project Ga0310811, IMG submission 207642) | Soil microbial communities from experimental microcosm in Duke University, North Carolina, United States - YC | ecosystem: Engineered > Artificial ecosystem > Soil microcosm > Unclassified ...
GCCGTAAGACGACAGAGCTATTAAAAGGCAAAGTCCAATCATTGATGCTTTCATATTAGTATGTTTGTTTAAGAATTCTTCTAGTCAAATCTTTTTACCGTTAGCTATTTTCGACGTGACAATATTGGTGCAGGACATAGTTGCCAATCATGACGACTGGTTCACCGACCTATTCATAGTACAAATGTGTCACCACTTTAGAGCTTAAGACGTATACAGATTACAGGTTTACTAACCAATTTCACTGATTGACTCCTGCAAGCAAGGAATCGACCTGATAAGCGCTTAATTTTGAGATACCAAATCAAATTTTATGGAAGAGATATTGAAGTTTGATACCGTCAGTCAATACAACGTATTCAACAATCACGAGACGCTGCATCCGCTGGTAAGTGTGATTGATTTTTCAAAGGCAGCGCCACGAAAGTTAAGACGAAGCTACTTTGGATTCTATGCAGTTTTGCTGAAAGATGTAAAGTGTGGAGATCTGCGGTATGGAAAGAATCTATATGATTATCAGGAGGGCACTCTTGTTTTTATTGCTCCAGGGCAAATGGCAGGCATTGAAACGAGCGAAGAGTTATATCAACCAAAAGGTCATGGAGTTGTTTTCCATCCCGATTTAATTCGAGGCACTTCGCTGGGGCGTACTATTGCTGACTATACTTTCTTTGACTATAATGTGAGTGAAGCACTTCACGTGTCGGAACGTGAGCGTAACTTGATTCTGGACTGTTTTGAAAAAATCAAATTTGAACTAGAGCATGCTGTCGATAAGCATAGCAAAACGTTGATCACAACAAACATTGAATTACTCTTGAGCTATTGCGTACGATTTTATGATCGCCAGTTTATCATACGCGAAAATACTAACAAAGGAATTTTGGAAAGGTTTGAAAACTTGCTCAAAGAATTCTTTACATCAGACAAACCGCAGACAATAGGCTTGCCATCAGTTGCGTATTGTGCAGGTGAACTTAACCTGTCTGCAAACTATTTTGGCGACCTGATAAAAAAAGAGACAGGAAAATCGGCTCACGAGTTTATACAACTTAAATTGATTGATGTGGCCAAGGAGAAAATATTTGATACCAGAAAATCAGTGAGCGAAATTGCCTATGCACTGGGATTCAAATATCCTCAGCACTTTAGCAGGGTGTTTAAACAATATGTAGGATTGTCTCCGCAGGAGTATCGGAGTTCATTGAACTAGCCTTCAATCTGTGTTAAAATGAAATTAACAAGCCTCAGATTTTTTATCTGAGGCTTCGCTTTTTTGTTAGGCAAATTTCTTGATAGCCTCCGGACTGACTGGCGTAAAGAAGTTAATTAAATTGCCATCTGGATCGCGAAATAATAAAGAGCGATTTCCCCATGGCATTGTTGTAGGCTTCTGAACAATCTCACTCGTTAGATCTTTAATTCTCTCATAATCATCATCTACATTTTCTACACGGAATTCTATAATCACACTTTTGTTGTTAGCAGCTTGTGCAATGTTCTCACCGAAAAAGCTCAACGTGCGCGTGCTGCCAATGGCCAATGTAAAAGAACTTGTAACAATTTCTGCAAAGTCGTCCGTAGCCCATTTGGCGGGTAGGTTAGTAGCTTTCTCCAGAAATTGAACCAGGCGTTTGATGTCTGCGGTGATAATTCTTAGTGATACTAAATTCATGTTTCTCATTTTCTTTGTTTTAACTGTTGATGAAACAAAAGTAAAATGGCACTATGACAAGGGTGTGTCAGGGGTTGTGAAAGTTTTTCTCTTTACTGTCTAAATATTCCTTTAAGGTTAGTTTGTGAGGTGTGAAGTTCAAATCAAGAGGTTCAATTTTTAAAATTCTGCCTAAGCGAAACATTCTGTAATCTTTTCTTAATCTGCAATACGCGATAAGCGTCCAGCTCTCTTGCAGGTTATAATAGAATGCGAAAGGTTCAATTTTCCGTTCTGTTATTTCGTTTTTGTGTTCTGACTGATAGGTGATATTCAAAACTTTAAAGGCTGTCAAGGCATCTTGGATTAACGTCAGAGAATCACTTGTGTTTGTATTGGGTATGGCAGGGCTAACGGCAATTCTATTGGCTAATAATTCAACTTTCTCTTTTGTTGTATACAGCAAAACGGATTTTATTTTATTAATAGCTTCGGTATATTCTTTAATAAGAGAACTGTCTCTGTTTTTTAGTACTAATTGTTCAGCCGTGATTAAAGCATTTGCTTCATTTTCGGTAAACATGACTGGCGGAATTCTATATCCATCCATTAGAGAATATCCTTTTCCATCTTCTGTTATTATAGGTACACCAGCTTGTTCCAATGCTCGAATATCTCTATAGATTGTTCTTACGCTTACGTTAAACTTTTCAGCAAGCGTTGTTGAAGTCAGTATTTTTTTCGTTTGCAGCTGGGTTAAAATTGCAGTGAGACGAGAAATTCTTTTTGTGTCGTTATCTTTCATTGCTGGTGCATTCAATTCAAGTTTAGACATAACTTTTTAAATTTTAGATTAATAATAGATTGAGTAAACATTTTAATGCGCTATTGATATGTCAAAAGTAGAGGGGCAGACCACACCCAACATGTGGGCTAAATTTTTTCATGAATTTTTTCAACATGTTTTTCATGACAAAATTTCCGATTGAGTAATCAACAGGCCCCGGTAACCCATGTATTGCCCACCCAGTACGCACCCAACAACGACTCAACAAGAACCCAAGGAGAACCCAAGGTCAAATTTACCCATGGTCAAAATGGCAGTGTGTAAAATGAATCACCAGCGCATTCAAATTCTGACAGTAGAGTGTTATGAAGAATACAATACTCTGGCGCAAGGCGAAGTTTAGAGAGGTGATTGAGTGGGGTAGGGAGATGGGTTAGGTTAGCGGCATTGCCACTACCTATTCTTAATTTCACTCGATAGTTTTTCTACATCTATTTCTATTGAACGTTTTTGCTTGTAATCTTCTGCAATGAATTCGATCCAGCTTTTAACAGTGCCAGGTTGTACATGATCGATTAACCAGAATAATACTTTCAGGTCTATTTCATCGAGTTTGAAAAATTCGGGTCTTGGCTCCATTCGGGTTTTGAATAAATGTTTTTTTATCTGCTGGAATTAGAAAAGAATTCGGTGATGGTCCGGTACAGAAGAAGAGTACTAGCATACACTGAGATGGACTCCATTAGTTTAACTTGGAGGTCTCTTGCATAGTAAGAAGATTTGTTCTGATCGACTCATTATTGTTTACTGTTAAGAGTAAAACTATGAGCGTCTAATGAAAGGGGAGTTCGAAATTATGCCCAAAAATTATGGCGTGGAACTCAACTTACTGTCTGGAGGTACTGGTATACCCGAGCACAATAAGTGAGCCAACGCCAATATCATTGACGTGAGCATTCCACTCATTGCCTCGTGCTTGTTTGAAAATTACCAGTTTTCCAGACGAGACGCTAAGTGCGACTGCTCCCGATAATTACTTATCGAAGAATTCGCTAAATTATATCTATTGTTCTATACTATTTCTGCTTTTGAACCTTGATTACACTCAAATATAGTTAAACTTTTCAGTGCACGGTCTTATACGACCGTGAATTTTTTACTGAAACCGGGGACTTTTAATCGAATTGTTATGATGCCACTCAATGTCGGAAAAGGAACTTGCCCGTATAAAAAAGCTTTTTGGAGCTAATCTCAAAAAGATCAGAGAATCAAGGAGTCTTTCTTTGTTGGAGGCAGACTATGTGTCAGAATTAAATGAAAGCAATATTTCTAAATACGAAAATGGAAAGCGTGAGCCTCAGCTTTCAACAATAATCAAACTTGCAAAAATGTTGAAAATACATCCGAAGGATTTACTTGATTTTGGGATTGATTTTACTCAGGAAGATAAGTTGTCAACTCCTCCTGATGAACTTTGATTGAAACGTACTAGGTACTCAGCAACTTCTGATCACTAATTTTGTGACTATAAAAAAATCGATTTTGATCTCTGACTTCGATTTCTAGAAAAATCATCTGGAATTCATCTTCATAAGGGATTTAAACATAGATTTCAAATTCTCATCAAGTGATGTGAAATTAGCCAATGACCAAAACGGTACTTCAACCACCTTTACGTGAATTATCTGATTACTTTCAAAGCCCGATGGAATGTCAAACGTATCTATTGACTTGATTTCTTCGGAGGCGTTGGGATAAATTAAAATTACTTCGCTTACACCTCTTCGGTATGCATAGCTTACCACTTGATATAGGTCTGATTGTGAAACACCTTTCTTCTTGTCAGTGTCTGAATAATCTCTGATTTTATATTTTGTGTCAATTATTATTTTTCTCTCTGAACCATCCCTGGAAGTTAGGAAGATGTCATGCTGCATTTGGAATGCTTCTGGCTTCGTCGTTAAGTAGGCATTGGATTTTTGATATTCAACATGCCATTGACTACAAAAGTGTTTTTGTAAAAAACCTGCGACGAAGTCCTCAAAGATGTACTCCATTGGAAATAGTAAACACCATTGCGACAAATCATACGTGTGGTTTGAGTAGATCTGCTGCTCTATTATTGTTTTGCAGAGGTCAATAATAAGATTGTAATCATCATAAAACGAATTGAGTGAGATGATGCTGATATCGTTCAATGAATAAGGTATGTCTTCTACCTCATCTAAAATGAAAAGTGTTTCCCGAAGTAATTTTTGGTTTTCAGATAAACTGGTTTGTGGAAGGAGTAGACGGGTGCAGTATTTAATGACGCGGTTTACTTTATTGTCGAACAGAAAGGGTTCATGATCGCATTCGAGTTTATGGAAATTGCCTTTGCTTGCACTTTGATTGATATAACGTGAAAAATTAATGCTGCCGCGTGGTGTAGTTAATGACTCCTCTTGTATTTGGTACTGCATCAATGGTCGTTCAGACACGGTTTCTAAAAACTGTGTTGCTATCAAATGAATGATCAGTTCGGGAAATTTGTCAATGTAATTGGGTTCTAGGGAGGCTTGTGTGAAGGGAAATCTCCATTTGCGACAATAGCTGAACCAATAGAATATATGGCGGAGCATTAGCGCTTTATCAGTCGGCAATAAATTCTTGAATACTTTGGGGTAAATTTCAATCAACTCATTTCCATTTTGAATGAAGCCCACGTAGTTATTCGCGCGGATCATGTCATCATCAAATTGCAGGAAGGGTTGGTAGTGATTGTCTATTCCTTCAATTGATTCCTTTTCTTCTTGCCCAATGCTTCTTTGATGCCAAATGTTACGAAGATGAGATTTTAACTCACCGTTGTTAGCAACCTTTAACCATTCACCATATTCAAAAATTGGATTCATTTATATTTTCAATGAATTGATTTCCCACATATAAGTAGAAGTGTTGTACGTTACCCTCCAATTCGTACCAATGAAACAATCCTCTACTATTTTTGTTTTGCCTGAGAAGTATTCGGTTAGTAACGGAATTATTTTCTTCTGAAGGGTTTCTGTGACTGTGCTTTCATTCATGAAATAAGCATGACCTATTAAATAGTCAGCTGATTTCTTCTGTTCGAAAACGGCTGCATTGAGTTGAGACAAAAGTTGTCGTTTTGAAGGGTCGTCGATGGCGTTTGTATTAGGATACTTGCCTTCAAACTCAAAACGTCTCCTCAAAGCAACATCAATCAAAGCAATTGATTTGTCTGCGGTATTCATAGTTCCGACTATATATAAATTAGGAGGAAGGCAGAAATTAATTTCACCATTTGGAAGGGTGACCTTTAGCTCATTCTCTTGGTCAAGGCGTTTATCGCTTTCAAGTAACGTGATTAATTCGCCGAAGACTTTGGAGATGTTAGCACGATTGATCTCATCGATTATGACAACATAACGTTTAAGCTCTTCACTGGTACCAGTTGATTGACGGTTGGCGCGAAGATATTCCACGATTGGATAATAGTAAACGGATAAACCAGAAACCATTTCTCGCTTTCCCTCTGCAATATCAATCAAAGTAGATACACTTAAAGTATGGATTTCGCTTCCTGTGGACTTCTTTAAGTACAGAGTTTTATCTGAATAGTCAGTTATCCAAAAGGGTTTTCCTCGGACCGTTTTAAATTCTAGGGGTTGTTCATCGCTAATTTTTCCTTGCATCTCATCTACAAGTGTCTCGTACGATTTTACAGCACTTTGTAATTTCGATGCTTCATAATTGTCTCTAGCTCGTTTACACAGTTGATAAAAAACACCTTTATAAGGAATAAATCTCAATTGAGAATTATCTGGGTCTGGCCGAAGGCCAATCATAAAGTCTTCATATGAATAGTTCTGATGAAAAGTAACAAATTCGATTTGACCTTCTTTACGAAGGCGATCAAACTCCTTCTTATTTGATGCGTGGTTATCCAATGACTGGCCTAGAACAATTTCGACAGCCTTGTCAATGCTGTTGTAGGTCTTTCCCGTTCCTGGTGGCCCATATAGAATAGTGTTTAAAGGATTTATGGTCATTATTCGAGTGTTAGAAATGCTATAGTTGTGAAAAAAAATATCCTGTATATGGTCGGTGTTAGTTACTTCTTTGATTGTTTCCCAATAACCTCCCGAGTAATCAACCTTAAATGGCGTGAAATCTTTATTCCATTGGACGTGCAGAGTTTTTCCATCACGAGAATTTCGATAAACGCTTCCCAGTGCTTTGATAATCATTTTGTCGTCCTGTTTGATTGTTGTCTTAATGGCAATTAAGCTTCCTTCGGGGACGTTTTTTACTTGTTCAATAAACTTATCTTCATAGCCGTTCTCCCAAATGCCATTGGTTACGAACCGATCTGTTTGATCTTGTGGATTGTAATCATTCCAAAAAGTACCCACTACATAGTATTTCATATCATCAGGATAAATTCCTTCTATAAGTAAATCATATGCTTCTTTAGTAAATTGAAATAGATAACCTTGGTTGACGTTTCCATTTTTGTCTAGCGGAGAATATTGCTTTGGCAATAAATTGGTATGATCCCGAAGTCTCTCACGTACATCGTGAATTTCAATCGGCATGTTGATTTTCTGAAATTCAACCTTTACGATGAGCCATGGCTCGTTTCCATTTTTTCCAGGGATAACTTTTAATTCAAATCTCTTAATTACTTTCGATACTGCCATAACATAACCATTGGCGTAATGAATTATGCAATCGCCCTTTTGTAATTCTCGAAGTCTTTTATGATGATGGATGTTATCATCGGGAGCTTTAATTAGTTTTTCGTCGAACTCAGTATTATAGTTTGCACCCTGACAAACCCACCAATAGTTTGATTCATATTCTTGATCGACAGAATTAATCTTCTTAATAACTTCAAATCCGAGCTTCTTTAAATATCGGTTAGTCGGTTCGCCACCTGAAGGATACCAAGCCTTTTCACCATTCATTATTTGATGGGCATACCTTAAGATGTCTTTGGGTGGATAGAGTTTGTTGTTGATAGAGACGTCGTAACCAGTAGAAGCCTCCAGAACTATATTCTCGCTTTCTATTTTTTCTATGGCTTGTAATACGTGCGCCTTAGTAATTTTTTCAGGTTCAAATGGCATGAAAATAAATTTTAGGGGACATATCTAAAAATTTCAATAATCTTTCCATGGTTATTAATCGCTATATACTGATTAAAACAGTTACAAATTCGAGCATCGCATTTACGGAATCTAATACCAATGCCTTTGTTACTTAGTCCCCCGTTAACAGCCGCAGCCTTTAAATACTCAACAGCCTCATCAGTAAGGTTTTTTCCATTATCCTTCCAATGCATTTCAGGCTTGTCAAAAATAACTTGATCTAATGTATTTAATAGAGGAAGCTTATCTCTATTGGGTATTATCATCATTGTGTCAAAATTTCCTTTTGAATAACCGTTTTTAAATTCTTCAACGGAATGAAAATACCTATCAGTTGGCAGATCATCATCATTCCATTTTGAAGGATTTTTCTTAGTGAATCTTACAAACGAAATTTTAAGAGTGGATAATATATTTAAGGGAAATACGAAAAGTATCGGTCCATAGTTGTTTCTACGTCTTGCACGTTCATGGATGTCAACGGTGTCCATAAAAATATCATTGTAGATATTATACTTTTTATCAATATCATCGGTATACTGTGGCGTTTGTCTTAGTTCGTTGTCTTCAATGAATTTACGTGATAATAGATTGCTATGCTCTAAGAAAGTATATGACGTTAAGACTGTGTTCGCGTGAAAAAAATTTGTGATGCCTTTGGCTATTAGCACCTCTAACATTGGTTCAGAAGATAAATCAAACGCTTCCATAGAAGATTATTTAAATTGATGGCATTTCTATACCGCGGATGTTACGATAAAGCTCCAGCGCATAGACATCTGTCATACCAGACATGTAGTCTAAAATGCACATCACTTTTTGGTAAGGCTTTTGTTTTTCATCAAAATTGTACTGTTTGGGTAATAATTTCAGTATCTTTTTATGCCTGGTCTTCCGATCGTCTTTTGGTATTAATGCAGCTTCAACAAAATCTTGAATTAATCCGGACATGATTTTAAAGCCAGCCAACTCTATCTTGACAACACTTGAATGATTATAAATTTTTTCAGTAGATATCCTCTCTATTTCTTTTAAAATTGGTTGTGCTTTTGGAATGGCGTTTATAAGGCTTGAGGCAAATTGACCTTTAATTATTACATTTTTATTGTTTATAAATGTCTCAGCTGCGGCAATAGTTAAATAATTTATTGTCTTCGCCCTTAAATATGCTATCAATTCATTTGGGTCTTCTCTAAGTTGGCTGCGGACCTTTTTTACGTGTTTTAAATCTTCATCTTTGTTCAATTTAATTAATCCCATAAAAAGGGTTTCGACTTCTTCAGTTGTTAAGATTTCAAGTCGATGCGCGTCTTCAAAATCAATTATTGTGTAGCACAGGTCGTCTGCGGCTTCGACTAGATAGACAAATGGATGCCTCTTGTAAACTATCGGCGCTACGGATTCTTGGATCATATTAACCTTTGAGGTTATACTTGAAAATGCATCTAAGTCGTCTTGAAAAAAACCAAATTTTGAAAGATGCTTTGGACCGCTCTTACCTTTACTTGCAACGGACTCACAAGGATATTTTAGAATAGCACATAGCGTCGAATATGTAAGACGAAAGCCACCTGGTAACCGACCTTTGAATTGTTTTGTTGCGATTCGAAGGGCATTTGCATTTCCTTCGAAAGTCACTAAGTCTTTCCACTCTTCCTTCGTGAATTGATTGACAAAAGATGTGTCTCCTTGTTTATCAATAAAATACTTTGATATAGCCTCTTCACCTGAATGGCCAAATGCTGGGTTACCTAAATCGTGGGCGAGACAGGCAGCAGCTATTACATTTTTAAGTTGATTTCGGTAAAATTTTCTTGCAGCATCATCTTTCTTAATAGATGGCAATTTGACCAATTCCTTTCCAATAATATTTCCCAGAGATCTTCCAACGCTTGCCACTTCAAGCGAATGTGTTAATCGGTTATGAACAAAGATGTGTTCAGGTAAAGGAAAAACTTGAGTCTTATTTTGTAATCTGCGAAATGCAGATGAAAAAATGATTCTATCATAGTCGCGTTCATATTGACTACGTGCACTTCTCGACACTTCTTGAACGCCAAAGCGTTCGTTACTAAAACAATTTAGCCAATTCATTTTCGGAGGGTTTATTTGAGTTATTATTTTACGCCGATTCTAGTTTTGATCGTTCTTTTACTCAATTTTAAAATATTTTATTATCTAAAGTTTTATTCTCTGTAACAAGATACTTGTCGTAGTTGAAATTGCAAAAAAAATCCAACGTGGGTAGAAGCAATCTGCTTTCGAATCTGATGCAGTTCTGTGTGCTCTTCAGCAGTAATCATCAATGAAATCTCCGCCAGCCCCATTCGAGGCCTTGTGTGGAGATAATATCGTTTTTCTGCGGCTTCTCGTGAAAAGAAGTTACCAAGACTCATATGCACAAACAAGCCATTTTCAAAAGTAATCTTAGCAAGTGTCCAAGGCTTGATAGTATCTTTTACTTTCTATAGATTCAGATACTAAATAAAGCGATTGGTGGTCACCTGATACTGCACTCTTTAACACCAACGAAGAATAAAAGTCATTACGACAGAATTATTACCCATCAGTGTCGCTTGCAGAGGACTC
>Ga0310811_10014806_pt1 | contig 10183 bp, 7 predicted proteins | sample YCmetagenome_FD_207642 | JGI IMG/M metagenome (GOLD analysis project Ga0310811, IMG submission 207642) | Soil microbial communities from experimental microcosm in Duke University, North Carolina, United States - YC | ecosystem: Engineered > Artificial ecosystem > Soil microcosm > Unclassified ...
CTATTTCCTGGGCCGATCTCATCATCCTCGCTGGCAATGTTGCACTCGAGTCCACTGGCTTCCGCACCTTCGGCTTCGGTGCCGGTCGCGAAGACGTATGGGAACCTGATCTGGATGTGTATTGGGGCCGCGAAACCGAGTGGCTCGCCACCAGCGATACGCCGAACAGTCGTTATGCCGGTAACAAACCAGGTGAGCGCAAGCTTGAAAATCCGCTGGGTGCGGTGCAGATGGGCTTGATCTACGTGAATCCGGAAGGTCCGGATGCAAACGGCGATCCCGTTGCCGCAGCACACGACATCCGCGAAACCTTCAAGCGCATGGCGATGGACGACGAGGAAACCGTCGCGCTGATCGCCGGTGGTCATACTTTGGGCAAGACGCATGGCGCAGGTCCGGCCAGTCATGTCGGCGCCGAGCCGGAAGCCGGGGCGCTGGCACAACAAGGTTTCGGCTGGATCAGCGACTTCAATTCTGGCAAAGGCAAGGACGCCATTACATCCGGCCTAGAAGTGACGTGGACGACCACGCCGGCACGCTGGAGTAACGATTTTTTTGAAATCCTCTTCAAGTACGAATGGGAAAAGACAAAGTCACCGGCCGGTGCGATCCAATGGCAGGCGAAGAATGCCGATGACATCATCCCTGGCCCGACGCCGGACTCGCCAAAGCGCAAGCCAACGATGCTGACAACCGATTTGTCGCTGCGTTTCGATCCTGCCTACGAAAAGATCTCGCGCAAGTTCCTGAATGATCCGCAGGCATTTGCCGAAGCGTATGCGCGTGCATGGTTCAAGTTGACGCACCGTGACATGGGGCCGAAAGCGCGCTATATCGGCCCGGAAGTACCGAAAGAGGATTTGATCTGGCAAGACCCGCTGCCGGCAACAACGTACAAGCCGACTGCGGCCGACATTGCCGATGTGAAAGCCAAGATTGCGGCGTCCGGTTTGTCCGTATCCGAGCTTGTGTCAATCGCCTGGGCATCTGCATCGACTTTCCGCGGTGGTGACAAGCGTGGCGGTGCCAATGGCGCGCGCATTCGTCTTGCGCCGCAGAAGGATTGGAAGGTAAATCAATGTGCCGTCAAGGTACTGCCAAAACTCGTGGAAATACAGAAAGCCACCAAGTTGTCGCTGGCCGATCTGATCGTACTGGCCGGTGGTGTTGGCATTGAACTGGCCGCCAAGGCTGCGGGCAAGACGATTGAGGTACCGTTTGCGAGCGGTCGTGTCGATGCATCGCTCGAACAAACAGATGTTGAATCGTTCCAGGAACTGGAGCCGTTCGCGGATGGCTTCCGCAATTATCTCAAGGCGAAATCGGAAGTACCGGCAGAACATCTGCTGATCGACAAGGCGCAGTTGCTTACCTTGACCGCACCCGAGATGACGGCCTTGATTGGCGGATTGCGTGTACTCGGCACCAATTATGACGGTGGCAAGCAGGGCGTGTTGACCGCAAAGGCGGGCACGTTGACGAACGATTTCTTCGTCAATCTGCTGGACATGGCGACCGAGTGGAAGCCGAACGGAGACGATTTCGATGGCCGAGATCGCAAGACCGGTGCCGTGAAGTGGACAGGTTCGCGCGTTGATCTGGTGTTCGGCTCCAATGCTGTGTTGCGTGCGCTGGCCGAGGTCTATGCAAGTGCTGACGGCAATGATCGATTTATCCAGGACTTCGTCGCTGCCTGGGTCAAAGTCATGAACCTGGACCGTTTCGATCTGCAGTGACGCAATAAAGCAAGGTGCGAGTGCTATGCTTGCCCGCACCTTGTCTTAATCAGGAGAAAAGAAATGGCAATTGAAATCGGCATTGCCGAGAAGGATCGCAAGAAGATCGTCGCCGGGCTTTCCAAGATGCTCGCCGACAGCTACATCCTTTATCTCAAGACGCACAATTTCCACTGGAACGTGACCGGTCCGCAATTCAATTCGTTGCACGTGATGTTCATGGGTCAGTACACCGAGCTGTGGAATGCGCTTGATCCGATCGCCGAGCGCATCCGTGCGTTGGGCTTTCCGGCACCCGGTTCGTACAAGAAATTTGCGGAGTTGTCTTCGATCAAGGAAGAGGAAGGTTCACCATCCGCCAACGAGATGATCAAGCAATTGATCGCAGGCCAGGAATCCGTTGTACGTACCGCGCGTGCTGCCTTCAAGCTGGCCGATGCCGCCGATGATCAACCGACGGCCGACATGCTGACTCAGCGCATGGAAGTACACGAGAAAAATGCGTGGATGCTGCGTGCACTGCTCGAGAAATAATCTAGGCAGGCAGTAAAACGAGGCAGTAAAACATCAACAGGCGACTGCAAGGTCGCCTGTTTTTTCATGCCCATTCGGGGTGACTGCGGTTTACGTCAACCCGTGCAACCCTTGGTAGCCGACATAAAGTCCCACCAGCATGATCAGTACGCCGGACAGATAGGGTGCCTTGCGGGCAAAGTCACCGAACCCGTGCCAATGCTTTGACACGTGTTTGATGCTCCACGCTGCAAGTACGCCCGATGCCACGAGTGTCAGCGCCAATCCAATGCTGAAGCACAATACCAGCGCAGCGCCGAGCGTGATTTTCTTGAGCTGTAGGCAGAGCAGCAGCACCGTGATTGATGCCGGACAGGGGATCAATCCGCCAGTCAGGCCGAAGAGGATGATCTGCCCGGTCGTCACCTCGCGCGTCGCGAAGCGGCGGCGAATGTCCTCGGCATGCGCACGTTCATGGGCATCCTGATACTCGGCACCGATAGTTTCCAGCGCTGAATCTTCAGGTGCATGATGATGATCGTGGTCATGATCATGGTGATGCGTATGCCCATGAGCGTGGTTGTGACCATGCTGGTCGTGCCAGATTCGCCACAACATCCAGAGCGCAACACCAATGATGAGCACGGCAGAGGCTAGCTGGAAATAGGGTTCGTTGGTTTCGACATCCAGGTTCTGCCCGAAGTACAAGCCAGCCATTGCGATGATCCACACAACCGCGGTATGCGAAAGCGTGGCCGATAGACCCAATAAGGTTGCTTGCGTCAATGTCCCGCGAATGGTCACGATGAATGCAGCCATCATGGTTTTCGAGTGGCCGGGCTCAAGGCCATGCAAGGCGCCGAGCAGGATGGCGCTTGGTACGAAAAGCCAAGCATTGCCTTGTTGCAGCAGGGTGGAAAATTCAGTCATGACAGGTCTTTGCCAAAATGCAGAGCCTCAGGATGTGCTCGTGCGTATATACTCCCCCATAGTATATTCCTTATGCTCGTTAAGAGGCAGATCATGCATACGGTGCGAGACAAGTCAAAACTGTTGGCCCGCGTTCGACGCATACAAGGGCAGATGCGTGCGCTTGAGGTTCAGCTCGATGAAGAAGGAGATTGCGTTGCGACGTTGCAGCAGATTGCTGCGATTCGCGGGGCTGTAAATGGCCTCATGTCAGCCGTCATTGAAGGGCACATGATCGATCACGTCGTTCATGCGCCGGAGCAGACGCAGCGGGAAGAGGAGATGGCGGTTGTGCTTCAGGTCATGCGTTCTTACCTGAAGTAAACAAACTCAGATGGGTGGCTTGCCGGGCACGCTCTTGTACAGGAACCAGGCGCGCTCGACATCGGCAACCCAGATCAGACCATCGCCGATCTGGCCGGTCTGGCTGACGCTGGTGATGCATTCCACCAACGCTTCAACTGCTTCGTCGGGCGCGACGATTTCGACACGCACTTTAGGTGTGAAATCGACCAGTTCGTCCTTGACCCTGCCGCCGGAAAGATTGCGTGTCGGTGCACTGCATCCCTCGACTTTGGTGATTGTCATGCCAGGGAAGCCAGACACTTGCATGAGTTTGTCACGCAAGGTATTAAGTTTGTTGGGGCGGATGATGGCTTTGATTTCTTTCATGCTTCAGCCTCTTTTTCGTCGAACCAGCGATACAAGGTGGGCAATACGACCAACGTCAGCAATGTAGAGGTAATGAGGCCGCCGATCACGACGATGGCAAGCGGTCGTTGAACTTCCGAGCCGGGGCCTTCGGAGAACAGGAATGGAATCAGGCCGAGCATGGCGACCGTGGCCGTCATCATGACCGGCCGGAAGCGCTGGCGCACGCCTTCGATCACCGCTTCGCGTACGCCGAGACCGTTCACGCGCAGTCCCCGGATGCACGAGACCAGCACTACGCCATTGAGCACAGCGATGCCCCAGAGTGCGATGAAGCCGACTGATGCTGGTACTGATAAATACTCGCCTGATACGAACAATCCGATAATGCCGCCCATCGATGCGAAAGGCAGCACGAGAATGATGAGCGATGCCATGCGGACTGAATGGAAGAGCAGGAACAGCAGGAAAAAGATGGCAGCGATGGTGATCGGTACGATGATCATCAAGTGGCCCATGGCACGTTCCATGTTCTGGAACTGACCGCCCCATTCGAGGTAATACCCTTCAGGCAGTTTGATCTTGCGATCAACCTTGGCCTGCAATTCCTTGACGAAACCGCCGAGGTCACGGCCCTTGACGTTGACGCCAACAACGATGCGGCGTTTGCCGAGTTCGCGCGAAATTTGCGCCGGTCCGTCGGCAACGTGGATATGTGCAATGTCGGCAAGCCGGGCGCGCGCCCCGGTACGTGATTCGAGCAGGATGTTCGAGATGGCTTCGATGTTGTTGCGGAATTGCTCCGGCAGCCGCAACACAGCAGGGAAGCGACGTTCGCCTTCGTAGATTTCGGTGGCTTCCTTGCCGCCGATGGCAGTTTCGATCACGTCGTTTACATCGGCAACATTGAGGCCCAGGCGGGCAATGGCCTGCCGATCAATCTCGATTTCAAGGTACTGCTGACCGGATACTTTTTCGACGCGCATGTCCTGTGCGCCGGGAATCGATTGGGCGACCTTGGCGATCTGGCCGGCGATCGTACGCAGTTCATCAAGATTGTCGCCAAAGACCTTGACTGCGATGTCCGATTTCACACCGGTTACCATTTCTGCGACGCGCTGGGAAATAGGCTGATCCATCGAGAGTTGCACGCCCGGCAGTACGGCCAGTTTCTTGCGAATCGCTTCGGCAATGTCGTCCTGATTCCAGCCATCGGGCCATTCATCCTTGGGTTTGAGGCTGGCGATAGGTGAGGACTCGTTAGTGCCTTGCGGGTCGGCTGGTGATTCGCCACGACCAACGACCGCGACGATGGACTTGACGCCGGGTACTTCCATGGCGAGTTTGGATGCTTGCATTTCCATCTTGATCGACTCCTCAAGCGAAATGTTCGGTACGCGCGTGAGGAAGGGCATGATGCTGCCTTCCTTCATGGAAGGAATGAAGGCGGTGCCGAGAAAAGGAATCAGCACGAGCACCAAGCCGAACACGCCGAGCGTCAGCATGACGGTACGTTTCTCGTTGTTCATGGCGCGTTCAAGCAGCGGCATGAAGCGCGACTTCATCGCCCGAATGATCGGTGTGTCATGGTCGCCATGATGGGCCGGTGGTTTGAGCAGATACGACGACAGTACCGGTGATAACACCAGCGATAGAATCAGTGAGATCGTCAGCGCGATGGCGATGGTGTAGGCCAGAGGCGCAAACATCTTGCCTTCCATGCCTTGGAGTGTCATGAGCGGCAGGAAAACCAGAATGATGATGCCAACGCCGAACACTACGGGTGTGGCGACTTCGGTGACGGCACGCAGGATGACGCGAATGGGACGTTCGCCAGCATTGTCCGGATCGCCCAGTCGTGCATAAGCGTTTTCCACCATCACGACCGAGCCATCGACCATCAGTCCGATGGCAATGGCGAGGCCGCCCAGCGACATCAGGTTGGCGGAAATGCCGAGCTTGTTCATCGCGAGGAAGGTCAGCAACGGTGTGAGAATCAGCGTGGCGACAACGATCAGCGAGGAGCGCACGTCGCCGAGAAACAGGAACAGCACGATGACGACAAAGACGACGCCTTCGAGCAAAACCTTACTCACGGTCCACAAGGCGGCATCAACCAGCTCGGAACGATCGTAGAACGGCACGACCTTGAGCCCGTCAGGCAATATGCCCTTGTCGTTGATTTCCTTGATGCGTGCCTTGATGCGGCTCACCACATCCTTTGCGTTGCCGCCTGCCAGCATCATGACGATGGCGCCGACGGTCTCGGTCTGTCCATTCTTGAGCATCGCACCGGAACGCACCATTTGACCGAGTGTGACTGTGGCCACGTCGCGCAAATAGACCGGTGTGCCGTCGCGTTCCTTGATCACGATTTGATTGAGGTCATCGAGATCGTGAACAAGGCCGATGCCGCGAATCAGATATTGCTCTGACTGTTGCGGCAGAATACCTCCGCTGGAATTAGCGTTGTTATGTTCGACGGCCTGATACACATCATGCAGCTGAATGTCGTAGTGGTGGAGACGATCAGGATCGACGAGAATTTGATATTGCTTTTCGTACCCGCCGATAGAGTTGATTTCTGCAACACCGGAAATCGAGCGCAACATTGGACGCAACACCCAATCCTGCACAATGCGTCGCTGTGTCAGTTCTTCGCGGCTGAGTGGGCGGCCGTTGTCGTCAGGTCGCTCCAGCGTGTATTGATAGACCTCGCCCAACCCTGTGGAAACAGGGCCGAGCACGGGCACGATGCCTGCTGGCAGGCGAGGCGTCACTTCAAGCAGGCGCTCCATGACCAATTGGCGTGCGAAGTAAACATTGGTTCTGTCGGTGAATACGAGCGTGATCAATGACAAACCGGGCTTGTTCAACGAGCGCATTTCGGTGAGGCCGGGCAAGCCGGTCATGGCGATCTCAAGCGGCACCGTTGCAAAACGTTCGATTTCCTCCGGCGAACGTCCTGCTGCCTCTGTTGCGATCTGCACCTGTACGTTGGTGACGTCGGGGAAGGCGTCGACTGACAAGGAGCGTGTGGCGTAAATCCCGGCAAACAGTGATGCCACTGCCAGCACGGCAACGATTAGACGCTGTTGTAACGCCAGGCGTATCAACGACTCAATCATTATTCGGCGTCCTGACGATTACGTTCGTTGTTCAAGTGGAAGCTGCCTTCGATAACGATCTTTTCACCCACCTTGAGACCTTCAAGTACAACGCGATGACCGTTTGATTCGGGTCCCAGCTTTACTCGCGTCAGACGGAATTGATGGTCGTCCAGCGCGATGAACACGTGGTCGCTGTCATCCTCTCGAACGATGGCGGACAGCGGCACGACGAGTTGTTCCACGGGCGCAGACTGAATCAGCATCGAAGCCAGCATTGCCGGCTTGAGGCGACCGTCGTGGTTATCGAGTTCGGTACGTACGAGTACGGTACGTGTGTCCGGATTGATGGTTTGCCCGACATAGATCAGTTTGCCGAGCAGATGTTCATTGTTGAGCGCCGGGACTTCGATGCGTACCGACTGGCCTTCCTGTACCTGGCTGACTTGTTGTTCTGGTACTTGCGCAACCGCCCACAGACGCGACAGATCGGCGACGACAAAAAGATTGTCGGCAGGTTGCACAACCTGGCCGACGGCGACCTTGCGATCGACGACGACACCCTTGATGGTCGAGACGACGGGGGCGATGGAGTCGATGGCGCCGCTCTTGCTCAACTCATCGATGCTCCCTTGCGGCAGGCCAAGCACGCGCAACTGGTCGCGCGCCGCGCGTGTTTCTGCACTGGCGACTTCGAATTCGCTGGTGCGGCGTTGCAGTTCCGCGCTGCTGATCACGTCGGTTGCATAGAGCGATTGCGCTCGTTCGGCGCCGCGGCGCGCCAGTTCCATCTGGGCACGTGCTTTCAGATAAGTGAGTTGTGCAGTCGACAATTCGCTGCTGTGCAGCTTTGCCAGCACTTCGCCTTTGTTCACATGCTGGCCGAGTTGTACGTTGAGGTCGGTGACACGCCCGTTGACGCTGGAGCCAATGCGCGCGAGGCGCTGCTCATCGAAGTCGATGCGTCCGGCGACACGGAGCACGTCGCTGACCGGTGCCGTACTCGCCTCGGCCACTTTGACCTGTGCGAGCAACGGACCTGTGGCATTGACGACCATCGGGTCAGGCTTTGTCTCATCCTCTTCCGGTGCGTTCTTTTTGTTGCAGGCGCTAAGTGCGACAAGCATAAGCATCAGAAGAACGGGTTTCAGCAGGAAGCGAGCGGACCGGGTCATGGCGGTAGTAGTCATGGCGATGTTCGTGAAGATGTCAGTTGGTATTTGCACGCAGGCGCTCGAGTTCGGTCCAGGTCGAGGCAGCCTCGTAGCGTGCGTTGATCAGTTCGCTGCGTGCGGCGCGATAGACACGCTGTGCATCAAGCACATCGAGAATGCCGCGCTCGCCGAATCGATAGGCGTTCTCGGCGATGCGCAAGGCGTTCTCCGCCTGCCGCACGATGCCGGATTCGAGCGCGTTGACTTGTGCGAGCGTGATTTGGTATTGCTCGTAGGCGATGGCGATATTGCTGTCGAGCGAGAATTCCGCACCGGCCAGCTCATTGTCGGCACGGGCGAGATTGGCGCGGGCCTCGTCCACCGGGCCGCTACGCCTGTCCCACAACGGAATCGTCATCACCACGCCGATGCGCGATGTGCTCAGATCCGGGTCGTTTTCCTTGCTGCCGCGCAGTGCAAAGGTGGGCAGACGTTTGGCTTTTTCCTGTGCCAGCAGGCGGGTCGCGCGCTCTTGTTCGGCACGAGCACGCAACACGTCGGGATTGCTGTCGCGAATTTCATTGCGCAGGCCGTCGAGGTCCTTGATGGTCAATACATCCTGCAACTGCCCTTGCAGCATGTAATCGGCAGGCAGCGCCGGGCCGATGAGCGCGCGGAGCGCAGTGCGTGACTGGTTCACACGCAGATTTGCGGTGTATGCATTCTTCTGTGCGTTGAGCATTTCTGCATCGGCCTTGACCAGTTCGAAACGCGGCGCTTCTCCGACTTCGACGCGTAGTGCGATGCGGTCGCGCACGCTTTCCATTTGCGTCAGATCTTCTTCCGCAGCCTTGACCTCGGCCTGGCGGCGCAGCACATCGAAGTAACGCAGGCGGATGCGTGCAATGACGTCGGACACAAGCCCTCGGCCGAGTGCTTGAGCAGATGCGAGGCCGGCCTCTGCTGCGCCGATCCGTGCATTGCGCACCCAAGGCATGTCGATGGGCTGGGTAATGGTGTACGTCTCGACCTTGCCAGGGACGCCTGTGATCTGGCGCGCCCGGCCATCGCCTTTTTGGTATTCGATTTCAGGATTTGGCCATGCCCCGGCCGTGCGGACAGCTGCCGCCGCCGTCTCGATTTGGTTACGTGCGGCGAGAATCGCAGGACTGGAGGCGCGCGCCAGACTTTCCAGTTGTTCCCGTGTGTATGCGGGTGTGTCGGCCAGCGCGGATGCGGCCAAGATGAGAAAGATGAAGGGAAGGGAGTGACGTGCGCATTTCGGGTTCATGTGTCCTTGCTGAGCAAAATACCGGCCACGTAGAAAGCGACGACGTCGCGTGACAGGTTCCGCTCAGACATGCGCATGTGGTGAAAGTTTCGTGAAAGCTTTGTTTGTCATGGTTTTAGGACGATGGGACGCTTTTTTTTGCGTGACGAAAAAACTTGCGGATTGGTTTGAAGCGCACATGGACATTGTTGCGAGTCGCCCTGTTCGGGTGCATCTGTCATGTGCTGCTGCACTTTGCATGGGCAATAAAAAACCCGCCGGAGCGGGTTTTTATGGGCCGGATGTACGGTTGCGTCGTTATTTATAGACACCGCAACCGACGATGAGTCCATCGATGCTGCGGATGAACGACGTCTTGCTTTCGACCTCACCCGATTCCGGATTCTTGAACATGTAATCCTGCCAGCCGCTCCCATCGCGTTGCGCCAGGGCAATACGCTCCTGCACGAAGTGCTTGCCATGTGCATCCACGGCCGAGAGCATGTTCTTGCCGATCAGTGTCGGATTGCCGCCGTGTGCCTGGACGACTCCGTCCATGCCGTAGACGAAAATGTAGAGGTCACGGTCGACGAACGGGCCGTGCGGATCGTTGAATTTGGCAAAGGCTGTCTGTTTGCCGTTCGAGGTGATGGTGCTGATGGCCTTTTCGACCAAAGCCTTCGCATCGTTGGCCGTGCCGCCGGAGAAGGCGCTGATCGCCTGCTTGAGGTGCTCGGCGCTGCGTTCGAGAGAGGCGGCCTCAGCGGAGATTTCATCAAGGCT
>Ga0310811_10014807_pt1 | contig 10182 bp, 10 predicted proteins | sample YCmetagenome_FD_207642 | JGI IMG/M metagenome (GOLD analysis project Ga0310811, IMG submission 207642) | Soil microbial communities from experimental microcosm in Duke University, North Carolina, United States - YC | ecosystem: Engineered > Artificial ecosystem > Soil microcosm > Unclassified ...
TGGTGGTCTTCAACGACAACCGCTCCGGCCACCCGCCGACGCCCGCCACGAGCAGCACCGTCGTTCCCGACACGTCCGGGACGCCGGACAGCAGCGCCGAGCCGAGCGCCAGGCCGGTCAACCTGCCGGTGTACTTCGCCCGAGACGGGCGCCTGTACCGGGAGTTCCGGCCCGCGACGCTCGCCGAGGACACCGACCGCGGCCGCATCCGCGCCGCCGTCGAGATGTCGCTGCAGGGCCGCGCCGCCGACCCGGACTACCGCACCCTGTGGCCCGCCGGCGTCACCGTGCGCGGAATCGGCATCGACGGCGCGACGGTCACCGTCGACCTCGGCGACGTCGGCTCCGGGCCGGCGGGCGACGGGCCGGCCGCGCTCGCCGTGCAGCAGCTGGTGTACACGGTCTCGGCCGTCTCGACGTACACCTCCATCAGGAAGAGCGACGGCGTGCGCATCGTCGTCGACGGCGCACCGGTGGCCCGGCTGTGGGGCAGCGCCGACACCGCCGGGGTGCTGCACCAGGCCCCGATGGTCGACGTGCAGGCCCCGGTCTGGGTGATCGAGCCGGCGCAGGGCGCGCAGGTCGGCAAGAGCTTCACGGTGTACCTCGCCGGGATCGTGTGGGAGGGCACGGTCAACCTGCGCATCCGCGGCGACGGGGGCCGCGTGGTGTACGAGAAGGTCGTGCAGCTCAGCGTCGGCGCGCCGGCGCTCGGCGAGGCGCGGGTCCCGGTGACGCTGCCGTCCGGGCGGTACACCGTGGAGTCCTTCTACATCTCGCCGAAGGACAGCAGCGTCCAGTGGGTCGACGACCACGAGTTCTCGGTGGGGTGAGGCTTTTTGGTGGGGTGAGCCGCGCCACGCCTGTCATCAATCGGATTCCGTTTCGGGCGCAAGGCCTGCGAGAATTCGTGCCCGTGAAGACCTTCGACGAGCTGTTCGCCGAGCTGAGCGCCAAGGCGGCGGCCGGCACACCCGGATCCGGCACCGTCGTGGCGCTGGAGAAGGGCGTGCATTTCATCGGCAAGAAGGTCGTCGAGGAGGCCGCCGAGAGCTGGATGGCGGCCGAGCACGAGGGCCGGGAGCGCACCGCCGAGGAGCTTTCGCAGCTGCTGTACCAGGTGCAGTGCCTGATGCTGGCGACAGGGCTGTCGCTGGAGGACGTCTACCGACATCTGTAGGTCGGTCGCCGCCCCTGCCACATCCCCGTCACCCGTCTGGAGACCAGCTCACATGCTTCGCATCGCCGTGCCCAACAAGGGCACCCTCGCCCAGCCCGCCGCCACGATGCTGCAGGAGGCCGGCTACCGGCAGCGTTCGGACCCCAAGGACCTGCTCTGCCGCGACGAGCCCAACGGCGTCGAGTTCTTCTACCTGCGCCCGCGCGACATCGCCACCTACGTCGGCTCCGGCGACCTCGACCTGGGCATCACCGGCCGTGACCTGCTCATCGACGCGGGCAGCCCGGCCGTGGAGGTGCTCGACCTCAACTTCGGCCGCGCCACGTTCCGCTTCGCCGCGGTGCCCGGCTCGGTCAAGGGCTCCGCGCCGTCGGACCTCGAGGGGCTGCGGGTCGCCACCGCCTACCCCGGCGTCATGGAGCGCTACTTCGCCGAGCACGGCGTGACCGCCGAGGTCATCCGGCTCGACGGCGCCGTGGAGAACGCGATCCGCCTCGGCGTCGCCGACGTCATCGCCGACGTGGTGGAGACCGGCAAGACGCTGCGCCAGGCCGGCCTGGACACGATCGGCGAGCCCATCCTCACGTCCTCGGCGGTGCTGATCCGCCGGGAGGGCGAGGAACTGCCCAACGGCGTGCCGCAGCTGCTGCGCCGCCTGCAGGGCGTGCTCGTCGCCCGGCAGTACGTCATGCTCGCCTACGACGTGCGGGCCGACTCGCTCGACGCGGCCGTCGCGCTGACCCCCGGCATCGAGTCGCCGACCATCTCCCCGCTGCACCGCGAGGGCTGGGTCGCCGTGCAGGCGATGGTGCCACAGGCCGACGTGCACCGGATCATGGACGAGCTCTACGACGTGGGCGCCCGCGCCATCCTGGTGACCGGAATCCACGCCTGCCGGCTGTAGTGGCAGACTAGGGCCGTGAGCAGCACCCCTACGCCCGTGACGGCGCGGCCCCAGCGGGCCCGCTTCATCGCCTACGTCCTGGCCTTCGTCGTCGTCGTGGTCTTCACGCTCATCGCGTTCGGCCTGCACGGCAAGACCGGCGACGGGCCTGGGTACTTCCAGCGCGGCGACCAGGCGGCGATGATCGGCCTCGGCCTGTGCGCCGCCGCCGGCATCCTGCTGATGACCCGGCCCCGGGTCGAGGCCGACGAGCAGGGCGTGCGGGTGCGCAACATCATCGGCAGCTACGACCTGCCCTGGGACGTGGTGCGCGGGGTCACCTTCGGCCGCGGCGCGCCCTGGCTCACCCTCGACCTGCACGACGACGAGCGCGTGGCGGTCATGGCGGTGCAGATGTCCGACAAGGACTACGCCGTCAAGGCCGCCCGCGCCCTTCGGGCCCTGCACACGGCGAGCTTGACACCGACCGTGGTAGAGTAACCAGCGTCGACCGCATCCCGACCCAACCGGGGTGTCCGAAGCGGGACTGCAAAGTCCCCACCCGCGCAGCTTTCAGGCGGCCGGGTCCGGTCCGTCCGATCCGCAGCGTCTGCTGTGGTCCGGTCGAAGCGGCCCTCGCCTGCGCGTTTGCGCGGCGGGGTTTTTTGCGTTGCCGGAAATTTCGGACTCGCGGGATGCGTTGACCGCAGGAGTTGAAACACCTATTGAGGAGGCCACATCAGCGTCGAGCCACGCGTCAACGAGCAGATCCGGGCACGTGAGGTCCGGCTGGTCGGCCCGGAGGGTGAGCAGGTGGGCATCGTCCCGCTCGAGCGCGCACTCCAGCTGGCCGCCGACGTGGACCTGGACCTGGTCGAAGTTGCGCCCATGGCACGCCCGCCCGTCTGCAAGCTCATGGACTTCGGCAAGTTCAAGTACGAGAGCGCGCTCAAGGCCCGGGAAGCCCGGCGTAACCAGCAGCAGACCGTCATCAAGGAGATGAAGCTCCGCCCGAAGATCGATCCGCACGACTACGAGACCAAGAAGGGTCACGTAGTGCGGTTCCTGAAGGCGGGCGACAAGGTCAAGGTAACGATCATGTTCCGTGGCCGCGAGCAGAGCCGCCCGGAGCTTGGTTTCCGGCTGCTGCGCAAGCTCTCGGAGGAGATCTCGGAGCTGGGCTTCGTCGAGGCCGCGCCCAAGCAGGACGGCCGTAACATGATCATGGTCTTGGCACCGCACCGCAACGTGAAGGCCGCGGCCACCCAGAGCCGCGAAACCAGGGCGGACGGCGCACCGGGCCCGGAGGGCGAACCAGTCGCCGAGCTGCCCGAGGTCGTCACCGCCGACCAGGCGTAACAGCACCGTCATATCAACCAGCCGCGTCGTGCGGGCGGGCCCCGCACAACGCGGAGTTCCCGGCTGTGCGCCGGAGCGCCGTGGCACCCTACCGGTCCTCAAGAACTGGCGGGGTGCCGGTGCACCCGATGAATGAAGGGCAACACAAGCATGCCGAAGTTCAAACCGCACTCCGGGATGAAGAAGCGCGTGAAGATCACCGGTCGCGGCAAGATCCTCAGCGAGCCGGCGGGTAAGCGGCACCTGCTCGAGGTCAAGTCCAGCCGGCGTACCCGCCGCCTCAGCGGCAACGTCGAGCTCGGGCACTCGGAGTCCCGCAAGGTCAACAAGCTCCTCGGCCGATAACAGCGGCGCTTCTCCCCCCGACCTTTTCGACTTTCGACCGGCCCACGGCCCCGGGCCGGTCTCGCATGAGGAGTTAACGAACCGTGGCACGCGTGAAGCGGGCAGTGAATGCCCAGAAGAAGCGCCGCACCGTCCTGGAGACCGCCAGCGGTTATCGCGGGCAGCGCTCGCGGCTGTACCGCAAGGCCAAGGAGCAGGTGCTGCACTCGATGCAGTACGCCTACCGCGACCGTCGCGACCGCAAGGGTGACTTCCGCCAGCTGTGGATCACCCGCATCAACGCCGCGGCCCGCGAGAACGGCATGACCTACAACCGCCTCATCCAGGGCCTGCGCCTCGCCGGCGTCGAGGTCGACCGCAAGATCCTCGCCGAGCTCGCCGTCAGCGACTCGAAGGCGTTCAGCGGCCTGGTCCAGGTGGCGAAGACGGCCGTTGCCGCCGCAGTCTGACGCACAGCAGTCGCGACCCGGGGTGTTCACCGTTCGAACGCCCCGGGTCGTCGCCGCCCGGCGCCTGCATCGCCGCCGGGACCGCGACGAGACCGGCCGCTTCCTGGCCGAGGGCCCGCAGGCCGTCCGCGAGGCGCTGCGCACCGGCGTCGTCACCGAGCTCTTCGCCACCGCCGAGGCCGCCCGCCGCTATCCCGAGCTGGCCCAGGACGCCTCCCTCGTCGACGACGGCGCCATGCAGGCCCTCGCCGACACCATGCAGCCCCAGGGCCTCGTCGCCGTGTGCCGCCAGCGGGACGTCCCGCTCGCCACGGTCCTTTCGGGCGGACCCCGGCTGATCGCCGTCTGCGTCGACATCCGCGACCCCGGCAACGCCGGCACCGTCCTGCGCACCGCCGACGCGGCGGGCGCCACCGCCGTGATCTTCGCCGGCGACGCCGTCGACCCGTACAACGGCAAGGCCGTGCGCTCCTCCGCCGGGAGCCTCTTCCACGTCTCCGTGGTCCGCGCCCGCGACACCGCCGCCACGATCGCCGCTCTGCGCGCTTCCGGCGTCCAGGTGCTCGCCGCCGACGGATACGGCGACAGTGACCTGTTCGACCTCGACGAAGCCCTTTCCCTGCCCACGGCCTGGCTGTTCGGCTCCGAGGCGCACGGGCTGCCCAAGGACCTCGACGCCGACCGCCGCGTCCGCGTGCCGCTCTACGGCGGCGCCGAGAGCCTGAATCTGGCTGCGGCCGCGGCAGTATGCTTGTACAGTTCCGCGAAAGCGATGACCCGCGGAATCGATTGAGGAGTTTGTGATGACGCTGTTTATTCGGCCCGCCGGTGACGGTGGGCGGACAGGGCGTATCACCTCCTGACACCTTCCCACGGCCGGCGGGCGGACCTCACTACACTGTCCGAGGCCAATCTCCCGTGGGAAGAGTCCGATGACCTACCGCAATGATCCGTACGATCCGAAGCAGCCGGCCCTGCTCGACCAGACCGCGCTCGACGACGCGGTGGCCGGGGCCGACAAGGCGTTCGCCGGTGCCGGCGACCTCGATGCGCTCGCTGCGCTGAAGCACCAGCACCTCGGCGACAAGGCGCCCGTGTCCCTCGCCCGCCGCGAGATCGGCTCGCTGCCGCCGGCCGCCAAGGCCGACGCCGGCAAGCGCGTCAACCTCGCCCGCGTGGCGATCCAGTCCGCGTTCGACGCCCGCCTCGCGGCGCTCACCGCCGAGCGCGAGGAGCGTGTCCTGGTCCAGGAGACGGTCGACGTCACGCTGCCGACCGGGCGGCGCCCGGCCGGGGCGCAGCACCCGCTGACCAAGATCATGGAGCGGGTCGGCGACCTGTTCGTGAGCATGGGCTACGAGGTCGCCGAGGGGCCCGAGGTCGAGTGGGAGTGGTACAACTTCGACGCCCTCAACATGCACCCGGACCACCCGGCGCGCTCGATGATGGACACGTTCTTCGTCGCCGCTGGTTCCGACGGCGCCGGTGGCACGCATCGCGAGGAGGACTCGCGCATCGTGCTGCGCACCCACACCTCGCCGGTGCAGGCGCGCACGATGACGACCCGCCGGCCGCCGATCTACATCGTCTGCCCCGGCCGCGCGTATCGCACCGACGAGCTCGACGCGACCCACACCCCGGTGTTCCACCAGGTCGAGGGCCTCGTCGTCGACAAGGGCATCACGATGGGCCACCTCAAGGGCACCCTCGACAAGTTCGTCAAGGGCATGTTCGGCGAGCAGGCCCAGACCCGGCTCCGCCCGTCGTACTTCCCGTTCGTCGAGCCCGGCGCCGAGATCGACGTGTGGTTCCCGCAGCACCGCGACGGCCCGCGCTGGGTCGAGTGGGGCGGCTGCGGCATGGTCAACCCGCGGGTGCTGCGCGCGTGCGGGATCGACCCGGAGGAGTACTCCGGCTTCGCGTTCGGCATGGGCATCGAGCGGGCGCTGATGTTCCGCAACGAGGCGCCGGACATGCGCGACATGGTGGAGGGCGACGTGCGGTACGCGCGGGCGTTCGGATGGGAGGCCTGAGGTGCGCGTTTCGCTTTCGTGGCTGCGCGAGCACGTCGACCTGCCGGCCGACCTGGACGGCGACGGGCTGGAGAAGGCCCTCGTCAAGGTCGGCCTGGAGGTCGAGGAGCTGCTCGACGCCGGCGCCAGCGTCACCGGGCCGCTCGTCGTCGGCCGCGTCGAGAACATCGAGGAGCTGCAGGGGCTGAAGAAGCCCATCCGGTACTGCCTCGTCGACGTCGGCGGCGAGCAGCCCCAGGGCATCATCTGCGGCGCGCGCAACTTCGCCGAGGGCGACCTCGTCGTGGTGGCGCTGCCCGGCGCGGTCCTGCCCGGCGGGTTCGCCATCTCCGCGCGCAAGACCTACGGCCACGTCTCCAACGGCATGATCTGCTCGGGCCAGGAGCTCGGCATCAGCGACGACCACGACGGGATCATCGTCCTGCCGCCGGACAGCTCCAAGCCGGGCGACGAGGCGCGGCCGATCGTCGGGCTCGACGACGTCGTGGTCGAGATCAACATCACCCCGGACCGCGGGTACTGCTTCTCGGTGCGCGGCATCGCCCGCGAGCTGTCGCACTCCCTCGGCGGCGCCTACCGCGACCCGGTCGCGGCGGTGCTCCCGCTGGAGGGTGACGGCTCGCAGGCCTACCCGATCGAGGTCCTCGACAGCGTCGCCTGCGACCGGTTCACCGCCGTCGCCGTGCGCGGCGTCGACCCGGCCGCGGCCACCCCGGCCTGGATCAAGGCCCGCCTGGCCACGGCCGGCATCCGGTCCATCTCGCTGCCCGTCGACATCACCAACTACGTGATGATCGAGATGGGCCAGCCGATGCACGCCTGGGACCTCGGCCGGCTCACCGGCCCGCTGGTGGTGCGCCGCGCCAAGGCCGGGGAGAAGCTGACCACGCTCGACGGCGTCAACCGGGTCCTCGACCCCGAGGACATCGTCATCACCGACGGCACCGGCGTGGTCTCCCTCGCCGCGGTCATGGGCGGCACGACCACCGAGGTCGCGCCGGACACGGTCGACGTGCTGTTCGAGGCCGCGCACTGGGACCCGCGCTCGGTCGCGCGCACGATCCGCCGGCACAAGCTGCCCAGCGAGGCCGGCAAGCGCTACGAGCGCGGCGTCGACCCGCAGATCACCGCGGCGGCGTGCGCCCGCGCGGCGGCGCTGCTCGCCGAGTACGGCGGCGGCACCGTGTCCACCGGCGTCACCGACGTCTACGCGGTGGTGCCGCCGGCGTCGATCACGATGTCGGTGCGCCGCCCGTCGGAGCTGGCGGGGGTCGACTACACGCCGGAGCGGGTGCTGGAGATCCTCGCGATGATCGGCACTCAGGTGGTGGCGGCGGGTGACCGGCTCACCGTCACCCCGCCGAGCTGGCGGCACGACCTCAACGACCCGGCCGACCTCGCCGAGGAGGTGCTGCGCCTGGACGGGTACGACCGGATCCCCAGCGTCCTGCCGGTCGCGCCGCCCGGGCGGGGGCTCACCGCGACCCAGCGCCGCCGGCGCACGGTCGGGCGGGCGCTCGCCGACGCGGGCTACGTCGAGACGCTGAGCTACCCGTTCGTCGGCGCGCACACGCTCGAGGCGCTGCGCATCCCCGAGGACGACCCGCGCCGCGACATGGTGCTGCTGCGCAACCCGATCTCCGACGAGGAGCCCGGGCTGCGCACCACGCTGCTGCCGCCGCTGCTCGCGGCGCTGCGGCGCAACCTCGGCCGCGGCCACCGCGACGTCGCGCTGTTCGAGATCGCGCCGGTCATCCTGCCCGGCGGGCCGGTGCCGGTCGCACCGGCGGCCGGCATCGACGGGCCGCCCAGCGACGCGGACCTGGCCGCGATCGACAAGCTGCTGCCGCACCAGCCGTGGCACGTCGCCGCGGTCATCGCCGGCGACGCCGAGCCGGCCGGCTGGTGGGGTGCCGGGCGCGCGGCCGACTGGGCCGACGCGGTCGAGGCGGCCCGGACCGTCGCCGCGGCGGCCGGCGCCGAGCTGACCGTCCGCGCCGCGACGCAGGCGCCGTGGCACCCGGGGCGCTGCGCCGCGCTGGTCGTCGGCGACACCGTCGTCGGGCACGCGGGCGAGCTGCACCCGGCGGTCTGCGCCGACCTGGACCTGCCCCGGCGCACCGTGGCCATGGAGCTGGACCTCGACGCGCTGCCGATCCCCGGCGTGTGGATCGCGCCGCGGCTGTCGAGCTTCCCGACGGCGCTGATCGACGTCGCGCTCGTCGTCGACGCGGCCACCCCGGCCGGCGACGTCGAGGCCGCGCTCGCCGAGGGCGCGGGGGAGCTGCTCGAGTCGGTGCGGCTGTTCGACGTGTACTCCGGTGCGCAGCTCGGCGAGGGGCGCAAGTCCCTGGCGTACAAGCTCACGTTCCGCGCCGCGGACCGCACGCTGACCGGCGAGGAGGCGCTCGCCGCGCGCGACGCCGCCGTGTCGGTCGCGGCCGAGCGCTTCGGGGCGGTGCTGCGCGGCGCGTGATCGCGCCGTGACCAGAGCATCGACGGCGGTCACACTCTTGGGGATGTGGCCGCCGTCACGTGCATCCGATATCAGACTGACTGTGGCCTGTGCGATCGGGCCCGTGCGGAGCGGAGATGGTACCGTCACGGCGCCGAGCCCAACTTTCCGTGCAGCTCGCGGCGTCGTATGAGGGCCGGTCCGCGTCAAGACGCCGGATCCGATCACGATCTTCCTGAAGGGGCAGCGCGTGTCAGACGTCAGTGCATCGGCGGGGTTCACCACCGACGTCGTGGTGATCGGCGGTTGCGGCCGGGTGGGGCTCCCACTCGGCATCGCCCTGGCCTCGCGTGGGCTGCAGGTGACCCTGTACGACATCAACGAGGCCGCCGTCGCCGTGGTCAACAGCGGCACGCTGCCGTTCGACGAGGAGGGCGCGGCGGAGCCGCTCGCCCGCGCGGTGGCCGAGGGGCGGCTCAAGGCCAGCACCGACCCGGCCTCGGTGGCCGCGGCCGAGAACCTCGTCGTCATCGTGGGCACCCCGGTCGACGAGCACCTCAACCCGAACATCGCGGCGGTGCCGAAGGCGATCGAGCGCTGCGCGGAGTACCTGCGCGACGGCCAGCTCATCGTCCTGCGCAGCACCGTTCACCCTGGGGTGACCGCGCTCACCGAGAAGCTCATCAAGAAGCTCGGGGTGAAGGCCGACGTCGCCTTCTGCCCGGAGCGCATCGCCGAGGGCAAGGCGATGACCGAGCTGTTCGAGCTGCCGCAGATCGTCGCCGCCCGCACGCCGGAGGCGGCCGAGCGCGCCGAGAAGCTCTTCCGCAACCTCGCCGGCCAGATCGTCATCCTCGAGCCGGAGGAGGCGGAGCTCGCCAAGCTCTTCACGAACACCTGGCGGTACATCAAGTTCGCCGCCGCCAACCAGTTCTGGATGATGTCCAACGACTTCGGCCTGGACTTCGAGCGGATCCGGCACGCGATCCGCTTCCAGTACCCGCGCGCGTCCGACATGCCCGGCGCCGGGTTCGCCGCCGGCCCGTGCCTGCTCAAGGACACGATGCAGCTCGCGGCGTTCAACAACAACAACTTCGTCCTCGGCCACAGCGCGATGCTCATCAACGAGGGCCTGCCGCTGTACGTCGTGTCGAAGCTGCAGGAGCGCTTCGACCTGTCGGAGATGACGGTCGGCATCCTGGGCATGGCGTTCAAGGGCGGCAGCGACGACGTCCGCGAGTCCCTGGCCTACAAGCTGCGCAAGGTCGTGATGTTGCGGGCCAAGGAGACGCTCTGCACCGACCCGTATGTGAAGGACGACCGGCTGGTCCCGCTCGACGAGGTGCTGCAGAAGGCCGATCTGCTGATCGTGGCCGCGCCGCACCCCGAGTACCGTGACCTGCCGACCGACATCCCGGTCGCGGACATGTGGGGCATCACCAACAAGGGCGTGCGCGTATGACCGTGACGCCGCGGGT
>Ga0310811_10014808_pt1 | contig 10182 bp, 12 predicted proteins | sample YCmetagenome_FD_207642 | JGI IMG/M metagenome (GOLD analysis project Ga0310811, IMG submission 207642) | Soil microbial communities from experimental microcosm in Duke University, North Carolina, United States - YC | ecosystem: Engineered > Artificial ecosystem > Soil microcosm > Unclassified ...
ATGATCTTCCCGTTCCTGGTGGTGGTGGCCTATTACCAGCTCGGGCTGCATGCGCATCTGAACGCACCGACCGGCGCCTTCATGGCGGTGGCGACGCATCTGCTGCCGCCTTGGGTACTCGGTGTTGTCGTAGCCGGTGCCTCGCTCTCCGGCCTGCTGGTGTTGGCCGGGCTGAGCCTGGCCATCGGCCCTCTGGTGTCGCGCAATCTGTTCGGCCATGTGCCGGAACAAAAGCAGCGCACCGCAGCACAGGCCGTGATCGTGCTCTTTCTCGCGGCGTCGATCGTTATGACGTTGGTGGCACCGAACATGCTGACCACCCTGATCAGCACCGCTTTCTTTGGCATGACGCAATTCCTGCCCGGCGTTCTGTCGATCATGTTCTTCCGCCGCGCCAATCCTCTGGCGATCGCCGCCGGCATCATCGTCGGCGATGTCATCTCAGTCTCGTTCTATGTGCTGAAGGTGCCGACGTTTGATCTCAACATCGGTGCGGTCGCCCTGGCAGTTAACGTGGCGATCCTCATTGGCGGCAGTCTACTCGCGGGACACCGGCAGGTGACACCGGTGGCGCTGCGTGGCGCGGTGATGCCAGCCCCGGGCGAGTAGTCAGCCTGGAAACGGCTCCCATCCGACCGCGCTATTAACCCAGCTCGGGTGAAACAGAAGCGCCCCCACGATGCCCGGATTGCACGCATACCAGCCTCTTGCGCGCCCACTCGACTGGTGCGTCTGGCCCCCAGCGGATGATCAGGGGCACAATCGCTATGGGGCGCTTGTGGTGGCAGGCTTGGCAATGCGCCCACCACCAGCCGCAAGGCTTACGGATCTCTCGCAGGGTCGGCATGACTTGAACAAAGCCGGGGCCATACGGCACGTCGAGCGGAAACTTTACCCGTCTGGCGCTTGCGGGACTCCGGCCCTCCTCTGGTATCGGAGCGCTCATGGCAAACTCCCGCTTCTACTGCTCCCGCTGCGGTCTCGGCGATTTCGAGGTCGGTCATCTCACGCGCCCCGATGAGCCGTTTTGCCTGGTTTGTCAGGAGGCAGACGGCGAGCTGGTCCGGCTGGAGCGCTGGGAGCAGCCTGAGCCAAATCAGGCCCGCTTCCGGGTTGCCTTACCGGCAGGCTGAGGCGGACCTTTCTTCTGCCGCGGTGCCTTAGGCGGCCTTTCCGTCGGGGCTTCCTCAGCCTTCGTTTCCTCGAGGCTTCTCCTGAAAGCGGTGACCAGATCAACGACGTTCCCGCGCTCATACACCTGCTCTTCTGGCGGAGGCAGGCCGGCAATCTTGGCGTCGAGCATCGCACGCCAATCAGCAACTCAGCCGCGGCGGTGTCTTGCCACCCGCCTCGGCACACGCTCAGGGGGTACGATGGAAGGCTATGTCGATATATCGCGCACCAAGAACGATGGCATGGACGATGTGACTTCGGGTTCGACTCAATTTTTTTTACACCAGCAGACCGCCGCCGTCCACGGGAACCACCTGTCCGGTGGCGTAGCCATTCAGCATCAAATACACGTAAGCCGCAGCGGCTTCGGCTGGCAACGCAGCACGCGGAACAGGTAGTCCGGCCACATATGCTTTCAGCGCTTCCTGCGGCATCTGCGTCACGTGCTCCGTGAGCACAAAGCCTGGGCATACGGCGTTGATCCGCACTGGCGCGAGATCGACAGCAAGCCCTTGCGTGAGATGCTCGATCGCGCCGCCTATGGCAGCCGCAACTGGCGCGCCCTTCCTGGGACGATGGGCGAGCATGCCACTCGTAAGAGTGATGGATCCGTCAGGTGCGATGGCACCACTGGCGTGTTTCGCCGCAGCGAGTACGCCCCAGAATCGTACTTCGAGTCCATCGCGCGCGGTGTTGAGATCAAGCTCGCGGGTGGCGCCGAACATAGCTCCCCCCCAATCTCCTGCAGTGATTGCCAGATGATCGAAAAGGCCGATGCCCTTGAAGAGTCGGGAGACGCTGGCTTCGTCCCGGAGATCGACCGTTAGACCGCTCGCGCCGTTCAGGCGCGCGACGGCAGCTTTGATTCTCACGGCATTACGGGACGCAATGACGACCTGCGCGCCAAGTTCCCGTGAGAGTTCTGCGATTGCGAAGCCGATGCCAGAGGCGCCCCCGATCACAATGACCCGTTTGCCTTCGAGCGACATTTTCGAATTTATCATGATCTGCCTCCTGGATAGATCGCGACCGCGATCATAACTTGAAGCGCATCCATCGCTACTAAGCAAGGTACGCTAGCCGACCAGCTGCCTGAGCCAGCTTAGCTGGTCTCGCCGAAGCAAACGAGGGCGATAGTCCAGACCAGATCAGTCTTCTGCCGGCGTGCGTCAACGACTACGTCCCGCTAGGCGCCCTTGTCCGTATTGTTGATGCGTTCGCAGCCAGTCTGGACCTGGCTAGCCTGGGCTTCAGCCGAGCTGTCGCGGCGCTCGAAGATCGAAGTCTCGCGCATGGGCCCTGCTTCGCCGTCGGGCTCATGCAATAGGCCGCTCGATGAAATCGCTGTCGCTTTCATCTTGGCGTTAGCGGCCTTGATGTCTCGCGCAGGCGGCCTGCCGAACGTCCGTCCGTACTCCCGGGTGAACTGGGGAACGCTCTCGTACCCGACTGTGTACGCGGCGTCGCTGATGCTCGCGCCTTCCGCGAGCATCACTCGCCGAGCCTCGATCAGCCGAAGCTGTTTCTGAAACTGTATCGGGGTGAGCGAGGTGATGGCGCGGAAGTGCTCATGGAAGGAGGAGGGGCTCATGCCGGCCGCATCCGCCAACTGCTCCACTCGCAGGGGGCGCGCAAAATCAGAGCGGATGATCGCGACCGCCCGAGCAACCCGCCGAGCATGACTGTCGGCGACGCCGAGGCTGCGAATGGCCGCGCCGTGCCGGCCGACCAGGAGCCAGTAGTGCATTTCGCGCACCAACTGCGCCTCCAGCACTGACAATGATGACGGGCGCTGGAGCAGACGCATCAGCCGCAACGCCGTATCGGCGACCTCAGACTCCGTGGGCTCGACGCGCACCGGGCCGCCATCAGGGACGGGAGCGGCCTCCATGTCCGCAGCCAGTTCCTCGATGACGGCGGGATCCAGCTCGAGCACGATTGAGAAGTAGGGCGCGCCAGCGTTCGCGCGCGTGATCTGACTGACGGTCGGCACATCCGCGGCGATCAGGAGCGACTCACCGGCGCCGAAGTCGAACGTCCTGTTCCCCATTGCCACCTGTTTGGCGCCTTGCAGTACCAACGCGACGAGAGGCCGGTTTATCGCATACTGCAGCTCGCTCGGCGTGGTGGCGCGGATCGCTGAGAGCCCGGCGATCGGCGTACGAGCTATGCCATTCTGGTCAGAATGCGCCGTGGTGTGCCGGCGAACGGCGTCAAGCAAGGTGTCGTCCATGCGCCTTACTATCCGATCCCGCACGGCCGCTCAATCCATGCGGAGGATTAGGCAAGAAGCTTCCAATTTTCGGCAACCTCGCGCACGTCGTCTAGCGAAGACGCGCCAATCTCGATGTCTCTAACGGGTTGATTGTGGCGGAGGGCGTCATGATGGCGCGCGGCGCCTCGGGCCCGGCCTTGCGCCATGCGCCGGGCGGGCGATGGAACCGGGCGATGTCGGCCACGAGAGCTCTGCGGCGTAGAAATAGGCAGGAATTGTCAAGAAAGCGGCAACACGGACCGGCCGCCACGGCCGATATTGAGGCACGCGAACAGCTATATAAGGAGTTGAGACATGAGAAAAATTGCAATCGTCACGGGGGGCGGCCGTGGCCTCGGACGCAACACGGCCGTTAGCATTGCTCGCCACGGCGGCGACGTCATCCTCACCTATCGCCAAGGCGCCGCCGAAGCGCAAAAGGTGGTCGCCGAGATCGAAGCCGCAGGCCGGCGGGCGGTCGCGCTGCCGCTGGATTTGAGCGACATCTCCTCCTTCCCGATCTTCTTGGAAAACGTGCGTTCGGCGCTGAAGGTGACCTGGGGGCGTGACCACTTTGATTACCTGGTGAACAACGCCGGCCACGGCGAGATGGCCCTCCTGGCCGAGACGACCGAGGTGCAGTTCGACGGCCTGTTCAACGTACACGTCAAGGGCGTGTTTTTCCTGACCCAAGCGCTTCTGCCGATCATGGCCGACGGTGGTCGCATCGTGAACTTCTCCTCCGGCCTGACCCGGGTGTCCGTGCCGGGCTTCTCCGCCTATTCGGCGGCCAAAGGCGCGGTGGAGATCCTGACGATTTACATGGCCAAGGAACTCGGCAGCCGCGGAATCACCGCCAACACCGTGGCACCCGGCGCAATCGAGACCGACTTCCTTGGTGGCGCCGTCCGCGACATGCCTGACCTCAACAAGCGGTTCGCGGAAATGACGGCGTTGGGCCGCGTCGGCGTGCCCGACGACGTCGGGCCAATGGTCGCGAGCCTCCTTGGTCCGGAAAACCGCTGGATGACCGCGCAGCGCATCGAGGTGTCCGGCGGACAGGCCATTTGACTGAGCGTCTGACGGTCACGAGGCGTCCGGCTCGGAAATCTGGAAGCAGCAAGGCGCGGCTTTCTCTCGGCTCTGTAGAGAAACCATGACCAAGATGATCATCCATGCCCCCGCGGGAACCTTCACCCTCGCGCGCGCCGGTCGCGGAGGAATTGACCGAACTCGGCCTGACCTGCGAGACGTTGCCGAAGACAGCGTTCGTGCTGACCCAGCGCTGGCCGTCCAGCGAGATCCCGCCGCTTGGAACGATGCAATGGACATGGGGACGGTGGGTCATGGCCTGGCTATCGAGGCCCTGCTCGAGCACGAGAGCAGGCTGATGATCCTGGTGGTGGCGGGCCCAGCCATGTACATAGCGTGGCGGCGTATTCGTTGACGGCTCTGCCAGGAGTTGTAAGCAGACCGACAGCTTACGGTTTATCGTTGATCAACACGCTCGCCTCTCGCAAAAGCTGCCAACGGCGGCGCAATTCGCCTTGGGATAGGCCGGTGCTCTCGTCGAGAATCTCGGCCTCGATGATGCGGTCGGTGCGGAAATGCCGGAAGCCCTGACGCAGCTCGCACCATGCGACCAAAAAGCGGCTCGTCTCGGCATAGCCAACGATCAGCGGCCACACCGTTCTCGTGGTTTCCTCTCCAGCCTCGGACCGTTAGCGCAGCGATAATTTCACACTATTGCGAATCGCTGATCTGAGGATCGAAGTATCGACACTTTCCTCGGACTTCTCGAGCGTTGGTTTCGCGCCCACGCTCGGCTCGAGGATAAAGGGGCGCAGATGTTCGGGGACAACAGCTGTGATCTTCGCGACCACATCGCAAGCCGCATTGGAGAGAACCTTATCTGATCTGCCAGCCACCCACTGAGCGCCGAGTACTATCGCCTCGATTTCATCGGGCGTTAGCATCAGGGGCGGCATGTCATAGTCGGAGGCGAGCAGGTAACCTAAGCCTGCCTCGCCCTCGATCGGAACCCGCTGGCCCATCAGGTCGGCGACGTCGCGGTATACTGTGCGCTTCGATACTTCGAGTTCCTCCGCCAAGGTGGCTGCCGTTATTGGCCGGCTTGATCGGCGGAGGATTTGGATGATCTGGAACAATCTGTTGGCGCGACGCATGGCATGCTAACTCCTGCTGCCAGGATGGTGTCAGCAGGCTTGTGTGACAACCACTTTCGCAAGGCTGCGGCTTCTCCGCGGTCAGATCGAAAGGACCAAGCCATGAAACTCGCCTCCACACGCCGGATCGCAGCTGATATTAAGGCCCTTGTCAGCTTCTACGAGAAGGTAACCGGCCAAACGGCACAGTGGTTAGCGCCTGTGTTTGCGGAAATTGTAACTCCGGCAGCTACGCTTGCCATCGGGAGCGCCGAGACGGTGGCCTTATTCAAGGATGGCAGTGCTGAGCCCGCCGCTAATCGGACCGCTATTATCGAGTTCCAGGTCAATGACCTGGAAGCCGAGTTCGCAAGGCTAAGATGAGGTGGAAGTGGTGCACGAGCCGAAGGTAATGCCGTGGGGTAATCGCGCGGCTCAGTTCCGCGACCCTGAGGGAACGCTTGTGGGTATGTATACGCCTGTCACCGACGCCACGAAGCAGCGGTTCGGATCGCGGTAAGGCCGCAGACAGAGGGAGCACGCACGATGCGCTGGACGCCAAGTCGCCGTCGGCGTGCCTCCCTGGACATCCACTTTTTGTGGTTACCTGAACGAGTCGTTGAAGGCCGCTTGGGGCGAATTCCAGCCGGTGCATAATTCTTGAGATACCCGCCAAAATACCTGACATGGTAGCAAGCAGTCAGTCTGTATTGCGGCCCAGGTCGCAATACAGACCTCCGTGCAGATTTGGCCTTATGCCACTCATGTGGGGAAAACAACGTAAAGACTTCGGGAACACCACCCCTAGGCCGGTGCATTCGGTACCGTATATGCCGTACTTATGCCGTATGGCCCTCAAGGGCTTCCGACAAGCGCCATAACTAATTGAAATAGATTGGCGTCGCGTAGGGGATGTTACCGCGGTGAGAGCTGTGAACCGCGTTTGGTTCGGTATAGGTGGCATCGTGCCTCCGCAACCACCGACAGTAAACGCTCGGGGAACAGATCATGACAGGGGGGTTTTGCTGTCCGCACTGTAGGCCAGGTTCAGAATCATCGCCAAGGCGCCGTGAGACTCGGCCACCATACGCCGTCATTCTTTCAGAAACTGGATCAAACCATAATTTGTCGTATTCCGGCCTGCGTGTAACATCTTGAAACTAAAAGAATTTTCATCTTAAGGTATGAGCGGGGACGTTTTATGGTTTAACGGACATTCGCCTTAAGCATCTCTTCCCGTGCCTGTGTCGCCAGCTGGTCGGCGCGTTCGTTCATCGCGTTGCCTGAATGGCCCCGGACCCAGCGCCAGTCGATTTTATGCGTGGCCGCGGCGTCCAGGATACGTTTCCACAGATCCATGTTTTTCACCGGGTCGCCGGCGGCGTTGCGCCAGTTCTTACGCACCCAGCCGGTGTGCCAGCGTGTGATGCCGTTGCGCAGATATTCGCTGTCGGTATGCAGGATGATGGTGCAGGGGCGGGTCAGCGCCGTCAGCGCCTCGGCGGCGGCGGTCAGCTCCATGCGGTTGTTGGTGGTCTCCGCCTCGGCGCCGGAGAGTTCCTTGAAGGTCCCGCGGAATTTCAGGATCGCGGCCCAGCCGCCGGGGCCCGGATTGGGCTTGCAGCCGCCATCGGTCCAGATTTCGACGATGCTGTCTGCGGTTTCAGAGTCCATAGGCGGAGGCATCCCGGGCGGTGTTGTGGAAGCGCAGGCGGCGGTAATAGTCCATCGGGTCTTTCGGGGTCACCAGCGCGCCCGCCGGCGTGTTCAGCCAGTCATAGAGCCGCGTCAGCAGGAAGCGCATGGCGGCGCCCTGTGCCAATACCGGCAGGGCCGCGCGCTCGGCCTCTCCAAGCGGCCGGTGCGCGAGATAGCCGCGCAGCAGGGCGCGGGATTTGGTGATGTTGAAGCTGAAATCGCGTTCGAAACACCAGGCATTCAGGCAGATCGCGAGGTCGTAGGCATAGATGTCGGTGGCCGCGAAATAGAAATCGATCAGCCCGGAGATCTTGCCGTTCAGGAAGAACACATTGTCCGGGAACAGATCGGCATGGATGTGCCCGACCGGCAGGTCGCGCGGCCAGGCGGCGGTGATGCGCGCGAGGTTGTCCTGAAGTTCGGCCGCAAGCCCAGCCTGCACGTCGTCGGCGTGGGCGAGGGACTTTTCCAAAAGCGGCGCCCAAGCCTCAGGCCCCAGCGCGTTTGGCCGCCGCGGCGCGAAATCCTGGCCGGCCAGGTGCAGCTCAGCCAGAGCCGCCCCCAGCGGCTCGCAATGATCGACCACCACGCGGCGTGGCCAAACGCCGGGCAGGAAGGTGGTGATCGCGGCGACCCGCCCGGCCAGCGGGTTCAGGTTCCGGCCATCCTTGGCGCGCACCGGCAGCGGGCAGGGCAGGCCACGCGCGGCCAGATGCTCCATCAGCCCAAGAAACCAGGGCAGATCGGCGGTGTTCACCCGCTTCTCGTACAAGGTGAGAATGAAATCGCCCTGCGTGGTCTTCAGCGCGTAATTGCTGTTCTCCACGCCCTCGGCAATGCCGCGGAACGCGACCATCCCGCCAATATCATAATCGGCCAGAAACGCCGCCAGGGCTTCGTCCGTGACTTCAGTATAAACCGCCATAGGGGTAGATGACCGCGCTACGAAATTCTGGCAAGGGAGCCGGCATGAAACGTCAGATACCCGCTTGCTTTGCTCCATTCCTTCTGGCTGGCCTGGCCTCCTGCGCCGATACGCCCCCGCCGCCGATGTACTGCCCCCAGGTGGCGGTGCTGCAGCAGGCGGAGACGGTCACGCAATTCCTGCCCGGGCGCACGGATGTGGCGGCGCAGATCACGACGGCGCAGATCACCGGTGTCGCCGGCGCCTGTGTGACCTCTCATGATGACGATGTTCTGCGCGTGACCTTCCGCGCCGGCTTCGTCGCCAGCAATGGCCCGGCGAATCATGAGGCGACGCTGCATCTGCCTTATTTCGTGGCTTTGACCCGCGGTGACCATATCATTCAGAAACAGGACTACACGATCGTGGTGCATTTCAACGGCAATGCCAGCACGGCGGTGGCGACCAGCAAGCCGGCGACGATCGAAGTGGGCAATGTGGGCAGCAGCCAGGACGTGCAGGTTTTGATCGGGTTCGAGATGACCCCGGAGCAGCTGAGCTACGCCGCCGCGCATCCGTTGGCGCAGCCATAGGCAAGGGAAGGCTTCTTTTTGTGAACAAAAAGAAGCAAAAAAACTTTGTTAATGCTGGGCCCCGGGCATTGTCGCCGACAACGCCCATGGCCCAGCGGACCAAAAGTTTTTGCGCCGCTTTTTTCAAAAAGCGGCCCCTTTCTTTTGCCTAGACCGACTGCGTTAGCTCTAACGCCTTGGCTTTCTTCGCCACCTCCCCATTTTTCTGGCGTCATTAAGGAGACGGTTTATGGAATATGTAAGACTAGGCCGCACCGGCTTGCAGGTGTCGCGCATCACGCTCGGCTGCATGACCTATGGCACCCCCGACCGCGGCGGCCATGCCTGGACCATGCCGGAAGAGGCCTCTCGGCCGCTGATCCGTCAGGCGCTCGAACTCGGCATCAATTTCTTTGACACGGCGAACGTCTATTCCGATGGCACCTCGGAAGAAATCGTGGGGCGGGCGCTGAAGGATTTTTCGACCCGTGACGAGGTGGTGATCGCCACCAAGGTGTTCAACCGCATGCGCCCGGGGCCGAACGGCGCCGGCCTGTCGCGCCGTGCGATCTTCACGGAGATCGATCACAGCCTGCGTCGCCTCGGCACCGACTATGTCGATCTCTACCAGACCCATCGCTGGGACTACGAAACGCCGATCGAAGAGACGATGGAAGCGCTGCATGACGTGGTGAAGGCCGGCAAGGTTCGTTACATCGGCGCCTCCTCGATGTATGCCTGGCAGTTCGCCAAGGCCAATTACATCGCCCGGATGAATGGCTGGACCGAGTTCGTCTCGATGCAGAACTACGTCAACCTGCTTTATCGCGAGGAAGAGCGTGAGATGATCCCGCTCTGCCGCGATATGGGCGTGGCGGTGATCCCCTGGAGCCCGATGGCGCGCGGCCGCCTGACCCGTGACTGGGATGAGACCACGGCGCGCACCGAGACCGACGAGTACGGCAAGACGCTGTATGCCGGCACCGGCGAGTCCGACCGCAAGGTGGTGGAGCGGGTTGCCGAGGTGGCGAAGGCGCGCGGCGTGCCGCGGGCGCAGGTGGCGCTGGCCTGGGTCGCCCAGAAGCCGGGCATCACGTCGCCGATCGTCGGCGCCTCCAAGCCAGCCCACCTGACCGACGCGGTGGCCGCGCTCAAGCTGAACCTGACGGCGGAGGAAATCGCTGCGCTCGAGGCGGCCTACGTGCCGCATGCGATCGCCGGGCACCAGTAACGGGCTGACATGAAAAAGCCGGGCCTAGGCCCGGCTTTTTTTGTCATCAAAGAAAGAAGCCGCTTTTTGGGGCTTGTTGGGAATCATCGTGAATTGATGATGGCTGCGACGAGATGGATCATGGCGCTAAAGGCCTGATCCGTCTTGTCTGAGCGCATGGCGATGCGTTTGAACTCCTTGAGTTT
>Ga0310811_10014809_pt1 | contig 10182 bp, 8 predicted proteins | sample YCmetagenome_FD_207642 | JGI IMG/M metagenome (GOLD analysis project Ga0310811, IMG submission 207642) | Soil microbial communities from experimental microcosm in Duke University, North Carolina, United States - YC | ecosystem: Engineered > Artificial ecosystem > Soil microcosm > Unclassified ...
TCGCGGGGGCGCACGTGCCTGATCCCGTGCTCAGCCCGGCGGACGGGCCGACCCCGGAACAGGAAGCCCTGCTCGCGGACTCGGTCGGGCTCGCCCTGCTGGTGGTGCTCGACCGGCTGACCCCGGCCGAGCGGGTCGCGTTCGTGCTGCACGACGTGTTCGACGTCCCGTTCGGCGAGATCGCCCCGGTGCTCGACCGGACCCCCGAAGCCGCCAGGCAGCTGGCCAGCCGGGCCCGGCACCGGGTCAAGGCGGCGGGCGGGCGCGAGCCCGACGGTGCCGTCGCGGCGCAGCGGGCAGTGATCGACGCCTTCTTCGCCGCCGCGCGGGCCGGCGACCTGGCGTCGCTTGTGCAGCTCCTCGACCCGGACGTCGTGCTGCGCACCGACGGGTTCGTTGCGGGCGCGGCGACGCTGCACGGCGCCGAGACCGTCGCCAGTGCCGCCCTCAACGGCGCGAACCCGCGTGCTGAGTTCCAGCCGGTCCTGATCAACGGGGCCGCGGGTATCCTCATCACGCTGCGCGGCCGCCCGGCCGCCCTGATGGCCTTCACCGTGGTCGACGGCCGCATCACCGCGATCGACGGCATCACCGACCCGCACCGCGTCCAGCGCCTGCTCGCCTAGCGCCCGGCGACTGCCGGGGGGCCGGGCTGCTGCTCAGCCGCCTTGGCTGGCCCGCGGCCCCCGGCGAAGGCGCGTGCTGGTGGATCGTTGAAACTACGTCCGGTCGCGAACCCGCAGCGTCTCCTAACCTCAGTCGGGGGCTGGCAGCGCCGCCGTGGCTGGTGCCGGGGCGTGCAGCGAGGCTGGGCGGGGACGGCTCCGCCGTAGGCCCGGGATCAGGGCGATGGTGACCGCCAGGGACGCACAGCCCAGGATGCCGATCGCCGTCGCCGCGCTGGACGGGCCACCGCCGAGGCCCCGTGCTTGGAGGTACTGTGCCAGCAGGCCGGCGAGGACCGCCGCGATGCCCTGCATCGCCATCATGCCGGTGGAGTACAGGCCAAGAACCTGACCGCGGATGTCGGCGCTGGTGTGCGTGATGAGCCGTTCCTGGAGCGGCAGGTTCGCCGCGTACCCCGCCGACGCGAGGAAGCCAAGGGCGCACGCGGCCGGCAGCGGCGGGTGGAAGAAGAACAGCACGTACGGCGCGGCGAGCAGGAAGCGCAGGGGTTCGACCAGCCAGGTGCGCGACGCGGCGGGCAGCACCCGGCCGACAAGGACGTCGCCGGCCAGCATGCCGGCGGCGGTGACCGCCAGCAGGTAGCCGGCCGCGTGCGCGCCGAACGGGATGAACAGCGACTCGCACCCCACCACCAGGCCGTTCGGCACGCAGCCGGCGATGAACACCGGGCGGAGCAGCGGCGAGCCGAGCAGGGACCGGTTGACCGTGCGGGACCGGCTGACCATGGACTGGCTGGTCGCGCGCGGCGGGTGATCGCCGACGCCCCGGTACACCACCGCGACCGCGACCACGGACGCGCCGGCGGCGGCGAGGAACAGCCCCGACGTGGTCAACGCCACGAGCAGCAGGCCGCCGAGGCCGTACCCCGCCACCTGCATGCCGCCGACCGCGATGTTGACCGTCGCCCGTCCGAAGACGTAGCTGTCCTCGGGCAGGATGTCGGAAATCAGGGCCAGCATGGACCCGCTGGTCGCCGCCATCACCACCCAGGGCAGCGCGAGGAACGCGAACCGGGCGCCCCACGGCAGCCCCGGGACGGCCTGCAGCAAGTCGGCTGCGGCGGTGACCGCCGCGAGGGCCATGAGCGCCTGCCGTGGCCGCAGCAAGTCCGCCGCCGAGGCGGTAAACCACGAGGCCGCGAGCCTGATCAGCGGCCCGCCGAACATGGAAAGACCGCTGAGGACCGCGTTACCCGTCGCGGCATAGGTGACGGTCCCGAGCGCCAGGCTGCCCGATGCCGCGGCCGCCATGGACAGGCACTGGGCGACGAAGATCGCACGGAACTCGGGGACGGCGAACAGTTCACGGTAGGTACGCACCCAGCGAGTGTGCGGTGGGCCAGGCGAAGGCCGCTAATCTTTCGCGCAGGCGCGAAAGGTGAGCGGCGTGGCCGCGTGCCGGACCGCGGCGCATGGCGGCAGGAGCGGGGGCCTGGGGAAGGGGTGGCATGGGAACGTGGCAGGTGACGTCGGACCTGCTGGCCAAGGCGCGGTTCGCCGTGTCGCCGAAGGCGGAGGTCGTCGGCGCGCTTGAGGCGCTCATGACACCGTCCGACCCGGTCGAGCGGGCGTTTCGGACGGCGCACCACGCGGCGTTCGAGGCGATGCTCGACGCGCACCCGGCGCGCAGGGACCTGCTCGCCTGCAGCTTCCGGCCCAGGCGGGGCAGCCAGCCCGGCTGGATCGCTTACTACCTGTGCGCGCCGCCCGTCCGGCCGGACGCGACCTTCGCGGACGAACTCGCCGCGGTGGCCGCTCTCTCGCCCGAGGCGATGCGGGCCGACCTGAGCGAGACCCTGACCGGGCCGCTGCCCCGCTCCCTTGCGACGGTGGACGTGACACAGGAAGCCGCTGCCGTTCTGGAGTGGACGTGGACCCGCACCCTGGCGACCGACTGGCCACGGCGGGAGCGGCTGCTGCGCGCGGACATCGTGGCGCGCACCGGGCAGCTTGCCGCGCACGGGTGGGCCGCGGTGCTGCGCGACCTCGGCCGGGGCCGGGTGGAGTGGGCCGGTGACGGGCAGTTGCGGATCAACCGCTATGACCTGCCCACACGGGTGCTGTCGGCGGACGCCGGCCTGTCGTTCATCCCGGTCACGGTCAGCCGCGGCTGGGTGGGGTGGACCGAGCCGGTGCGGTACGCGGTGTACTACCCGGTCGCCGGGCGGCTCGCCCCCGGTGACGCCGCGCGCCGCGGCGGCCTTGACCGCCTCGTCGGAGCCAACCGGGCGGGGCTGCTCCGCCTCCTCGACCAGCCCCTCGGCACCACGCACCTGGCGGCCGCCACCGGCCTGCCGGTCGGGGCGGTCGGCAACCACCTGCGAGTGCTACTCGACGCCGGCGTGGTGGCCCGCCGCCGCTCGGGCCGCCACGTCCTGTACTGGCGCACCGCCCTCGGCGAGTCCCTCATCGCCGCGGACGGCGCTTAGGCCCGGTTGTTCCGCGTGACCGCGATGGCCAGGCATGCCGCCAGGCCGGCGACGGCCTCCGCGGCCCAGACGTGGTGGAACGCCGCGACGGTGTGGGCTGCTCCGGTGCCGAGGATCACCACCACGACCGCGACGCCGACGGCGCTGCCGACCTGGCGGGCCATGTTCAGCACGGCGCTGCCGGTGGTCGCCCGGTCCGGCGGCAGCGTCCCGGCGGCGGCGTACAGCGGTGCCTGGGTCAGCCCGGCGGAGATACCGCCGATGAGCATCCCGGGCAGGAAGCCTGCCGCGTAGTCCGGGGAAGCGCTGCTGAACAGGATCCAGTAGCCGGCCGCGGCCGCCATGCAGAGCGTGCCCGCCATCGCGGGCGCGAGCCGTCCGAACCGCGCTCGGATACGGCCCGCGTTGATCGCGAACAACGCGGAGACCGCCGGCCCCGGCGCGATCGCGAGCCCCGACCGGACGACGCTGTAGTGCCACTCGTCCTGCAGGAACAGCACCACGCTGAGCAAGAAGATCGCGAAGCCGATGAAGAACAGGAACAGCGCGACCGTCGCGCCCGTGAACGGCCTGCTGGTGAACAGGTCCCGCTCGATGAGCGCGTGCGGGTGGCGCAGCGTCCGCAGGACCGTCAGCGTGATCACCACGGCGGCGACCGCCAGCAAGGCGATGGTGGAAGCCGAACCCCAGCCCCAGGACGGCCCCTGCACGGTCCCGAGCACGAGCAGCGTGACGGAGGCGAGCACGAGCACGGCGGAGATCCAGTCGGGCAGCCGGCTCCCCGCGACGGCCCGCACCTCAGGCAGTACCCGCAGGCCGGCGAGCAGGGTCACCACCCCGATCGGCACGTTGATCAGGAAGATCCACCGCCAGGACGCCTCGACGAGCAGCCCGCCGACCGGGGGCCCGGCGGTCGCGGCGACCGCGCCGACGCCGGCCCAGATCCCGACGACCATGGCGTGCTGCCGCTTCGCGAACGCGGGGTAGAGCAGCCCCAATGATGTCGGCACGATCAGGGCCGCCCCCACAGCCTGGAGGGCCCGGGCCGCGACCAGCACGCCGAGCGTGGGCGCGACGGCGCACGCAGCCGAGGCGAGGGTGAAGACCGCGACGCCGGCGAGCAGGAACCGGCGCCGCCCGAAGTGGTCCGCCAGCCGCCCCGCCGGCACCAGCAGCGCCGCGAAGACGATCGCGTAGGCGTTCAGTACCCACGAGAGCCCAGACAGGGACGATCCCGCGTAGGAGTGCCCGATCACCGGCAGCGCCACGTTCACGATGAAGAGATCAAGCTGCGCCATGAAGGCGACGGCGGCCAGGACCGCCAGGATCCACCACCGCGCCGGGTGCCCCTCCTCCGGCCCGGCCGCGGCCACCGCAGCGGGCGGTGCGGTGACCGGCGACGGCACCGCCGTGCGCACGTCGGCCGCCTCTGCGTTCGACATCGTTCCTCCCAAGCGCCATAGTTCATTCACCGAACTGCCCTGCAGTTAACCATGCCCAACTTGGTTCAGTCAATGAACTATCGGGCGGGAAAGTGCGCTACCATGCGGGGTATGACGTTGCCGAAGGACTACGTAACCCAGGAGTGCTCGCTCGCCCGGGCCCTGGAGGTCGTGGGGGAGCGGTGGACGCTGCTCGTCGTCCGTGACGCCTTCTTCGGCGTCCGCCGTTTCGGTGACTTCGCCGCCCACCTCGACATCCCCCGTGCGGTGCTGACCCACCGGCTCGCCTTCTTGGTGGAGGAGGGCGTCCTCGCGGTCGCCCCGGGCGCGCACGGCCACGACGAGTACGTGCTCACGGCCAAGGGCCTCGACCTGTGGCCGGTCATCCGCTCGCTGGTGAGCTGGGGCGACGGCTACTACTCGGCCAAGGGCCCGCGCCGCGTCTACCGGCACGCGAGCGACGAGGGCGCCGTGGCCGAGGACGGCGCCTGCGCCGTGTGCGGTGCCGTGCCCCCGCCTGCCGACCTCGTCGTCAGCCCTGGCCCAGGGTGGGCCGCCAAAGCCGGCAAGTCCGACGTGGCCACGGCCGCCCTGGCGGGCCCCCACCGGCTCCTGACCCCGGTCAGGAGCTAACCGGCGGGAACCCTCAGGACCGGACGAGGCGGGCGATCGCGTCGGACGCCTCGCGGACCTTGCCGGCCGCGGTGTCGCCGCCTTCGGCCACGGCCTGGGCGACGCAGTGGCTGAGGTGTTCTTCCAGCAGGCCGAGGGCCACCGACTGCAAGGCCTTGGTGGCCGCCGACACCTGCGTGAGGATGTCGATGCAGTACTTGTCTTCGTCGATCATCCGCTGCAGGCCGCGGACCTGGCCCTCAATCCGCCGCAGCCGCTTGAGGTAGCGGTCCTTGTCGTGGGTGTAGCCGTGCACGTGGCCGCCCGGCTCGTCGTGCAGGGGCCCGGGCACGTGGCCCTCGGCCTCGTTCAGTGCTGTCATGCCGTCTTACCGTTCCTAGAGTTTTCGCTGTCGAGTCGCTGTCGCTGCAGCCGCAGGCTGCTGGCTACGACGAAAGCCGAGGACAAAGTCATCGCCACCGAGGCGATGACCGGGTTGAGGAAGCCGAGCGCGGCGAGCGGCAGGGCGGCGACGTTGTAGCCGAACGCCCAGGCGAGGTTGCGGCGGATGACCCGGTACGTGGCCCGGGCGAGCGCGATCGCGTCGGGGACGGCGCGCAGGTCGTCGCGGAGCAAGATCAGGTCCGCCGCGCCGATCGCGATGTCCGTACCGGACCCGAGGGCCAGCCCGAGGTCAGCGGCGGCGAGCGCGGGGGAGTCGTTGGCGCCGTCGCCCACCATCGCCACCCGCTGCCCTTGTGCCTGCAGGCGGGTGATGACGGCAGCCTTGTCGGCCGGCAGCGTCTCGGCGATGACCTCGTCGATGCCGACGCGCGCGGCGACAGCCCGGGCGGTTGCCTCGTTGTCTCCCGTCAGGAGGACCGGGCGCAGCCCGAGCCCGCGCAGCCGGGCGACAGCGGCGGCCGCGGACGGCTTGACCGTGTCAGTGACCGCGACTGCGCCCTTCACCGCGCCGTCCCAGCCGACCAGCACCGCGGTGCGGCCGGCCTGCTCCCACGCACGGCACTGCGCGGCCAGGCCGGCCGGCACGGCCACGCCCTGCTCGGCATGCAGCTTCGCCCGGCCGACGGTGACCTCGTGGCCGTCAACGGTCCCGCGTGCCCCGAGCCCCGGCAGGGACTTGAACCCGTCGGCGCGCGGTAGCGGCCCGGTCTCCGCCGCCGCAGCCGCGCTGATCGCCCTGGCGACCGCGTGCTCGGACGCCTGCTCGACGGCCCCCGCATAGCGGAGCAGGTCGCCGCGGCTCACCCCGGCCGCAACGGAGACATCGGCCAGGGACATCGCCCCCGTGGTCACCGTCCCGGTCTTATCGAGCACCACCACCGTGACGGCCCTGGACGTCTCCAAGGCCTGGTAGCTCTTGATGAAGACGCCGAGCCGCGCGCCCCGGCCGCAGGCGGCCACCAGCGCCGTGGGCGTCGCGAGGCCGAGGGCGCACGGGCACGCGATGATCAAGACGGCTAGCCCGGCGCTGAACGCACGCCCAGCGGGAGCGCCGGCCAGCAGCCAGCCCACCAGGGTGAGGGCCGCGCAGCCCAGGATCGCGGGGACGAACACGCCGCAGATCCGGTCCGCTGCCCGCTGGATGCCCGCCTTCTGCGCCTGGGCCCGCTCGACCAGCCTGATCAGCTGCGACAACTGGGTGTCGGCGCCGGTCTTGTCCGCGCGGACGACGAGCCGCCCGGTGAGCGCCACCGTTCCGCCGGTGACGTCGTCCCCGACCGCGGCGTCGGCTGGGACCGACTCCCCGGTCATCATGCTGCGGTCAACCGCGCTCTGCCCGAACTGCACCACCCCGTCCGCGGCGATGATCTCGCCCGGCCGGACGACGAACAGGTCACCGGGGCGGAGCCGGCTGGCCGGCCGCCGCCGCTCGGTGCCATCCGGGCTGAGCACGCACACCTCCTTGGCGGCCGTCGCCGCCAGGCCGCGCATCGCCTCGCCGGCGAGGCGCCGGGCCCGCGCCTCGTAGAGCCGGCCGGCGAGCAGGAACGTGGTGACGGTTGCGGCGGTTTCCAGATAGATGCCGCCGCCAGACGCGTGGACGAGCTGCTGCCACAGCGTCCCGCTGGGCTGGCCGCGGTCGAGGCCGAACATCGCGTAGGCCGACCAGCCGCAGGCCGCGACGATGCCGAGCGACACCAGCGTGTCCATCGAGGACGTACCGTGCCGGGCGTTCTTCAGCGCGGCGCGGTGGAACGGCCACGCGCACCACAGCGCGACCGGTGCCGCGCACGCGGTCAGCAGCCATTGCCACCCGGTGAACCGCAGGGACGGGAGCAGCGACAGCATCAGGGACAGGTCGGTGAGCGGGAGGTAGCAGACCAGCGCCACGATCAGCCGGCGGCGCAGGTAAGCGAAGTGCCGGCTCGCCTCGCTATCGCCTTCCGCCGCGCCGCCAGCGTCGTCGAGGGGGTCAGGCTCGTCCGGGCCGGTGCGTTCGCTGGCGGTGTAGCCAGCTTGCGCGACGGCCGCGGCGAGCACCCGCACCGGCAGGGCGGCGGGCGCCGTGACCAGGGCCGTCCCGGTGGCGTAGTTCACCACCGCGGACACGCCGTCGAGCTTGCCGAGCTTCTTCTCGACCCGGGCCGCGCAGGCCGCGCAGGTCATCCCCTCAACCGAGAGCTCGATTTCCCGTACGGTGCCGCTGCCGCGCGGCGACGGCGGACCAGGTTCCGGGGCCTCGGGGCGCGCGTCCGCCAAACTGCCTGCCGTCACGCGACCGCTGCCTTGCCGTTTTCGTCGCGTTCCGGCCGCGGCCTCCGGCCGCTATCGCCGTCTTGTCCTGTCCCAGCCGGGATGGCCGCAGCCGGCGGGACGCGCGCGGGGGCCCGCACGGCGACGTCCGGCGCGGTGCGGCGGGCGGCACCGCCACCAGGAGAACGCAGGGGGTCTGCCACGTCAGGGGTGGTATCCCGGGCGGCCGCGCCGGAGTGCTGGTCCGCCGGCGGCCAGCCGGGCACGTCGGCCGCGCCGACGTCGCTGGCACGGCCGCCCGTGACCCGGGCCTGCCAGAGCAGCAGCAGCGCGCCTGCGGCGGCGATCAGGTGCTGCGCCTCGTCGGCGCCGATCGTCTGCCCTCCGATCATGTCGGCGAGCGCGGTGCCCACCAGGCCGACGGCGGCCATGCCGCTTGGCCAGGCGAGCCCGGCGGACAGCGCCGGGCGGAGCGCGCCGATCGCGAAGGCGATGGCCAGCGCCAGGTCGAACGAGCCGAGCTCATGCGCCGCATGGGCGCCTGCCTCCGGGTCGTGCCCCAGGACCAGCAACGGCACGGTGATCGCCAGCTGGCCCAGCGCCACCACCGCCAGGGCCACGCGCAGTGCCACCCGCAGCCGCCGCCGCGCTGGTGCGGGCGGAACAGCCGCGAGCACCCGGTCAGTCAGGTCGTGGTCGAGGAAGGGCCCGCCGAGCCGGGCGCGCCGGGTCATGGTGTATGCGCGCCGCTGCCAGTCCTGGCAGGCGGCGCAGCCCGCTAGATGCGCCGCAAGCGCGCCTTCTGGGACACCGGTGTCCTCGCCGTCGATCTGGGCAGAGATGGCCTCGCGGGCCCTGTCGCACCTCATGCCCTAGTAGTGCGATGACGGCAACGTAAAGTTCCCGGTCCGCTGCGAAACTCCACTACAGGTTGTCGTAGTCTGCTGCCGTGGACGAGCTGACCTCCCTCGCGCGTGCCGCCGGACGCGGTGACCGGGCCGCCCTGGCCAGGTTCGTCCGCGAGACCCAGGGAGACGTATGGCGGCTGTGCGCCTACCTGGTTGACTCGGCCGCGGCCGATGACCTTGCCCAGGACACCTACCTGCGGGCCATCCCGGCGCTGCGCCGGTTCCGGGGAGACGCCCCGGCCCGCGCTTGGCTGCTGACCATCGCCCGGCGCGTCTGCGCCGCGGAGATCAGCGCCAGGACCCGCGACCGGCGGCTGGCCGCCCGCCTGGCGGCCATCCCGGACGGCACCTTGAGCCAGCCGCCGGCCGAGCCCGGCGCGCAGGCCGCCGCCGACGACCTGCTGGCCGCGCTTGAGCCGGACCGGCGGGCGGCGTTCGTCTTGACCCAGATGCTCGGCTGCTCCTACGCGGAGGCCGCCGCCGTCTGCGGCTGCCCGGTCGGCACGATCCGCTCGCGCGTGGCGCGGGCCCGCGAGGACCTCGACGCCATGACCGCCGACCGTGGCGCCGCGTCGCGCCCGCCCCGGGCCGGCGACTCGCGCTGCTGAGCGAGCCGGGACGCCCGGCCCTGACCTTCAGGGCGGTCGCTGGGCTCGCCGGGCGGAGGAACGGCCCGTTCTGACTCCTGTTACCAGACCTGGTAGGCGGCTGAGGTGGTGTAGGCGGTGGCCGTGGTCAGCGCGACGTTGACCGTGAGCGTCCAGGTGCCGGGCAGCGGGGCGACCGCGGCCACCGAGGCCCAGCGTGACCCGTCGGCGGCGGCCTTGCGGAGGGTGACGTTGAGCGCGGCCACGTCAGGGGAGGAGAGCGCCGCGGTGACCGACTGGGCGGGCACGGGGGTGCCCGCCGGGCCGAGGACGCGGATGGTGATGTCCTGCGGGCCGCGGCGGGTCGTGCTCACCTGGACGCTGACATGGTCGGCCCCGAGCGGGGCCGCCAGAGTGACCGGCGGCCCGAAGGTCGTCCGGGCCGGGGCCTCGGCGACGAGCACGGCGGTAACGGCGAGGACCGCCGCCCCGATGACGGCCTCCACCCGGACGCTGCGGCGCACCGCGCGGGCGACAGCCAGCGGTGCCGCCTCGCGTGCGGCCGGGCCGGCCGTGCGGCGGTGCGCCACCGACGCCGCGACCAGCATCTCGATGACAAGGCCGCTCTTGATGAGCACGGTGATGCCGTAGCTCGTCGTCCACAGCGCCTGGATCGGGCTGATCTGCCTGGCCGCCTGGTACTCGCCGGTCACGACCAGGCACACGACGCACGTGTAGGCGGTCAGCGACCAGTCCCGCAGCCGCGCGTCCGCCAGCGTGCGCCACCCGGTGCGCAGGGC
>Ga0310811_10014810_pt1 | contig 10182 bp, 12 predicted proteins | sample YCmetagenome_FD_207642 | JGI IMG/M metagenome (GOLD analysis project Ga0310811, IMG submission 207642) | Soil microbial communities from experimental microcosm in Duke University, North Carolina, United States - YC | ecosystem: Engineered > Artificial ecosystem > Soil microcosm > Unclassified ...
GGAAAAAAAGTCGACGGGCAGGTGTGCCGGGGAAAGAAAATGGGGTTGACGGCGGATGGGGTCGGGGAAAGAAAATGGGATTGACGGACGGATGGGACCGGGGATGGGAAATAGATCGATGAGAGGGATGGAGAGGTGGGGGGAGGCCAGAGATTGACGACAGGAATTGTAAGGTGCGGGAGGAAGAGGGGTATTTTTTTGAGTTGTATATGCAATTAGGTGGGTTGGCCCCGTTTAGAAAAAAAGAGAATTGTATATACAACTGCAGATAGAGGGGGCATCATGATCGCAGGGCGAGGTGGGGTTGCGTGAGATAACCAAGGAAGAAGCAAGGAACGAAGCTTCGACGAAGGTAACCGAGGAACGAGCGAAGGCTCGGACGAAGGTTACGAGCGTAGCTCAGCGAGGAGAAAGCAACTGAATGTTGCTTTGACGAAGCTCTAAGCGAAAAGCCGAGGAAAGTGTCCGAAGGATGCGTGAGGGATTGGAACGAAAAGCCCGGAGCAACGCGAGGACTTGCAGTGTAAAGCCCGGCCCGAGGGCGAGGCCCTTGCCCGGCCCGAAGGGGCACGCCCTATTTGCCCGCATCCCTCACCACGGTACCGGTAATATACCCATACGGCTCATCCGTCGCGATGAAGACCTCATTTCGGTTGTCCATGCCGAAGGGTTGGAGATTGCAAAGGATATGATGTTTGTTGGGCATCTTCAGCGAGATCTCCGTGACGGCGGGAAATGTGTTCAGGACCTGCTCGCCCATGGCATAGAGGGTATGCTGGACGGAGAGGCTTTTATGGGTGGCGAAGGTCTGCAGCAAATCGTTTCGGATGCCGTCGTACAATCCCGTAAAGTCCAACGAATGCGAATTATACAACCAGGAGGCCTCGCATTGGGTGGAGAAGATCCGGTCGCTGGTCTCTTTCAGCGTCGTATACGCATCCTTTATATAATTCTCAAAGCCCGAGTCCGTCGTCTTTAAGATCAACAAGTCCCTGATGCCGGATGTAACCCGGGTGTCCTGGCGGTTCCGGGTGATGGCGGCAGTATGTTTTTCGGAGCCTCCGTTCAAAAAAGAATGCGGGTGGGGTTGTCCGTCGATCATGATCCGCTGCCAGCAAAATTCCGTCAGTTCGATCCGTACTTCCTGCACCTGGGGATTGCGGGACAGGAAATGGTCCGAGAGATGAAGGCCGAAGGCTTCGATAGAGTGGGAGAAGTGATCTTTCGCCAGCGCATAGACGGTATTTTTCATCGTATCGGTCGGCAGGATGCTGGTATTGTCCCCCCGGGTATGCGCAGCTTCAAATTCCCCCTGTAAAGATACATTGACCGAGATGTGCCGGATCTCGTGCCGGTCTGCGTGCCGGATGATCTTCGAGAGGTTGATAGCATTTTTTCCGTAAGCGTTATTTTCCAAACGGGTATTCATACTTCAATATAATTAAATAGTTTTTTATTCTTAACTTTCTTTATTAAGCGTAAGATGTCTGATTATTCCATTCATAGCCAGAAAATGGCCCTTCCCGGCGGGATAAGGGATGCGACTGTTGTTATACAGGACGGGAGGATCCGGGGGATCGAGGAAGGGTTTGCGAGGGAAGCTGGAGGCGAGGTGCTGGATGTGGGAGAAAAGATGGTCATGCCGGGTGTGATCGATCCGCATGTACATGTGAACGAGCCGGGCAGAACGGATTGGGAGGGGTTTGATACGGCGACGCGATCTGCCCTCGCCGGAGGGCTTACAACGCTGGTGGACATGCCGCTGAACGCCGATCCCGTGACGACTACGGTGGAGGCATTGGATAAAAAGCTACTCTCGACGGTGGGGAAGCTGCACTGTAACTGCGGGTTCTGGGGAGGAGTCGTGCCGGGTAATGAGCAGGAGATCGGGCCGTTGATTGCCCGTGGTGTATTGGGGTTCAAAGCTTTTCTCACGCATTCGGGGATCGACACCTTCCCGAATGTGACGGAGGCAGACCTGCGGAAAGTGATGCCGTTGATTGCCGGGGCGGGATTGCCGTTGCTGGTCCACTGCGAGTGGGAGAGGGGGCCGGGCGCGGGTAGGCGCGGCGGGGGCGGATCCCCGGTCCTACCGGAATTATCTTTCGTCCAGGCCGCGGGTATGGGAGGAGGACGCCATCGCCCTGATGATACGGTTGTGTGATGAATATCGGTGCCGGACCCATATTGTCCATTTATCTTCGGCCGGTGGGATCGAGTTGATCCGAAGGGCGAAGGAAAAAGGGTTGCCCTTAACGGCCGAAACAGGACCACATTATTTGTATTTTGCCGCAGAAGATATAAAGGATGGAGCCACTGCTTTCAAATGTGCGCCGCCCATCCGGGAAAGAGGGAATAATGACAGATTGTGGGAAGCCTTACGGGAAGGGGTGATCGATTTTGTGGCTACGGATCATTCTCCGGCCCCACCTATAATGAAAGAGCTGGAGAGCGGGGATTTTAAAAAGGCCTGGGGTGGTATTTCTTCGCTGCAACTGGTTTTGTCTGTCTTATGGAGCGTGGCCCGTAGCAAGGGGGGCAAGCCGGATGATCTGGTGAAATGGCTTTGTGAAAGTCCGGCTGCCCTGATCGGGCAATCCGGCCGGAGAGGGGGGATCAGCCGCGGAGCCATGGCCGACCTGGTGGTCTGGGATCCGTCACGTTCTTTCCTGGTGACGGAGGACGGGCTTTTCCATAAGCACAAGACGACGCCCTATCTGGGAGAGCGCCTCTTTGGAGTCGTTGAACAGACCTGGCTGAGAGGAGAGAAGGTGTATGAGGAGGGAGTGTTCAAGAAGCTGAGTCAAGGCGAAATTATTTATGCATAAAGAGCGGCAAAGAGCGGAAAAGATCATAACGAGGATCCACGAACTGGCTTCCATCAGTGAGGATGCTACCGGCATCACCCGGAGGTATGGTACGGCGGCTTTTTTGGAAGGCGCCCGTAAAGTGTTGCAGTGGATGCAGGAGGCAGGTTTGTCAGCCCGGATGGACGCTATCGGGAATGTGCGGGGGCGTTGGGAGAGCCGTGCTCCGGGGGCCAGGACGCTGGTGATCGCTTCGCATATCGATACGGTCCCTAATGCCGGCCCCTGGGATGGGCCGCTGGGGGTCCTCACGGGACTGGACCTGGTAGAAAATATTATTCAGTCGGGACAGGACCTTCCGTTTCATGTCGAACTGATCGCTTTTTGTGATGAAGAGGGCGTCCGTTATCATACGACGTATCTTGGCAGTAAGGTGGTGGCCGGCTCTTTTGAAAGAGAGCTGCTTGGCCGCCGGGATGAAGCGGGGATATCACTGGAAGAGGCGATACGGACCATCGGGGGCAATACCGCTATCCTGGAAAAGGAGGCTATCGCCCCGGCGGACTGGCTGGGTTATTTTGAAATTCATATCGAGCAGGGGCCCGTCCTTTATGAACGAAAGATTCCTGCGGCCCTGGTGGAAGCCATTGCCGGGCAGGTGAGGGCCGAAGTGGTGTTTAAAGGGGTGGCGGGTCATGCGGGTACGGTGCCGATGGAATTACGCCAGGATGCGTTGTGTGGCGCGGCAGAATTTATATTGGAGCTGGAGAAGCTGGCAAAGGAGGGGGCCGGGCAGCAGGCGGCTGGTGAGGGAGAGGCGAAAGGCGACGGACTGGTGGCCACCGTCGGAAAGTTGCAGGTGTCCAGTCCCGCCAGCAATGTCATTCCCGGCGAAGTGGTGTGCAGCGTGGATCTTCGCAGCCCGGGCCAGTGGGTGCTGGCCCGGGCGCAGGAAAAGGTCAAGGCCTTGTGCGCAGCCATCGGTCAGCGCCGGAACCTGCTCGTCGACTGGAAGGTGTTACAAGTCTCCTCTCCTGTCGTTTGTGATGCGAAGATGAAGGAAGGGCTCGCCGCTGCTATTCAGGCGGCCGGTTATGAACCCTTGTCCCTGGTCAGCGGGGCGGGACATGATGCTGTTCCGATATCCGCCGTGTCGCCGGTGGCTATGTTGTTTGTGCGCTGTTTTAAAGGGATCAGTCACCACCCGCTGGAAGATGTAGAGATGGAAGACCTGGCGGCGGTGGTCGTCATTTCGGATAATTTTATACAACAATTGTCAGCTACATGGAAATATCAGCATTAACAAGATCGGTGGTAAAAAGAGGGAGTCATGCGCTTATCAGTCCCGACGGGTATATCAATAGTACGGTGCCGGGGTGGACAGGCTGTACAGTGAACGTGATCCTGAATGAGCAGATGGGGGCGGGCCTCTGCCAGACCCTGATTCATTTTCAACAGGGAGGGGGTAAACTCAGCGGGCGGACGGAGGCTGCGCAGATCTTCTTTTATGTGGTCAGTGGAAAATGCCAGGCGGAGGTGAGCGGTGAGTCGCAGGCTATGGAACAAGGCCATTTCGTCTATATCCCTATCGGCAGGGAGTATCGTCTGGAGGCAACCGAGGGCAGCCAGGTGTTGAGCTTTCACAAGGTGTATGAGAAGCTGGAGGGGGTTGCTATACCCGGGACGATGTTTGGCGATGCGGGGCTGGTCAGTGGTAAGGAATACCTGGGCGACCCCGCGCTGCGGCTGCAGGTATTGTTGCCGGATAACTTTTCGTTTGATATGGCGGTGAATATTTTTACGTATGATCCCGGTGGTCATTTGCCGATGGTGGAGACACATATTATGGAGCATGGGCTCCTCTATCTGCAGGGGCAGGGTATCTATATGCTGGACCAGCAGTGGTATCCGGTGAAGAAGGGGGACTCCATCTGGATGGCGCCCTATTGTCAGCAATGGTTTACCGCTATGGGGAAGGAACCCGCTGTCTATATCTATTATAAGAATGTAAACCGGCATCCCACCACGATATAACGGATATCCCTATGAGTATTGCAGCATTGAATGAGCTGGATAAACCCGCACTGCGGGAGGTGCTGGGACTCTGTAATGGGTCGGTGGCCTGGGTGGAGAAAATGCTGGAGCTGTTCCCGATGGCGACGGACGAGCAGTTGCTGCAGGAAGCCAGCCGGGTATGGTACTCCTGCGGGGAAGCCGACTGGCGGGAAGCTTTTAGCCATCATCCCAGGATTGGGGACCTGGATAGTCTGCGAAAGAAGTTTGCGGCTACGGGGCAGTGGGCGGCGGGGGAGCAGTCCGGTGTGCAGGGCGCTTCGGAGCCCGTACTGGCGGCCCTGGCGGCGGGGAATGAGGCGTATGAAAAAAAATTCGGGTATATTTTTATTGTTTGCGCCACGGGAAAATCCGCAGAGGAGATGCTGGGATTGTTGCGGGCGAGGCTGGATCATGATCCTGTAACAGAGATCCGGGTGGCGATGGAGGAGCAGAATAAGATCACGGGGATCCGCCTGGAAAAATTATTAGCATGAGCAAGATAACGACACATATCCTGGATACGGCAAAGGGGCGGCCTGCGGAAGGCGTAAGCGTTACGTTGTATCGGGTGGAGGGCCTGGCTCCGGCAGTGGAAACCGCGATAGCGGGTGGGCGGACAAATAAGGACGGGAGGATCGCCGACTGGCAGGAGGCGGGCCGGGCTGGCAGTGAGGCGACGGGAGTGGATGCCGGCGGAAAACCGATGCAGACGGATGCCGGCTTTTATAAAATACGGTTCGAGACCCGGGCGTATTTCGAGGGTATCGCTACCTTTTACCCTTTTGTCGATATTTATTTCGAAGTGACCGGGGACGGTCATTATCATATTCCTTTACTGATCAGCCCCTTTGGCTATTCCACTTACCGGGGCTCGTAACTCTTCAATCATTAAATGATCTTTATGCGTCTTTCCATTACCGAATCGGAAAAAGAAAGTCTTCTGGCCAGTTTGAAAATTGCCAACCTCGACTTCCAGCAACAATATCCCGGGGACCGGCCCGACCGGCAGCCTGTTCACACACTGTATGGGGGCGCCGATCTTTTTCACGCAGACACCTGTGTGAAGATGGGGGAGATTGCGTTGAGGAGCCTGCAGAATTATGCGCCTCATTTCGGGGCGCTGGCCAGGGTGCTGGACCCGGAAGGATGCGGATACCTGCCCGGCCGGGAAGAAGAGATCCTGGAGCTGTCACGAAAGCTGGAGTTGATGAAGGAGGAGGAAAGACGGAAGGAAAAGGCATGGCTTCACTGGTCGGTGTATCAAAAGATGATCCAAAAATTACAGAAGGAGCCGGTGGAGGATTTCAGGATCGACTTTGAAGATGGGTATGGAAACCGGCCCGATGAGCAGGAAGATGCGGTGGCGAAACAGGCTGCCATTGAATTGGCGAAGGGCATGAAGGAGGGGACCCTCTCTCCTTTTATCGGGATCCGGATCAAACCTTTTACGGAAGATCTTAAATACCGGGGAGTGCGGACCCTGGACCTGTTCATCACCCAGTTGGTGCAGGAGACAGGGGGATCGCTGCCTGCTAATTTTGTCGTGATGCTGCCCAAGGTGACGATCCCGGAGCAGGTGGTGACGTTGATACGCCTCTTTGAGCTGATCGAAAAAAGTAATCATCTGCCGGCGGGCAGTCTCAGGATGGAAGTGATGGTGGAGGCGACCCAGATCATTATGGATGCCGAGGGGCGGAATCCTTTGTGGAGGATCATCAAGGCCAGCGAGGGCCGTTGTATAGCGGCTCATTTCGGGACCTATGATTATACGGCTTCCTGTGGTATCACGGCCAGGTATCAGACCATGGCGCATCCGGTCTGTGATTTTGCCCATCATATGACGAAGGTGGCGTTGGCCGGAACGGGGATCTTTTTGTCCGACGGGGCGACGAATGTCATGCCGGTGGGCCCCCATAAGGGGACTTCTCTCACGCCTGCACAGCTGGCGGAAAACCGGGAAGCCGTTCACCGGGGCTGGAAGATCTGTTACGGACATACCATGCACTCGCTGATCAATGGCTTCTATCAGGGATGGGACCTGAACCCTGCACAGTTGCCTATGCGTTATGCGGCTACCTATACTTTCTTTTTAAGCAGTCTCAAGGATGCCGTTCACCGGTTGAAGATCTTTGTAGAACGCGCTGCCATTTCCACCCTGACCGGGGACATTTTTGACGATGCCGCCACGGGCCAGGGACTGTTAAATTTCTTTTTGAAAGCGATGAACTGCGGGGCCATCGGGGAAGAGGAGGTCCTGGAGACGGGGCTGACGCTGGCGGAAATCCGCAGCCGGTCGTTCTATGAAATTTTGCGCAACAGGAGAAGGAATGCTTAGCTTTTTTCAGTAACTTACTATCTATGCATTTGTCACCCAGAGAAACGGAAAAACTGTTGCTGTTCCTGGCGGGGGAGCTGGCGGAGAAGCGGAAGGCGAGAGGGCTGAAGTTGAATTATCCGGAAGCTATTGCCCTGATCAGCAGCCGGCTGCAGGAGGCTGCCCGGGATGGCAAACCCGTTGCGGAGCTGATGCAATATGGGGGAACTATTTTATCGCGGGGGGATGTCATGGAAGGTATTCCTGAAATGATACCCGAGATACAGATTGAAGCTACTTTCCCTGACGGGACCAAACTGGTGACGGTACATGATCCCATTCGTTAGATGATACCAGGAGAATATATACTTGCTGCCGGTGATATACTCTGCAATGCCGGCAGGGCAACCGTGTCTATTATCGTTGTCAATACGGGCGACCGGCCAGTCCAGATCGGGTCGCATTTTCATTTTTTCGAGGTGAATAAAGAAATGGCTTTCGACCGGGCAAAGGCTTTTGGGAAACGGCTGAATATCCCGGCGGGCACGGCCGTACGGTTCGAGCCCGGAGAGGAGAAGGAAGTGAAACTGGTGGACCTGGGCGGGCGACAGCGGGCGGTGGGATTCAATAACCTGGTGGATGGGGAGACGGGACTTGCGGCCGGCGGGACGAATGTCTCGGAGCTGGCGGCGGCGTTGGAAAAGGCGCAGGCCCATCATTTTAAAAACCAGCTGCCATGAGCCTATCTATCAACCGCATCAAATATGCCAACCTGTATGGCCCCACGACGGGGGATAAGGTGAGGCTGGGGGATACCGATCTGCTGATCGAGATCGAGAAGGATCATACCATCTATGGGGATGAAGCGAAGTTTGGCGGGGGCAAGACCATTCGGGATGGGATGGCGCAGTCCGCTACGGCCACCCGGGGAGAAGGGGTATTGGATCTTGTCATCACCGGGGTGATGATCATCGACCATTGGGGGATCGTGAAAGCGGATATCGGGATTAAGGACGGGAAGATCGCGGGGATCGGCAAGGCAGGGAATCCCGATACGATGGAGGTAGATGAAGGTATGGTGATCGGGGCGGCGACGGAAGTGCATGGCGGGGCCGGTCTGATCGCTACGGCCGGGGGCATCGATACGCATATTCATTTTATCTGTCCGCAGCAGATCGATCATGCCCTATACAGTGGGGTGACCACGATGATCGGGGGAGGGACGGGGCCTGCGGACGGCACCAATGCCACTACGGTGACACCGGGCGCATGGAATATCCAACGGATGCTGGAAGCGGCCGATGCTTTCCCCATGAACCTGGGTTTCCTGGGGAAGGGGAACTGTGCCAGTACGGCTCCTTTGGAAGAACAGATCGAAGCCGGGGCCCTGGGGCTGAAGATCCATGAGGATTGGGGCTCGACGCCTGCCGTCATCGATGCGGCCTTACGAGTTGCGGACAAACAGGATGTACAGGTTGCTATTCATACCGATACGCTGAATGAAGCGGGATTCCTGGAAAGCACGATGGCTGCTATCGGGGGCCGGGTGATCCATACGTATCATACGGAGGGTGCAGGCGGTGGGCATGCCCCGGATATCATCCGGGCGGCCATGTATCCGAACGTGCTGCCTTCTTCCACCAACCCGACCCGTCCCTATACGGTCAATACCATCGATGAGCATTTGGATATGCTGATGGTCTGTCATCATCTGAACAAATCTGTTCCGGAGGATGTGGCTTTTGCCGACTCGCGTATTCGCCCGGAGACCATTGCGGCAGAGGATATCCTCCATGATATGGGAGTGTTCAGCATGATGAGCTCCGACTCCCAGGCTATGGGCAGGGTGGGGGAGGTGATCTTACGCACCTGGCAGACGGCTGATAAAATGAAAAAGCAACGAGGCTGGCTGCCGGAGGACCAGGACAAAGGCAATGATAATTTCCGGGTGAAGCGGTATGTTGCTAAATATACCATCAATCCCGCTGTTACGCACGGGATCTCTTCTTATGTCGGCAGCCTGGAAAGGGGGAAAATGGCGGACCTGGTCTTGTGGAAGCCGGCCCTGTTCGGGGCCAAACCCGAGCTGATCATTAAAGGCGGGATGATCATTGCCGGCAGGATGGGGGATCCTAACGCCTCCATCCCCACGCCGCAGCCCGTGATCTATCGGCCTATGTTCGGGGCCTATGGCAAAGCGCTGCATTCCCTTTGCGCCAGTTTCGTCTCGGGGTTATCCCTGGAAAGGGGGGTGGTGCAACAGTACGGTCTGCAGAAAAGGGTGCTGCCGGTACAGCATTGCCGGGATCTTTCCAAACGCGATATGGTACACAATGACCGGACACCGCGGATCGAAGTGAACCCGGAGAACTATGAAGTGCGGGTGGATGGGCAGCACATCACCTGTGAGCCGGCCCGTGAGCTGGCGTTGGCGCAACGATATTTTTTATTCTGAGCGGAGGGACTCAACATGCTGATACAGGAAAAATTAGGGAAGCTGGAATCTTTTGTCCTCCGTGACCGGGAGGTTGACCCGTTGGGATTGGAATGGCATGAGACGGGCAAACGCCTGCTCCGCAAGACCACCCGGGCGGGGAGAGAGATCGTGTTGAAATTTTTAAGGGAGAGCCCCGCGCTGGCGGAGGGGGATGTCTTATATGAGGACCCCGAATGTCTCGTCGTGGTGGAGATCCTTCCCTGTGCCGCACTGGTTATCCGGCCGGCGTCCCTGTACGGCGTCGCGTCCGTGTGTTATGAGATCGGGAATAAACATCTGCCGCTGTTCTATGAAAAAGAGGAGTTGCTGGCGCCGTATGAGGCGCCGCTGTTCCGGGCCCTCGTGGCGGGGGGCTATGATGTCCGGCAGGAAGAAAGAAAGCTGCTATATCCCCTGAAGACTACCGTGGCCGCGCATACGCATGCGGGTGGCAGCAGCCTGTTCTCGAAGATCCTTCAATTCACCAATCCGAATGTATGAGCCCCGCTGCGTTAAGTCTGTTCCAGTTG
>Ga0310811_10014811_pt1 | contig 10182 bp, 9 predicted proteins | sample YCmetagenome_FD_207642 | JGI IMG/M metagenome (GOLD analysis project Ga0310811, IMG submission 207642) | Soil microbial communities from experimental microcosm in Duke University, North Carolina, United States - YC | ecosystem: Engineered > Artificial ecosystem > Soil microcosm > Unclassified ...
CCAGACGGTTCACCGCCCTGTGGGGCGTCGTCGCCGTGGGCTTCGCCCTCTTCGCGGGGTTTGCCGAGAACCTCATCGAGGCCATCAACATCCTGGGCTCGATCTTCTACGGAGTCTTGCTGGGGATCTTCCTGGTGGCGTTCTTCCTCCGGCGCGTGGGCGGCAGCGCCGTCTTCTTCGCGGCGATGGCGGCGCAGACGCTCGTCATCGTCATGTACTTCTCGCTCGACATCGGCTATCTCTGGTACAACCTCATCGGCTGCGCGGCCTGCGTCGCCTTCAGCGCGCTGCTCCAGGCGGTCCTCCCCCCGCGCGCGTCCGATGTTGGTGATGCGGGATGAGCGTCGAGCCGATCATCGCCTTCGGCCAGCAGCCGTGCGGGTTCTTCCCGCGGCGCTTCCTCGTCGCCAAGCTGCGGACCGCGCGGCGGCTGCAGGCGCAGCTGGGCGGGCGCGTCGTCTACTTCTGCCACGACGGCGATCACGATCCTCGCGAGACGCGAACGACGCTGCGCCACCGCACCACCGGCGAGCCCGCCCACCTCAACTTCGCCGTCGCGAGCAAGCTCCAGCGGAAGTTCTCGCCGCTCTACGCCAAGCGCATCGCCGCCGGCTGGCACGCCCGGACCCTGGGGCAGCTACCCAACTACGTGGACGCCCCCCTGATCGACGTGTTCGCCCAGACGGCCGCCGAGACGGTGGCCGACTTCTGCCTGGCGATGTATCGTCGGATGCACCTGCTCGATGGTGTCGACGTCGTGCGCTCGAGCGACCCGGTGGTGCGCCGCCGCGCCTGCGAGGTGACCGACTTCTTCGTGGACGTGCCGTACCAGGCCGAGATCGTCCGGGCGCGCGCTCGCGACGGCGGGCTGTACCTGCACGAGGGCGGAGACTCCTTCGTGACGCTGCCGGCCGCCGTCTACACCAAAGAGCAGGTCACGCCCGCCCGGGACACCCGGCTGCGCTGGATGCAGTCCGTCATCCGATGCACGCACTACGTGACCGGCGCGGGCGAGCAGGTCTATCTCCGTCAGGACGACGCGCCGGAGATCACCTTCATCCGCCGGGAGGAGATCGATCGATCCGACGAAGCCTACACCGAGCTGTCGCTCTGACATGCTCGCCGGGGTTGCGCGTGGCCACTGATGGCGAGCCGCTCCGGATCGGCATCACCTGCTATCCCTCCGTCGGGGGCAGTGGCGTCCTGGCGACCGCCCTGGGCGAGGACCTGGCGGCCCGGGGACACGACGTCCACTTCATCAGCTACGAACGCCCGTTCCGGCTGCCCGCGGACGGGCCCCGGATCCACTTCCATCCCGTCGCGATCAACGACTACGAGCTGTTCAAGTTTCCCGACTACACCTTGCCCCTCTCGGTGCGCATGGCCGAGGTGACGCGGGCGCATCGGCTGGACGTGCTGCACGTGCACTACGCCGTGCCCCACGCGACGGCCGCCATCCTCGCCCGCGCGATGCTGCCCCCGGACGAGCAGCCACGCGTGGTCACGACGCTGCACGGCACGGACACCACGCTGCTCGGCCGAGATGCCGGATACGCTCCCGCCATCCGCCACGCCCTGAGCGCCTCGGATGCGGTCACCGCCGTGTCCGCGTCGCTCAAGCGCGAGACCGAGCGGGTGCTCGACTTCCACGGCGGGATCGAGGTCATCCACAACTTCTTCGCCCCGCGCCCGCCGCGCCGGCCGCCGGAGGAGGTACGCCGCGAGCTCGGCCTGGGGAGCGAGGTGCTGGTGGTCCACTCCTCGAATCTTCGCCCGGGCAAGCGCATTGACCTCTTGCTGGCGACCGTCAGCCGCGTGCAACCCCGCGCGGCCTTCAAGCTCCTCATCCTGGCCGGCGAGCCGTTCGCGCCGTTCGCCGAGCAGGTGCGGCGCCTCGGCCTGGTCGATCGCGTGATCGTCCGCGAGAAGGTCCATGCCATCGAGGACTACCTGCAGATTGCCGACGTCGGGATCGTCACCTCCGACACCGAGAGCTTCTGTCTGAGCATCCTCGAGGCGATGTGCTTCGGCTGCCCCAGCGTGTCGACTCGCGTGGGCGGAATTCCCGAAGTGGTCGAGGACAACGAGAGCGGCCTGCTGGTCCCACCCGGCGACGTCGACGCGCTGGCCAGAGCGCTCGAAGCGCTGATCCACGACGCGCCCCGCCGCCAGGCGCTCGGCCGGACCGGGCGCGCGCGCGCGCAGGCCCGATTCTCGGCCGAGGTCATCGTGCCCCGCTACGAGGCGCTCTATCGACGGCTCGGCCGGCCGCGCGGGCGTCGAGAATCGCCTTGACCCCGCGTGGTCCGGTGTGGGACTACTCAGCCCGGAGGCGTCCATGAAAAGCTCGATCTCCACGTGTCTGCTCCTCGGCATCCTGGCCCTTGCGCCGCCCCTGCTCTCGGCCCAGACCGCCCCGCCCACCCCGGCCAAGGAGCTCGTCGCGACCTGGCAGCGGGCCGCCGCGGAGATCCTCGACGTCGCCGAGGTGATGCCCGAGAACAAGTACGGCTACAAGCCCACGCCCGAGATGTCGAGCTTCAGCGACCAGCTCGTGCACGTCGCCGGCATCACTCAGCGCTTCATCGACACGGCCAAGGGGACGAAGAGCGACTCCAAGCACACGTCCATGACGAAGGCCGAGGTCATCGCCCTGCTGAAGTCGACGTTTCAGGAGGCCCAGGCCCAGGTGGCCGCGCTGACGGATGCCCAGCTCCTCGAGCCGGTCAAATTTCCGTTCGGGGACCGCACGGTGACCCGTGCGACGTTCTGGCAGGGCCCGCTCTACCAGATCCGGAATCATCACGGGCAGCTCGTGGTCTACCTGCGGCTGAACGGCATCGTGCCCCCGACGACCGCCCGCCGGTAGGCTCGGGTACCCTCCACCCGACGTTCGGCGCGCGTCGCCTGACGAGGATCGTCGTCGCGGCAGGATGATCACCAGGGTCGCGCTCGTCATCGTCCTCATCCTGCTCGCCGCGGCGCCGGCCGCCGAGGCGCAGCCGACGGGGAAGATCCCCCGGATCGGAGTCATCGGGGAGCTTTCACCGGCCGATCCCTTTCTCGCCGCATTCCAGCAAGGGCTGCGTGAGCTTGGCTACCGTGAGGGCGAGAACATCGTCGTCGAGTATCGCTATGCGAACGGTGTGAGCGAGCGGTTCTCCGATCTCGCGGCCGAGCTCCTCCGGCTCAAGATCGACGTCCTGGTGGTTGGTGGGGCCACCGCCGCCCGCGCGGCCCAGGCCCAGACGAAGACGGTGCCGATCGTGTTCGTGTTGCCGGGCGACCCCGTGGGGAGCGGACTGGTGGCCAGCCTGGCCCACCCCGGAGGCAATGCGACCGGGACGTCGACGCTCATCCCGGAGCTGAGCACGAAACACCTCGAGCTCCTCAAGCGCGCGGTCCCCCGACTCTCTCGCGTCGCCGTCCTGTACAACCCCGGCACGCGCGTGACCGCGCTTGCCGTGGACAGTACGCGGGAGGCCGCCCGGGCCCTGGCCGTGGAGGTGCACGTCATCCCGATACGCAAGCCGGACGAGCTGGAAAGCGCGTTTGCGGCGGCGAGGGCGCAGCGGGCCGATGCCCTCATGGCGCTGGCCGATCCCGTCTTCGGCATCAAGCTCGCGCAGCTGGCGGACCTGGCGGCCCGGCACCATCTGCCGGCCATCTATGTGAGGAGGGAGTTCGCCGAGGTTGGCGGTCTGCTGGCCTACGGGCCGAGCTTCCCCGACAATTTCCACCGCGCGGCGACCTACGTCGACAAGATCCTCAAGGGCGCCAGGCCCGCGGATCTCCCGATCGAACAGCCGAGGAAGGTCGAGCTCGTCATCAATCTCAAGACCGCGAAGGCGCTCGGGTTGACGATCCCTCAATCCTTGCTGGAGCGGGCGGACGTGGTGGTACGGTGACCCTGCCTGGGGCGCATCCTTGTCGAGCGACAGGTGAGTGCGTGCCCGATGGAAGTACGCGAAGCTCGACGGGATACCGCCGCTCCCGCCAGGCGTCCAGGCCGCCGAGCAAAGGCCGGACGCGGGAGATGCCCTTTCGCTTCAGCGCCAGCGCCACACGGGCGCTCGTTGCCTCGTCCGGTCAGGTGCAAATCAGCACGACATCCCGATCGCGCGGGATGTCCTCGAGCGTTCGGGTCATCGCCTCGGCTCCGATGCATCGCGCTCCCGGGATGGTGTAGGGCGCGCTTGCCATCTCGAGTGCCGAGCGTAAATCCGCAATCCACACCTCCTCGCCGTGATCCAGCATGGCCTTCAGCTCCGGTGCAGTGATCCGAGCCGCCCGTAACTGGCGAAGCCAACGCAACCGCACGCCGGCCTTGACCAGTGCATAAAGGATGAAGCCCGCGACCAGTGCGCCGAGCACGCTCCCTCCCCGAGAAACCTGCGTGAGGATGTCCTCGAGCGCCTGACTGAAGAGATAGCCCAACCACATCCACGTCCCAGCCCAGAGCACGACCCCCGCGAGATCAAGGGCCAGGAAGCGGGCCAGGGGCATCCGTACCAACCCGGCCAGCGCGGGGGCCAAGGCCGTGAGGCCGGGGACGAACTTCGCAATGAGCAGGACGCGGCTCCCATGGCGGTTGAATAGAGTTTCATTCCGCCGAATGCACGAGTCCGGTTCCAGAGACAGCCGACACACCAGGCGCAACGCGGCGGTCCCTCGTGCCGCCCCGAGTCGGCGCCAGACGAGGTCGACAGGCAGCGCCGCCGCGCAGGCGACGACGAGCGCCACGCTGATGCTCATTCGTCCATCGGCGGCAAGGGCGCCGAGACCGAGCAGGACCGGCACGGCGGGAATTGGTAAAGGGATTTGCTCGGCCACCACGAAGGCGGCGAGGATCACGTATCCGTATCGACCCAGGACGGCCAGCATGTGCTCCATGCGTCCCTCACACTCTGATGCCGCTGATGCACACTCGAGCCTCGTTACCATCGATAAAGAAAGATGGTCATTCGAGCGGCCTGAGATTCCGGGCGGAGCGCTGAAGCGATTCACAAGACGGAGGCCGGGGGCGTCGCGTTGTCAGGCGTGCGCCCCCAGCCTCCTTGGCGATGAAGTCCCCGCGGGCTTCGACCACCGCGTTCGCCTATGCTCAAGCTCTGCCGGCGCGCGGCGTCAAGACCGCAAGCGCAATCGCCACCACCAGGAGCGCCGGCACGTCCCCGACCAGGTGCCCGCGCTCCGTGCCGTCGGTCAAGGCCTGGACGGCCATGATGACGGCGTGTACGACGCTCGACCAGACCGTGAACCAGATCAGGCTCGTATGGGCCGCCGGATTCCTGGACGCGATCAGGAGAAAGACACCGAGCGTTGCGTAGACTCCGAGGATCATCATCAGGTAGTGCGAGTGCCCGTGTCCCCACGCCCAGCCGGAGGGCCACACGGCTCCCAGCGGGTAGATGCCGAAGACGAAGATGAGGCCGACAGCGACGAGCACGACACGAAGGTACCGAAGGCGATTCGCCTCCGACATGTTGGTCGTCTCGATCACCTTGTCCCCCCCTACGCCCTTCACGGTCGCCGCGTTCATGGTGCGCTCCTTTCTCTCCCGTTCTCACTGCCCTTGCCTCGCGACCCCCATGGTCGCGACATCGACCGAATTGCGATCGTCGTGCCAAAGGAGGCCACTGCAAATTCGCGGAGTGCCCTCACGTGGATGCAAGGCGATCTTGCGGGCGCAAGCGAGTGCGCGCACCGCTCGCTCTCGATTTCGCTACCTTCCGACGCAAGGGCTCGGAGCATCCGTGGCAGGGGAACGCGCAAGATAAGGCTGCACGCGGGCGCGCCCACGATCTCGCGCGACGGGGCCGTGCACGGTCGTCGGCACGCCAGCTGGCCTGAGCTGCGGAGTGGTGCTCGTGGCCTCCCCGACAAGTCTCCCGCCCGGTACCGCGCTATACTCAGGGCACCTCGGGAGCCGGGAGGTGCCGCATGCTTCGCAAGATCGTGAGCCTCGTACTGGTCACCGTGTTGTTCCTCGCGCTCGCCTCACCAGCGCTCGCCTGGAGTCGGGGTCATGGGAGCGCGTTTCACGGCGGAGGCTTCCGGGGAAGCGGCTTCCACGGCGGCTTCCACGGTGGTTTCCATCACGGCTTCAATCGCTTCGGTTGCTGCTTCGGCCCGTTCATCGCGGGCGGCCTCTTGCTGGGCGCCGCTCTCGCGGCTCCGTACTACTACTCGTATCCGTACTACTCGTACCCGTACCCCGCCTACGCGGGACCGGCCTATGCCCCGGCCTATTCGACCCCGGCCTACGCAGCGCCCGCCTATGCAGCGCCGGCGTACGCAGCGCCGCAGGTCAATCGGCGAGTCTGCTACACCGGCGGGTGCTACTACCTTCAGGGAGACGGCGTCGCCGTTGCGTTTCAGTGGATCTGGGTGCCGGCCGTCCCGGCGCCGCCGCCCGCTCCGCCGAATGGATGAGAACGTCGAGCGGCCGTAGCGGCTAGCGTCGCGCGTCCGGGCCGGGCCGGCGGTCAGCCGCCGCCGAGATACGCCTTCTGGATGAGTGGGTTCTCGACCAGCTCCTGGGCCGAGCCGGCCAGGACGACCTCGCCCATCTGCAGCACGTACCCGCGGTCGGCGATCGAGAGCGCCATGTTCACGTTCTGCTCGATCACGAACACGGTGGTGCCCTGCTCGTTGATGGCGCGGATGATGTCGAACACTTCCTCGACCAGCCGCGGGGCCAGGCCCATCGAGGGCTCGTCCATGCAGAGCAGGGCGGGCCGGGTCATCAGCGCCCGACCGATGGCCAGCATCTGCTGCTCGCCCCCGGAGAGCGTGCCGGCCAGCTGATCGCGCCGCTCGCGCAGGAGGGGGAAGAGGCCGAACACACGGTCGAGGTCGGCGTCCCATCCGGGCTCGGAGCGCCGCGTGTAGCGTCCCATCTCGAGATTCTCGAGGATCGTCATCCGCGGGAACACGCGGCGGCCCTCTGGCACCGGCGCGATACCCCGCCGGACGATCTCGTTGGTGCGCAGGCCCTGGATGGGCTGGCCACGGAACGTGATCGTCCCCGTGCTCGGCCGGACCAGCCCCAGGATCGTCTTCATGGTGGTGGACTTGCCGGAGGCGTTACCGCCCAGGAGCGAGACGATCTCGCCCTCGCGGATCTCGTAGCTCACGCCCTTGAGCACGTGGAGCGAGCCGTAGTGGGTGTGGACATCGCGAACGTCGAGCAGGACGTCGCCGGCGGTCCTCATGCCACCATCCGGCGCCGGCCCATGTAGGCCTCGATGACGCGCTCGTCGTTGCGCACCAGGGCGGGCGGGCCCTCGGCGATCTTCACACCGTGATCGAGCACCACGAGACGGTCGGACACGTCCATGACGACGTCGAGCTTGTGCTCGATCAGGATGGTCGTGATGCCCAGACCGGGCAGGGCCCGGATGAGGTCCATCAGCTCGAGGGTCTCGGCAGGGTTCATGCCGGCGGCCGGCTCGTCCAGGAGCAGAAGGCTCGGGCGGCTCATCAGCGCCCGGGCGATCTCGGTCCGGCGACGATTGGCGTAGGACAGGCCGTACACGGGATGATCGAGCCGGGGCAGCAGCCGATTGCCGAAGACCTGGACGACCTCCAGCGCGTCCTCGACGGCCCGGCGTTCTTCCCTCCGCACGCGAGGCGGGCGAAAGATGGCGCCGAGCACGCCGGCCTGAAGCCGGGCGTGCTCGCCCACTAACAGATTTTCCATCACGCTGAGGTTGTTGAAGAGCCGGATGTTCTGGAAGGTGCGAGCCACGCCCCGGGTGACGATCTCGTGCGGCGGCAGCCCGGCGATCTCGCGGCCGTCGAGCCGGATGCTGCCGCCGTCGGGCGGGATGAGCCCGGTGATCAGATTGAAGAGCGTCGTCTTGCCGGAGCCGTTGGGACCGATGACGCCGATCAGCTCCCCGGCCCGTACGGTGAGGGTGATGTCCTGGGCGGCACCGACGCCGCCGAAGTGCTTGCGCAGCCCCGCGATCTCGAGCAGCGGACGCTCGGTCGCGCGCGTCGCCGGCGAGGCCCACGACAGTCGCACGACCGCGCCGCGGGTCGGCGCTACCTCCTGCTGCTCGCGCGTGAGCGCGGAGACGCGGCGCACCGCCGGCCACAGCCCCTCGCGCCGGAAGAGCATCATCAGCACGAGGATGATGCCGAAGATGAGCTCGAGCGAGGTGACGAGCTCGATCCGCTGCAGCGTCGCGCTGCCCACCAGGCGCCCGAGCGCGTGGACGTACTCGGTGAGGTCCTGCAGGATCACCGACTGGAGAAACGCCACGAACAGCGCGGCCACGACCACGCCGCGGATCGAGCCGAGCCCACCCAGCACCACCATGACCAGCACCATGACCGAGACCGGGAACGTGAACATGTCCGGCGTGGCGATGGTGAGCTTGGCGACGTAGAACGTCCCGCCGAGGCCGCCGACGGCCGCGCCCATGGCGAAGGCCAGCAGCTTGTAGTGCACGTGGTTGACGCCCATTGCTCCGGCCGCCAGCTCGTCCTCGCGGATCGCCATCCAGGCGCGCCCCAGCCGTGATTCCTGCAGCCGCACCGAGATCCACACGGCGGCGGCGACGAGCCCGAGGCCAAGGAAGTAGTAGGGATAAGGCGAGAAGCCGAAGTCGAAGCCGAAGAACCTGGGCGTATGGATTCCCCCCAGCCCCTGGGCGCCGTTGGTGAGCCCATCCCAGTTGCGGGCGACGACCGGCACGATCTCGCCGAATCCCAGGGTCACGATGGCCAGGTAGTCGCCGCGCAGCCGCAGGGTCGGCGCGCCGAACAGCATGCCGAAGATCGCGCAGACGATGGCCGCCACGGCCAGCATCGGCCAGAACGTGAAGTGGAACTGCACGGTGTCGGGCTGGCCGGGTACCACCAGGCGGCTCACCTGACCGGCCCATTCCAGCGGCCCCCACAGCGTCGACCACTCGGGCTTGAGGTGCCCGGAGGCCGCGATGCCATAGCCGTAGGCGCCGATGGCGAAGAAGGCCGCGTAGCCGAGGTCCAGCAGGCCCGCGAAGCCGACGACGATGTTGAGGCCGAGCGCCAGCAGGACGTAGGTGAACGCGTTGGCGGCGGCATCCACGTTGCCGGCGTTGGTACTGACGAGCGGGAACGCCAGTCCGACCCCCAGCAGCACCGGGGTGAGCACCTGTCGCCGGCGCGCCAGCGGCAGCGCGCGCCAGCGCTCGAGTCCCCACCACGGCATGGCTCAGGCCTTCTGGGCCAGGCGGGCGCCGAGCAGCCCGTTGGGCCGGAACACGAGGACGCCGATGAGGATCGAGAAGATGATCACGTCCGTCCACTTCACGCCCAGCACCTGCCCGCCCAGCGATTGCGTGAGCCCGATGCACAGGCCGCCCAGCACCGCGCCCGGAATGGAGCCGATCCCGCCCAGCACCGCCGAGGTGAAGGCGCGGAGCCCGGTGGTGTAGCCGATGTAGTAGCCGGTGAATCCGTAGTAGAGGCCGAAGAACAGGCTGCCGGCCCCGGCCAGGGCCGAGCCCAGGAAGAAGGTGAGGACGATCACGCGATCGACGTCGATGCCCATCATGCGCGCGGCATCGCCGTCCTGGGCGGTGGCGCGCATCGCCTTGCCCAGCGTGGTGCGCCGGACCAGGTAGCTGAGCGATAGCATGAGCACGAAGCCGACCACGAACAGCACAACCTGCTTGAAGGTGATCTCCGCGGCACCGGCCGACCACCGCCAGTTCGGCAGTAGCTGGGGGAAGCGCTGGGCCTGGGGGCCCCACACCAGGAGCATCGTGTTGATGAGGATGAAGGCGACGCCGATCGTGGTGATCATCGGGGCGGTGCCGGAGATGTGACGCAGCGAGCGCAGGCACACGCGCTCGATCAGCACGCCGAGCATCCCGGTGATCGTCATGGTGACGACGAACAGCACCACCAGCGTGCCGAGCAGCGTCAGCCCGGTCAGCGACGCGCCACCGGCGGTGACGCCCATGAGGTTCAGCACCGTCAGCCCGACGAAGGTTCCGGTCATGAAGACGCTGAAGTGGGAGAAGTTGATCAGCTCGATGATGCCGTAGACCATCGTGAATCCCAGCGCCAGGAGGGCGTACATCATCCCGAGGGCGAGCCCGTTGACGATCTGCTGGAGCAGAACGTCGAGCGTGCTCATGATGGCGGCGTCCACGCGACCGCTCCCCGGGCCGGCGCTTCTGG
>Ga0310811_10014814_pt1 | contig 10180 bp, 9 predicted proteins | sample YCmetagenome_FD_207642 | JGI IMG/M metagenome (GOLD analysis project Ga0310811, IMG submission 207642) | Soil microbial communities from experimental microcosm in Duke University, North Carolina, United States - YC | ecosystem: Engineered > Artificial ecosystem > Soil microcosm > Unclassified ...
ACGCCCACGCCCACGCCCACGGCGGCAGCCTCCGCGGGCGCGACGGCACCGGGCGGGCATACGTGCTCGATGTCCTCGACCGCGGCAGTATCCTGCTCCGCCGCGAAAACGCCGCGGCGCACGGTGATGATCGGAGTCGGACCGCGCAGTTCGGTGGCGATGCGGCACGTGCCGTCGGCCACTTCCTGGATCGCGAACAGCGCGCCACGATCGCGCGAGACGCCCGCGACGTCGGTGACGATCCCGGCCTCGAGGCGCACCGCGAGCCGCGCGGCCAACTGTTCGCCCGCGCGGTCCGAGGCCACCAGCACGGCCAGCGGCCGCAACTCCCGCACGAGCGAGGCCAGCACGGCCGGATCCCGGTGGCGCGACCGGTCGGCCGTCACGGGCGTGCCGAGCTGCCGCGCGGCGGTGAGCAGCTCGCGCGAGGCCTGCGTCGTCTCGGCCGTGTCGTGTTCGGTAAGCACCAGCACCGGGTCCACCAGGGGCATGGGCGGTTACATCTCCCGCGCGCGCGGTGACCAAACGCGACTTTGCGCCAATCTTCGCCCATGACGCCGTTTCACAGGAACCGGCGGGCGGCGAGGAAGTCGGCCAGCTGTGTCGCGGCGGCGTGCGGATCCCGGCCCGCGGTCACGATCGCGTGCGCACGCGGGCACAGCACGGTGCTGCTGACGACTGTGGCGGCGGCACGGCGGCGCACCGTCGCCGGATCGATGCCCAGCTCGCCGGGCGTCCAGGTGCTGACGAGTTTGCGGCGTGCCTCGGCGACGGCGGGAAACGCCGGGTAACGCGGCGCGGCGGCGCGTTCGGAGACCGAGACCAGCACCGGCGGTTCGGCCGCCCGCTCGACAACTTCGCCGTCCTCGTCGCAGACCACGATGATCTCTTCGACGGCCGCCGGGGCCGTGGCGGGCGCGCTCACCGCCTCGGCGTGGCACAGCGCCGGCACGCCCAGGCGTTCGGCGAGCATCACCGGGACCGCGGACAGGTTCGGTGTCGCGGACTCGGCGCCGCACAGCGCCAGGTCGAAGCCGTGCTTGCGCATCGCGGCGGCCAGCACCCGAGACAGCACCAGGGCATCGGTGGTGGACAGGTCCTCGTCGAATACGTGCACGCCGTCGTCCGCGCCCAGCGCCAGCGCTGCGCGCAGTGCGGCCGCACAGTCGGCCGGACCAGCCGTCAGCACGCTGACGCCGACCCCGATGCGGCGCCGGGCGACGCCAAGCGCCGCCTCCACCGCACGGGTGTCCGTCTCGTCGAGCTCCGGGCCCGGCTTGATCAGCACGACGATCCGCATCCTCGCCGCCTTTCGCTCCGTTGCGAAACACGAGTGAGCTGATACCGCGTGCGCTGCTGCGGCGACCTGCCGCGGCAGCGAGTGCAGGGAGTGTGCGTTCTGATACGCCGGGGAGTGTAGTGGCACGACGGGCCGTTGCCCAGGGGTGCCGGGTGGTGCCGGTTTCCCGCAGCGCGATCGGGAAGGCAGTGCGGCGCCGGCTGGCCGTTTCGAGGGCGTATCAGAGGTCGAGCGTCAGGCGCGGGCCGAGGCTGCGGGAGACGCAGATGAACATGGTCTCGTTGCTCGCTCTCTCCTCCTCGGTCAGCAGGCTGTCGCGGTGTTCCGGCTCACCCTCGAGTACGTCGGTCTCGCAGGTGCCGCAAGTGCCCTCCCGACAGGAGTAGAGCACGTTGACGCCCGCCTTCTCCACCGCCTCGAGGATCGAGCAGGTCGGAGGTACGGACAGCGTCAGCCCACTGCGGGCGAGTACGACCTCGAACGTCTCGGCGCGCGCGGGCTCGCCTGCGTCGACCGGGGTGAAACGTTCGCAGCGCACGCTGCCGATCGGCCAATGCGCGGCCGCCTTGTCCACCGCGTCGAGCATCGGCTCAGGGCCGCAGGCGTAGATCAGCGTGCCTGGCTCGACCTCGCCGAGGTGGGCCGCGAGGTCCGGCAGCCCGCACTCGTCCTGCGGCCGCAGCAGAACCTTCGCGCCGTACCCGGCAAGCTCGTCGGTGAACGCCATCGACGCGCGGGTACGCCCGCCGTACAACAGCGTCCACGGCGTGCCGGCCGCGTCGGCTTGCGCGATCATCGGCAGTAGAGGTGTGATGCCGATTCCGCCCGCCACGAACACGTAGCGGCTCGCCGTCAGCAGTTCGAAGTTGTTGCGGGGCGCGGAGACCGCCAGCGTGGTCCCGCGCCCCAGTTCTTCGTGCACGTACACGGAACCGCCGCGCCCGGTCCGCTCGCGCAGCACCGCGATGCGCCAGCATCCTGACTCACCGGGGTCGCCGCACAGCGAGTACTGGCGCACCATCCCGTCGGCCAGCCGCAGGTCGATGTGCGCGCCGGGGTTCCAGGCCGGCAGTGGGCCGCCGTCCGCGGCCGCCAGGGTCAGCTCGACGACGCCCTCTGCGGCGTCCCTACGCCCGGTGACGACGGCCTCGATGAGGGCGAGGCTCACACCGTGGCCAGCCGCTGGAGCATCCGGCGCGCGGCGAGCCCGCCGGCGTCGATGTTGATGCTCAGCTCCTGGAAGCCTTCGGGCTCGTCGGCGATGACGCCCTCGAGGATGTTGAGCGCGTCCACGTCCTGCATCACCACGGTGTGGTTGTTCTTCTCCATGAACTCGGTCACCGTTGCGTCCTCGCGGGCGAAGTCGCGCGAAACCATCCAGAAGTCGAGCACCGAGTGGTCGGTCTCCGGGGTGATCGCGTAGGTGATCTCGGTGTGGAATGCGTCCGGGTCGGTGCCGTCTTCGTGCGGGAGCGAGCCGACGGGGGCGACGCGGCTGTGCAGCAGGTAGAGGCAGGGAGCGTGGTACTCGATGTCCTGCCATCGGGTGATGCGGCCGGAGATTCCGGTGGAGTCGGCGTAGAACGGCGGGCATTCGGCGTCGGCCATCCGCCGGCTGACGCGCACGATGTTCGCCTCCTCGTCCGCGGAGGCCTCGATCGGGGTCTGCGCCACCTCGGGCGTGCCGATGTAGCCGCCGTGCAGGTACGTCTCGTGCGAGAGGTCCAGCAGGTTGTCGACGAGCAGGCTGTAGCGGCTGCGGATCGGTTCCATGCCCGCGACGGTCACGAAGCCGGACTCGGGCTCCGGGTTGAGCCAGGGGGCGCGCGGGATGGGGCGTTCGCCGGCCAGTTTCGGGTCGCCGATGAAGACCCAGATGAAGGAGTCCTGCTCGACGACAGGGTACGAAGTCACTCGGGCGGTGCGCGGGATTCGCGTCTGCCCGGGCACGGAGACGCAGGATCCGTCGGTGTCGTAGGTGAAGCCGTGGTATCCGCACACGACCTTGTCGCCGTCCAGGCGGCTCTCGGAGAGCGGGTAGCGGCGGTGCACGCAGCGGTCGGCGAGGGCGACGGGCGCGCCGTTTCCGGTGCGGTACAACACGATCGGCTCGTTGCAGATCGTCCTGGCCAGGAACGCGCGGGTCACCTCGCTGCCGTAGGCGGCGACGTACCACTGGTCGCGGACGATCGGGATGCTGGGTGCGGCCACGCGGGGACTCCATTCGCTCGCGCCCACCACGGTGTGGGGCGTCACCGCAGAGGTTCGGCGAGGTCAGTCCCCTACGGCAAGGGGTCCTTCCACTGAGTGGAAAGGCGCGGGCGGTACGAGTGGCTCGGGCGTGCCGGGCGCGGAGCCCGCCGAACCTGCTGAGCCGCCGCCCGGGTAGCCGAGGGCGCGCGAGGTGCCGCGGGCGGCCATCCGAACCGCGGGGATGAGCGTGGCAGGGTTCGCGGTGGCGGGCACCACCAGCGACAACGCGGCGACGACACGGCCGCCGGCGTCGCGGATGGGCGCGGCCACGGAGACCGCGTCGTCGGTGATCTGACGGTCGCTCACCGCGGCGTCGGCGCGGCGCACTTCGGCCAGTGCCGTGCGCAGCCGCGAAGGATCGGTGATCGTGTGGCGGGTGAAGCGGGCCAGCGGCGCGGCGCACACCTGCTCCTGCACCGCGGGTTCCGCGTGTGCGAGCAGCACCAGGCCGACGCCGGTGGCGTGCAGCGGCCAGCGCGAGCCGACGGTGGTGCGCACGATGACGGCGGAGCGCCCGGAGATCAGCTCGATGTAGAGGGTGTCGTAGCCGTCGCGCACGGCGAGCTGCACGTTCTCGTGCGTGGTCTCGTAGAGGTCTTCCATGAACGGCAACGCGGTCCGGCGCAGCCCGGAGCTGCGCGGGGCGAGCGTGGCGATCTCCCACAGCCGCAGTCCGATGCGGTACCCGCCTCCGGACTCCGCCTGTTCCAGCGCGCCCCAGGCGGTCAGCTGGCCGACCAGCCGGTGCGCGGTGGCCGCGGGCAGCCCGGCGCGGCGGGCCAACGCGGTCAGTGTCAGTTCCCGGTGTTCGGCGTCGAAGGCGGCGAGCAGCGCCAGCAGCCGTTGGGCGACGCCGGGGCGCGGCGTGGCGGGCGGCGACGCCTCGTCCGGTCGGCCGACCGGTCCTGTCTCGGGTGCCCGGCCGCTCGCGGATGCCGGTCCTGGCGCAGGTGCCGGGCCGGTCACGGAAGCAGGGGCCTGATGTCGAGGAGCCGGTCTGCCAGCCGTGCGGCGCCGGGCCCGGCCTGCGCGCCCAGCCGGGTGAACAGCCCCTCGGCCTCCGGCGCGGGCCAGTCCGCCGGCAGGTGTGCCAGCGGCAACCGCGGGTCGGCCCGGATGACCTGCAGCCAGTCGCTGTCCAGCTGCAGTTTCACGGCGAGCGGGTCGGGCGCCGGCTCGGCCTCGGCGGGCCGCCAGCGCTTGAGGAACGCGAGGTGCCGGCCGGCGATCGCGTCCAGGTCCCAGGTTTTCCTGATCATCTCGTCCACGTCGGTGCCGGGCACGGTGCTCGCGTGGAACACCTTCACGTGCGCGTCAAGGCCGAGCCCGGCGACGATCTCGTCCGTCTCGGGCCGTCCCGCGGCGATCCACAGCCCGTTGAACAGCGGCGCGAACCCGGCCCAGGTCAGCTGGGAGCGCAGTTCGTGGCGCTGGCGCTGCCAGGCCTCGGGCAGCGAGAAGCCGATCAGCGTCCAGACCCCGTCCCACTCCCGGTTGACGGCCCCGGTCTTCCACAGCCGCTGTTCGCCGTCGCGCAGGGTGCGCTCGCTGCGCTCGGTGAGCCCGGAGTACATGGCCCGACCGTGCCGCTGCCGCAACAGCAGGCCGCGGTTGACCATCCGGGTGAGTGTGGAGCGCGCCGCATGCTCGTTGACCCCCGTGCGGGCGAGCACCTCGAGCACGCTGGCGGCGGAGACCGCCACGCCGCGGCCGAGCAGATACTCCCCGGCGAGGGTGAGCATGAGGGTCTGCGGACGGACCGCGCCCTCCTCCGGAAGGCTGTCCATTCCTCGATTCTACGTCGATCACGCCAGGTCGCGTCATTGTTCGGCACCCCGGCGGCGGCCGTGCGGAACGTGCCGAACGTCCGGTCGTCCTCCCTTCGGTCGTCCTCCACGCGTGCGTGACTGTAAACGCCAGCGCCCACCTCGGTTCTCGATGAGACCGAGGTGGGCGCCGCGTGCCTCCAGCTTATACTTTCCGTCAGCTACTTTCCGTCAGCTGATAACCGGATCAGCTGACCTGCACCGCGTGCAGCTTCGCGTACGTACCCTGATCGCGCAGCAGCGCCTCGTGCGTGCCGACCTGCGAGACCTGGCCGCCGTCCATGACGACGATGCGGTCCGCGTCGCGGATGGTGGACAGGCGGTGCGCGACCACGAACGTGGTGCGGCCGTGCATCAGCCGCTGCAGGGCGTCCTGGATCAGCGCCTCGGAGCGGGTGTCGAGCGCCGAGGTGGCCTCGTCGAGGATCAGCACCCGCGGATCGCGGATGACCGCGCGGGCGATGGCGATCCGCTGCTTCTGTCCGCCGGACAGGCGGGCGCCGCGCTCCCCGACGACGGTGTCGAGCCCTGCGGGCAGCTGCTCGACGAACTCGAGCGCGTTCGCGTCCCGCAGCGCGGCCACGATCGCGTCGTCGTCGACGTCGTCGAGCCCGTAGCTGACGTTCTGCCGGATCGTGCCCTCGAACAGGATCGTCTCCTGCGGCACGACCGAGACGAAGCTGCGGAACGTGCGCAGGTCGAGGCCCTGCATGTCCCGGCCGTCGAGCTCGATCCGGCCCATCGACGGGCGCAGGAAGCCGATGACCAGGTTGAGCACCGTGGACTTGCCCGCGCCCGACGCGCCCACCAACGCCACGGTCTCGCCCGGCTGCACGGTCAGGTTGAACCGGTCCACCGAGGGCCTGGTCGCGTCGGGGTAGGTGAAACTGACGTCGCGGAAGACGAACCCGCCGGCGGTCTCGGTGACGGCCGCCTTGCCCTCGTTGATCTCCAGGTCCGGTGCCTGCAGCACCTCGCCGACGGAGCGCACCGACTCCAGGCCCTTGCTGATCACCGGCGCCAGGTTCAGCAGCGCGATGACCGCCCCGGTGAGGCTGGTGAAGAAGGCACTGAGCATCACCACGTCGCCGGGCGTGACACCGAAGGCGCCGTAGTAGGCGATGAGCGCGGCCACGGCGAGGCAGCCGACGCCGAGCGTGTTCAGGACGATCCAAGCCATCGCGCCGAACTTGCCGTTGGTCCGGTCGAGGGTGAGCCCGGCGTGCCGCACCCGGCTGAGCGTGCCGTCGACCCGCTCGATCGCGCTGCGCTCGAGGCCGTGGCCGCGGGTGATGGGGATCAGCGCAGTCATCTCGAACACGCGGGAGGAGAGCTGTTCGACCTCCTGACGGAACGACTCGTTCTGCGCGCGCAGCCGGGCGCGCAGCCGCATCACGACGAACGCCGCGGCCGGGACGACGAGCGCGAACACCGGCAGGAAGGACGGGGTGCGGATGCTGATGATGATCAGGCCGCCGAGCAGGCTGGAGAGCGCGCCGAGCGCGCCGTCGGTGGCCTGCTGCAGCATCTGCTCGATGGTCTCGACGTCGCGCACCACCTTCGTCTGCAGCACGCCCGAGCTGACCCGGGTGTGGTAGCCGATGGACAGTTCCTGCAGCCGCCGGCACAGCGCGAGCCGCAGTGTGTTGCTGATCCGACGTATCGCGTGGCTGTAGCAGCGGACGTAGAGCAGATGCCCGGGCAGGTTGAGCAGCAGCAGCACCAGCAGCAGGCAGCAGTTGAGCCAGAGCCGGTGCACCGGCTGGTGGCTGACGACGATGTCGATGACGTTCGCGGTGGCCAGGGGCAGCAGCCAGACCGGGCTCGACTTGACGCCGAAGACCAGCGCGCCGAAGGCGAGCCTGACGCGGTCCTCGCGGGCGAGGTAGGCGAGCGTGCGCAGCGGATGCTCGCCGCGGTAGTGGTGGGTGTCGATGGTTTCGGAGCAGTGCGCCATCAAGGACTCCAAGGACGGAACGGAACCATCCGATGATCCCAAACCTCCGGCCCGCCTCGGCACCTCCGCTCGCCAGGTGGACGGTCTCGTCTCGTCGACCCGCACCCACACCCTCTGCATCGCCCTCGGCATCACCCGCGCCGTTGCTGTCGCCGCGCTGTCGGCGGCCGGTGGTATGAATATCCGGTCCCGCAGGGAGGCGTCCGTCGGTGAAGGTGCCGGCTGTCGAGGCAGGAGTCGTACCCGTGTCGTTCGAGAAGCACCTGACCCGGTTCGCCGGGCTCCCGGTGGTCGATTTCCCGGTCTCGCCGTCGAGCCCGCCGCCCGAGGTCGCGGCGGACGCCGTCGCCTGGAGGGTGTGGGTGCCTGTGTGGGGCGACTCGGGCCGGCAGGTCGAGTTCGAAGAACGTTTCCGGGGTTCGTCGAGCAGATCGAGACGACGCGGGTGGTCGCCCTGGTGATCGGAGAGACCACCTTCGAAGGCGCGTTCGACAGCGAGACCGCGGTCAGGCTGCTGACAGAGAACGCCGCTGCTTTCCCGGCGCTTCTCTCCCTGTTCGTCGCCGACTTGATCCGTAAGGAGTCGGACGTCGCGTACATCACGCACCGAGACCTCATGCCGATCTTCGCGTCGTTTCCGGAGCTCGAGGCGTTCCATGTGCGGGGAAGCGGCTACACCTGGGAGGGCACGATGCCGTTCCGTCCGTTCGTGCATGCCGCGCTGCGCACGCTCGTGTTCGAGTCAGGCGGCCTGTCGCCGTCGATCATCCGCGCGGTCGGCGAGTGCGAACTGCCGGCCCTCGAACACCTCGAGTTCTACTTCGGCGACGAGAACTACGACGGCGGCGCGACGGTGGAGGACATCGCGTGGCTGCTGGGGGGCGAGAAGTTCCCGAACCTGCGCCACCTCGGGCTGCGGGACGCGCCGAATCAGGACGAGATCGCGGCGGCTGCGGCGCACGCCCCGATCGTGGCCCGGCTCGAGTCACTCGATCTGTCCCTCGGTACGCTCGGGGACGAGGGCGCGGCGGCGCTCTTGGCCGGGCAGCCGCTCACACACCTGAAGAAGCTCGACCTGCACCACCACTACATGTCGGAGGAGATGACGCATCGGCTGCTGGAGACACTGCCGGGCGTCGAGGTGAACGTCGAGGGAAGGTCCGAGCCGCACATCTGGAACGGCGAGGCTCACCGTTACATAGCGATCAGCGAATAGGGGCGGGACCAGCACGATGATCGAAGAGTTCAGGCACGACCTGCTGCGGACCTTCGCCGGACGTCCGGTGTTCGAGTTCAACAACGGCCACCCGGAGGACGTCGAGCACGCCGCGCTTCCGGAGAACGTCGAGGACTGGGCCTGGCGGGTGGCCATCGAGACGATCGACGAGGACCCGGGCTTCGCGGAGACCTTCGGGATCTTCCTCGACAGTGTGGACACGACCCGCGTGCGCGCGCTGATCGTCGGTCTCTGGCACAGCGAAGACGACATGTCCGACACCACGGACCGCGTCATCGACCTGCTCGTCGAGAATGCTGCGCGCTTCCCGGCCGTCGAATCCCTGTTCCTCGGCGACGTCTCCCGCGACCAGTGCGAGGTCTCCTGGCTCCACCAGGCCGACCCGGGAAGGCTTTTCACGGCATTCCCGCGACTGCGCGAGTTCGGGCTGCGCGGCACCACGAACCTGTCGATGGAGCCGCTCAAGCACGACGCACTGGAGGAGCTGACGCTCCAGGGCGGCGGCCTGCCGCCCGCGGTGGTCCGCGCGGTCGCCGGCTCGCAGCTGCCCGCGCTGACCGGGCTCGACCTCTACCTCGGCTCGCCCGAGTACAGCGGCGGCGCCGAGCCGGGCGACCTCGAGCCGATCCTGCGCGGCGAGGCCTTCCCGAGCCTGCGCCACCTCGGCCTGCGCGACGCGGAGAACGCCGACGAGATCGCAACCGCCGTCGCACACGCCCCGGTCGTCGCCCAGCTCGAATCCCTCGACCTCTCACTCGGCGCGATGACCGACGCGGGCGCGGCGGCGCTGCTGTCCGGGCAGCCGCTCACACACCTGAAGAAGCTCGACCTGCACCACCACTTCTTGTCGGAAGAAATGATGCAGCGCGTATGGGCGGCGCTGCCGGGCGTCGCCATCGACATGGACGAGCAGGAAGAGGGCGAAGACGTCAGCGACTGGGGAGACTCGGACGACGACGAGCCGACCATCTGGCGCTACATCGCGGTGTCCGAATGAGCGCCCTGCGTCTCGCGGTCGTCGGAAACCCGGACAACCGCAGGGTCGGGCTGTTCACGGCGGCCGCCGCGTCCCTGGGAATCGAGGCGCCGCGCGTGGTGCCGTGGCTGGACGTGCTGCACGACAAGGCCGAGTTCCACGCCGGCGAACTGGTGCGGATCGACTCGCCCGGCGAGGACGCCGAGGTGACGCGGCTGCTGCGCGGCGAGTCAGAACCCGTCGACATGTACCGGGTGGAGGGCACGCGCGCCTGGTACCAGGGCTTCGTCGCGGCACTGGGCAAGCTGCACGCGCGCATCGAGGAGGCCGGCGCGGTCGCGCTGGCGGATCCGACGGAGACGGCGATCGCCTTCGACAAGGCCCGCTGCCATGCGTTGCTGACCGAGCGCGGCGTGAGCGTGCCGCAGGCGTTCCCGGAGATCGTGGACTACGAATCGCTCGTCGAGTCGTCGGCACAGGGCTGGGACATGATCTTCGTCAAGATCAGGCACGGCTCCTCCGCCTCCGGCGTCGTCCAGATGCGCCGCGTGCAGGGCCGGATGACCGCGTTCACCTCGACCGAGCTGCATCGCACCGCGGACGGATACGAGCTCTACAACTCGCTGCGCAC
>Ga0310811_10014815_pt1 | contig 10180 bp, 9 predicted proteins | sample YCmetagenome_FD_207642 | JGI IMG/M metagenome (GOLD analysis project Ga0310811, IMG submission 207642) | Soil microbial communities from experimental microcosm in Duke University, North Carolina, United States - YC | ecosystem: Engineered > Artificial ecosystem > Soil microcosm > Unclassified ...
ATACCTTGAACGTCTGGTGGCTGGCGTTCAGGCAGTCTCCACAGACGGCGCAGATGTGCGCTGGAACGACGAACTCAACGGCCGCCAATTCGACGTTGTAGTGCGCTTCAAAATGGGCACGCTCCGATACCTTGTGCTCATCGAAGTGAAGAATCGCACGCGCAAGGCCGACACCGAAGACTTAGACGCCTTCGTTTCCAAGGCGCGCGACCAGAATGCCAACAAAGCGGTTTTCGTGACTGCTGCGGGATTTCAGTCAGGCGCAATCGAAATAGCGAAACGTCACGGTGTCGAGCTCTTCACTCTCTCCTTCGATGAGACCAACATTCAGCTTCCGCAAAACGCAACTTGGATTTCAATGCGAAATCCGCGGGCACCGAGAGACGCTAAGCCCGAATTCAGTATCGGCAAGCCTGAGCTCGTCGCGAACATCGAACATGCGTCACTCACCTATGGCGACGGCTCTGAGGTCGAAATCCCGTCTGAACAATCGCAGATGAATTATTATTTTCTGAAAACAAAGCTTCCGGACGGCCGCACCTTGGACGCCATCACCCAGAAAATCCCGATACCCGACGTACAGCTTGGCAAATCCCAGAGTGTAGAGCACCGCTTCGATCCTTCTATCCGACTTATACCGCCGGACGAATACTTCTTTCGTGGCGGCGATGTGAAGGCGTTACGTTTCAAAGTGACGGGCCGCCACGCGCGTCCAATGCAAGGCAACGTCATAGTTGACCCCAATGTCCTCATTTCACCTGTAGTGTACAAAAACGCCATCACCGGCGAGGAAACACGCTTCGCCCCAGATTCCCTGCCCCTCAATTTTGAGCGCGTCTCACCGGGCAAGTTCTACTTTACGGTCCATCCACTCGCTTATTTTTACTGTGACGCGATTAGACGCGGCATTGTACACTGGGTGCTCGTGGAGACTTTCCAGGCGGGCAACATCATCCAGGGAATGAGCGAGCAAGAGCTGAAATATTCACAGCACTATATTCCTGTCACCGACAAGAAAATTCTCAATCGCCTTCAACGGAGGCTAGACGACTATAGACACAGATGACGTCCTACAGTCGTTTCGTCGCCACCAACGGCGAGCTCCCGTGAGACGAGGCGAGTTCGAGAGCCAACATAGAACGTACTCCTCCGCATCGCACTGCGCGCCGCCCATATATTTGCATTCGATACAATCATGACGAACTGGTACGATATTAAGTTCCTAGAAAGCGCGACCAACGTACGCGAGCTAGTCGGGAATTCGACTGGCCGCAAACCAAGCGCCGGTATCGCCCGGGAGATCGCTGTTTGCATTCAGCAGGGACGACTGTTCTTCGAGGCTGCGGCAGCAGCGCCGATACAAATCAAACCACTGCAAATTTACTACGGCGTAGTGGCATTTGCTCAGGCTGTCATTGTCGCGACCAAATGTAGCTCATTATCGACTCTGGCTCGCGCACATGGACTGACGGACATCACACAGGATGACGTAGGCGTCGAAGGTTTGGCTCTTCGTGTTGAGAAATACGGGACATTCCAGGAATTCAATGATGCAATCGCGCCTCTCGGCCGCATCTGGTACTACGACAATTCGATGCCGCATTGGTACAAGAAGCCCTTTGATTTCGCGGCGGAGCTAAGCAGTCAGCGAATTGCGATTACAGAAATTCTAGCACGCGTGCCGGGCCTTTCAGGCATGTTTAGCAAAACATTCGGCTCGCCGAGCAAGACAGTTCCGATCATGCTCGGTTTCGGCACGTTAAACACTGGACACTGCACGCTGCGCATTGACGACGCTTTTTTATTTACCGATCGAGCTAGCTTGATTGCCTTTGTCAAAAAGCTGCGTGCGGAGTATCCGTTCCTCGAGCGATGGCGATTCACTGAAGCGCTGCACGCATGGGGCAATTCCATAATCACGTTCGACAATACTGGCGAAAGAGTTGACGACGATCTGTCGGAAGAAGCACTTATTCAGGCCAACAATAATAGCTTCGCAGCGAGCCGGGCACTTATGAGTGCCGATCGGTCGATAGTCCCTGCCGCTGATATCCTGGTGCCATTGTCCGGCGGCTATGTCGGCTCAGCTCAGACATACGTCATGCAACCGATCAACAATGTGAAGCTCCATGAGTACGCTTTGCAATTCCTCGGTACGTTCCTATTGAGTTCACTAGTGCGCTACAGACCTCAAATCTGGCAGAACGCTATTTCGCGTTCCGTTACGGCACAGAGCGCAGCCGATGATCGTGCTTTGTCACTGATCGAAAGATTCCTGGACGATACGCTAAGCGGATTTCCAGACATGGTGGTGCGTGTCATCGATTATCAACGCAAGTGATAGCCGTAGTGAGTCAGCCGAAGGCGCAACTCGCCGGTTAATTGGTATTGGTGGATTGCGCTTCGCTAATCCGCCCCACCAAGTGCGCGGGAGAGCCTGCGGCGACGTGCCGCTGTTCGTCGAATTAGACGCACCCTCGGCGATAGACCCACCCCTCACCCCCGCGTTACAGTGCCCGAGCGCGAGAGAAAGAGGCTCGCGCGTTGCCTTGTCGAAGCACCCGCCCAGGGGACACGACATCCCCAGCACCGTCCGCTTGCACCGCGTCCTGGCAACAAAGCCCGACAAGCTCTATCGCGCCTTCATCGAGCCGGACGCCTTGGCGAAGTGGCTGCCGCCCAATGGCCTTGTCTACACCGTGTATCAGAGTGCGTGGGGTGGCTTAGCGCCATAGGCGCGTAACCCACAAAGTTGACGAAGCCGCGAGCCCGTTGGTGGGTTACGGCACTTCGCACCTACCCCACCCCTACAGGCCGCGGCCCCTCATGCCCCCGCTTCCGCAGGGGCTTTTTTTGTTGGGCCTCCTTCGGCAAGTGGTCGCGCTCAACTACGCTTTGGGCGGCCCAAAGAGTTGGTTGAATTTCTGGCTGCCGGCCGCCTGCGCCTCGGCCTCCGTCGCGTACAATTGGTCGGAGATCAACGTGGTCTTAAAACCTTCAGTGTCGCCGGTGTCGCAAAGCGCAATCGCCCACGCGTAACCATCTCCGACTTTGCCGGTCCAATACTCGCCCATCATGATCGTTCTCTCCGAGTTGATGCGCCCGCCGGAAACAGGCTACCGCAGATCAGCAGTTCCACGTTGCGTCAACTCTGACAGCGCTGACGCGCCGCAAAGTCGTGGATGCCCGGCGCAAGGCCGGGCATGACGGGCGCGGCAATAGACCTCCACACGAGACGCACGTTACAGTCCCGGCCCGCGCGAGGTTCCCGCGCTCGCGTCATCAAAAGCGCCTGCTCAAGAGGAAACTCCATGCCCAGCACCGTCCGCTTGCACCGCGTCCTGGCGACGAAGCCCGACAAGGTCTATCGCGCCTTCGTCGAGCCGGACGCCCTGGCGAAGTGGCTGCCGCCCAACGGCTTCACCTGCACCGTGCATCAGCTCGACGCGAAAGCCGGCGGCACCTTCAAAATGTCGTTCCGCAATTTCACCACGGGCATGAGTCATTCTTTCGGCGGCGAATATCTGGAGCTCGTGCCCGGCGAGCGCCTGCGCTACACGGACACATTCGACGATCCCAATCTGCCGGGCGAGATGCAGGTGACGGTGACGCTCAAGGAGGTCTCCGTCGGCACCGACGTGAGCATCGTGCAAGAGGGCATTCCCGACGCCATTCCGGCGGAAGCGTGCTATCTCGGCTGGCAGGAGTCGTTGCGGAATCTCGCGCGGCTCGTTGAGCCCGATATCAATCAGTAGCGTTGCGTTTGTCATGGCCGGGCAACCGGGTCCGGCCTTTGGCCGGCCCGGGTGTAAACTTGTCCCGGCCATCCCGCTTATGGAGCTGCTGTGCCCGCCTAAGCGAGATCGCATCGGAAGTCGGGTAAACCCGACTTCCGCGCCATTAAGCGCCGCAAGTCGGGTAAACCCGACTTGCGATGACAAGCCCGGCGATGACAGAGACATAAAGTTTGCGCCGGAAGAAAGCCACGTTCCGCGTGTGAGCTTGGTCGTTCTCAGTTGACGTTTTGACGCCTGTCGCGTTCGCCGCAGAAGTCACTTTAGTGCACCGTGTTGAACAGGGCCCACGCCCATGAAAGACGCAGCGCATATCCTCGGCCGCATGGTGTTCTTCCTGTTCCCGGTGCCGTTCGCGGTCAGCCTCGGCAACACCTATTCCGGCGCCTGGACCGGATATGCGGCCTATGCCGCCGCGGTGATCCTGGTCGCGGCGGCGATCGCCACGGGCTGGCTCGCGTACCGGGACTCGCGGCGGCCCTGAGGCAAATTGCCGAGACGACGCCATCGCTTCGGTTGCCACGGCGCCGCGAAACCATGTCATGATCCGCGCGTCGTGAAGCGAGGACGCCGTCATGTACAAGCAGATCCTGGTTCCGGTCGACGTCTCCGACATCGCGCTGGCCAAGCCCGCCATCGATGCCGCCTGCGCGCAGGCGCGCACCTCGGGCGGCGCGGTGCGGCTGTTGCACGTGCTGGCGATGACGCCGGTGATGCTGGCCGAATACGTGCCGCCGGATTTCGAGGAGCAGCAGAGCAAGTCGGCGGAGCAGACGCTCGACGCGCTCGCGCAAGGCTGCGGGCTTCCGCCGTCGCGTGTGTCCTACACGGTGCGCCAGGGCGGCATCTATCACGAGGTGCTGGAAGAAGCGAAAGACATCGAGGCCGATCTGATCGTGATGAGCTCGCACCGGCCCGCTATGCGCACCTATTTCCTCGGCTCCAATGCCGGCCACGTGGTGCGCTACGCCAATTGTTCCGTGCTGGTGGTGCGCGACGCGAGCACGGCGTAGCCACAACAAAAAAGGCCGCCAACCGGCGGCCTCTTTGTCAGTGGCGCGAGAGCCTTCGCTTAGCTCTGGCTGCCGATGCCGAGATCGCGGGTCGGAGCCGCGGGAGCGCCGAAGCCGTAGTGCTCAGGGGCGGCGGCAAACGACTCGGCGCCGCTCTGCGAGCCGAAGGTCTGCTGGTGCTGCGCGATCGGGCGCGCATCCGACGTGTAGAGATAAGTGTTGCGCTCTTGGAGCGTCTGCGACTCCGGATCGGCGGCGAAGGCGGGCGCGGCAACCGACATAGCGAGCAACGCGCCAACGGCGAGCTTGGTGATGGTCTTCATGATTAAACTCCGTGTGTCCAAATGTGTCCGCAAGATCGTCTCTTGCTGAGACGACAAATGGCGCGGTGCACACTCACGCTCAACCCACGTTGCAGTCACAGTTTTTGCGGTTCCGTTCACGGACACGCGATCGCACTGCACACAAGAGAAGGGAATAATCGCGCCTGCGCGCGTAAGAGCTGTTATTTGCTCGATGAATCGCGCACGGGGAAAAATATTGCCGGTGACGGCTTTGATCACGCGCGCGTGCGTGCATGCAGGATCGACAAGGCTGCCTGTTGCTGAGCGCGCGCGTTCACGCCTTTGGCATCAGCTCGCGCGGCGGCGCGTCGGGACGATAGAGCCCCGGCCGATTGCGCCGGAAGAAACTCCCGGCCTGCCAGAGGAACAGTGCGAGGAACGCGGCGATGAAGAGCGCGCCGGCCACCGCATCGGCCTGCAAGGCGCGCACGATCAGCACGGCAAGCCCCAGCGCGACGGCGGCGAAGATCGCGACGCCGGGCCAATAGAGCCAGACCGCGCGGCCCTGCTCGCAGCGGACCGGCGCGCCGGCTTGCGCGAGGCGCCGGTGGAGTTCTTCGACGAAGGTCGCATAGGCCGCGTCCTGCCGCACCTGCTCGACCATGCTCTTCCACGAGGTCGAGACGATGCGCAGCTTGGTGCCGTCCGCCGCCCACAGCTCAGTGACGAATCGGTGCGACTGCATGCTCATCGGCACGTAGGACATGCGCAGGCGCCGGACTTTGTCGAACGGCACGTGGCCGGAGCGCGCGCCGGCGGACCAGTCGATGCCGTTGGGCGTCAGCTTGAAGGTCCAGCCGGCGCCGAGAAGCGATGGCCGATAGGAATAAGCGGCGCCCTCACCGGCGCCTTCGGGTTCCACTGGCGTCATGTGCATCGGCTTCGGCGTGTCATCGGCCCGGCAAGACCGCGTTTGGCGCGCATTTGAGCATAATTACCGGCGTTAACCATGCTGGCGGTCAGCGCTCATCAAAAGCGCGGCGGCGCATGGCGAGTGTTCCATTCGTCAAACGTATATAATATCTTAACGGTGCGTAGGTGTGGCATTTTCGCGTTGACGTAAGGGTTGGGGAGCCTGGTCATGGCAAAGTTGTCGGATCTGTTCGGCCGCAAGGGCGAGATGGTGGGCGACAAATTCACCCCGCTCGGCGTTGGCGGTAACGGCAACGGCAGTGACCCCATCAGCGTCGAGAACTTCTCCGACATCGGCTCGCGCATGGGCGAGGAAAACGAAGCCCTGCGCAATCTCCTGAGCGACACCGGGCGCAAGATCGGCGAGCTCGACGAGCTCAAGCAGGCCTTCGACAAACTGGTGCAGCCGTTCAACGCGGCGCTGCGTGCGCTCGAGCAGGAAAAGTCGCTGACGCTCAATCTCACCGGCCGCCTCGACGAAGCGCGCGCCGCCTACGAGACGCTGCGCGGCCAGTTCTATCAGATGGAGCGCAAGGCCACCGCGCTCGAAGGCGAGAACGAGAAGCTGCGCGACGATCTCGAATTGGCGCGCGAATCCACGCGCGGCCTGGAGAGCGTCCGCCTCGAGCTCACCGACGAGATCCATGCGCGGCAGGCGCAGATCGCCGAGCTCGAGCGTCAGCTCGCGCAGGAGACCGCGCAACGCCGCACCCTCGCCGACGGCCGGCGCGGTCTGCAGGATCAGATCGACGCGTCGGAGAAACACATCGTCGAGCTCGAAGGCGAGCTTGCCGCGGTGCGCGAGAAGCTGGCGCTGATCGAGGACGAGAAACGCTCGCACCTGCTTGCGGTCGATCAGGGTTTGAACGAAGTCGCGCGGCTGAGCCGCCGCTTGACCGAAAGCGAGAACACGCTCACCACGACCCGCGCCCAGCTCGGCAAGGTCGAGGCGAGCTTCGCCGAAGCCTATTCCGAGCGCGGCCGTCTCTCCGCCGCGCTGGACGAAGCGAAGGAGCAGCATCAGTCGGAGCGCAACACGCTCACCATGCGGCTCGACGCGCTGCAATCGCGCGCGGCCACCGCCGAGCGCCTGCTGGCGGAGACGCGGCAGAACCTCATCGCCCGCACCGAAGAGGTGCGCGCCTTCGATCGCAAGTCGGTCGAGGCGACCATTGCCCGCAACAACGCCGAGAAACGGCTGGCGCAGATCGAGGCCTCGCATGAGGCGCGCGACCGCCAGGTTCGCGACCTCGACACGACCCGCACCGCGCTGACCGAACGCAACAGCGCCATGGCCAAGACGCTGAAGACGCGCGAGACGGCGCTGGCCCGCGCCGAAGAGAAGATCGCCGCCTTGACCGAGCGCAACGGCCATCTCGAAGCCGACATCCAGGTCAGCCGCACCAACATCGAGAAGCGCGTCGACGATCTCGGCTCGGCCTTGCAGCGCGAGCGCATGGAACGCGCCGTCGTCGAAGGCGCGCTGGAAGCGGCACGCAAAGACAATTCGCGCCTGCAAAGCGAAGTCGCGACCTTGCGCTCAGCGCTGCGGCGCGGCGTGGCGATCGAGGAAACGATCGCGCCCGCCGAGCCGGCCAACGACGAAGGCACGCTCAAGAGCAAGGCCGTCGGCGACGACGCAGAAGGCATCGTCGAAACGGAAAAGAGCGCGAAGGCGTAGAGTATATTGCTTTCGCGTCGCCACTTCAGAAAGCAAAAAACCAAGGCTTAAGTGCTGGGTCCCCGCCTTCGCGGGGATGAGCGGGTGATTCCGCGCGCACGACGCTAAGGCGTGAACCCATAAATTCAGAGTGGTCGGCGGACATCCGCTTTGGTTCGCATTCCGGACTCACGTCGGACATCGCGTGAGGTCCGAAAAGTGCCAGAAGCAGACTCATGCAGTGCAGCAATGACCGCCTCTATTCAATCACTTCATCGGCGCGGCTGGCGGCCTCCCTATACGAAGCCCCAACCTTGCGGCTAGGGCTTCGCTGACCGAGCGCTTTGCATACCGCTTGGTCGCGAACCCCAAAATAGCTCCTTTGTCTGTACAGAAGGCGCTGTCCAGGTGTTGTCCCGACGCCTTGCCGCGACGCGCGCGAGAAAGCGCGACTTCACAGTCGCGTTCGAACGACGAAGATCAAACATCATTACGATCAATAATCTGCGAGACGTCACCGGCAACGGTGGGAGCCAAGTTGTCCAGCGTAGCACGATTGGCGCAATGCAGCGTATCGGACCTCAACTCAGCGACGTAACGGTGGCACTCTGCGCGTCTTGATACGAAAAGCCATGTGACAAACATACCACATCACAGAAATAGAATGCCCTGAGGCCTCCTTTACCAGGGCCGTTCGACGGTGATTGCTATGGTTGAAACTCAGCAGGCGGCTCGACTTTGATTTCGGGGGCGCTGGTGAAAACACTCTCCCTTGCGAGCATCTCTGTTGTTGCATTATTCGGGGCGTCTGCTCTTGCATCAGATCTGCCCACCAAGGCCCCGGTCAACAAGACTCCAATCGCAGCGCCACCCTACAACTGGTCCGGATTTTATGTGGGCGCCAACTTTGGCGGAGCATGGACCAACGGCAATCTGAACATTCCCGGCAACAATGTTTATGGCGGCGTCACCGAGTTCATCGGCGGCGTTGAGGCCGGTTACAATTTCCAAGCCGGTCATCTTCTACTTGGTGTCGAGGGCGATTTCGATTGGACGAGTTTCAATCATCCGGCCCTTCCGAATCCAACGCTAGGTTCTGTGAGCAACCGCTGGATGACCACAGTGGCAGGCCGCGTTGGCCTCGTGAATGACCGTTGGCTTGTATTCGCCAAGTTGGGCGGCGGTTGGGTGCAAAGCGACGCTACGGTGACCGTCCCTGGCTCGCCGACCTGGAGCGGGTCCAGTACCAACGGTGGCTGGCTGATTGGCGGCGGCATCGAGTACGGCTTCAAAGCACATTGGACGGTCAAACTTGAATATGACTATCTCGCACTCGCGAGTTGGAATTCGGCCACGGTCCCGGCGGTGGCGTTGAACCGCGACGTTCAAATGATCAAGGCCGGCATCAACTATAAGTTCGAGAGCGGCTTACCTGCTGTGGCGGAGGTGGCCGAGCGGTCGAAATACTCCCGCGAGCCTTCCGAAGACGAAGACCTGGCGAAAAAATCCCAGAACCCAATTGCGGATCTCGTCAGCGTGCCGTTCCAGAGCAACACTAATTTTAACGCTGGGCCATTCAATCGCACGCAGGAGATTCTCAATGTTCAGCCAGTCGTGCCGATGCACTTGAACGAAGACTGGAACGTGATTTCGCGTACTATCATTCCGTTGGTAAGCCAGCCCGATCCGCTGCGAGACAGCAGCACCAACGGCATTGGCGACATTACCCAATCGTTGTTTCTGTCACCGGCTAATCCGGGCAAGCTGATCTGGGGCGTCGGCCCGGTCTTCACCGTTCCGTCCGCAAGTGATCCTATTCTCGGCACCGGCAAAGTCCTGTTCGGCCCGACTGCCGTCTTCCTGACTACGCCAGGACATTGGGTGCTCGGCGTGTTGCTCAACAATCAGTGGTCGGTCGGCGGCAATCCGTTGCGGCCGGCCGTGAACACAGGACTCGCCCAGCCCTTCGTCAACTACAACATGGCGCACGGCTGGTATTTGACCACATCACCCATCATTACCGTCAACTGGCTCGCTGCGCCGGGTGAACAATGGACCGTGCCGGTCGGTGGCGGCTTCGGTCGCGTTTTTAGAGTGGGTGATCAACCGGTGAACGCGCAGATCCAAGCTTTTTACAACGTGGAGCGTCCGACCGGCGTGTCAGACTGGCAGTTGCGCTTTGACGTCGCACTTTTGTTCCCGGTGAAATAACGATGAGGCAGAGCCAGCCTGCCTACACGGCGCCCTGGTCTATAGCTAAATTGAAAAATGCCGGAATACCATGTCGCTTCGTATCAGCCGGTGAACGAGCGGCGCACGCTGCTAACAGCTGGAGTGCGCTGAAACCGGACCTACGACCTCTGTCCACGATAAACGGAGCATGCTGATCTGCCTCCTGCAACAGAGAAGATGACCATGCAAATACCGATTACAGACGGTCGCGAAAATTCGCCTCGG
>Ga0310811_10014816_pt1 | contig 10180 bp, 11 predicted proteins | sample YCmetagenome_FD_207642 | JGI IMG/M metagenome (GOLD analysis project Ga0310811, IMG submission 207642) | Soil microbial communities from experimental microcosm in Duke University, North Carolina, United States - YC | ecosystem: Engineered > Artificial ecosystem > Soil microcosm > Unclassified ...
TAAAAACGCCGATTGCGTCGCTAAAGGGTGCACTACAATTGCTCGACCGTAAGCAATCCAATATTTCACCCGATATGCTGGCTAAACTGATAGCACAATCAAACAAGAGCCTGAATAAACTGACTGACCTTGTTAATTCGCTGTTGAACAGCAACCGAATCAGTCAGGGGCGGTTCCCGGTACATAAGTCTGCATTCAAGATCGCCGATCTGATCAACGAATGTTGTCAGCATATCCGGAATGTAGACAGTCATGCTATTAAGTTTGAAGGTAACCTGCAACTTGAAGTTGACGCCGATCCGCAGCTTATCGACCAGGTGATTGTTAACCTGGTTAATAATGCCGTTAAATATGCACCTACGTCCAAAGAAATTATAGTCTCAGTGCAGCAGGAAGAAAATTTCGCAAAAATTGCTGTTACTGATTTCGGCCCAGGTATATCGCAAGACAAACTGCCCTACATTTTCGACCGCTATTATCGTATTGATACGGGTACGGCACAGTTCTCCGGTCTGGGGTTGGGGCTGTACATCTGTGCCGAGATCATATACAAACATGGAGGTAAAGTAGGTGTTGAAAGCAAACGCGACGAAGGGAGTACTTTCTGGTTTACCTTGCCATTAGCGTCTTGATCAGTGTAATTCCCACAGTAATTGATATCGTCTATCACTCCTTGTGACGCATAAATTAAGTTGTGAAAAAATACTTCAAGTAATGCATAAAACTAATTGCAGCCCATGGTGTTGACTTACTAAAAATATTCTATGGCGCAAAATGGCACGGTAAGCATAAATGAAATTCTACAAACACTTTATGACGGTGGACGAATAGACCAATTTTTGAACGGGAATGTATTTTTGTCGGATAGATTTGGTGCTCCCGTGTTATTTACTTCTGACAGTTTTAATTTATTATTAGAAGAACAATTGGTTCAGCCTGTCCACTTATTGGTGCCAAGTGGCAGTTGTTATAAGATCAGTTCCTTCGGGCTGGACCGTATTAATCAGCACCGCTTAGAAAATCTATTTTCCGGTCAGGAAAATGGTTGCTTGGAGTGATGGCCGGTTAAAAATTTGGTAGCCCGAAGCAATTTTTTCATTACAAGAGTTCTGCATGCACAATGAAATAAAAAATAGGAAATTTATTTAATTTCTAAGAAAACAAAGGTTTTTGAGTGGCTGTTATCATAATATAATTAATAATAAATCTATCATTATGGAAAACAACACAACAGGATCGTCAAACCGTGACGATCAGAACCAACGCAGCGGTTCAGATCAAAACAATCAACAAGGCAATCAACAGGACTGGAATCGCAGCCAGAGCGGCCAGGAAGGAAACAGGGGTAGCCAGCAGGAACAAGCGTCAAACACCGGTCAGGGTAATTCTGGTTCAGGTAACTCCCAAAATCAGGACCGGAATTCTGGTCAAGGCCAACAGGGGGGCAATAGCGGTAGTCAGCAGGAGCAGGCATCAAATTCCGGTCAGGGTAATTCCGGCTCAGGCAGTTCGCAAAATCAGGACTGGAATTCCGGTCAAGGTCAGCAAGGTGGCAGTCAGCAGGAACAGGCTGCCAATGAGGAACCTTACCGGGATCAGGACTCAAGAAGATCTGGTTCTGATTCGGAAAACGACGAATTAAATACCGACGATGACGATCTGAATGAAGACGATCGCGGAGAGCAAATCTAAAAACGATAATTTGAGTAAAAAAGGGCATCAGCTGGTTAGCGGATGCCCTTTTTTGTTGGTTAAAAATCGGAAGGAAGCGTGGAAGCAGTCTGGCGTTCAGAACACAAGTGGGGCGGGGAGCAACTATTTCAAATGTCTTAAATTGACTATATTTATCATTCATATTAAGTCATGAGACCAACCTTTTTCCTTATCGTATTTATGTTGCTTGGCTTCAAAGTATTTGGGCAGGCCGTTAGCATAAAAGCACTAGCGGATACTTTAACACTGGGGCAAAACCGGGCCTATCTTACTTCAAAAGACTTTGTGTTCTGCGCTGAGTGCTTGGGCGAGGATACGCCTATGATTTATATTAAGAATAAAAATGAGGATTTTGAAGAAGTTTTGAGCTTTTATAAATCGTCATTCGAATATTCAAGTAAGAATATAACCTTTATCAATACCTTGCTCGAGCAGGCTAAAGCCCAGCTCAGGCTGACTGCAACACACCATGAAGACGATGCAGGCACTGAGCATGTGAGTCTTACAAGCTACCAGTTCACCAACGGTAAAACACACTTTTCATTCATTGTGTTTAAAAACGGAGGTGTCATTAGTGTAGGGGCCGAAAAGTAACAGGATTTCGCTTTCATTTTGTCTCGATGCCCGTTTAATCCTTGACGCGTTTTGTTCCGTTCTTTACTGAGCGTAACAAAATAAAGAACGGAACAGACCACCCCAACCATTTTGCGAGGAACGAAACAATCTCCGAGCCATGCAGATCATGGAGCAAGGATTTGTTAGTGAATGTTCGGCAAGGAAATCCTGCTCATTGAATGTCCTAAGTAAAGATGGTTTCGTATCCTCGCCATAACGCGCGCATGGAAGCGACCTTATGAAATTATTTTCAAAATAAATTTGCGTAACTCCAAAGTTACTTATACATTTGAGTAACTTAAAAGTTACTTATTATGGAAAAAACAATTATTCACAAAGTATTTTATTCCCACGCGCCTGAGATAGTATGGGATTACCTTACTAAAGCCGAGTTGATGGAGCAATGGCTGATGAAAAGCAATTTCGAGCTGAAACTGGGCCATGATTTCCAGTTCAACACTGGTCCGGTAGCAAGCCTTGATTTTGACGGCATTGTTTACTGTAAGGTGTTGGAGATAGAACCGCTGAAAAAGTTAACCTACTCTTGGAAATGCGGCCCGGGGAATGGGCAGATCACTATTGATTCCATTGTTACCTGGACGTTGGAGGCCAAGAACAACGGAACGGAATTATTGCTGGTAAATGACGGGTTTAAAGAAGCCAACTTCAACGTGGTTATCTTCAACGCTATGGATCAGGGCTGGCTGTCTAATATGAATAAAATTAACAAGATATTAAACGAAGCACAAAATGGCAGTACCGGCGCTTGACGTATTCCAGGTAATAGCTGACCCGAGCAGGAGGGAGATGATGAGAATGCTGTCCGAAAAAAGCCTGCCCATCAATTCGCTGGCCGAGCATTTTGATATGAGTCGCCCGGCTGTATCAAAACATGTGAAGATCATGTACAACGCTGGTTTTATTTCGATAGAAGACATCGGCAGGGAGCGCTATTGTACCCTTAAAAAGGATGGTTTTGACGAACTGCAAAAGTGGATCAACTACTTCGATAACTTCTGGAAGACAAAACTGAAAGATTTGGAAACACTATTAAACAATAAAATCAAAAAGTCATGAAAACAGCAACATTAACAGAGCAAAGCTACCACAGCAGTATTGTGGTAAATGAAAACGCAAAGGAGGCGTACGATAAGATCAGTCGTGTAAACGAATGGTGGGCGGTCAACTTTGAAGGTAGAGCCCAAAACTTAGGCGACGCTTTCAAAGTTACTTTTGGCGAAACTTACGTCACTTTTAAAATTACTGAAGCTATACCGGGCAAGAAAGTTGGCTGGCTGGTTACTGACAGTTATCTCCCATGGCAGAATGACAAAACTGAATGGACAGGTACCGAAGTAGTATTTGAAATTTCGGAAAAAAATAACGCTACCAAAATCGATATGACCCATATAGGTTTAACCCCTGAAGTAGAGTGTTTTGAAAACTGCCAGGCCGGCTGGAATCATTATATCAATAGGAGCCTGATCAAATTTATAAACGAAGGGCAGGGCGTTTTACAAAAAGGACAATAATTATGCAGAGATATAAATGAAAAGACCAACCTCTCCGGCTGGTCTTTTTTATTTGGGGTTGATACAATTATTTACTGCTAACAGCTAATTGAGAACTATCAACTGTCCGGCCCGGGTAAACTTTCAGGGCTTCTTCCAGGCAGATCATAGCTTTCTCAATATCCTGATTATTCAACACATAAGCTAAACGAACTTCATTTTCACCAGCGCCCGGTGTACTATAGAAGCCCGTCGCTGGGGCCATCATTACTGTCTGGTTTTCATAGCTGAACTTTTCCAGTATCCATTGACAGAATTTATCTGCATTATCTATCGGCAACCTGGCCACCACATAAAACGCACCACCCGGGTTGGGACAATAAACGCCTTCCATATTGTTCAGCGCATTTACCAGTGTATCACGGCGATGAGTATATTCTTTGTTAACCGCGTCAAAGTAGCTGTCAGGGGTATCTACTGCGGCTTCGCCAGCTATTTGTTCAATCATCCCGGGACTTAAACGTGCCTGCGCAAATTTTAAACCTGTTAACCATACCTCTTTATTCTTGGTGATCAGGCAACCTAAACGTGCACCACAGGCGCTGTAACGCTTACTCACGGTATCCATCACAATCACATTATCTTCCAATCCGCTTAAATGCATTGGTGAAAGGAAGGTGCGACCGTCATAACAGAATTCGCGGTAAGCTTCATCTGAGAACAGGTACAGATCATATTTTAATGCCAGTTCTTTTAAAGCTTCCATTTCTTCTCTTGAATAGAGGTAGCCGGTAGGGTTGTTCGGGTTGCAAATGATGATCGCTTTTGTTTTTTCGGTGATCAGCTTTTCAAACTCGCTGATAGGAGGCAGGGCAAAACCGTTATCGATATAAGATAAAATAGGCTTTACTATGATATCGCTCTGGCAGGCAAAACCGTTATAGTTTGCGTAAAATGGCTCAGGAATGATTACCTCATCACCCGGATTTAGGCAAGTCATCATGGCAATGGTGATAGCTTCCGATCCGCCTGTGGTAACCAGTATATTATCCGGAGTGATGTTATATCCCAGTTTATTATAGTATTCAGTTAACTTTTTGCGGTAGGATAAAGTGCCTTCAGATGCAGTATACGCCCACACCTTAAAGGCGATGTTTTTAATAGCGTTCAGCATCCCTTCAGGTGTTTCTATATCAGGTTGACCGATATTAAGGTGATAAACTTTTTTACCCTCAAGCTTAGCTTGGTCGGCAAATGGGGTAAGTTTACGTATGGGCGAGGCCGGCATATGCAGCCCCTTTTTTGAAATTTTTGGCATAATGCAAAATTAGCAAAAGATAGTTGAAGGAATTCAATTAAAAATTTTGGTAAAATTTTCGTTATAGTAAAGTCTGAAAACAAGAAAGCCTCCTGAGAAATATCAGAAGGCTTTCAAATGTTTTCTGTAAATCTCTTATTTGCTACTGCTTGGTGGGGCTTTCGCTATAACTTCGCCTACTATGTTTAAATATTTAGTAGGAGTTTTGGCGTTTGAAGTAACCACAATAGTTTTATTGAATGGCATTACAGCCTGTGCATTATAAGTGATCTTAATAACACCTTTATCACCGCTTTTTACAGGGGTTTTGGTGTAATCGGCAATGGTACAGCCACATGTAGGTTTTACATCTGTTAGGATTAAAGGCTCTTTACCGATATTGGTAAATTCAAAGACCGTAGTTACCGGAATGCCTTGTGGAATTTTGCCGAAGTCGTGTTTTTCCTCATTAAACTTAAATTCGGCTTTTTCGCTATCTTGCGCCGAAGCGGTGAAGACGAAGCCTAAAATAACCGCACAAACTAACAGTAATCGTTTCATATTTTCTTTTTGATTAATACAAATATAAATGGTTTAAAGTGAATTAAAAACTATTAAACGTACAATGTGTTTTGTGTGTTACATATGACGAATACAAAATAGAATTTTATACTTTTGTCCTCTAAACGAAATATTATTATGCCTGAAACCATAATAAGTGCTACAAGTAAATTCAGTGCATCTGAACTCAGTTTTGAAGACTTTAAAAAGATAGTAATAAACGACTATCGAATTGGTTTTGAAAGCCGCCAGGCCAGTTTAATCGGCAGGCGTGAAGTACTGACAGGGAAAGCCAAATTTGGAATTTTTGGCGATGGTAAAGAGGTGGCACAATTGGCTATGGCAAAGGCATTTAGAACCGGCGACTGGCGCGCCGGCTACTATCGCGACCAAACCTTTATGTTCGCTACAGGTATCAGCAACCTGAAGGAATTTTTTGCACAGTTATATGCTAACCCTGATATAGAAAAAGACCCGGCATCAGCTGGCAGACAGATGAACTGTCACTTTGCAACACGTTTTGTAAACGCCGACGGTACATGGGCAAACCAGGCGGAGTCGTTGAATTGTGCAGCTGATATATCCACCACAGGAGGTCACATGCCACGTTTGCTGGGATTGGCTTATGCGTCAAAATTATATCGTCAAAATAAGGAGCTGGAATATTTAAAACAGTTTTCTGTTAATGGTAACGAGGTTGCATTTGGCACAATAGGTAACGGTTCTACGTCAGAAGGCTTATTTTTTGAAACATTCAACGCTGCAGGCGTATTACAAGTACCCATGGCGATCTCCATTTGGGATGATGCTTATGCCATTTCAGTCCCTGCCAGTTTACAAACTACCAAAGAAGATATTTCTGAAATATTAAAAGGTTTCCAGCGTGAAGATGGTACCAACGGCTACGAGATATTTAAGGTGCGTGGCTGGGATTATGTAGCCCTCTGCGAAACTTACGAAAAAGCCATTGATGTTTGCCGCCGCGAACATGTACCGGTGCTTATCCATGTAACGGAGATGACCCAGCCTCAAGGTCATTCTACCTCGGGTTCGCATGAGCGCTATAAATCAAAAGAGCGCCTGGCATGGGAAAATGAACACGATTGCCTTGTACAGATGCGTAAATGGATGATTGAGTCGGCTATTGCTACAGAAGAGGAAATGGACGCGCTTGAAGCAACTGCCAAGAAATATGTACGTGAAATTCAGCGTGAAGCGTGGAACGACCTTGCAGGTGAGATTAATAAAGAGATCGGCGCAGTCTCGGCGTTGATTGAGCAGGTTGCTGCGCAAAGCCAGAATGGTGCTAAACTGAAAGATGTAGTTTCTGAATTAAAAGCGACTGTTGACCCGGGACGTAAAGATGCTATATCAGCTGGACGAAAAGCTTTACGTATCACAGTAAAGGAAAAACTAAGTACCAGGCAAGAGCTTGTTAACTGGCTGAATGCTGAAAGAGTAAAAAATGATGAGCGTTTTAGTTCTAAATTATTTACTGACACCGCTGCATCTCCATTAAATGTACCGATTATCGAGGCTGTTTATGATGATGATGCTAAAATGCTCGATGGTCGGGAGATATTAAATGCCTGCTTCGATAACAACTTTGAGCGTGATAAATCTATAGTTGCGTTCGGAGAAGATGTTGGTGCGATTGGCGACGTAAACCAGGGTTTTGCAGGTTTACAGAATAAATATTCTGACCTGCGAATTTCGGATACCGGTATCCGCGAAGCTACTATTATAGGGCAGGGCATGGGTTTGGCAATGCGTGGACTGAAACCAATAGCTGAGATACAATATCTGGATTACCTGATCTATGCCACCACCGTTTTAAGTGATGATCTGGCTTCTTTAAGCTACCGTACGCGCGGGGGACAAAAAGCACCGTTGATTGTTCGTACCCGTGGGCATAGACTGGAAGGTATATGGCATTCAGGATCTCCACTTGGGTTAATATTAAATGCCATGCGTGGCCTGCATATTTGCGTACCCCGCGATATGACGCAAGCTGCCGGAATGTACAATACCCTGTTGCGTGGTGATGAACCAGCTTTGGTTATTGAGTGCCTGAATGGCTATCGCTTGAAAGAACGCCTGCCATCAAATATAGGAGAGTTCACTGTTCCTTTAGGTAAAGCTGAAGTTTTAAGAGAAGGTGCCGATATGACGGTTGTTTCTTACGGCTCAACTTTACGCATAGTTATGGAAGCCGCCGAGGAACTGGAAAAAATGGGTATAAATATCGAAGTCATCGATCCGCAAACACTATATCCATTTGATACAGAGAATGTTTGTGGCGGATCGTTAAAGAAAACCAACAAGCTGCTGGTGGTAGATGAGGATATGCCAGGAGGTGGTTCAGCTTACATCTTGCAAAAAATCCTGGAAACTCAAAACGGCTATTATAGTCTCGATTCGCAGCCAAAAACACTACCTGCACGTGAGCATCGTCCTCCGTATGGAACCGATGGCGACTACTTCAGCAAACCATCAATGGATGATGTGGTGGAATTGGTTTATAGTATGATGAATGAAGCAAATCCGACAAAATATCCAGATTTATATTAATTATTACATTTAAATCAAATATTATATCAATAGTGCCCGTATTTTTGCGGGCATTATTTTTTATATATGGATATCGCTTTTTCTACTATATCAACTATTATTAAAACCCGCCGCAGCATTAAGCCTGTAGCTATGAACTGCAAAAGAATTCCTGATTACCAGGTTGAGTCATTACTCGAGCTTGCCGATTGGGCACCAACACATGGGTTTACAGAGCCATGGCGTTTTGTAGTTTATGCTACAGCTTCTGATTTTTCTCATCAACATGCAGAACTATACAAGTGCAACGCCGCCCCCGAAAACTTTGATCAGGCTGTTTATAACAAACTATATGACCAGGGTGACAAAGCTTCACATGTAATCCTGGCTGTTATGAAACGCGGCAATCTGCCCAAAATCCCTGTTATTGAAGAAGTAGAGGCTGTTTCTTGCGCTGTGCAAAATATCCTTTTGGGGGCAACAGCGCTTGGAATAGCATCATTCTGGAGCACAGGTGGCATGGCACTTCGTCCACCAATGAGGGAATTTTTGAAATTAGGCGATGATGATCATGTGATCGGTGTTTTATACCTGGGCTACGTTGACAATAACCCCGAAGGCAGCCGTTCTATCCCGCTTGAAGAGAAAATTACCTGGGTGAAATAAAAATTTCTGTCTAACCCACGATGCGTTTTTAACGTATAAGAAATCAATTGATTGGCTCTGGTTTTAATCCTGTTGTAATTTATTTAATTATTACTATAAAATAATTCAGATTTAATTACGTTAGTAACTTTAGATGATTTAGTTTATATATTTATAAATCACAGCAATAACCTAATTAATTTAGCCTTAGCCAGTTGAATTTTTTATTGATTAAACTTAAAAAACAAATCAACGGAGTATGAAGAGACGATTCTGGGGAGCATTGTGTGCATTGATCTTCACTATTGCTATTATCAGTATCAGCTGGAAACCTGATACAAAAGAAAAATCGAAAAAGGCCACCACCAAAACTACAAAAGCCTTCTCGGCAAAAGAGCATTTTGCTCAATACCTTGAGGATATTTACAATACGGCCCAGTTAAATGAGACCGGGCTTGACCTTGCTGTTTTTCAAAAAGCAGTAACCGGGTATTTTAATCTTAAGGCAGCTAACAAAGTGCCTCAATATAGCTCGGTCATTACCATTGTCGATCTGGCTAAATCAAGCTGTACCAAACGTATGTGGATTGTCGACCTGATCAATAAAGATCTGGTATTAAACACATGGGTTGCTCATGGTAATGGCAGCGGCGATGACTTGCCTGGCTATTTTTCAAACGAAAGTGATTCGCATGCCAGCAGCCTGGGATTCTATGTTACCGAAGGTATTTACAATGGAAAGCACGGCCGTTCACTTAAATTGAATGGGATGGATGCCGGCTTTAACGATAATGCCCGTGCGCGTTCAATTGTTGTGCATGCTGCTCCTTATGTTTCACAAGGCTCGATCAACCAATTAGGTCGGTTGGGACGTAGTGAAGGATGCCCGGCAGTATCGCCAAAAGTTGCCAAAAAGGTGATCAACACGATCAAAGGCGGCTCGGTACTGTTTATCAACGGAAACGACAGGAGCTACAACTCAAAATATCTTGATACCGATATCGCTACCAACTACGTTTATCCTGGCAGCGTATCAGTAACAGCAAGCCTTTAATTTAATTATTCAGCAGGAAGATACTTTTTCAGGTGTTCGTAAAGGACGATATCCAGTCCGTACACATCACCCCTGAACTGTAATTGACCTCCAGCATCAGACCAGCAGGTTACGTAAGTAATATAAACAGGTACGCGCGGACGTAATGCAATGTCCTGTGAAGTACTGTCGTCTTCGTCCATATCCTTCACGATACGATTATATTTAACCGTATCACGGAAGAGGGTGTGGGCA
>Ga0310811_10014818_pt1 | contig 10180 bp, 11 predicted proteins | sample YCmetagenome_FD_207642 | JGI IMG/M metagenome (GOLD analysis project Ga0310811, IMG submission 207642) | Soil microbial communities from experimental microcosm in Duke University, North Carolina, United States - YC | ecosystem: Engineered > Artificial ecosystem > Soil microcosm > Unclassified ...
AAGCCAGGAAAATGCGACTACCCGTTGCCAGACTGCGGCTTGCTAGATAGCGTATACCTTGACGAGGGCGAGCGCGAGCGCGAAGGGCGCGGATTCGTCTACCAGATGATGCAGATCTCGCCAACTCAATGGGCAAAGTTGCGAGGCGATCCCGGCAAGCCAGCGCTACGAGCGCGACCTGTGTACTTCGCGTGGGGTGGACCGGATATCGGCCTTCTCATATATCCCGCGCCGGTCGCGGCACATGATTTGCGCGTTCGCTATTACCCGCCGATGCGAGAAGCGTGATACGCTGGAGTGAGAAGATGCCTCGGATCTATAAAAGCAAGAACAAGCGGGCCAAGATACATAGCCGCCAGCATGGACTGTGCGCGCTTTGTGGTCAGCCTTTGAAGCTCGATGAGGCGACGCTGGATCATATCGTACCAAGGTCGAAGGGCGGCTGCGGAATTATTAGCAATCTTCAGGCTGCTCATGGACGCTGTAATCAGGATAAGGGTGCAGATTATAGCGGCGATCCTCTATCGGCCGGCCCATTATCGCGACTGCCGCCTATTTACATTCAGGCAGCTAAGCCAGCAAAGCATTCCCGTCGTGGGAAACGAGGCGCGGGGTGCTCGTAATGCCGATTATCGGCAGCCCCGGAGTAGACGCTACGGTCTACTTGCAGAAAGTAGGGCAGTGTGCCATTGCAGCTTTGTGCCCGAACATCATGGCATCTTCTCCATAGGGAACGGTCTCGCTGTTCCGCGCATCCCAGCAACGTCGTTCCAGAACAGCCTCGACGCCCGATCTGGTCGCATACCAGGCGGCAACCGCACCTCGCCGGTGCGCACGTTCAGTGCAATGCCAGAGCCGAACGTGTACCAGTTCCAGCGGCTGTTGGCAGGAGGATCGTCAGCCCGTGCCGGGACTGCCACAAGCAGACCCAGCAATAGGCCCAGCCGCATCACCGTCGAGGCAGTGCCTGTAGCCGCGTGCGGGCAGCGTCAGCCTTGCCAGGAGTGGCAGCGGCCGGAGACACAATCCCCACCACTATCTGTAACAGCGGCATCACGAGCTGAACATCTGCCAGGATCTGCGCGGCTTGCGATCCAGGCGGCACCAGACCAGCCGCAGCCTGCGCCACAGCGGTCACGTCCGCGGCGATCTGCTGTACGATCGGCTGCGCCTGACTCGCCGTCATGGAGGCGCTGAGCGATGCGGCGAGCCTCTGAACGTCCTGGGCGTAGACGGTGATCTTTGCCGCAGTCGCCGGCGGCACACCTTGGGCCATCGACAGGAAGTTTTCGAGGCCGGTCGCGATCAGCGCAGCGTCGGTCGCGGCTTGCTGGCCGATCTGCGCGGCGGTCTGACCGGCGCAGGCGGATAGCGCGGTGGCGCCCAACAGGACGGCGAGAGTGCGACGAGTAATCATGGGATGTCTCCTGAGATGTGTAGCAAATCGGCCGCTTCGTCTAACCGCTGCATGGCACGGTCGGCGGTCTGGCCGCGCAGCAGCCGGTATTCGGCCTTGAGCATGTCACGCAAAACCTCGATCAGAATTTCGTCCCGTTTTTCCGAAGCGATGATGCGGGCCAGCATGGCGCGCTCTTCGCCAGCGGCGATCATGGCGTCAACGGCCCAGGGGTTGGCGTCGGGCGTGGCGTCGGCGCTGGAGTGGCAACCGGCGTGGCTGTGGAGGTCGAGACAGTTTCAGTCTGGATTACAGATGGCGTCTGAGGCTGTAGCGTTTGAGGCTGAGCATTCAGGAGCGCCGTCTTGCGCTCTGACCCGCTGCTCGATCCGTAATAGTAGCCGGATACGGTGGTCGCCATGCTGATAACAGCCCCGATCAACAGGTTCTGTGCCGTCTCGTTTTTCGAGTAGTAGGCCACGATCAGGCAGGCAGCGAACAGCGTCAGGGCGTAGATACCAATGCTAGGCTTGGCCCACATGGGTTCGCTAGGGGTTGGCGGTGGCGTCGTGGTGGTGGTGGTCCCGCTCATGACTTCTCCTGCGCTGCCACCCAGTCACGGACCGCCTCACAGATCACCGCAGACCGCGGCGTCTTGCCGCGCAGCGCATCGAGGGCTTCGAGCAGTTGCGGGTCGATCACGAGAGAGACCGTTACTTTGTGCTTAACTGGCATCGACGGTAATTATACCACGTCCAGTCCAACGCTGTCCATATGTATGTATGGACTCTTAGATGCCAGTAACGACGAACACTGCCCGTGCTGGTGCCCCGATCATTTAGGCCCCCAGGGCGGCCGGTCGCTCAATGCAGCAATGGCACAGCGCGACCGAACAGTTCCGCGGCTATCCAGCAGGCAATCGCAGCCCATCCCAGATGAGGCCGCGCTGTCTGCGGCCAGCCAGCAGCGGCGCAGACGGCGAGAACGAAGGCAAAAACTAGTAGAATCAGACCAAGCATGTTTTCGTCTCCTATTGATTAAGCCACCGTTGCGCACACAGGCGTAACGCAGCCTCAGTGCCAAGCCGAGCTGCGTGTTCGGCCGCATCGTGGATTCGTAATTGCTCCGGCCTTACAAGGCGCGGAAGCGGTGGCGGTCCGGGTTGCGCAGATGGGCACGGCTCAATCGGTGGCGCAGCCGCTCCTACGCTACATCCAGCAAGCAGCAGGAGAAGGATCAGGGGCACGCCCGCGCCTTCTTGCCGCTTGATGCACCAATCCCTCTGATCTCGACGCATAGCCCTGTAATCTGCGCCTGGAGGGCTTCACGCATTGCATTCATATCTCGCTTGGTCTCATCAGCGCGGCCATCAAGTGCTGAAATATGATTCCCGTATCGTTCCAGCAATTCCGATGTGATGACCTTTGGCCCGATCTCAGTCTCTAACTTGGTCAGCCTGTCATTGATTGACAGACGGGTCACATAGAGATCTCCACTCCGTGCCTTGTTGACCTCTTCTATCGCATCGATTCTAGTATCAAGCGCCTTCTCAGCCGCGATAATACGGACATACTTTTCCTCCATCGAGGCATATGTCGCTTGGTTGCTCCACAATCCCCAGGCTATTGCACCAAGCGCGCCTGCCGGAACTCCAGCCACCCACCCGATCGTGAATGCGACTGTTTGAAGGGTCTTCCAACTACCCCACCACCGCGGTTTAGTCAGTTCGGTTTCCGTCAGGCTCATGTCACCTGCCCATCTGGGCTAAGAACAAAATCAGAGAAGGCCCTTTCGATACAATCAGTGCTGTGAGGACGGCGAGCCCGATAGCGGTAGCGGAACCGGCTAACCATTTGATGCGCAATTCACGCCGCTCAAAATATGCACGCATCCTGCGATGGTCTTCGCCAAATTTCTCCCGTGATTCAGGGTCTGATGGATCAACTCCGGCAGCAAAAAAAGCACGCTCCATCTGCTCAAGGCGCCGAGCGAAACCACCAACCCGCGTAGACGAATCATCGACCATTCCCTACCCCGTTCCCGGAGAAGTAACGGGCCGTTCACGATCTTGGTGAGGGCGGCGTTCATCATGGGAATCTCCATCCAGCTTGCGCTGGTTATATGTCATCCCCTGCCCAACAGAATGTGACGCGCGTCACTTTGCTTCAGGGCGGTTTCGTCTACCATCGGTCTTACTCATCAGCGGGGCTCCTCGCTGGTGGGCTGTCCCTCACGGGACGGGTGGGGCGGCTCTTCCTCCCCCGAGGAAGGGTCGCCCTGCGGTTCTCGTAACAATAGCATCTTTCGCCGTGACATCGTGGGGTTTTCTACGACCGCTAGAATCCCCACGGTTACAATCAGAGATTTCCAGTCCCATCCGAACCGTAACCAACGCAAATGCGGTCCTGTGGTCGGTCCTCCAGACCCGATGGCGCCCAATGTGCCGCCACCATCGGCCCTGGCCGTCAGCGCGGCGATCGGAAAACCTGGCGTCGGCGTGCCGATCATCGAGGTCTGGAATGTTGGCACCAGGCTGAAGCCGCTTCCCATACCTGGATTCGTCCCGGCACCGATCAAGGGTGAACCGTTAGCAAGGGTGAAGTCGAGGTTGGTCGCGTCAGTCCATACCGCGGCGATCAGGGGCGCGTTGAACCCGCTCCCATTGTAGGCATTGACCTGGATGTTGAAGCTGGAGACCGTTGGATACCCAACACCGGCATAGAGCGTCGCACCAGGAAATGTCTGTAGGTAGCCGCCTGTGTTGTATGTGCCGGTCGGGTTAAAGAACGCAAGGGCATTGTTCCCGATCCAACCAATAGGCGAGTGAGCCAAAGCCTGGTTCTGACACGGCGGCCCCCACGCGAGAGGATCAATGGCTCTTACCTCGACACCATTTGCTGGGGCAAAATCAAGGATAAGTACATCCCCAACGGAGATCGATGGGATCGTGAATTGTGCGGCGATTGCGTTTGGTTGGTACGACGCCTGCGGTGTTCCCCGCTGAGTTATCGTCCCTCCGCTCTGCACGAGCGCATCCACGATGATGCTGGCCGATCCGCCGCCGGTTTGCGTGACAGAGATGGTCCCGGCTGAGGAGACGATTTTATGCTCAACCATCAAGAAACTCACAGCTGCGTCTTGTGTCCATCCAGCCCCGGCTGTAGAGCCCGTCCGGAATGACGCAATAATCGCTGTATTGGCGGCTGCCGTTGTCGCGGTGGTTGATGTGGCCGAGGTCGTCAAAGACGCCGAGCCGTAATTGTCATCAAACGGCCAAGGCGTCGCAACATTGAACCAAGATTGAACATCGACGCAAAGCTGCGCGTTTCCGACAAACGGACCATCAACTTGGTTCGTGTAGGCATTCACGACGTAATTCGTCGCGGCGAAATCCGCTACTGCGTACCACCTCGACATCAGACCTGGAGAGTTTTGTCTCATGCGCCACTTCAGCACATTCGTCGGATTGTGATCAGTCAATCCGCTTGTTGGCTCAGTCCAGCCAGTTCCCATCGCAATCGGAGAGGCATTCTGTTTGTATAGATTGTACAGCGTCGTCCCCGCTTGACGGAATGGACCACTCGGCGTCCAATCAGTGCCGATCGGTATGGGGCTATCGGTTTGCACCGACATCGGCATGGGAGTCGAATAATTGCCCCCGCCGTTATACACCGTCACGCAGACATATGGATACCAGCCCGTAGCTCCGGCCATCGCGGGAGGGGACTTGAACGTAGGAATGCTGTTGGCGGGGACCGAGAGGATCGCAGCAGATGTTTGGGTTGGTGACGAGCCAAGAGTCCATTGGAATCGCAGACCGGGGTGTGGTGCCAGTAGAGAGTTTATTGGGTCATGGGAAGCGCCAGCAACAGCGAAGTTAATGCTTTCGCCCTCTGGGAACACATAGGTCACACCGACGAACAGAAAGGCCGCAGGCTGGCTACCGCCTGCATTTACGACGAACATCGGTAGAGTGAGCCCTGAGTCCCAGTAGAACCGATTAGGGCCAGTTGCGGGGGGAATGGCATTCCCGCTATCCCACCATATCACCGGGTCGGCTTTCGCCATCCAGTTATTCCAGGCTACCGCGCCGGTTCGTGCGACCGGAGATGGCACGACCGCTAGAGTATTTGCGCCAATGTCTGTTTGTGCATTAATATCTGTGAATGCGTCTGACGCTACCATACAGGAATGCAGAGATTCGTTGCCGTCGATGTCCAGCAAAGTGGTGGCGACCCAGTAAGATCTCGCAGGAAGAGAACCGCCGGGGGTTGTTGTAACGACGGGAATCTCCGGGCACTTCAGACCGGGGTATCCGATAGAGATCGCTGCGACGTTCGTCTGAAACAAACCGATGCCGTCTGATGGCGCCAAAGCGTTGCTGTTGGTCACATACACTTCCGCTCTGGGATTGGCAGCGCCTCTGATGGAAGAACCGCCGATCCCAGCAGCCCGATAAGAAACCTCCTCACCATATCTAACGATGGACGTGGAGTCATGCAGCCCCGCCTTCATAATGCAGCCAATCATGTAGACTGCACCGGCATTCGGGAAATCATAGTTACTTTGTATCTGATGATCTAGGTTAAGAAGGCTATCATCTCCATACGTCCTGACTTGCAGACAATAGTTGACCATTGCGCGTGACTTAACGGCGTAACCACTTAGATTATCCTTAGACAAGGAGTTTGAGAGTGTAAGAACATCACAATCCACATACATATTGTGGTTAAATACGATCCCTGGCATCCCATTACGCCAAAGCTCGCTGTTGAAGATTTCGACAAAAACCCCAGAGCCGAGTGATGAACTCCCGGGACGGATGCCGAACGTACAGTCATGGATAAAAGCGTTGTTGAGGGTAAGGTTGCCAGCAGTTCCGCCGATGGTATTGACCCATTGAAAGATTGCAGCGCCACTCCGGTTTTGAGCGGCACCCCAGAGTTCCAGATTTGTCATCGTAATGCCGCGTGCGTCGGTAGCTGCTGGTGTGAACAGAGCCTTTCCGCCTGTTACAAGCAGGACGATGGGATTACCGATCGGAACCGACGACGGCAGACCGCCGCTGCTCGTCACGCCCGTCAAAGAGTTACCTAATACGCCGGTATACGGCATCTCATTTACTTGCCAAGTACCGTCGCCGTTGCCCCAGGGGTAGACATGAGCACTGCTACCTGTTGCACCCACAAAATCCCCAGCATCATCAAGTTGGACGGTCGTGTCTCCTGGGTTCAGAGTTGCCGTCAGATAACCAACCGGAGGAGAAATCTGCGCCCGATCGTTGTTGAGCACCATGCTGCCGCCGATGGTGCCGTAGACACCAGCACTGGCTGGCGCCGTGAGAACCAGCGTCGAGCCGCTGACAGAGAATATCGGGAAGGTACGGTTGATCGTCAGAGGCCCCCCCGTTCCGGTGTTCGTGCATCCAGACAGTCGGACATACTGCCCGCGCCGATAGGTGGTGACTGCCGATCCACTAATGACTGCCGTCAACTGGCCGCCAGACGTGCTCGTCCATGAGATGCTGGACAGATTATTCGTGGACGGAATACCGACGATAGACAAGTAAGTGGCAGAACCGCCGTAGGTGGGATTACCTATGACCATATTGAAGCTGCTGCCGGGAGTGTAGGTTCCACTGGTATATAGTTGCGAAAAATCAGAATACCGCTTGAAAGTACCAAGATGGGTGGCGCCGCTGCCAGCAGGCAGGATGATCTCGTCACCCGAGGATGCCAGATAAAGCGCGTCCTTAATGGTCGCGTAGGTAACACTGCTGGTGAAGTTGGTGATCTCGCTGATCGGCCCGACCTGCGCCAGCATCATGCCGTTACGAAAGCTCTTTGGAAGCTCCTCTCGCATCTTGCCGTAAAGCACTATCTTGTCAAAGTGCCGTTGTAACCGAGGGCTGATGATCCCGTGTTTTGCGCGCTCGCAATCCTCACGAGACGGGCGCCATGTTCCGTAGCCGTGTAACTCCTCGCCGAGTTGGATCGAGTCCTCGCGCAGCTTGCGGCGCCACGCGATCTCAGGGCTCTCCAGCCCACGATGACGGATCGAAAATACCATCAGGGATGCCCCATCCAGCGCAGTCGTAAGACGGTCGGAGGTGGTGGCGGTCCACCGAACTTCTCAGCCCCGATGTCCCACCGCGGCGACCATGCATTACCCAAAATGTCCAGCACCGCTGTCGGGCTGCTGCCATCCGCCAGGGTTTGCTGGATGGTGGAATAGTTGGCGCCCGCGCCGAAGACATCAGCGCCTGACTTGAGCCTGGCATCGAACGAACCGCCGATCGTGGGATTTACCAGTTGGTTCGCGGCGGTCAGCCCGGAGCATGGAGAGGTAAGACTTGGCCCGCATCCTGACGACGTATTCACCCCGGGCATCTGCGCGGAGGTCGCGTTGGTGCTTGTGGCAGACGTGTAGGCGCCGCCATAACCGGAAGCAGGCGAGTCCGTCGCGTTCGTCGCGGCGAAGGGGCTGAGCCACGTCGTGCCCGTGGTAGATCCGTTAGGGAAAGAGAACCCAATGCACAGGTTGTTATAGAAGGTCTGGTGTTGACTGCCTCCGAAGTTGTTTTGGTTCATGACGCATGTCGAGTTGGTCGCGCCTGTTCCGACCACAATGTTATTCGCCATGACCGCCTGCCCGTAGCCGAACTCAACGCCGTCAGTCCCCGTCACGGTTGATCCGTTGATGATGACGGAGTTCAGCAAAGCGCTCCCGCCATCGGTCACGAAAACCCCCCGAGCACTCGGGCCGGCCTGTAGGATGCTGTTCCTGATCGTTACGTTATTGCCGTGGCCGTTGCCTGGGAAAAGGCCATTGCCGCCACCGCCATGCCAAGGTGCGGTAATGCCGTGAACGGAGAGCATCTGCATCCCGTCAATGAAGCCCATATTGTCAGAGATGACGATCGGTTCCCCAGCGGTGCCGTTCCAGGCTGTCGAGGTTGTCGTCGTTGAGGTGTTGGTGATTGTGACGCCCTTGGTTTGATCAATCCGCAAAGGCGTGCTGGTTGTGAAGTTGTCAACGAAACTATCACCAGGCGCTGGTGTTATGGTCCACGACCATGCTGAGCACCCGCCCCCGCCGTTCCTGCTAGCGACGCCGTATCCCCCTAGACAGTAGAAGTCCTGGTCACTTGGAAGATCGATGTGAAACGCCATCATGATCGAGTTCGCGCCGCCAGCGAGGGATTCGCCCGGTTGCTGCGGCCCATAAACCTGTTGCGCCGCGCCGCCGTAGAACACCGTCATCTTCACGTTGTAATTGAACTGGATCGAGTTAGAGCCAAAGGACTTCATGTGCGGCCATTGATTGGCACCCGACGAGTAAGTCATCCTGCCGACTGCCGTCCAAACGCATGTTCCGTCTGATGCCGGCGGTCCTGCTCCCGAGCCGGATGTACACGGGGGCTCAGGTCCGAATGGATTGAATTGGGTATATGCAATGCCTCCGTTTCGCACATACATGAATCCGGGATACTGTGTGTTCGGCGTCCAGGCGGGTGCGTCGGCGAGCGCATGGGTAAGCGTCACGTAGTCCACCCTTCTCAGAAGCGCCCACGTCACGCCCCCATCCGTCACAGTCGTGGCACCCGGCCAGGAGCCTCCTGGGATGCCGCCGGTATTTGCTGGCGTGCCGCTGGCGCAGGCTGTGTTGAAGACGGTCGGGTCCGATCCAGAGGCCCCTGGAGTGACCAGACCGAACACGCAAACCGGGAGGGCGTCAGTGTAGGATGTGCCGTTCCATCCTGCTCCTGCGTTGACCCTCGCGCCGGACGCATAGGTACCGGAGGTCCATCCAGGCGCGTTGCTGATAACGATCTGCATCGGATTTTGCGGGCCGGGATATGCGAAATTGCCGCTGGAATTGTTCCAGTTCACGTAGCCGGCAGAGACGAGATAGGAGGGTGGGGCGGCGCCAAAGTTGAAGGTCGAAGAGTCGGTGTTTTGTCCATGCCAGATCGGAAACACCGCACCCCCTGGCAGATAGAACTTGGCCCCGGTTCCGGCGGTCGAACCGGAAGGAAACACACCGATCGGGTTTCCGGTGCCTGGCAATGTAGGATCGCTGGCACAACTCCCGTTCCACTTTGGCGCGGTGCTTCCAGAGCCGCCGCTGCCATTGCACACGAGGCTGGTGACATCTGACGTGACCCACATCTGCCAGGGGTCACTATTCAGGTTGAAGGCCAGTGCAATCGTCTTGCCCGAGGTCACTGCCGCGCCTCCCGTGACTGCGGTATTGTTCCAGTATTGCGATCCATCGGATCTCAGCACCGCGGCTTGGTAATTGTTTCCGGTTGCGTAGCCTGTGGCGGTTGACCAATAGGCAACAGGAGAGGGGAGGATCGTACCAACACCACCCCCAGCGACGCCCCAGACGGTTGCGACCGGCGCGGCGTTGACCGTCGCGGTGTAATATAGCAACCCGGACTGCTTACCAACCGATGCCCTGCAACCGACGAAGTTCCCCACATTGGTCGAGGTCAGTATCAGACCGCCGCCGCTGATAGTGATGTTGGCGTTGCAATCAGAGCCGAATGTCGTTTGAGCGAATGCCGGAGATGCCAGCCCCAACAACAGGCAGCACAGGAGAAGCCGATGCAGCATCCTGCTAGCTCCACGATCCGATGAACGACTGAACCAGATAATGCGTCGCGTCGCGTCCCAGGATGCACATCCGATCCCCGGCCGCGCCGCTCGATACGATTGACGTGTTGGCTGATTTGTACGAGGTGAAATTCGTATTCTGGTAACTCACGCCCGAGATCGC
>Ga0310811_10014819_pt1 | contig 10180 bp, 11 predicted proteins | sample YCmetagenome_FD_207642 | JGI IMG/M metagenome (GOLD analysis project Ga0310811, IMG submission 207642) | Soil microbial communities from experimental microcosm in Duke University, North Carolina, United States - YC | ecosystem: Engineered > Artificial ecosystem > Soil microcosm > Unclassified ...
TTCGAACTGGTGGAACATCGGCGTGTGCGTCATGTCCGAGTCTTTGCGGAAGGTGCGCCCCGGCACGAGAATCCGGATCGGCGGCTTCTGCGACAGCATCGTGCGCACCTGCACCGGCGAGGTGTGCGTGCGCAGCAGCCGTATCGCGCGCTCGGGGCTTTCGCCGACCATGGCGCCTTCGTGCAGATGGGGCGCTTCTTCGCCGCCGACGGCGGCCAGATAGAAGGTGTCGTGCATCTGCCGCGCCGGGTGCTCGGGCGGAATGTTGAGCGCGGTGAAATTGTGCCAGTCGCTCTCGATGTCGGGCCCCTCGACAACGGTGAAGCCCATCTCGCCGAAGATCGCGGCCACCTCTTCCATGCATTGCGAGAGCGGATGGATGCGGCCTTGGGGCATCGGGCGCGGCGGCAAGGTCACGTCGATGCGCTCGGCGGCGAGCTTCTGATCGAGCGCCGCCGCTTCGAGCGCTTCCTTCTTCGCCTGCAACGCCCCCTCGATCGCCGCGCGGAGCTGATTGAGCGCCTGGCCTTGCGCCTTCCGCGCCTCGGCATCGAGCCCGCCCAGGCCCTTCATCAGTTCGGTGAGCTTGCCCTTCTTGCCGAGCGCCGCGACGCGCGCGGCTTCGAGCGCCGCCGTGTCGGCGGCGCTTTCAATGGAGCTCAGCAAATCGGCTTTCAGCGTGTTGAGATCGGACATCGGCTTGAACTCGGAGGCCGCGCACTTAGCACGGACGGCGCGGCGGCGACAAATCCGGCGACGGTGCGGCGATCAATGCCGCCGGAACCGCACGCTCACGGTGCCGCCGCCGAAGAAGAACGCGGCGCCGATGACGAAGCCAAGGTCGTACCAGAACCCGGCATTCGGGAACGCGTAGACGCGCACGTCGGTGAAGACGCTGCCGATCAGCGTGAAAACCGAGATGAAGCCGTGTACGAGCCCGAGCAGCAGGCCGGGGGCGCCAGCGGGGCCCGGCGCCGGCTGATGCGCGCAGGCGGCCAACAGCAGCGCCGACAATGCGAGGGCGATCATGGCGCGGCTGTTCATCGTGTCTCTCCCACTCCTACCCGGATGCTTAGGGAGCCTTGGCCGCCACCACGACGATCTCGACGAGGTCCTGCCCCTCGAGCTCGACGCCGAGGCATGCGCGTTGCGGTGCGTTGGCCGGATCGACCCAGGCGAGCCAAGCCTCGTTCATCTCGGCCTTCCTCTGCATGTCGGCAATGTAGACCGTCGCCGTCAAGATGCGCGATTTGTGGCTGCCTGCGGCGGCGAGGTTTTCGTCGAGGCGTGCGAGCGCGTCCGCGGTCTGCGCCTTCATCGCGGGCGATTTCTCGCGCGCCGTGGCGACCGTGTAGACGAGCCCGGCGTGCTCGACGATGCGGCTCCGGCCCGCGGCCGAGCCCGCCGTGCGCTTGATCGCCGCCATGGATCGGGCGCGCGCTAGGCGAGAGCGGCCTGCGCCTTCTCGACCACGGCCTTGAAGCCGGCGGGATCGCGCGCGGCGAGATCGGCGAGCACCTTCCGGTCCATCTCGATCCCGGCCTTCTTCAGGCCGGCGATGAACTTGCTGTAGGTGAGGCCCAGTTCACGCACGCCGGCGTTGATGCGCTGGATCCAGAGCGCCCGGAAATCGCGCTTGCGCGTGCGGCGGTCGCGATAGGCGTATTTCCAATCCTTTTCGACGCGCGGGCGGGCGGCGCTGATGATGTTGCCGGCGCGGCCGACCGAGCCTTTGGCTTCCTTGAGCCACTTCTTGTGGCGGGCGTGGCGCTTGACGCCGCGTTTGACGCGAGACATGGGCGAGACTCCAACGGATGAGGTTCGAACGGCGAGGGCGCGCGGCCCTCGAATGGATTGCCGAGGGCGGCGGGACTAGGCCCGGCCTGGCAGCAGATAGCGCTTCACGTACCTCACGTCGGCCGTGGCGATGAGCTTGGTGCCGCGGGCGCCGCGCTTCATGTCCTTGGTGCGCTTGGTGAGATTGTGGCGCTTGCCGGCATGGGCGCGCTTGGGCTTGCCGCTGCCGGTGAACCAGATCCGCTTCTTGGCGGAACTCTTCGACTTCATCTTGGGCATTTTGCGATCCTTTCGGAATGGATGGACGCTTCGAGGCGGCTAGGCATGCCCGTGGTCGCGTCCGGCCGAAGCCAGACAAGAGCCGTACCGCCCGGTTCAGGAAGGCGCGGTTTATAGCGGCGCCCTCCGCCGCATGCAACCGCCTGCAACTGCGGCGGAAAGTCAAGAAAACAGGAGCCGGCGAGCCGGGCCCGGCTTCCGTGAATCTATCTTTCCGCACTCACACGCAGCTTGGGCTGCGCGAGCGCGCGTTCAAGGAGGTGGAGTAGCGCGATCGACGCGAGGACGGACGCGGTGAAGACGTAGATGCCGGCGTGGACTTCGACATTGGTGATGATCGAGACCTGGATCGCCGCCACGAGGAGCGCCACGACGAACACGTCGACCATCGACCACTTGCCGAGCGTGCCGACGAAGCCGACCGCGCGGCGCGCGCCGGTGCTCAACGCATCGACCCGCGCCCAAACGAACAGCCCGGCGACAAGCTTCACCACCGGAAAGACCATCGAGAACAGCACGATCACGGCGAAGATGAAGTATTCGCGGTCGGCGTAGAGGCCGCCCACGACGCGCCAGATCGAGAATTTGGTGCGCCAGATCCACGGCACGCGCTCGACCGTCATCGTCGGCAGGAACCACGCGACGACGAGCAGGCCCAAGGCCAGCGCCATCGCCGGGCCGAGCCACCACCAGCGCCGCGTCAGCGCGAGCGCGTTCGGGTGCACGATCCCGCCCCCTTCGCCCCGCGTCTTGAGCGCGCTCATCCGATTCATCGGCGGTCAGACCCTTGCCATGCGGGCGCAATCACGGCGGCGGATTGGGGCGCGGCCATGGCGGAAACGGCGGCGACGATGGCCACGGGCTCAACGCAGGAAGTCGAGGATTTCGGCGATTCCGCCCACCGAATGGAGCAGGATCATCGCGTAGCCGAGCGCCAGGATAAGGCACCCAACTACGATCAGCCCGGCCGGGAACCCCGCGCCGCGATTGCGCGCCTTTTCGCCGGCCACGCAGCCGATGAGCGAAAGCGCGAAGCCGCCGGCGGCCCACGGCCATTCCATCTGCCGAAGAAGCGCCTCGAGGAACAGGAACGACGAATCGATGCGGATATGCCGCGTATAAGCAACGAAGGCCAAAATCCCGATGGCGCCGGCCAGGCACACGAAGGCCACGCCGGCCTGAAATCCGCCCGTGTCCTGCGACGGCATCGGCCGAGACCCTCCGACCAAACCACCCGCGCGGGGATGCGCGGGCAAGCGAACTCTATCGCGTAGGTTGCGATCGTGTCAGCAGCGGCGGTGCAGGGATTTGCAACAAGAACAAGCGGCGACGCCCTACTTCGGCGCCACCACCATGCTCATCTGCTTGCCTTCGAGGCGCGGGAATTGCTCGATCTTGGCGAGGTCTTTCAAATCGCCGGTGACGCGGTCCAGGAGCTTCTGCGCCAGCTCCTGATGGGCCATCTCGCGGCCGCGGAAGCGCAGCGTCACCTTCACCTTGTCGCCTTCGCCGAGGAAGCCCTTCATCTGGCGCATCTTGACGTCGTAGTCGTGGACGTCGATCGAAGGCCGCATCTTGATCTCCTTGACCAGGATGACCTTCTGCTTCTTGCGCGCGTCGGCCGCCTTTTTCTGCAGCTCGTATTTGAATTTGCCGTAGTCGAGGATCTTGGCCACCGGCGGAACCGCCGTGGCCGCGATCTCGACGAGGTCGAGACCGGCTTCCTGAGCCCGGCGCATCGCCTCGAAGCGACTGACCACGCCGACCTGGGCGCCGTTCTCGTCGATCAGCCGCACGTTGGGCGACGTGATCATCTCATTGACCCGGGTGCCGTCGCGCTCGCGCGTCGGCAGGGCTGAACCTAGTGGTCTACGTATGTAGCCTTCTCCATCGAAAAAACGCCGCTAAAGCGCCCGGGCGCGGTCAGGCCAGCGGGGTTGCCGCCAAGCCTTTCAATTTAGCCACCGCCTCATCGAGCGCAAGGCTCTCCTGCCGCTCCTCGCCCAAACGACGGATCGTGACCTTTCGTTCCTCGGCTTCTTTTCGACCGAGAATCAAGAGGATGGGCACCTTGGCCAGTGAGTGCTCGCGAATCTTGTAATTGATCTTCTCGTTGCGGAGGTCGAGTTGGGCGCGGAGGCCGGCGCGTTCGAATGCCGCTTCGACCTCGCGCGCATAGGCATCGGCATCGCTGACGATGGTGGCGACGACGGCCTGCACGGGCGCCAGCCAGAGCGGGAACTTGCCGGCGAAGTGCTCGATCACAATGCCGATGAAGCGTTCGAACGAGCCCAGGATCGCGCGGTGCAGCATCACCGGGCGATGGCGCTGGCCGTCCTCGCCGATGTAGCTGGCATCGAGCCGCTCGGGCAGCACGAAATCGACCTGCAAGGTTCCGCATTGCCAATCGCGGCCGATGGCGTCGCGCAGCACGAATTCGAGCTTGGGCCCATAGAAGGCGCCCTCGCCCGGATTGAGCTGCAGCTCGAGCCCCGCGGCCTTCGCGGCGGATTTCAGCGCGCCCTCGGCCTGATCCCACACGGCATCGCTGCCGGCGCGTACCGCCGGGCGATCCGAGAATTTCACGAAGAAATCCGGGAAGCCCAGATCCTTGTAGATCTTGCGCAGGAGATCGCAGAACGCGACCGACTCGGCCTCGATCTGCGGCTCGGTGCAGAAAATGTGCGCGTCGTCCTGGGTGAACGCGCGCACGCGCATGATGCCGTGCACGGCGCCCGAGGGCTCGTAGCGGTGGCACGAGCCGAATTCGGCCATCCGGAGCGGCAAGTCGCGATAGCTCTTCAAGCCTTGCTTGAAGATCTGCACGGCGCCCGGGCAGTTCATCGGCTTGATCGCGTAGACGCGCTCGCCCTCTTCCGCGTGCGCGGTTTCGGCGCGCGGCACGGCGAGGAACATCGCGTCCTTGAACTTGTCCCAATGGCCCGATTCTTCCCAGAGCTTCCGGTCGACGAGCTGCGGGGTTTTCACCTCGACGTAGCCGGCGGCTTCGAGGCGCGCGCGCATGTAGCGCTCGAGCGTGCGCCAGAGCGTCCAGCCATGCGGATGCCAGAACACGCTGCCGACCGCCTCTTCTTGGAGATGAAAGAGATCCATCTCGCGGCCGATCTTGCGGTGGTCGCGCTTCTCCGCCTCCTCCAAGCGATGGAGGTGGTCCTTGAGATCCTTTTCGCTCGCCCAGGCGGTGCCGTAGATGCGCTGGAGCACGGGGTTCTTGGGATTCCCGCGCCAATAAGTGCCGGACACCTTGGTGAGCTTGAACGCCTTCGGGAGCTTGCCGGTCGAGGGCAGGTGCGGGCCCACGCACATGTCCATCCAGTCGCCCTGCTTGTAGACGCTGATTTCCTCGTCCTTCGGCAGCTCGTCGATCCACTCGGCCTTGAAGCTTTCGCCGTGGGCCTTGAACCAGGCTTTGAGCTTGTCGCGCTCCCAGATGCTGCGCTCGATCGGCAGGTTGCGCTCGACGATCTCGCGCATCCGCTGCTCGATCTTGGCGAAGTCTTCGGGTGTGAACGGCTCCTTGCGCGCGAAGTCGTAATAGAAGCCGTTCTCGATCGCGGGGCCGAACGTGATTTGCGTGCCGGGAAACAGCTCCTGCACCGCCTGCGCCAGCACATGCGCGGCATCGTGGCGGATCAGCTCGAGCGCATCCGGGTCCTTGGCGGTGACGATCGAAACCTTGGCGTCCTTGGCGATCGGCGCCGAGAGATCCTTCATCTGGCCGTCGATCTTGACCGCGAGCGCGGCCTTGGCGAGGCCGGGACCGATGCTGGCGGCGAGCTCGGCGCCCGAGACCGGCTTCTCGAAGGAGCGGACGCTGCCGTCCGGGAGTGTCACATTGACCATGGGAGCGTGTTCGGCTTCTGGGATGTCGTCGTTTTGATCGCGCGAGGCACAAACGACAAGGCCCCGTCCGTTGCCGGCGGGGCCCTCGGGGTTCGTCTCTCGCGCCGCAATCGTCAGCGCACGCGCGCACCCATCGGCCCGCCGGAGTGGGTCGTGGTGGTCGTCGTGGTGATTGCGGCACGGTAATTCATGGCCGGTTCCGTATCTTAGATGGTTCGCGCCTGTCAATGCGTCAACGGCGCTGGCTGCGCCAGCGCTTAGCGCTTGGCCTGCAGCGCGAACGGCAGCGTGGATTGCACTTCGGAAACGGAAAGCGCCACGAGATCGGGCTTGCGCAGGATCGCGACCTTGCCGCCCTGGGCGCCCGGGCGCGGCGCGCAGAGGCCGGGATCGGATTCGGACGAGAACAGCACCAGCGAGGGCGCGCCGGCGGCCGCGATGAGGTGCATGGGGCCGGTGTCGTTGCCGACCGCACCCAGCGCCGTGCGTGCCAGCACCGCGATCTCCTCGAAGCTGGTCTTGCCGCCGAGATTGATGCCCTCGGGTACGTGGCGCTCGATTTCGGCCAGCACCGGCGCCTCGGCCGCGCCGCCGAGCAGCACCGGCGCGATACCGAGGCGGACGAACATGCGCGCCAGCGCCGTGTATTTCTCGGCCGGCCAGCGCTTCTTCGGGCGATGCGCCGAGCCGCCGGGCACCAGCAGCACATAGGGCTCCTTGACCCCGAAGCGGCGCACGTCGGCCTCGACCCAGGAGAGATCGGCCGCCGGGATATCGTCGAGCCCCGCCAGCTTCAACTGCGCGCGCTGGCGCTCGACCGTGTGGAGGCGGTCGCGGTCGCCATCAGTGTGCGGATGCGAGGCGCCGGCGACATGGCCCGACCATTCGGGCCGGCCCATCGCGCGCCAATACCGGGCCGTGCGGCCCGACGTTTGCAGATCGTAGACGCGCTGAAAGCCGCCGCGGCGCAGGCGCCGCGTGAGCTCGCCCCCCCGCCACGGCTTCCACCAGGGCGCGCGTTCGTCGATCATGACCTCGTCGCAATAGGGGCTGGCCCGCGCGAGGCTTGCGAACGGCGCCGTCGTCAGCAGCGTGACGCGCGCCTTGGCGTGGAACCGGCGGATCGCCGCCATCGGGCCCAGCGACAGCACGAAATCGCCGAGCGCGCCCAGGCGGATGACGAGGACGCGCTCGTAGTCCGTGGGCTCGGTGACGGCGCCGCCGCCTTCGCTCATCGTGAACGAGCCTCGTCGGTTCGCCGCGCCCCCTCGGCGCGCCGGCCGCGCGCCGCGACGACGGCCCGATAGAGGGCCAGCGTCTTTGCGCACATGGTGTCCTTCGAGAATTTGGCGCGCACGTGGTTCTCGGCGGCGTAAGCGATCGCGTGGCGCTGCTCCTCGTTGAGGCCCAGCGCCTTGCGAATCGCGCTGGCCAGCGCCGCCGGATCGGAGGGCGACACGAGCCAGCCGGTGACGCCCTCGATGACGGTTTCGGGCGCGGCACCGAGATTGGGTGCGATCACCGGGCGGCCCATGGCCTGGGCCTCGACGATGATGCGCCCGAAGGCCTCGGGATCGGTCGAGGCCGAGACCACGACGTCGGCGAGCATGAAAGCGGCGGCCATGTCGTTGGTGTCGCCGACCAGGCGCACCCGGCTTTCGAGCCCCAACGCCTTGATCTGGTCTTCGAGCTCGGCGCGATAGGAGGTGCGGCCCTGGTCGCCGCCGACGATGACGCCCATGCATTCGGCATCGCCGATGCGCGCCAGCGCTTCGAGGAAGATCGTCTGCCCTTTCCAGCGCGTGAGCCGGCCCGGCAGCATCACCACCGGCACGCCATCGGGCAGGCGCCAGCGCTGGGCCAAGGCGAGAATGCGCGGCACGGGAACCGCTTGAGGGGAAAAGATTTCGAGATCGATGCCGCGATGGATGACCTCGATGCGCTCGGCCCCCACGTGGTAATTCTTGCGCACGTGATCGGCGATGAATTCGGAGATCGCGATCACGCGGTCGCCGCGCGTCATGATCGCGTTGTAGCGCTTTTTGACCCAGTTTCCGAAATTGTAGGTGCCGTGAAAGGTGGTGACGAACGATACGCCCGCCCGCCGCGCGGCGGCGCGCGCGCTCCAGGCCGGCGCGCGCGAACGCGCATGCACGAGATCGACGCGCTCCGTCTCGAGGAGAGCGCGAAGCCGACCGATGTTGCGCCAGATCTCGAACGGGTTCTTGGTGTCGACCGGCATCGCGACGTGCTTGGCGCCGGCGCGCTCGACTTCGCGCACCATGGCGCCGCCGGCGGAGACGACGGTCGCCTTGCCGCCGGCTTTCACGACCGCGGCGGCCACGTCCACCGTGCCGCGCTCGACGCCGCCGCCGCCAAGGCTCGGCAGCACTTGGAGAATGTGCAGGCGGAACGCCGGTTGCGGCGCAGGCGCACCGGCGATATCTCCGGCCGCAACGGCCAGGGGCGCCTGCTCGATGGTGCTGCGCGCCTGCATTGTCTGGAATTCGTGGCCGCTGGCTGCTACGCGATGCCGAGCCGCGCGCGTGCCCCGCGATGCGGCAAGCTCATGCACAAGAGATAGGATGGATTCACCGGTTTCAATACTAGCACGCGGGTCCGGTCGGGCAATTGCCTACTGCCGGAGCGAGGGAAAATCCCCGGGCGTGATTTTTCTGCCCGGCTTTCGCTCCGACATGCAGGGCGGCAAGGCGCTGGCGCTCGAGGCGCATTGCCGGCGCGCCGGGCGTGCGTTCGTGCGCTTCGACTATACCGGCCATGGCCGCTCCGAAGGCCGCTTCACCGACGGCACGGTCGGCGGCTGGTGCGCCGACGTGCTCGATGTGATCGACAAGCTCAGTGTCGGCCCGCAGGTGTTGGTCGGCTCGAGCATGGGCGGCTGGCTCATGCTGCTGGCGGCTCTGGCGCGGCCGCAGCGCATCGTCGGCCTCGTCGGCGTCGCGGCCGCCGCCGATTTCGCGACGCGCTTGATGGAGCGGCGACTTGATGGGCCGGCACACGCGGCACTCGAGCGCGACGGCATCGTCTACTTGCCCTCGGCCTACAGCCCCGAGCCCACGCCGGTGACCAAGCGACTGGTCGAGGAAGCGCGCGGCCACGAGCTCTTGAAGGGGCGTATTCCGCTGCATTGCCCCGTGCGCCTCATTCACGGCACCGCCGACCCCGACGTTCCCTGGCAGCTCTCTCAAGAATTGATGGAGAAACTCGAGTCCGCCGACGTCGAGCTGCATCTCATCAAGGACGGCGACCACCGCCTCTCGAGCGAGCACGATCTCGCGCGCCTCTGCCGCGTCGTCGAGGAGGTGTGCGATTTGACCGAGGGGCGGCGTGTCTAGCGAGGCGCCACGCGAGCCAGACCCCGGCGCGCTCGATGCCCCCTATCCGCTGTTGCGCCGATTCGTGGGCCGCATCGTGCCGGGCGCAATTGTGTTTGCCGTCGCCGCGGCCGTTCTCGTCGGTTTCGCCGTTAACCGCGTCATCGAAAGCGTCTATCTCGAAATTGCCGAGGTGCGCGCGCAGGGCATCTTACGCTCGATCGCAAAGGCGATGCCCGCGACCGGCGCCGCGCTTGTCGAGGGCCGCCTCGGCGAGGCCGATGTCCGCGCGCTCACTGGCTTCTTCGCCACAATGGTTGGCGAGCCGCGGCTGCAGCGCGTCAAAATCTACGATTTGTCGCGCCGCGTACTGTTCAGCACCGACTCCACCGAAGTCGGCGGTAACGAGGACAATCCCGCGCTTCGCGCCGTGATCGCAGGCCGTACGCGGCGCCTCGTCGACCATCGCGAGCGCGACGGCACGCGCGTCTACGAGCTGTACGTTCCCCTCATCGCGCCGGACGGGCGGTTCAGCGCCGTGATGGAGCTCTACGAGCCCACCGAGTATCTCGACCGTACCATCGCGGCGGAGATTTGGCCGCCGGTTGCTCTTTCCGTCGCGCTCTTCCTCGCCTTGTTCGCCGGGCTCCACTTCATCGTACGGCGCGGCCAAGCCGATATCGGCGCGCGTACGCGAGCGCTGACCGATCTGCGCCTCAGGTTCGAGCGCCTGGTGTCGGCCAGCGCGGTAGGCGCCGTGCATGCCGCACACGGCGGATGGAGGTCACGCTGCTTTACGCCGACGTGCGCGGCTTCACCTCGTTCGCCGAGAGCGCCGACCCCGAAAAAACCGTGGCTCCGCTCAATGCCTTGCTCGCGATCGAAGTGGGCGCGGTCGAACGCTT
>Ga0310811_10014820_pt1 | contig 10179 bp, 7 predicted proteins | sample YCmetagenome_FD_207642 | JGI IMG/M metagenome (GOLD analysis project Ga0310811, IMG submission 207642) | Soil microbial communities from experimental microcosm in Duke University, North Carolina, United States - YC | ecosystem: Engineered > Artificial ecosystem > Soil microcosm > Unclassified ...
GCTGCCGACCGCGGCGCTGCGGTTGGCCGCCGCCGCCGCCTGCGCCGCCCTGGCGGCGTTCAGCCGGGCCTGGGCCGTGGTGAAGGCGTTCTGCGCGCTGGTCAGCTCGTCGCCGGAGACCGCGCCGCTCTGGGCCAGCTCCTTACGCCGCTGCAGGTCCACCCGCGCCCGTTCCAGGTCGCCCTGGGCCGAAGCGATCTGGGCGCCGACCTGCGCCTGGTCGGCGCCACGGGCCGCGACCTGGGCGGCCAGGGCCTCGTCGGTGGCGAAATAGCCCCGCACCCGACGCTCGGCCTGCGACAGGGCGGCCTGGGCCTGCAGCACCGCCAGCTTGGCGTCGGTGTCGTCGATGCGCACCAGCACGTCGCCCTTGTGGACCGCCTGGGTGTCCATCGCCGCGACTTGCTGCACCGTGCCGGCGACGGCCGGCGTGACCAGGGCCGAGTCGGCGTTGACATAGGCGTTGTCGGTGGTGACCTGCCGCGAACCGATCAGGGCGTACCAGGCGCCATAGCCGGCGCCCCCCAGCACGACCACGGCGGCCAGGCCGGCGAACAGCACGCCGCGGCGGCTGCCCTTGGGCGGCGATCCCGCATCGCTCTTGGGATGGCGGACGATGTTCTCGGATTTCAAGGCTGTATCGGTCATGATCCCCTCACGCTTCATCGGCTTTAAAGCCGCCGCCCAAGGCGCGAACCAGGGCGATGTCCAGAACGAAGGCGCGGGTCTCCAGGTCGGCGACCGCGCGGCGGTTGGCGATCAGCGCGTCCTCGGCGCGGAGCACCTCGAGATAGGTGGACAGCCCGCCCTCGTATCGGGCGCGGGCGATGCGGTGGGCGGCCTCCGACGCGGTCAGGGCCTCGCGGCCGCTGGCGAGCCGGGTCGCCAGGGCCTTTTGGCTGACCGACACGTCGGCGACGTCGTGCAGGGCCTGGGTGACGGCGCGGTCATAGTCCGCCACCGCCGCCGCATGGTCCGCCCGGGCGCCCTTGTACTGGCCCTCGAGCCGGCCGCCCTCGAAGATTGGTAGGCTGAACGCGGGCCCGGCCGCGGCGACGTTCGCCGAATTGCTCAGCGCCCCGAGGTCCGGGACCAGCCCGATCAGGAGCCCGCTGAGGTTGACGTTGGGATAGAAGGCCGCCTTGGCGACCTTGGTCCGGTCGACGCCGGCCTGGGCCCGCAGCCGCGCCGCGACTACGTCGGGGCGGCGTCCCAGCAGTTCCGCCTGCAACTGAGCCGGCAGGCCGAAGGCCTTCACCGCCGCAGCCGGCGGCCGCTGGATCAGCAGGCCCCTGTCCGGCCCTGCCCCGGTCAGGGCGGCGATCCGGTTGCGGGCGAGGCCGATGGACTCTTCCAGGGCCGCGATCTGGCCCTCGGCCTCGGCCCGGCCGGCGTCGGCCTGGTTGAAGCTGCCCTGGTTGTCGAGACCGTTCCTGTAGCGCTGGCCGATCAGGTCGGCGGTCTGGCGGCGCACCGCCACCGCTTCCCTGGCCGCGTCGAGGTCGGCGTAAAGCTGGGCGAGGTCGGCGTAGGCCGCGGCGACCGAAGTCGACAGCGTCAGCCGCGCCTGGGCCGCGTCGGCCTTGGCCGCCTCTGCTTCCGACGTCGCCGCCGCCAGGGCCGCCCGGTTCTTGCCCCACAGGTCGAGGTCGAAACTAGCGTTCAGCACCGCATAGCCCGCGACGCTCGTATTGATCGGCGCGCCGGAAGCGACACCGCTCAGGTCCAGCCGGGCGGCGTTGATCCCCCCGCTGGCGGAGATCGTCGGCTTCAGCGCCGCCCCGGCCTGGTCGGTCAGCGCCTGGGCCTTGGCCAGCCTCGCCTGGGCGGCGGCGAGGCTCGGCGAACCGGCTAGAGCCTCGTCTATGAGCGCAGCAAGTTGCGAGTCGCCGTAGGCTGCCCACCAGCGGTCCGCGGGCCAGTCGGCCGCATTGGCCGCCAGGCTCTGGCTGGACGCATAGGCTCCGATCGCCCTGCCAGCGGGCGCTGGACCGAGGTCTGGAACACTGGCGCAGGCAGCAAGCACGGTCGACGCTAGGAGGGCGGCGGCGAAGGGACCGAGGGGCGTGGCAAAGGAGCGCATCGGGTAGGGTCTTTCAAAACCGTACGGTACGGTCTACATATACGGCAAGCGGTCGGTGTCAATCGGAATTGAACTGAACCGTACGGTATTTTTTTTGGGAGGAATTGTGAGGGTCAAGACCGAAGCCCGCCGTCAGGCGATCATGGACGTCGCTGCGGACGCATTCCGCGAGCGCGGCTTCGATGCGACTTCGATGTCCGATGTGGCGGCGCGGCTCGGGGGTTCCAAGGCCACGCTCTACAATTATTTCCGCTCCAAGGAGGCCCTGTTCGCCGCGGTTATGATGGAGGCGGTCAAGGCCCAGGCGCGCCCCATCGTCGAGACCTTCGCCGCATCCTCGGATGTCGAGGCCGGCCTCCACCGCTTCGCCCGCGAGTACATCCGGCTGATGCTCCAGCCCGATGTCTTGGCCATGAACCGCATGTGCGTCGCCGAGGGCGAACGCTGCGGCTTCGGCGCCGAGCTGTTCGAGGCCGGCCCCAAGATTCTCATCACCATGATCTCCGAGCGTCTGCAGAAGGCGATGGACGCCGGTGTCCTGCGCCAGGCCGACCCTTGGCGGGCAGCCTTCCATTTCAAGGGGCTGTGCGGGACGGGCCTCGTCGACATGCGCCTGCACGGTTGCCGCGCTCAGCCCTCCGAAGCCGAAATCGAGGAGAGCGCCGACGCCGCCGCCGATACATTTCTGCGCGCCTACCGCGCCTAGCCTTCGTCTCTGCTAAGCTCGGCCCGCCGGCCGCGCCGGGCGCCTTTCCCGCGCCCATGCGTTGAAAGCCCGCGTCGACAAGTCAGAGACCGCGTGCCGCCAGCCCCTACCGACCGCCCGAAGCGCCGCTTCCACCGCCGCCATTTCCACATCCTCGCCGGGGTCGTGGGCGTGGTCCTCGTCGTCGGCGCGGCGGTCTATGTCGAGCGCGGCCCCCTCGGCGCCCGCATCGCCCGCTCCTACCTGCGGGGCCGGGGCGTGCCCGCTATCATCCAGGTCGAGCGGCTCGACACCGGCGGCTTCACGGGGCGGGTGATTCTGGGCGATCCGAACGACCCCGACCTGACCATCCAGCGCGTCGAGGTCGAGTTCGAGCCCACGCCCCTGCTCAAGGGCGGCTTGCTTGCTCCTCGAATCCGTTTCATGCGCTTGGTCGAGCCCCGGCTGAAGGCCCGCTGGGACGGCAAGCGCCTGACCTTCGGCAGCCTGCAGCGTCTGGTGGACGATCTCTCCCGCACCCCCGGGGCGGGCCCTGGCCCCACAGTGGTGGTGGAGCGTGGCTTCGGCCGCTTGGCGACCCCCGCCGGCGAGCTCCGCCTGACCGGCGACGGCCGGCTGGATAGCGGCCGCTTCACCCGTCTGTCCTTGCGCCTGCAGCCAGCCCTCCTCCGCCAGGGAGCCCTGACCGCTCAGCTTGACGGCGCTACCCTTCAGGCCTCCAGCCGCAGCGGGCTGATCGTCGCCACCCTGCACCTCGACGCCCGCCGCGTCGCCCGCGCCGATGCGAGCGTCGAAGGCCTGCACGCCGACGTCGCCGCCCAGGTCCCTTACGGTCGGGCGCTCCGCCTCGACGGCCGCTTCAGCCTCGACGCCGCCCTGCGCGCGGCCGCCCTGTCGTCCGGGCCCGGCAAGCTGGCCGATCCCCGCCTGACGCTGGCCCTTGCCGGAATCTCCAGCGGCCCCGTCGATCGGCTCGGACTGCGCGGCTCGGGGACCGGCGCCCTGACCGCATCCGCCTGGAGCACCCCCGGCGTCTCCGCCGAGCGCCTCGATCTCGCCGGTCGGTTCGTCGGGCTGGACCTCGCCCGGGTCGCCGGGACCACCCGTTTCTCCATGGGCGCCGATGTCGGCGGCGCCGTCGCCCGCATCGCCGCCTCCGGGATGGCCGCCGGTCCGGCCCGCCTGCGGGCGCAGTTCGCCGGCGTCCAGGGAACGGTCGATCCTGCCGGCGGAAATATAGCCTTCGTCCCCGATCTCACCTTCGCCGCCCCCCGCGCCTCGGCCGCCGGTCTGTCGACGCGCGACACCTCGGCCGAGCTGACGTCCTCGCGCCTGGTCCTCGACTGGCGCAAGGGCGGCTGGAGCCTGTCCGGCCCGCTCCGGGCGCGCGCCGCCGCGGCCAGTCTCGTCGTTCAACCCATCCTGGCCGGCGACCTCGCCCTGCGAAGCTTCAGCCTCGACCTCGCCGGCCAGGCCGCCGTCGGCTCCGCCCCATCCCGCCTCGACCTCGCCGGCTCCGCCAGGAGCCAGGGCGGCGCCCTTTCCGCCGCCGCCGCCCGCGCCATCGCCGACGCCCTGCCCCTGGTGGGCGCCGATCCGGTGGGGCGTGCGGCCATCCTCGACGGGTTCCGCAACGTCCGCCTCGACGCCCCGGCCTTCGCGCTCCATTCCGGCGCAGACGGCCCGCGGTTCGCCCTTCCGCGGCCGCTCCAGTTGATCGGCGCCGGCGGCGCCCGCGCCAGCCTTGGCGCCCTCGCTGGCCGGCCCCTCGCGGTCGCCTCCGGCTCAGGGTTTCGCGGCGGTCTCGTCGCCCGCGCGTCCGGCGCGGGCTTGCCCGATCTCGAGGTGGAGTTTCCCGCCTACACAGCCGGACAGGACCATGGCGGCCTGACACTCCGCGCCGAGTCCCGCCTCTCGGCGAGCTTCAGCGGCGAGACCCTGCACGACCTGAAGCTTCAGGCACCCGCCCGGCTGGTCCGCGCCGGCGGCGTGCTGTCGGCCACCCTCGAGGACTGCGCCCCCGTAATCCTGGCCGCCTTCGGCCGGACCGCCGAGCCTCTGCTTACCGACGTCCGGGTCCGCGCCTGCCCCGACGGCGCAACCCCGGCCCTGACCCTCGGGCTACGGGCCTGGCGCTTCCGCACCGCCCTGCAGGCCTTTTCGGCCGACGCCCCAGCCGGCGAAGTCCACATCGGCGACGGCCGCGGCGTTCTGGACCTGACCGGGGCAGGCCGCGAACCGACAGGCTTCGTCGAGATCGCCTCCGCCGGAGTCGTCGACGCCGCCCCGATGAAGCGCTTCGAGCCCCTGGCCCTGGCCGGCCGGCTCGACCTCGCCCGCGACGTCTGGACCGGCCCGGTGCGGGTGGCCACGGCCGCCAAGGGCCGCCCCCTCGCGACCCTGCAGGTCGCCCACGTCATGGCCACCGCCACGGGATCGGCCGACATCGCCGCGCCGGCGCTCCGCTTCGCCAAGGACGGATTGCAGCCCGGCGAGATTTCGCCCGTCGCCGGCGCCTTGGCCTCGGACGCCGAGGGCGTAGTGAGCTTCGCCGGCCGCGCCGAATGGTCGCCCGGCGGCGGCGTGACCAGCCGGGGCCGCCTGACCACCGCGGGCGTCGATTTCCGCAGCCAGTTCGGTCTGGTCCGGCGCGCCACCGCCGATCTCACCTTCACCTCGCTGGCGCCCCTGACGACCGAGCCGGGCCAAGCCGTCGCCGCCGACGAGATCGCCTGGCTGGTGCCGCTGCAGCACGCAAGCGCCCGCATCGCGGTCAAGGCCGACCGCATCGACGTAGAGGCCGCCAAGGCCGAGGCGGCCAATGGGGAGATCAGCCTGGAGCCGCTGGACCTGCCCTACGCGCCCAATTCCGAGATGAACGGCGTGGTCCGGCTGGCCGGCATCGACCTCGGGGCCCTGATCGAGCGGTTCAACCTGAGCGACAAGCTCAGCCTCGACGCCCACATCGATGGTGTGGTGCCCTTCGCCTTCGCCAAGGGCGCCCTGAAGCTGGACAAAGGCCACGTATTCGCCACCGGGCCCGGCCGGCTGTCGCTCAAGCGCGAGGCCCTCACGGGCGCGGTCGCCTCGGCCCCTGGCGCGCCTCCCGCCGTCGGCGGCATTCAGGACATCGCCTACCAGGCTTTGGAGAATCTCGCCTTCGACAAGCTGGAGGCCGACATAGCCAGCCAGCCCATGGGCCGGCTAGGAATCCTGTTTAAGATCAACGGCCGCAACGACCCCCCGAACGGCGGCGAGACGCGCATCGGCCTCTTCGACCTGCTCCGCGGCCGCGCCTTTCAAGGGCCGATCGCCCTGCCAAAGGGCACGCCGGTCAATCTGACCCTCGACACGTCTTTGAACTTCGACGAGCTTCTTGCCGCCTATAACGAGCGTGGCCGTTCAGAGCCGGTTCAGCCCGCGCCGGCCAAGGATTGATGATGGAGATGACCATGCCCGCACGATCGATCCGCGTCCGGTCCCGTATTCCCCGCGCGCTGGCGCTCGCCCTGCTGCTCGGGGCGTGCTCGCCCACCGTGCGGGTCGAGGTGGCCCCGATCAATATCTACGCCAAGCTCGACGCCGACGTGCGGGTGCGGCTCGACCGCGAAGTGCAGACGCTGATCCAGCAAAACCCGGCCCTGTTCTGAGCCCGAGGATAAAGCCATGACCCCATTCGATGGACATCGCCACACTGCCCTGGCGCTGCTGCTCGCGGCCACCCTTGCCGTTCCCGTGACTGCGGCCCTCACTGCCGTTCCCGCCTTCGCCGCCGATGCGGCCGCCGCCAAGGCCGTCGTCGACGCCGCCAAGGCCCGCGGAGAAATCGGCGAGCAGGGCGATGGCTATATCGGTCTTGTCGCCCCCACGGTCGGCGCGGACGTGCGTGGGGCGGTGGCGGAGATCAACGCCGGCCGCGCCGCAGTCTATCGCGACACCGCCGCCAAGACCGGGGTCACCCCCGAGGCCGCCGGCCAGGCCACCGCCCGGCAGTTGCTCGAGCGGCTTCCGGGCGGCCAGTACTACAAGCCCCTCGACGGCGCCTGGACCCGGAAGTAGGCGCGCCTCACCCCCAGGCGAGCCCGGCAGGCGCGCCCCAGGCCTGCTGATTGTGCAACGCGCCGGGCGTCGGGCCCGCGTGCAGCAGAATCTCGCGGACCCGCGGCCGGCGCTCGACGGGCACGGTGAAGCCGTCGAAGGCGGGGTCGGGGCGCGGCAGCAGCGACGCCAGCCGGGACTTCAGGCTCGGTCCTCCCGACAAGCGCGCCTTGACCCAGGTCTGGCTCGGCCAATCGACGAGGTAGTGGAAAGCGGTCGCGAACAGCACCGCGGCGACCGGGCCGCCGAACCAGATCGCCCACTGCAATTGGACGCCGAAGCCGAACCGCGCGGCGACGGCGTGGCCCACGCCGAAATAGACGACCCGCACCAGCTCGTTGGTGATGAACACCGCGAACGAGACCAGGGCCGCTTTCTCCAGCAGGTGGGATGGCCGTCGGGCCGGGAGGGCGCCGGCGGACAGGACCACCAGCGCCATGAGGGCGACGCTGACGAAATCGAAGCGGCCGACAGCCTGGACCATGACCAGCAGGGCCAGCGAGCTTAGCCCGAGCGCCGCGGCGCACCGGGGCGCTATCGCGACCCGCTCCGCCACCAGGGCCAGGGTTACGCCCATGAAGAACAGCGGGGCGGCGCGGACCACGCCGAGTTGCATCGGCATCTGGTAGACGGGATAGCCGAGCAGGGAGCGGGTCACGAGGTCGGCGATCGCCACCCCCGCGATCCCGAGTGCGAAAATCAGGGCGGGGCTCTGGATCCGCCGCAACAGCCGCCAGAGGGTCGGAAAGGCGAAATAGCAGGCGAGCAGGGCCGACAGCGACCATGTGGGCGCATTCCATCCCAGCCCGCCGGGGACCACGCCCCAGGCCTGGACCAACAGTGCTTGCGCCGGGAGCTCACGCCAGTCGAACCACTGGGGATGCGTTGGGGTTATGCCTGCCAGGTTCGTGGCCAGGACCAGGACGACGAAGGCCGCGCAAACCAGCAGGTGGGCGGGGACCACCCGGCCGGCCCGACGCAGCAGGAAGGCGCCCGCGCCCATGCCGCCGACGACCCGGTCGCCATAGATGCGGCCCAGGACATAGCCGGAGACGATGATGAAGAAGTCGGTCGCCAGGTAGCCGCGCCCGAACACCGGGTGGATGGTTTCCAGCGCCGCCGGCGCATCGACCGAATAGTGGTGGAGGACCATGAAGAAGGCGGCGAGGAACCTCAGGGCGTCGAGCGGCCCGCCGCGGGTCAATGGCGCTGGCGTCCGCGCGGCTTTTGTCTCGACTCGACCCATCACACGGCCCTCTCGGCTGCAACGACAGGTTTGCAGCAAGGATCGCGCCACCCGCCAGCCTAGCCCGCGCCGTAGCCCCGCGCCATGGCTGCGGCGCAAGCGATCACCCCCGCGAACAACGCCGCCTCCAGCCACAGGAGGCGCTGGACCGCGCCGATCTCCGCCGTCGGCGGAAGGGCCTGCTCGCGGGTCCAGGCGCGGCGCCAGCGGACGAAGCGGAGGGTGGGCCCGATCGAAAGCAGGCCGATCGCGGCGAAGCCGCCCATCTTGGCCCAGAAGAACAGGTTGGCGGCGTAATAGGCCCAACCCTTGGCGGCGAACAGCACCCGCAGGACCCCCACCGCCACGATCAGGGTGGCCAGGGCTCCGTAGCCGACGTCGATGGCGGCCAGCCGCCTCACCTCGATCGCCCCCATCCGGACGCTCACCAGTCCCAGCTCGGCGGCGAGTATCCCCGCGAGGCCGAAGACCAGCAGGTGGTGGGCGATGGCCAGGACCAGATCCAGCATGGCGCTCCTCCTGTCGCGCTCCGGTCGGCTCCGCATGGCCGCCGAAGGGCCGCGTTAATCAACGCTTCGCTCTAGGAATCCACAATGGCAAGGTGAACACTCGCGTTTCGGTTGAGGGAGTGCAGCGCCGATGGCGACCCCGGTTAGCTCCCAGAGGGTTTCGCCTGCCAATCCGCCGACGGTGCGGACTTTCACCTTGGGCGGACGCTTGGTGGCGCTCACCCTCACCATACTGGTCTCGGCTCTGGTGGCCGCGGCCATTCTCCTGGTCAACGCCTACGCCCACGAGCGCCAAGCCCTCGAACGCCAGATTTCCGGAACCGCCAGGGCCATGGGCTTGGTGGTGGACCGGCAGATCGGCCAGCAACGGATTCTGCTGGCGGCCATCAGCGCCGCGCCGGCGCTCAAGGCGGGGCAGTGGGCGGCCTTCGACGCCTTCGCCCGCGAAGCGGTCCGCGGCCAGGAAGCCTCGGTCGTGGTGCTCGGCCCCAAGGGGCAGCAACTGGTCAACACCCGGCTGAAGCCCGGCGCCCCGCTGCCGATCACCCCGACGGAGAAGTCGGGCGTGACCTGGTCCGGCCCTGTCGGCGACGGCGTTCTGGTATCGAACCTCTTCCGCCGAGCCGCCGACGGCGAACCTGTGGTGGTGGTGAGCCGCAGCCTGGCTCTCGCTGACGGCTCGATGGTCCGCGTGGCGGTGACCACCGCGGCCCGCAATTTTTCGCGCATCTGGCTGGAGCAGGGCTTTCCCACCACCTGGACCGGCTTGGTCGTCGATGGCCGGGCCGTCGTCATCAGCCGCAGCCGCGGGGGGGACAATTTCGTCGGCCAGATGGCCGGACCCAGCATGAAGGCCAGGATCGCCGCCGCCCGTAGCGGCGTGGCCCGGACCCGGACCCTGGAGGGGACCAAAAGCGTCACCGCCTGGAGCCGCGCCCCCGGCTACGGTTGGACCTTCGTCGTTTCCGTTCCAAGCGTCGAGGTGGCCGGCGCCGCCAGCCGCTCCCTCGGCGTGGGCGTGATAGCCGGCCTGCTGCTGCTCGCCATCGGGGCCGCCGGGGCCGCTTGGATGGCCCGCAGCATCACCCAGCCGATGCGGGCGCTCACCGCCGCGGCGGGGGACTGGGAACGCGGCGCCGCCCCCAAGCTAGCCCCCTCTGGAGTGGCCGAGCTCGATGCGCTGGCCGCCGCCTTCGCCGGGTCGGCCCGGCGGCTGGCCCTGCACCAGGCCGAGCTTCACCTCCTGAACGCCTCTCTCGAGATGCGCGTGGCCGAGCGCACGCGGGAGCTGGCCGAGGCCACGGAGACCCTGGTCCAGGCCCAGAAGCTCGAAGCCATGGGACGGCTGACCGGCGGCATAGCCCATGACTTCAACAACCTCCTGATGGGGGTTCTTGGCAACCTTGAGCTGCTGGCGCGTCGTGTGACCGACGAGCGGCTGGTGCGTTACATCTCCCACGCCCGTCAGGCCGCCGAGCGCGGCGCCAAGCTAACTACCCAGTTGCTGGCCTTCTCGCGCAAGCAGCGGCTCGAGCCG
>Ga0310811_10014821_pt1 | contig 10179 bp, 7 predicted proteins | sample YCmetagenome_FD_207642 | JGI IMG/M metagenome (GOLD analysis project Ga0310811, IMG submission 207642) | Soil microbial communities from experimental microcosm in Duke University, North Carolina, United States - YC | ecosystem: Engineered > Artificial ecosystem > Soil microcosm > Unclassified ...
AAGGCCGTCGCATCGAAACCCTGGGATCCAAGCGTGCAGTCGCTCGTAGCGTTTCCGCAGGTGCTCGCCACCATGGCGTCGAAGCCCGATTGGGTCAAGCAACTAGGGGACGCGTTTCTCGCGCAGCCCAGCGACGTGATGGATTCCGTCCAGCGACTGCGCAAGCAGGCACACGAGGCAGGCAATCTGAAATCGGGCGAGCAGCAGAAGGTGATAGTCGCGCAGAACACCATCGAGATTCAGCCTGTGAATCCGCAGGTCGTGTATGTGCCGACTTACAACCCGGCGTACGTGTACGGGCCGTGGCTCTATCCCGCGTACCCGCCTGTCTATCTTCCACCGCCGCCGGGATACGCGATCGCTAGCGGTTTTGCTGCGGGCCTTGCCTTCGGCGCCGGCGTCGCGGTAACAAACGCGCTATGGGGCGGCTTCAACTGGAACAATCACGAAGTCAACGTGAACGTGAATCGCTACAACAGCATCAACGTCAACCACCGCATCAGCGCGAGTGCCAGTACGACGACCTGGAACCGCAATGCGAACTTCAGCAGCGTACAAAACAGAGCCTACCGGGGATACGACGGATCACGTAATCAGGCGATGCAGACCTTCGAGAGTCGCACCGGCCAAAACTTCTCTGGATCAGCAAGCCAGCGCTTCCAAGATATCGACAAGGGTGGGTTCAACGAGAACGATTTGCGCAACCACGCAGACTACGCGAATCGCGACAATGCGCTTCGCGACGCCGGCGATGGCGACAGCGCGCGTCAGGACATGCAGCGCGGGGATGCGAGCCGCAGTTCGATGGCCAGCAACTTCGGCGGCGACCGGTTCGGAGGAGGAGACCGATTCGGTGGTGGCCGATCGGGTTTTGGCGGATTCGGCGGGCATTTTCGCCGCTAGCATGTAACTCATCGAGTGGACGACCAATGATCCATCCTTCCTTACGATCTGCGCTGCTAGCTGCATCGCTGCTGATAGCCGGTGCGCAGATGGCGAGCGCGCAAGCCGTGTTTCCGACGCCTGACGCCGCCGCCAATGCGTTCGTCAATGCGCTCGCCACCAATGACAACGCAGCGATGCAACGCGTGCTCGGCAACGACTATTCGCGCTTCATCCCTGCTCATGATGTCGACGAGGACGATGTGTATCAATTTCTCGGCGCCTGGTCGCAGGGCCATGAGGTCCTGCTTTCCCCTTCGTCGGACGGGCACCGGCAAGTCGCCCATCTCGTGGTCGGCCAGAGCGGATGGACGTTACCCATCCCTATCGTCGAAACATCGCACGGCTGGCGCTTCGACCCAATCGCGGGCCGGGACGAACTGTTGACGCGCCGCATCGGCCGCAATGAACGGGCGGCAATGCAGATTTCGCTTGCCTACCTGGACGCGCAAAATGATTATCGCGGACTGACGAACCATTACGCGCAGCGGCTCGTCAGTACCGACGGGCAGCACGATGGTCTGTACTGGCCCGTCGCGAAGGATGGGGCGCAGAGCCCGCTTGGTCCGCTCGCGGTCGCAATGCAGCAAGGTAACAGCCTGACGGCGGGCGGCTACCACGGCTATTACTACCGGATTCTTACGGCGCAGGGCGCACACGCGAAAGGCGGCCGGGAGAATTACGAGCGCAACGGCGTGCTCGACAAGGGCTGCGCACTCGTAGCGTGGCCGGTCACATACGGCAAGACAGGCGTCATGACTTTCCTTGTCAATCAGGACGGTCAGATCTATCAGAAAGACCTCGGCCCGCAAACCGCACACATTGCGTCACGGCTCGAGTCGTTCGATCCCGACAGCTCATGGTCACCTGTGAAGCCTTGAGCGGCTTGCTTGCTGCGGGAGGCCTATCGCCGCCGCCAAGTTAGATAGATGCTCGAAACGATGAACGCGGTGACGAAATACGCAATGACAAGTACGGCTGTTCTTACACCGACAAACTCCTCTGAGACGATCAGCGCAACGCCAACGTGCCGCATTGCGCAGGCGATGGCCAGCGCCGTTCGGTCGTCCGGGTTGGGTCCACCCAGACCCTGACCGATGAATAGTGCGAATATCAACAGCGCCACGAGCGAGAGCATGCCTGGCCAGGTGAGACCGACCAGATGCTCCCTATGGACGATCAGCAGGGTGATGGCGGACGCCACCAGGACAACCCCGGCAATCATGAGCACCCGGTCGGAAAGCCGTTCCGAGCGGGCCCGGACAATGGCGCGAAACCCCATGCCGATCAGGATCGGCAGCAGAATGGTTTTAGCAATGTCTGACACGACAGTGCTTGCGGATAGCTCGACCGTAACGTCGAAGTAGGCTCCTAGCAATGTCGCCCACACCGGTACGGCGACAATGGCAACGAGCGAGGAAGTGATCAGCAAGCTAAAAATGTATTGCTGACTATTCAGTTTCTTGAGCCTTCTGGGAAGCAGTGGGGCTCCCGCCGACACTGCGAGCACCAGCAATGCCGCTTTGACTCCGCGATCGATGGGCATGAGCAGAACAAGGCCGAACGCGACCGCGGGAACCAGCAGATACATTGCTGCAAGAGAACGTAGTAATAGCCCGGGCCGCCGCCATATATAGGTCAACTCGGAGGGAGAAGCTCCCGCACCGACGCAAGCGATAATCACGGCAACGCAGACCTTCAGCAGGATCATCAGGGTTTCAGTCACGACACTGGCGCCTTTGAACAGGTACAGCAACCATGTGATCCCGAGTGCGATCTATCCGATAAGACATTGATCGACGATCTCGGCTGGCGGAGTCGCAGCTGCAAGCTGTGTGTCGCGTACACTCAGAGCAGCCTTATGACGATGCTTAGAAAGACAAAGCTACCCGTACAGGCCATGACCAACGCAATGAAAAAAGCGGGACGCCAGATGCTGACTGGCTGATACTCGCGCAGACCGACGATGACTCGCCAGTACTCAATCGTTCCCAGTACCATCGAAACGGTGCCCATTCCCGTGAGAAAGAGGCCGAAGCTTCGAGGGCTATGCGGATGGGCGAGATGAACACCCGCGTCTATAAATCCCTCAAGGACCTTGTAGATTGTGAAGCCGAAGCTGATCATCGAAAGCGCGGTACGTATCCACGCCATCAAGGTACGGTCGGCCGCCATCAGCGTGCGTGTGGTCGCGAGGTCAGTACGCTCCTCGGCCAATTCGTTCGCTGAGCGCGCTTGCGCGTTAGCCACACCGCTCTCCGGATGGGTTTGTCGGCCCGGCTGCGTAGGGAGTTCCGGGTACTGTCACAAACGGCGATCAAGGCTTCCACATCTGTCAACGTTAATCTAGTTCATGGAAAGTGCGATTGCGAGAATCTCCCATCTTGATGGCATGGCTCGTGCGCTCATAGTTAGTCAGATTAAAGTTCGCATGGAGCGTAGGTCTCGGCGGACTATCCCCACGAACCAAACTAGCAAGTTCGCGCAATGCGCTTCAATCGGAAATCACCAAAATTGCGTTTGCTTTCCGGATGCAAGCTGCCTTAAATAGCAATCACGTTTGTGTCTACGACTCGCTCCTTTCGGGTACGTACCTTTGGCATGTTGAGGCACCTGGCGGACGGCGTCGGGCAATCCTTGGCACTCTGACAATCAAAGGGGTTACGGCGATGGAAGCCACGTTGTCTGGCGCTTCAACATCGAGTATTGAGGATCTCCAGACGGCCGAGAGCCGGCCATCGGATGCGCCGCCGTGCTTCCATTTGCTGGCCAAGCCAAGCGGTTCGACCTGCAACATCGACTGCAAATATTGCTTTTTCCTGTCGAAAGAGGCGCTATATCCGAACGAAAAACATCGGATGTCCCAGACGACGCTAGAGACCTACATTCGTCAGCTGCTGGAATCGCATCGAACCCCAGAGGTCATTGTTGCGTGGCAGGGCGGTGAGCCCACGCTGATGAAGGTCGAATTCTTCCGGCACGCAATCGAAATCGTCGAAAAGTACCGCAGACCTGAACAGGTTGTGAAGCACACTTTCCAGACCAACGGCATTCTTCTCGACGATGAATGGTGCGAGTTCTTCAAGCAGCACCACTTTCTCGTGGGTCTGAGCGTTGATGGTCCGCGTGAATTTCACGACGCCTTTCGCGTCGATCGTCGTGGACAGGGTACCTTCGATCTGGTCATGAGAGGGTGGAATCAACTGCGCAAACATGGCGTTGACTTCAACATCCTGTGCACGGTGAATTCCGCCAACCAGCACCATGGTCGCGCGGTCTATCGCTTCTTTCGCGATCAACTCGGCGCACGGTGGATTCAATTCATCCCGATCATCGAGCGCGCGACGGAACAGACGATCCAACTGGCGAATCGGGGTTGGGGCGAACAGGATGGCCATAAGCGTGTGTTGTACACACAGACTGGCAATCTCGTGACCGAGCGTTCAGTCGGCTCAAAGCAGTACGGTCTTTTCCTCATGGACGTCTTCGAAGAGTGGGTGCGCCACGACGTCGGTCGCGTCTTCGTGCAATTGTTCGATGTAACGCTCGAGGCTTTCTTTGGCCGCCATCTGTTGTGCATCCACGCTCCGACCTGCGGCTTCGGCCCCGCCCTCGAGTACAACGGTGATCTGTATTCCTGCGATCACTTTGTCGAACCCGGATACCGGTTGGGCAATATTCACGAAACGCACATGCTTACGCTCATGGCGTCGCCCGAACAGCGCAAGTTCGGGCTGGACAAGCGCGACTCGCTTACCTCCCAGTGCAGGAGCTGCAAAGTGAGGGCGCTGTGTAACGGCGGATGTCCGAAGGACCGCTTCGCGCTTTCGAGGGACGGGGAGGCGGGGCAGAATTATCTCTGCTCTGGTCTCGAGTTGTTCTTCACCCAGTCGTACCATGCAATGGAAACAATGGCCAAACTCCTTCGCGATGGCCGGCCTCCATCTGACGTGATGGCGATTACCGCAATCGAAGATAAACGGCGCGGGCCTTATGCGCCCTGTCCGTGTGGTAGCGGCAGAAAATTCAAATTCTGTCACGGCAATAATGCGCCGCATCGCTCGTTCGACCCGGCGAGCAATGACGAGCGGCGCACCTCTTGATAGGAAAGATGTGCCCCACGACGTCCGTAGCCGTTACATCCTCGCAGAGCGGGGACAGCGGGCGTCGTGCTTGCTCAGTTCGGTGATTGATGCAGCCTCTTCGCCCGCCTCGCGCAATGCAGACCGGGCCTTATCTGAAAGGAGTGGAAGCAATCATGGCGACAAAGCAACCGAATATCCTGATTCTTTGGGGCGATGACATCGGATGGTGGAACATCAGCTTCAACAGTCGCGGGCAGATGGGCTATCGCACACCTAACATCGATCGTATTGCCAATGAGGGCGTGGCATTTACAGACTACTACGGTCAACAGAGCTGTACGGCAGGACGCGCAGCATTCATTACTGGGCAGAATCCGATCCGCACGGGGCTAACCAAGGTCGGTATGCCGGGGGCTGATGTCGGATTGTCGGCAGAGGATCCCACTATCGCGGAAATGCTCAAGCCGCTTGGTTACGTCACCGGGCAATTTGGCAAGAACCACCTGGGCGACAAGGATAAGTTTTTGCCGACCATGCATGGGTTTGACGAGTTCTTCGGCAACCTGTATCACCTGAATGCGGAAGAGGAGCCTGAGGATCCCGACTATCCAAAGGATCCAGCGTTCAAGAAACGGTTTGGTCCGAGAGGTGTGCTCCATTGCAAGTCAGATGGCAAGGGCGGTCAAACGATCGAGGATACCGGTGCGCTTAACAAAAAGCGCATGGAGACGATCGATGACGAAACTACCGAACGTGCCTGCACATTCATCGACCAGGCTCATAAGGATGGCAAACCGTTCTTTGTCTGGTACAACACGACGGCAATGCATTTCCGTACCCATCGCGCCGAGAAGCACAAGGGCAAGAGCGGACAGGGCGAATATAACGACGTCATGGTCGCGCACGACGAGAACATCGGCAAGATGCTGGCGAAGCTGGACGAATTGGGCATTGCTGACGATACCATCGTCATGTACTCGACGGATAACGGCCCTCACTTCAATAGTTGGCCAGACGCCGGCATCACTCCATTCCGGTCTGAAAAGAATACCAACTGGGAAGGAGGGTGGCGCGTTCCTGCGTTCGTCCGGTGGCCGAAGAGATTTCCTGCCGGTACGGTTCTTACCGGCATAGTTTCGCACCAGGACTGGATGATGACCCTTCTCGCGGCGGCTGGCGAACCGGACATCAAGGAAAAACTGCTTAAGGGATACAAAGCTGGGGAAAAGACGTTCAAGGTTCACCTGGACGGTTTCAACATGCTCCCGTATCTAACTGGAGAAGTGAAAGAGAGCCCGCGCCAATCGTTTTTCTATATCAGTGACGACGGCGACGTGATTGCACTCCGAATGCGCGACTGGAAAATGGTATTGCAGGAACAGCGCGCCAAGCAGTTGGCGTGCTGGGCGGAACCCTTTGTTAAGCTGCGGATTCCGAAGATGTTCAATCTTCGGCGCGATCCGTTCGAGCGCGCGGACGAAAACTCCAACACATACTACGACTGGTTGATATCCCACGCTTATCTGATGTACGCGATGCAAGCGGTTGTGGCGGCTCAGATCGACAATTTCAAGGCGTATCCCCCACGCCAGAAGCCTGCGTCGTTTAATCTCGACGCCGTGATGCGGCAACTGGACGATGCCGGTGGCGGTGCCCATCATTGAACCGCGATGAATGGGCAGGAAAGGAGCTGGCCCGGCGAGCAGTCAGATCGCCGGGTAATTTCCAGTCTTCTGCTTATAAGCCAGAAGCGTTTAGTGTCCGCCTCGCGCTTCGGTGGTGACCGGGGAATGCTCTGCCCTGCGGCTGAGCAGAATCGTGGCGATGGCGCTTTGGCTGCACTGATGCCTTCACGATCACCAGCGCCAGCACGATCATCAAGTGCACTGTCAGCACCATCTAGGGCACCGTCGCCCATCGGTGTCCGCAAACATGACGTCCCGAGTGCAAACCCCAATGTTTGATGTTGGAGTCTGGATCCAAGATATTGATGCGTGTATCCCAAAATGACCCGCTGAAGGGCGGCGGCATTGCTCTCTCAAATCAGTAGATATTGGATCCAAAATATTGAACTCGATGCCCGTCGAGGCTTCTTTGGGTAGTAAGGAGACTGGTATGAACGTTCGCATGAGGCTTTCCGGTGCGGCCCCAGCGCTGCTCGCTCTCGTCCTCGGCTTTCCGGTTCAGGCGGAGGAGACACAAGTGGTCAAGCTCGGGCTCGCCGCGCCCATGACGGGTGCGCAGGCGCAATATGGGAAAGATTTCGAGTCCGGCGTTTTGCTGGCAATCGATGACTTCAATGCAACGAAACCGACGATTGACGGCAAGCAGACGAAATTCACAGTTGAAGCAATGGACGACCAAGCCGATCCCAAGACCGGAACGGTCGTCGCACAGAAACTCGTCGATGATGGCATTAAAGGCATGCTCGGAGATTTCAACTCCGGCGTGACGATCCCGGCTTCGGCCGTTTATTCACGCGCCGGTATTCCGCAGATTTCCACCGCAACCGCGCCGGCCTATACCCGGCAGGGCTTCAAGACGACGTTCCGCATGATGACGTCGGACACGCAGCAAGGCAGCGTGATGGGCAAGTATGTGGTCCAGACGCTGCACGCTAAGCGGATCGTGATCATTGACGACCGGACCTCCTACGGTCAGGGACTGGCCGAACAGTTCGAATTGGCGGTGAAGGCGGCGGGGGGAACCATCATCGCCCATGAGTTCACTTCCGATAAGGCGGTGGACTTCCGGGCCATTCTCACCGGCGTCAAGTCCAAGAATCCGGATTTCATCTACTACGCGGGGGCCGACACGCAATCAGCGCCGCTCGTCAAGCAGGCGCGCGGTCTCGCAATGAAGGCTACGTTTGCCTCGGGCGAAATGTCGAAGACCGAGGACTTCATCAAGATCGCCGGGCCGGCCGCCGAAGGCTCGATCGTCTCGCTCGCGGGCCTGCCGCTCGACAAGATGCCCGGCGGCGCTGGCTTCACAAAGCGCTATAAGGCGAAATTCGGGATCGAGCCGACCACCTACGCGCCGTACACCTATGACGGCGCAATGGCGATGATGCAGGCGATGCAGAAGGCCAACTCGTCTGATCCCGCGACTTACCTGCCGGTGCTCGCTAAGACCGACATGAAGGGCGTCACCAGCGATCACTTCGCGTATGACAAGTACGGCGATCTACGCGACGCAATCATCACCGTCTACAAGTGCGAGAACGGGAAGTGGAATCCCGTGACCGTGCTCGGTGGCCAGTAACGGCAGCCGCGGTGGACGGGCTGTCCGCCGTCCACCCAAAGTACGACTCACTGGAAATGACACTGCTCGCTCAACATTCAGGGACGACTCCTGATGTCGTCGTCATCGGTGGCGGCATCGTGGGCCTAGCGTGTGCATGGGCCGTACTCCGCGACGGCGCGACGGTCACCGTCGTCGACCGCGATTTCGAAGGAGATCGCGCGTCGCACGGGAATGCCGGCGGTATCGCCGTGAGCGAGAGCACGCCGATGTCAGTGAACGGGTTGTACATGAAGGCCATCAAGTGGCTATTCGATCCGCTCGGGCCGCTGGCGCTCAACTGGAAGCATCTGCCCGCGGCATTGCCATGGTTCCTCGAGTTCCAGCGTGCGGGCAACAAGGAACGATTCAAGGAAATCTCTTTTGCGCTGGCGAAGTTGAACAACCGCGTCTATGACGACATCGTTCCGATGTTCGAAGACATTGGCGTGATGGACAGTTTCTATCGACGTGGTGCGCTGACCGTCTACGAGACGGATGAAGCATTTGCGGCCGACCAGCACGAATGGGCTTTCAAGCGAGAGCTCGGTGTGCGTTGGCGCTTCATGACGACCGACGAGGTTCGCGAGTGCGAGCCGTCGCTCGCTCCCGTATTCCGTCACGGTGTGTTTCTCGACGACTGGTCGCATGTCGGCGATCCCAAGCGCATCGTCATCCAACTGCGCAGCCGCACTCGCGAGTTGGGCACGCAGTTCATTGAAAGCACGGCCAGGGCGCTCGACCTGTCGGACACCCTGGCTCCGGCGGTGGTTCTTGCTAACGGTGATCGGGTCAAGGGGCGTCGAGTCGTGGTCGCGACAGGGGCTTGGTCTGCGGAACTTGCCACCTCAATCGGCGACCCGGTACTGCTCGACAGCGAGCGAGGCTACAACACGACGCTGCCGTCACATGGCATCCGCCTGTCTCGCGAAGTGATTTTTGCCGAGCGCAAGTTCGTTGCGACACCGCTGGACATTGGTGTGCGCATAGGCGGTGCGGCGGAATTCGCGGGCTTGACCGCTCCCCCCAACTACAAGCGCAGCGACGCGCTGCTTGCCTTGGGCAAGCGATTTCTGCCCGGCATCAACGATGCGGGCGCCGTGAAGTGGATGGGGCACCGTCCCGCGACGCCCGATTCGTTGCCGGTGATCGGGCGATCGCCCCGCGCGGCGAATGTCATTTACGCGTTTGGCCACGGGCATCTGGGTCTGACGCAATCGGCGACGACGGGCGTGCTCGTGGCCGATCTTCTGGCTAAACGAACACCCAAGATTGGCCTAGAGCCGTACTCGATTAGCCGCTTCGGGGATTGACGAGGCCTCCGCGATCTCGATGTTGCCACGGGATTGCCGCCCTTTATTGCCACCTTTTAAAAAGGGGTATTCATGGAACTCAATTGGAAAGGTGTTTACCCGGCTGTCACGACAAAGTTGAAGGATGACGGTTCGCTCGACCACAACGCGATCAAGGCGGGATTGAACCGTCTCATCGAAAACGGCGTCGCCGGTGTCCTCATGATGGGTATGGTCGGTGAGAACGCGCAACTCACGCCGGAAGAGAAGCGTACTGTACTCAAGATCGCAGTGGAGACGGTCGCCGGTCGCGTTCCGGTGATTTCGGGGCTTGCCGAGACGAACACAGCGAGCGCAATTCAGTTCGCGAAGGATGCGCAAGCGCTCGGCGTCCAGGGGCTGATGGTCTTTCCGGGGCTGACGTACAAGTCGGACGTCCCCGAAACGGTTGCCTTCTTCAAAACCGTCGCACGGGCATCCGGATTGCCGATCCTGCTCTACAACAACCCACGCGGATATGGCGTCGATCTGACGCCTGACGTGGTGGCGGAACTGATTGACGAGCCGACCATCGTGGC
>Ga0310811_10014822_pt1 | contig 10179 bp, 8 predicted proteins | sample YCmetagenome_FD_207642 | JGI IMG/M metagenome (GOLD analysis project Ga0310811, IMG submission 207642) | Soil microbial communities from experimental microcosm in Duke University, North Carolina, United States - YC | ecosystem: Engineered > Artificial ecosystem > Soil microcosm > Unclassified ...
GCCCCATCCCATCACTACCCCCGGTGACAGCGGCGCGGTGTGCGGGGAGCGCCGTGCCGGCGGCTTGTCAGTCGTGGCCGCTAAGCTCGATACCGTGGCCGAAAAGCTAACGTTTCCGTGGGCGCCGGGGACCGCGACCGGGATTGGATCTATGCCCGGCGAGAACCCGATGGAGGCGGCGCGGATCGTCTCCGGGGAACTGCCCGAACTACCGTTCCTGGCTGAGCTGCCGGAACGCGGGCCTGGTGCGGACATCACCGGGCGGACCGCCGCGCTGCTCGTTGACATACCGGTAGAGCTCGCCGGGCCGCGCGGCTGGCGGATCGCGGAGCGCCCGGGCCGTGACGTGCGCCGGGCCAGGTCGATGCTCTCCTCCGACCTGGACGCGATGGAAGAGGTACTGAACGGGTACATGGGGATCTGCAAGGTCCAGCTGGCGGGCCCATGGACCCTCGCGGCGACGATTGAACAGCCGCACTCGCTGAACCCCGCGCTCGCCGACCCTGGCCTGGTCGCAGACCTCGCCGCCTCCCTGGCCGAAGGTGTCGCCGCCCACGTCGCTGAACTCAGCAAGCGCATACCGCGGGCGACCTTGCTCGTGCAGATCGACGAGCCCGCGCTGCCCACCGTCCTGCAGGGGGCGGTCCCGACGCCGAGTGGCCTCTCGCGCGTCCGCGCGGTCGAAGGGGAAGTCGCGCGGGAGAGGCTGCACACCGTTCTCGCCGCCACGCCTAACTACACGGTGGTTCACTGCTGCAGCGGAGAGCTTCCGTTCGGGATAATCATGGACGCCGGCGCTGACGGTGTCTCGTTCGACCCCAGCCAGCTGCGGCGGGGGGACTTCGATGGCTTCGCCGAGACGGCTGAGGCAGGCGCGGGGCTGCTGATCGGCGCGCTGCCGACCACGGGGCCGGCGGCCCCGCAGGCCGCTCCCCGGGGCGGGCGCGATGAAAGGCAGCGGCCGACGCCGTCTGATACTGCGGGGATCGTCAGGGACTTGTGGCGCAAGATGGACCTGCCAGCGGCGCAGTGCGCGCCGCAGGTGGTGATCACGCCCGCCTGCGGGCTGCCTGGCGTGTCGCCGCGGCAGGCGCGGGATGCGCTGCGCTGGTGCCGGGAAGCGGCTGAGATCTTGCCGGAGATGATGGAGGAGCTGAGCTTATGGAGCTGGACGAGGCGCGGCACACGCACGCCGAACTGAGTGAGAAGCTGCTCGACGCGCAGTACCGCTACCACGTGCTCGACTCACCGACGATCGACGATGGCGAATACGACCAGGGCATCCGCAAGCTCAACGAGATCGAGGACCAGTTCCCCGAGCTGCGTACCCCAGACTCGGCGACGCAGCGGGTCGGCGGGATGATCTCGAACCTGTTTACCCCCGTGACCCACCTGGAACGGCTGCTCAGCCTGGACAATGTCTTTTCCCACGAGGAGTTCGCCGCCTGGGCGGACCGGGCGGCGAAGCTCGGCGGCACCGGGCCGTACCTGTGCGAGCTGAAGATTGACGGCCTCGCGATCGACCTTGTCTACGAGAAGGGCCGCCTTACCCGCGGCGCTACCAGAGGCGACGGGCGGACCGGCGAAGATGTCACCTATAACGTGCGGACGATCAAGTCGATCCCGGATCGCCTTGCCGGGGACGACGTACCCGAACTGCTCGAGGTGCGCGGCGAGGTATTCCTGACCGAGGAGGCGTTCGAGAGGTTCAACGAGGCGCAGCTGGAGGCCGGGAAAACCCCGGCACCAAACCCGCGCAACGCCGCGGCCGGGTCGCTCAGGCAGAAGGACCCGAGGGTCACCGCCGCCCGAAACCTGGACGCTATCATCCACGGCATCGGGCGGATCGAAGGCTCCGGCGCGGCCGGTGCCGGCGCGATCGCCGGGGCGACGGCGGGGCCCGACGCCGAGGGCCATCTGGAGGGGGCACCGGATACGCAGTCCGGTTGGTACGAGCGGCTGCGTGCGTGGGGGCTGCCGGTCAGCAACCTGTACAAGGTGGTCACCGACCTCGCCGAAGTGACGGCCTACATCGACTACTACGCCGACCCGGGGCACCGGCACGAGCCGCCCTACGAGATTGACGGGGTCGTCGTGAAGATCGACCCGACCGAAGCACAGCGTGCGATGGGAGCGACCAGCCGGGCACCACGCTGGGCGATCGCGTACAAGTACCCGCCGGAAGAGGTCACCACCAAGCTCCTCGACATCCGCGTGGGCGTAGGCCGGACGGGGCGGGTCACCCCGTACGCAGTGATGAGCCCCGTCATGGTCAGCGGCTCTACGGTGGAGCGCGCCACCCTCCACAATGAGGACGAAGTTCGGCGCAAAGGCGTGCTGATCGGCGACACGGTGATCCTCCGCAAGGCTGGTGAAGTCATCCCCGAAGTCCTCGGTCCGGTGGTGGAACTGCGCACTGGGGATGAGCAGGAGTTCCAGTTTCCCCGGGCGTGCCCGGAGTGCGGCACCACCCTCGGCCGGGACGAAGGGGAGGTCGACTGGCGCTGCCCCAACACGCGAGCGTGTCCGGCCCAACTGCGCGAGCGGCTGTTCTACCTCGCCTCGCGCAGCGCGCTTGACATCGAGGCGCTCGGCTACGAGGCGGTCGTCGCGCTGCTGACCGACGGGCTCGTGCACGACGAGGGCGACCTCTTCGACCTGACCGACGCGCAGCTCGCGGGCAGCCCGTTCTTCGTGAACAAGGCCGGCGGCCTCAAGCTCGTCGCGCACGCGCTGCTCGCCAACCTCGACGAGGCCAAGACCCGGCCGCTGTGGCGGATCCTGGTGGCGCTGTCCATCAGGCACGTGGGGCCGACCGCGGCGCGGGCCCTCGCTGAGGCGTTCGGCTCGCTCGACGCGATCGCTACCGCCTCACCGGACGCCCTCGCGATCGTGGACGGCGTCGGCCCGACGATCGCGGCCTCGGTCGTGGAGTGGTTCACCGTCGACTGGCACCGGGCGATCGTGGAGAAGTGGCGGGCCGCCGGGGTTCAGCTGGAGACCCCCGACTTCGACCCGTCCGCAGCGGCGGGCCGCCTGCTGGCCGGAGTTACCGTGGTCATCACCGGCACGCTGCCCACCTACAGCCGGGACGACGCGGCCGAGGCGGTCCGCGCGGCGGGCGGCAAGATCACGTCCTCGGTCTCCAAGAAGACCAGCTTCGTGGTCGTCGGCGATGAGCCGGGCTCCAAGCGCGACAAGGCAGTCGAACTCGGCGTCACGATCCTGGACGAGCCCGCCTTCAAACGCCTGCTCGAAGGCGGGCCCGACGCGGTCACCACGGCCTAGGCACCGGGCCACCGAGATGGACTGTCGTCGTCCTCCGCTAGCTGCTGCCGATCGCTGTCTTCCCGGTACCTGGTAGCCCCGCGGTGGGAAATCGTCGAGACGATGAGCACTCCCATCGCGATTCCCAGGCCGAGGAACAAGAGGAGGGCGATCGTCACGATCGCGAGGTCTCTCATTGGTCCCCCTTCGCCGCTGCGAGGACCACATGTGGGCGATAGGCAGATCGCCCACATGGGCCCTTGGCTCCCTGCGCCCGAGCGGCCCGATCAGGCGCAGGGAGCCCTCCCACAGGCCCTAGCCGCCCCGTCCAACGGTTAGGACCCAGCCACCTGCCAGCCCCCGTGATGGCAGGCGGTCCTTGTGCCGCTCCATGTCCACCGGACTTACTTGGTGCCGATGCCAACCAGCTTGCGCGCGGCCCGCGTGCTGGCTGTGGGTGCATCGAACCGGAGCGACCACTTCTTTCTGTCCTCCCAGCCAATCGCCAGGCTGAGCGTGAGGAAGGCACCGAACACGATGCCAGTGAGCACTGTCATGACAATCGCGACTGCGATGAGAGCGGCCATTGTGGCCTCCGAGCACTTCCGTGCTGCGGTTTCCCGCAGCTTCCCTCTGGCCCCCGTCCCCAAGTATCGGCAAGTCTGACCCGATCAGCTGAATAGTTGGGTTACTAGGAGCTATCCTGTAGGTTGGGCCTCAACCAAGAGGCTAACCCAGCCGACTAGCTCCAGCCTTCCCATCTATTCAACTTATCCCAGTCATCCCAACCTTTGGGACCGTTAACTTAGTTGTACCACGGCTGGCGGTGCCCGAACCGTCCGGATCGCGAAAATTCACCCGAGATAATTCTGATACCCCCGCCCATCCCAGCCATCCCAACCTTTGGTATAGGGTGGGGCAAACGAAGGTGAGGGATCATGGCCGCGATTCCGCGCTACCAGCAGATCGCTGACGACCTGCGCCGACGGATCGAATCCCAAGAGTTCGCAGTGGACGACCCGCTGCCGACAGAAGGGGATCTCCAGACGGCGTACAACGCCTCACGCAACACCGTCAGGGAAGCTATCAAGCTCCTGGTGCAGCAGCACATGCTGGAGACCAGGGCAGGGCAGGGTACCTACATCACCAAGGCACCTGTCCCCTTTGTCACCACGCTGTCGACCGACCCCAAGACTGGTCGCAGTGGCGGCGGCGAGGAAGGCGCGACTTACCCCGCTCTCGTACGCGAACAGGGCCGAGAAGCCGGGGCAGGGAATCTAGTAGTTGCCGTTCTCACGTGCCCGCCGCACATCGCTTCCCGGCTGCAGATCGACGAAAGCGACGATGTCGTCAGCAGGCACCAAGAGCGCCACATCGACGGCACGGTCTGGTCGTTGCAGACTTCGTACTACCCGATGAAGTGGGTGACCGCAGGCGCGGCTGGGCTGCTGAAGCCGAAGGACATCCCAGAGGGGGCCGTGGAGTACCTGGCCAAGGCCATCGGCCTCAAGCAGATCGGCTACCGTGACCTCATCTTGGCTCGCCTTCCGAACGACAGGGAGCAGGCGATCTTCAACCTGACCCACAGCCACACGGTCATCGAAGTCCACCGGACATCTTTCGCCGAGGACGAGACTCCGATGCGCGTCACCGTGACGGTCTACCCCTCCGACCGCAACCAGATCGTCTACGACGTCGGCCTCGTGCCTGACCGTAGAGAGGAACCGGTCCAGCTTTAACAAGAGCTCCCGTCACTCCGGACAGGCGGGTGGGGGGAACCAGGGCATCCAGCCCTGTTACCTGAGAGAATGCCGGGGACCAAGAGAAAACTACCGAGAACCGGAGGAGGTGCCATGGCCAAGTTCCACGCACGCCCTTCGCTGCAGTACAGGTACGAGCACTACGACCCCTTGTTCTAGTGTTTACTGCCGCTACCGTCGGCGCCGCCTTTGGCGGCGTCGACGTTTTTTTGCGGAAAGGCACCGTGTACCGCCATGTTGACGGGACCAGATCGTCGTCAATATTGGGTCCGTATGCCAGAATCGATAGTGAGCGATAGCCCCGGTCGCGACAACTGACTAGTGCCGAAGCGCCTGAGAACAGGCGAGCCACGCGTTCGCTAACCCTTGCGTTAGCAAGCTTGCCGCCGATCGTTCCTCGGCTGGCAGCCCCTCACCTGAAAGCGGCAAGGACGTCTGGTGTCGTCAGGATCCAACACACGCGTGCGCGGACGGCGGCCGCGCGGGGCAGTTCACTCTGGCATGAAGCGGGTTGCCGAGGCACGCCGCACCCCGTGGCACATGCTGCAAGGCAACGCTAACTTCCGCTGGTACTTCATCGGCAGCGTGGTCTCCGATTTCGGTACCTGGCTGCAGAACAGCGCTCAGGTACTGCTTGCCTATCAGCTGGCGCACTCGGTGCTGACCGTCGGCCTCGTCACGTTCGCCCAGTTCTCCAGCCCGCTGCTACTAGGGCCGTGGGCGGGCGTCCTCGCCGACAAGTTCGGCGGCCGCCGTACGCTCCTCGCCACTCAGGTCATTTCGGCTGTGGTAGCGATTGCGCTGGCTGCCCTCGATCTCGGCGGAATACTAAACGAGCTGTGCCTCACCATGGGCGCGATCGCAAGCGGGCTTGCATTTACGTTCGCGCTGCCCGCGCGCAACGTCACCGTGCAGCAACTCGTCCCCCCAGACAAGCTCAAGCCCGCCTTTGCCATGGACACGGTGTCCTACAACCTAGGCCGGGCCATCGCGCCAATACTTACCGTCACTATCGGCGTGGCAGGGGTTAACTTCGCGTGGACCTTCGCGGCGAACGCGCTCTCGTTCGTCGCCTTCTGCGTGATCCTGTGGCTGGTTCACCTGCGCACGGCTCCGGAAGCGGAACGGCGCTCACGCGTCGGGGATGGGTTCCGGATCGCCCGCCATGACGGTCAGATCATGGTCCTGCTGTTTATGGTGGCCGCCGTGACCATCGCTGATGACCCCATCCTGGTTCTCGGCCCCGCGCTCGCCAAGCAATTGCACGTCGGATCGGACTGGTCCGGCTGGTTTATCGCGGCGCTGGGCGCGGGAACTGTTGTCGGCTCGTTCCGCCGGACTAAGCACCAAGCCACTCTCCGGCTGGCGGCGACCGCGCTGGCCGCACTGGCCTGCTGCATGCTGGTGTTTGTCTTCGCTCCGACAATATGGATCGCTATCGCGGCCGCCCTCGCCGCCGGGGCGTGCTGCCTGGTCGCGAACTCTGTGACACGCAGCATTCTTACCGAGAGGGCAGGGCCTGAGCGCGAAGCTGCCGTTATGGCCGTGTGGGCGATCGCCTGGGCAGGCAGCAAGCCTTTTGCTTCCCTCCTTGACGGCACGCTCGGCAGTTGGATCGGCCCACAGTGGACGGGCCTAATCCTTGCGACACCGGCGTTTGTCCCCATCCTGGCGATCAGCCTGCTTAACCACCTATCAATGCGGGGGACAAATCATGCACTCACGATTCCACTGGATCACATTTGATCTCAACGGCATCTTGCCTGACGGCTGGCAACAGGAGGTTCTCCAGGTCGCGGCTGATGCCGATTTTCGGGATTTTCCTCGCACCCCAGTCCTCTCCCGGGAGGCACCAGAAGTAAGCCATATCTCCCGAGGGCGCGTGCATGCGCACGATGTACGCCACCGCTTGCCCTGGGTCTATCAGTCCTATCGCCGCCTATTCCTAGAACTGGCGGCAGAAGCGGCTGAGCAGAATGTGCTCCCGGCACGCGACGACCGCTATGGCGTGGTGCTCAACGTGCAGCGCGGCACCCAGATGCGCTTTGAGTGCCACGTTGACTCGAACCCGCTGACCGGCCTCCTCTTCTGCACCGATCATGCGGGCGGAGGCGAACTCGTCTTCGCGCAGGACGCTGCCGCCTCGTCGATCGAGGACGTGGAGCGGGACTGCTCGGTCGTCCGGCCGGCGGCCGGTCACCTCATCTTCTTCGACGCGCGGCAGCATCCGCACTATGCGCGGCCGCTGACCGAGAAGCTGGGTATGCGGGTCGTCGCGGTGATGAACTACTACACCGAGGCCTGCCCGGAATCGACCCGGCCGCGCGAGCTCAACCGCCACCTGTATGGCGACGAGTTAACCGCCCGGAGGCGAGCAACGGGTCAGTGGGTGGCGGCGATTGTGGCGCTGCCCAGGACCGTGTCGCCGTCGTACAGCACCGCGGCCTGGCCGGCGGCCACGCCCCGGGCCTCGCTGGCCAACTGGATCTCCAGGTTGCCGTCGCTTACCACTGCGGTGCAGTGGTGAACCTCGCCGTGGGCGCGGAGCTGCACCTTGCAGGCGATCGGGGCCAGCGGGGGCTCGCAGCCGGTCCAGACGGGGCGGATGGCGGTGATCTCGCGGACGCCGAGGGCCGCAGCCGGGCCTACCGTGACCGTGTTGGACACCGGCTCGATCGACAGGACGTAGCGCGGCCGGCCGTCGGGTGCCGGGCGGTCCAGGTTGAGTCCCTTGCGCTGGCCGATCGTGTAGCCGTGGACGCCCTCGTGGGTCCCGAGCACGGCCCCGTCCGCATCGACGATCGACCCGGGCGCCGAGCCGAGCTTGCGGGACAGGAAGCCGCGCGTGTCACCGTCGGCGATGAAGCAGACGTCGTGGCTGTCCGGCTTGTCGGCGACGAGCAGGCCGCGGGAGCGGGCCTCCTCGCGCACCTCCGCCTTGGGCGTGTCCCCCAAAGGAAACATCGCGTGGGCGATCTGGTCCTTATTCAGGACCGCGAGCACGTAGGACTGGTCCTTGCCGGGATCCGCGGCCCGCTGCAGGGCACCGGAATCGGAGACCTGCGCGTAGTGCCCCGTGCAGACGGCGTCGAAGCCGAGCGCCAGGGCCCGGTCGAGCACCGCCTCGAACTTGATCTTCTCGTTGCAGCGCAGGCACGGGTTCGGCGTCCGGCCCGCCGCGTACTCCGCGACGAAGTCGTCGACCACGTCGCGGGCGAAGCGCTCGGCCATGTCCCAGACGTAGAACGGGATCCCGATCACGTCGGCGGCCCGGCGCGCGTCTCGGGCGTCCTCGATCGTGCAACAGCCCCGCGCCCCGGTCCGGTACGACTGTGGGTTAGACGACAACGCAAGATGGACGCCGGTCACCTCATGACCAGCGTCAACCGCACGCGCCGCCGCGGTCGCGGAGTCAACCCCGCCCGACATAGCAGCAAGAACCCGAAGCCCCATAGCCCTTTAAGGTTATCCGCCGCGCTAGCGTGCGGCGGCGCGGCGGGCGCGGGCTACCGCCTCGCCGATAGCGGCGCCCAGGGCGTCCACGTCAGCCTGGGTGGTCGTGTGGCCCAGGGAGAAGCGGAGCGAGCCGCGGGCGCGCGAGTCGTCGGCGCCCATGGCGAGCAGGACGTGGCTGGGCTCGGCGACGCCGGCGGTGCAGGCGGAGCCGGTGGAGCAGGCGATGCTGCGCGCGTCGAGGAGCAGCAGCAGCGCGTCGCCCTCGCAGCCGGGGAACGAGAAGTGCGCGTTGCCTGGCAAGCGGTCGGGCCCCGGCTGCGGGCCGTTGAGCACCGCGTCGGGCACGGCGGCAAGCACCTGGCGGATCAGGTCGTCGCGAAGCGCGGCGATCCGCTTAGTCTCCAGCGACCGCCGCTCCGCGCTCACCACGGCAGCCACGGCGAAGGCCCGGATGGCCGGCGAGTCCAGCGTTCCCGACCGGATGTCCCGCTCCTGCCCGCCGCCATGCAGCACCGGCACCGGCGCGAGGTCCTTGCCGAGGATGAGCGCTCCCACCCCTACGGGGCCGCCAAGCTTGTGCGCGGTCACGGTCATGGCGTCCACGCCAGCAGCCCCGAAGTTAACCGGCAGCTGCGCCGCCGCCTGCACGGCATCGGTGTGGAACGGCACCTCGAACTCGCGCGCCACAGCCGCCAGCCCGGCGATCGGCTGCACGGCCCCGACCTCGTTGTTGGCCCACATAACGCTGACCACCGCAGCGCTCGACGGGTCAGTGGCAAGCGCCGCACGCAGCACGTCAGGGGAAACAAGCCCAAGCGAGTCCACGGCCAGCCAGTCGGCCCGTGCCCCGTGCGCGTCGCAGAGCCAGCGCACCGAGTCAAACACCGCATGATGCTCAACAGCCGTCGTAAACACCCGACTCCGCTGCGGATCAGCAGCCCGCCGCGCCCAGTAGAGCCCCTTCACAGCGAGGTTGTCAGCTTCGGTTCCCCCGCTGGTGAAAACCACCTCAGACGCCCGCGCCCCAAAGACTTCAGCGATCTGCTCCCGCGACTCCTCGACAACCCGCCGTGCCCGCCGCCCGGCGTTATGCAGGGACGAGGGATTGCCAAGATGCGCGAGCTCTTCGGTCATCGCAGCGATGGCTTCAGGAAGCATCGGCGTCGTGGCAGCATGGTCGAGATAAACAACCGGGGAAGTAGTCATCGCACCCTCAAGCGTAACCGAGCCGCGCGCAAGCTCAAGTACGAGCCGTACGAGCAGCCGACCCGCTCTTGATCTTGATTTTGACTTCGGCCTTTGACTTTGCGCCCCGCGCAGCGGGGCGATAGGGCGCGCGGGAGACCGCCAGGACGTTCTGCTGAGCGCATTTTGCGAAGCAGACTGTCCCGCCGGTCTCCCGTAAGCCAGAGCGCCTCACCCCGGGCGCCGAAAACAATGTCGGCCGAGGCGGAGACCCAGGAGGACCGCTACAGGCCCTTGTGCTTGGAGATCTCTTCCATCAGCTGCGGGACGACTGTGAACAGGTCGCCAACCACGCCGAAGTCGGCGATCTCGAAGATCGGGGCCTCCGCGTCCTTGTTGATCGCGATGATCGTCTTGGACGTCTGCATGCCCGCCCGGTGCTGGATGGCGCCCGAGATGCCCACCGCCATGTACAGCTGCGGCGACACGGTCTTGCCGGTCTGGCCGACCT
>Ga0310811_10014823_pt1 | contig 10179 bp, 12 predicted proteins | sample YCmetagenome_FD_207642 | JGI IMG/M metagenome (GOLD analysis project Ga0310811, IMG submission 207642) | Soil microbial communities from experimental microcosm in Duke University, North Carolina, United States - YC | ecosystem: Engineered > Artificial ecosystem > Soil microcosm > Unclassified ...
AATGATCCCGGGAAACTTCGCTCCTTCCACTGCCGGATGAAAGAAGTAGGTCCGCATGGGACCATTGGCCGTGGCGATGTCTTGAACAAGGTCGTCTTTAAGAATCATGAAGCTCCTTTTGCAAACCCCATTTTAGGGGAAGAGCGCTGCATAGATTCCCTAAGTCGGCTTCCCGGCTTCTAAACACTACGCAACGGTCAGAAAATCAGGTAGTTGTTTCAGCGTTCTTTCGAAGGAGGCAGTTTCTCCAAGCACTCGAGAGAAAACAAGAGCCCCTTCAACCCTTACGATTGCTTCTTCGGCACGTATATGGGCCTGTGCAGCCGTTAGTCCACCCTCTTTTGCAACCGCCGTAAAAGCATCGAGCCAGCTCTGAAGTGTCCCGCGCAACACCTCCTTCACCTCTTTGGACGCTCCCCGGATCGACATCACGTCTAAGGTGCAGGACTTCTTACCGCCAACATAAAACTCCCGCAGCTGTTCGCACGCAAGCTGAACCCTTTTACGCGGAGACGCACCCGCTGCATAAAGTGGTTTGAAGATACTCTCGCGGATCATTGCGTCGACAGCACGCACCACAGTCAGCGCAATCTCATCCTTTCCACCCGGGAAACGGTAGTACAGGCTCGCCTTTTCCAGTCCCATGGAATCCGCAAGTTGCTTCAGACTCACGCCTTCGAAGCCATACGTACGAAAGAGTTCCAGCGCCTTCGTCACCATCTCTTCATCGCTAATCGTCTTGTGCGCCATGCTCCCCCGTTCTTTTGTGCGCCATGCTCCCCCGTTCTTTATAGATGCCGAACCTTCGGTAGGGATACTTTTCCACGCGGTAAGGATAAGGTTTTCTGAATCCCTACCGCTCGTTCGGTATCCAATAACCAGAGACGCTCGACTCTGATTTCATACAGCACTGAGGCAGGACTTCCAAGGAGGGTTGCCTCACAGGAGGGACATATGGCGAATACGTTTGGCGCTCTAGTCTTCACTCCCGTCGTGAAGGAGTTACAGGAGCGCTATGGGAGCCGTCGGCAATATGAACGCCTTGCTGCCCAGGGCACATCGCATCAGGGGCTCGGCCCTTACGAACGAGAATTCATCGGCGAACGCGACAGCTTCTATATGGCGAGCGTCGGAAGTACGGGTTGGCCGTATGTACAGCATCGGGGAGGCCCAAAAGGCTTTCTCAAAATTCTTGACGACCAAACCATCGCTTTTGGAGATTATCGTGGGAATAAGCAGTACATCAGTACTGGAAATCTTCTGACGGACGACCGTGTCGCACTCATTCTCGTTGACTATCCGCGCCAGACTCGCTTGAAGATTCTGGGTCATGCCAAAATCACGGAGAGGGCTGAGGCTGCAGAACTCCTTGATGCGGTCCGCGACGAAGGTGAGAATACCCTTGTCGAACGCGTCTACACAATCCACGTCGATGCTTTCGACTGGAACTGCCAGCAACATATCACTCCACGGTTTACTGTGGATGAGATTCGCTCGGTCCTTGCTCCTTTTGAGGAGCGCCTCCAGGCTTTAGAAGCCGAGATTGCTCGCCTCCGCTCGGTGTAGACGGTCTCTCCGTTGTCGGTGACGATAGCGAAGCGCGAGCCACCTGGCTGTTGGTTGAGCCCGGGCGCGAAGTGGGAACCTCTCACCGCTTCAACAGATCAATCGGCTCATTCACATCCTCAATCCTGAAGTGCTTCGCCAGCGCCGGATGCTTCGCCTCAACCGCCTTGTACATCTCCCAGGCCACGCGCCGATAGCTGAAGTGTCCTGCTACCCCTGAGCGCAGTTCTGAGATATACAACGCTTCGGCAAAGTCCATCTTGAACATCGACCGGCACCGCGTTCCCAGCGGCAAACAGTACTGTGCCGACTGCGTAGCCTCCGGCACACCACAATCCCGCAATAACCGGTAAGCTGCCATCGCCGCATCCATCGCTGCCTTGTACTCCGGCTCAATCCCCGCCTCGGCCAGCGTCGGCTGCCCCGGACATACCGGCTCGTCATAACCATGCACATCCGTATAGCTCTGCAACAACTGCACGCACCGCCGATGCCGGTGCATATCGCGGAACCCGCCAATATCCATCAGAATGTCGAAGCGAAATCCCTGCCCTGCGCTGAACGCGCGGAGCAACTCATCGTGCTTGCCGCGATGTTTCGTTCCCAACGCAATCAGCTCGTCGCGCTGCTCTGCAGTCAACGCCGCCACATTCGACCTAAGTTGCCGGTACGAGTAGTGGCAGTTCGGATACAGCAGCGATGTCGCCAGTTCCACCTCCAGCGGCTCTGCATCGTCCAGCAAATCCACCACTGGAGCATCCTCGATCGCCTGCCCCTTCATCAACTCTGCAGCTGCCTGCGCCAGCACTCTGCGCGACTCCTCCGCATATGGATTCGGCACCGCATACTTCACCAACGTCGGGGCCGCCTTCACCGGACGCATCAACATCTCCGTCGCCCGTTCCGCGCAAACGCCGTCGACTGAGCCGATCTCCTCGCAAAGCACTCTCGCATCGCCATGGTAGGCGCTCCATGCAGGCTCCGCTGCAGCCGTCTTCAGCTTCTCGCCCAGCTCCCTCACCTCTGCAAACTCGCTCGTCAGCAGCCGCGAGATCTGCGTCTCCAGCGTCCTCGCATTGACGATCTGTCCCAGCGAAGTATTCGTCGCCAGCGGCAGAAGGTACCGCGCCACGTCGAACGCCCGCGCCTTCAGCGTCCGCTCGTAAGCGTCGGGCTTCATCTCCTCAGGCCGCGGAATCGAGCCCTTCAGCGCTTCCAGCATCTCCGCGCTCACCCGCTGATACGCTACGAACAAAGCCCCAACCGCAGCCGTAAACTCCGGCGTTTTCGCTCCAAGATCCGGCGTATACCACCCCGAGCGTCGAAAGTCCTGATACCGCGTCGACCGCTCCTGTCCATCCCAGCGCTGCTCATCCACCAGCTCAATCGCCGCCAACAGACTCAGCCGCTCGATCGCAAATGGAATATGCGCAAGGTCCGCAATCGAACGATGCCCATACTGAAAATAAAACGTATTCAAAAACTGCTCGGCGCGCTGCGAGCTGATCTCGACCAGCGACTCCTTCATGCTCAGCGACGAACGCGAATACTTCGCCATCGCATACGCCAGCACCTCAGGATCGGCTCCGTGGATCGCATATACATCCGTCTCGCTCTTCATCGCAGAACTGCTCGCAGTAAAAATCTTCTTATCGTCGCCCGTCATAGTGACCCCAGAATACGTCATGACGCTCCACTCCGCCGAAGACCTGCTCACGCCCCTAAAACCCTTCGGCTTCTATAATCAATCTGTTGTTTTCCGGAGGTCCATGAGTACTCTCAGCAGTCGCATCGCATTGGTTACAGGAGCATCCCAGGGTATCGGCCGTGCCATCGCCCTCGAACTTGCCCGTAAAGGAGCCCAGGTCGCACTCGCCGCAAGAAATGTGGAAAAACTCGCCTCCGTCGAGGCCGAGATCCTCACCGCTGGCGGGACTGCTAAGTCCTTTGCCCTCGACGTCGCCAGCGAAGATTCCATCAAGGTGTGCGCCAAGGCCGTGCTCGCTCATTTCGGCAAGGTAGAAATCCTTGTCAACAACGCCGGCATCACACGTGACATGCTCTCCATGCGCATGAAGCGCGCGGACTGGGACGAGGTCCTCTCCACCAACCTCACCGGGGCCTTCCTGCTCACGCAGGCTGTCATGTCCTCCATGGTCAAGAACCGCTGGGGCCGTATCATCAACATCACCTCCGTCGTCGGTGAAACCGGCCAGGCCGGTCAAGCCAACTACGCCGCCTCCAAGGCGGGACTTATCGGCATGACCAAATCCCTCGCCCGCGAGCTTGCCAGCCGCACCATCACCGTCAATGCCGTCGCCCCCGGTTACATTGAGACGGCGATGACCGCGGTCCTCACCGAAGAGCAAAAGAAGATGAACGCCCAGTACATCCCCCTGGGCCGCGTCGGCACAGACGCCGAGGTCGGCCATGCCGTCGCCTTCCTCGCCTCCGAGGAGGCTGCCTACATCACCGGGCACACCCTCGACGTCAACGGCGGCATGTTCATGAATTAACCCAATGCCCAAGATAACCATCCGCAAGGCAGCCGGCGAGCAGGACATTGCCGCCGTGCGCCTGCTGATGCTCGAATACGGCCGGCATCTCGCGGCCAATCCCTCCGGGGCAGCCAGTATCTGCCTCACCGGCCATGATCAGGAGCTCGAACGCCTTCCCCAGGGTTATATCGTCATCTTCCTCGCTGAAGTCGACGACTGCCCTGCCGGATGCGTCGCTCTCCGCGCAATCGAACACCCCGAGGCGGCCTGTGAAATGAAGCGCCTCTGGGTGGGCTCCTCCTTCCGCGGACTCCGCCTCGGCCGTCGCCTCGTCGAAGAGGCCATCCTCTGGGCAGAGTTCCACGGCTTTGGGTCCATGTACCTCGACACCGTACCCGCCGCCATGCCCGAAGCCAATCAACTCTACGCCCGCCTCGGCTTCCTCCCCGTCGAGCGTTATAACGAAAACCCCATCGACGGCGTTGCGTTCTTCTGCCGGCCCCTCGGCAGTGTCCGATAACTCGCCAAAAGTCTGTTGTCGTAATCGGTTCCTTTTTCAAGCCGCTTAAAGTAAATCTTCAACTTCTTCTCCCCATCTCCCCACAGATGAACCTCCTCTGGTACGGAAGTCACACGTATTTACGAAGTTAGGCATTGACCGTTGCTCAGGACCTGTTTACTTTGTGGCTAATGGCCGCTATGCAAACACTTTCTGACGAACTGGAGATCGAGTCCACTGAGGCTCTCTCGATTGCACGGAATATTGGGAACACCATCCGGGGCTATCGCCTCCAGAAGGGTATGTCCCAGGGTGACATCGAAAAGCGTACCGGCCTGTTGCGCTGCTACCTTTCCCGTGTCGAGAACGGTCACACCGTTCCCTCGCTCGAGACGCTGCAGAAGATCGCCCGCGCCCTCGACCTTCAACTCGCCGAGTTCTTCGCCGAAGAGATCGTCTCCAAAGAGATGTCTTCCCTGCACCTCAAAGAGGACGAGATCCGTTTCCTCACCCAGGTTCAGCGATACTCCGCAAACCTCGGCGAAAGCGACCGACGTCTGCTCCTCGCCATGGTCCGCAAGTTCGCCCAGACAGCCTTAACCTAAGATTCGCAGCTCCGAGCGAGACCCTGAACCTCTCCTCCTGATCGAAGCCTCTCGCCGTTTCATCGCCAGAGGCGCGGTCAAAAGACCCAAGGGGCCTGCGGTTCGTTCGCACCCTCGCAAAACGGCAATCTAAATCTTCTCAAATCACAGGTTGATGCGCCGTGGCTTGCCACGGCGCTCCCTTCGTCCTGCTCTCCTCAATCCCGCGAACCTCCGCGATCCGCGCGCGCCGCTGTTCCGCGCCGATTGGAGCCGGAAGCACAAACTCATTCGCCAGCGATGCCAGCCTCTGCGTCGTCTCCGGAGCCACCGCAGCCATCCGCGCCGCCAGCCACGCCTGCGGAGTAATCAGAATCTCCGCCCGTCCCCGCGCTACCGCATGGAAGATGTGATTGGCCGCGCGCCGCACCGAAACCGCCACAATCGGGGTCGTGGCCGCAAGATCGAACCACCGTGCCTCCTTGTTACGATCGCCGCGGAACTGAGCATGCATATGTCCTCCGGTCCGCATCAGCCCCGGGCACACCGTCGTCACCCGCACTCCTTTGTGGCGCAGCTCCGCATGCAGACCCTCGGAAAATCCCACCAGTGCAAACTTGCTCGCCACATAAGGCAGCATGTGCGGAACCGCGACCTTGCCCCCCACCGAGCAGATATTCACAATCGCCGCCGGCTTCGCGCGGTCGCGATACAGCAGATACGGAAGCGCCGCCTGCGTCGTATGCAGCGCCGCAAAGAAGTTCGTCGCCATCGCCCGCTGAAAGGCCTCCAGCGGCTGATCCTCCACCGGCCCCACCTCCATAATTCCGGCATTGTTGATCAGCACATCGATGCGCCCGAAATGCGCAATCGCGTGCTCCACCAGGTTCTTCGCCTGCTCCGGATCGGTCAGGTCGGCAGGAATCAGCAGAACATCTTCCGCCGAGCGCACCGCCTTGCGTTTCCGTAGCGTATCCCTCGCGTCCATCAGCTCTTCGAAGTTCCGCGCCGTCAGCACTAACCTGTCCCCGGCCTTAGCGAACCGCTCCGCCATCGCCAGTCCCAGCCCGCGCGAGCCACCTGTAATCAACACGATCCTGCCCGAAGAGCCCCGGCTCTTGAGATCATGGCTCTGCTGCCACCGTTTCAACCCATACGACACGCCCGCGGTAGCCACTCCGGCAAGCATCTGAACTACAAGTGAGGTTCGCTTCATGACGGAGATTCCTTCCGGTACGGTAGTCTGATAAACAATATCTGGCTTGTTTGACGCCAGTTTGAATCCCCGCGCTAGACTACAGCTTGGAAAAAACGGAAAGGAGATCCCAAAGGGCCAGACATGGCGACAAGAAGAAAGAGCAAAGGCGCATACATGATCTCGGCGGTGGCGGAGATGTATCAGATCCATCCCCAGACCCTGCGTCTCTACGAACGGGAAGGTCTTCTCCGTCCCTCGCGCAGTGAGGGAAACACCCGTCTCTATACCGACGAAGATCTCGAGCGCCTCGAATTCATCCTCAACCTCGCCCGCGACCTCGGCGTCAACATCGCCGGCATCGCCGTCATCCTCCAGATGCGCGAACGCATGGAAGAGATGAACCGCCAGATGCAGGGCTTCGTCGACTACGTCCGCTCCGAGATGCTCACCCGCATGCAGCAACCGAGCCCCACCGCCGGACTCGTTCCCATGCGCCGCCCCGTCGTCGTTCCCCCTCCCACCCCGGGCAGGAAGAAACCGTAACGGAGACTGTCACAAACTCTATATTTAGATCCTGATTAAAGGACATGTCTTTCGACTTGCTACGCTGTAAAGCTTAAGAGCACTACTTCTGTCGTGCCACAGCTAGCCAATGAAAAAGGGGCTTTAGCCCCTCGAAGCACGCCGTCACAAATCTCTGGAAATTCACCAAACCACCCCACCTCCCTCCTTCTCACCGGAGTAGCATGGTCCCTAATTGAAAACCTTGGAAAAGGAGCATCTTATGTCCCAACCTTTCGTTCACCTGGAGCTGGCTACCCCCGACCTCGCCAAAGCCAAAGAGTTTTACGGAAAGCTCTGCGGCTGGACCTTCGACGACGTCAACATGGGCGGCGAGCTTGGAACCTACTCCACCTTCAAGCCATCCAACGGCCCGGGAGGCGGAATCTACACCATGCCCGGAGCACCTACGGCTTGGCTTCCTTACATCGGCGTAGAAAACCTGAAGGACGCCACTGACAAGGCTATCTCCCTCGGCGCCAAGGCCCTCATGCGCGAGCAGGAGGTTCCCGGCCACGGTTCTTTCTCCGTGCTGATCGACCCCACCGGAGCGTCGATTGCCCTCTGGGAAGCCAAAAAGGCCTGATCTACCCTTCATTTCGTTCTTTCGCGCTGCCGGTTCTCCCGGCAGCGCGAACATCAACAGAATGTCAAGGCCAATACATACCTAAGTTATTGGAATAGAAGGGTATATCTTTTGCCGACCAGATAGGCCCAACTTGTTATCCTTGAGATAGGGGAAAACAAAATGGATCTCCACGGCGCGAGACAGGCCTCTGCCTTTTTTTTCAAAACCTTGCAGATAGATTCATGGCTGATCAGGAAACTACGAATACAGGTCCCAAGCTAAATCATTTATTTCCAATATTTTGCATATGAAGAGCGGGGGGCTAGTGCGAGTTCGGAGAGCTCGATCCCGATCCCCCGAAGATCCCGCCGGAGCCCGACGACGATCCCGAGGATCCGAATCCGCCACTGCCTGAAGGTGAGCTCGATCCGAAGGGACTGCTGCCCGAAGGCGACGACGATCCAGACCCCGACGATCCTCCGCCGAAGCCCGAGCTGGAACCTCCTCCAAACAGCCCCGCCTTCGCCTTCAGCTGCTCAATCCGCGGATCGTAGATGAACTCCCATGTCTGATAGGTCGTCTGCTCGTTCAGCACCGTAATCGACTCCCCCGATTTCGAGCTGCCGAATCCGACAATCGGTGCTCCGCCGCCGCTGAAGCTCGTCGCCGACTGGCTGCCTACCCCCGACGAGCCCGAGGAACTCGACGAAACCGTCGCCCCCGGCCCGGACCCGGACGATCCCGTCGGCGAGCTTGATCCTGACGTCGGAGAGCTGGACCCCAGCGAGCTTCCCCCCAGGCTGAAGCCGCCGCCGCTGCTGCTCGACCCTCCCAGCCCTCCCGGCGAGGAAGACCCCAGCCCTCCGGTCGGAGAGCCGCCCATCGGAGACGATCCGCTCACCGTCGCGCCGGGAGTAGTGGAACCCTGAATCCCGCTGCCTGCAGGCAAACCGGAAAGCGGCTGGCCGAAGAAGCCCTTCACAGTCGTCTTCGCCTCACCCACGTGAATCAGCCGCCAATCTGCCTTGCCGGTCATCGGATCCTCGTACTTCCGGCGCAGAAAACGAATATTCGCCGTCTTCTCCAGCTGATCCATCGCCCCCGGATAGCGGCCAAATTTTCGATAGTAAAGCTGGATCGCGCGGACGTACTCGTTACCGCGATGAATCGCCTCCACCTCGCGCTCCCGGCGCAGTGCCTTCGCCACCGTCGGAGCGGCGACGCTCAGGGCGAGCATCACCAGAAACACCAGCACGATCACGCCGACGATCAGGAACCCCTCTTCGCCTTCGCGCGCTCTGCTGTTGTGTCTGAGCTGCATCGTCTTCACCTAATGCATAATCAGCGGAAGCGTCTGCCGGTTGTTGTTGGTCAGATCCTCCACCTGCACCGAGTTCGCCAACACGGTCAGGATACGATAGCGCCGCTGCACAATGTCGCCGTCCTGGGCCAGAAAAACATCATCTCCGTGCAGAAGGAACGCTCTCCGCTTCCCCGTCGCATTCGTCTCGGTCCCGAAGAACTGTAGATCGATCGGCGGAGGCGGAGGAGGTCCTGCCGGAACCATAGCCACCGGAGCCGTAGACTTAGGACGCGCCGGAGCCAATGCCTTGGGAATCGCCACCGGGGCCGAAGTCGCTGAAAAGATATTCCTGCCCGTGCCGGAGTAGACCAGTCTCTCCGTCACCAGCATCGGTCCCATCTTCAAAGTAGGATCAAGCTGCGCCGCAGTATTTCCAACGCTTTTGGCTGCTCCTCCCTGTGCAGCGGGAGTGCTCGAGACCGCAGGAGCCGTCTGCACAGGACGCGATGGCGCAGTGCCGGTGTCGGCGAGCTGGTAATAAAGAATTCCTCCCGCCAGCACCGCGAATCCTACGATGACCGCCAGTTTTTTCTGAGCGTCCGCAGTCAGCTTCATTGCGCCACGCTCCCCTCTGGCTCAGCAGTCGTCAGGGAAGCTTCTTTCTTCGCCGCTTCATCCGCATTCTTCGCAGGCCTGAGAAAGGTCGTCAGATGCAGGCGCAGACCCACCGTGCCGCTCTGCTGCCCGGTCAGGGTCACCGTATTGATCAGGAAGAACGTCTTGTCCCGCTCAATCGAGTTGATAAAGAGAACCAGCGGGCGATAGTCTCCGCTCAGGCTTGCATCCATACGAATCTCGGTCAAAGCTCCACTGGAGCCTGGAAGCACGGGTGAATACGCGTACTGCACGCTCTTCATCTTCACGCCCTGCTTCTCCGCCAGAGACCCAAGCTCGGCGTACACCTCGGAGTAAGCCAGAGGAAGTCGTTTGTCGTAGAACTGATCCGAATCGATGGTTGCAGTGGACAGCTTCCCGTCCAGTCCTTCCAGCGGCTTTTTGGCGATCTCCGCCGTTCTCATCGCAATCGTCTGCTGTTCCAGCGCAACATCGTTCTGGTCGCTGGCAATCCTCCAGGCGAAGAACATCTGAGCCAACAGATAAAGATTCAGTAAGAGAAGAAGCGCAACCCCGGCATAGTAAAGATTCAGCCGCGTCATCAGGGCCCGGGCCTTCCCCGAAAAATCCTGTACGCTCTCCGCAAATGTTGGTCGAGTCGTAGCCGTCATCGGGGCACTCCCTTCGGCGATGGCTTTGTATCGCTCGTCTTCGGAGTGGCCTTCGGCACAGCCTGAGATTTCACCGGCTGCTCCTTCTTATCCTCCTTCATAGTGGCAGACTTTTC
>Ga0310811_10014825_pt1 | contig 10177 bp, 10 predicted proteins | sample YCmetagenome_FD_207642 | JGI IMG/M metagenome (GOLD analysis project Ga0310811, IMG submission 207642) | Soil microbial communities from experimental microcosm in Duke University, North Carolina, United States - YC | ecosystem: Engineered > Artificial ecosystem > Soil microcosm > Unclassified ...
GGTTGGCTCCGCTCGTACTACGTTGACTTGGACTTACCCGCTCAACTCGACTCCGCTCCATGCGGGAACGGGGGCCGACTCGGTTGTCGTTTTGCCTAACTAGAGAATCGCTCCGCGACTCCTGATCTCTGAAGTTTGAACCCCAACCACGTCACTCTCTTCACGACGCGGTATCGATTTTCGCTACCTGGTATGTGCAATCCAGCGATTCGTCGCGTCCAGCACGGCAAGCACACTCGCCGTCTCCGCACTCTCCCGGATCTCACAACTGCCCGTCAACAAAGCACTCGACCGACCAAGCCGCGCCGTCACGCCCACGAACACGAACTCCCGATCGAACGCCTCGATCAACCGCACGCCGTCCAAGGCCAACGCGCGATCGCTCGGCTCCGCCTGCGCCAGCGCCTGAAGCGCCGCCCGCGCCGCGAGCTCGATCCGCGATCGCTCGTTCTCCATCCCCTCCGCCTCACCCACAAAGGACTCATCACCCTTCTTCAGCGTCACCCGGCACGCGATCCCCTTCGCGCGCGACCGACGCACCTCCACATCCTCGAAGTACAGCAGTCGACCGCTGATCCGCTCGAGCTTGAGCGGCAATGTCGGCGCAGCCGGCTGCGCCACAGGCGCCGCGGCAGCTTCTGCCGCCGCCTTCGCCTCGCGCGCCTCCTTCTCCCTCGCCGCCTCGCGCTGCTCCTTCGTCGGCTGCGACTCCAGCGTCGTCGCCACCGAAATCTTCCGATGGTCCACACGCATGCCGAGATGCGCGATCAGCGCGCTCTCGATGTTCCGCACCGTCTGCTTCGGCGTGACTTCGGACGTGGTCAGCACGTGAATCTCATCGACCGCGCCGTTCTCGCTCGCAATGATCCGCGCGGCAATCACGCCGGGCAACGTCGCGAGCAGCTCCTCCGCTCGCTTGATGGGTAACACACTACCGGCGATCAGGGGCGACGAATGCGGTAACGGCTGCGGCACAGTCATGTCGGGAGGGGGCGTTTCGGGCTCGGGCACAGCCCAAGGCGGCGGTGGTCTATGGACCGCCTTCCGCCGTCATCCGGTCGATCGACCGGGGGGGATTTTGACCGGACTATAATGCGGGCGACAGAGCTGTTAATCAAGCACCGATGTGTCGACAACCAATTGGTATTCTCTAAGCTTCCGATACAGCGTGCGCTCCCCGATCCCTAACAACTCTGCCGCCTTACGACGATTGCCGCGCGTCTCTCGCAACGCCGCCTCGATCGCCGCCCGCTCGATCTCCGCCATCGTCATCCCCGGACGAATCGTCACCACGCTCGGCGGCGGCGGCTGATCTCGCGGCTCGATTCCGACGCCGCCAGGCCGCGGCCCCGTCGCCACACCCGGCACCTCGCCGACGACAACCGACGTGCCTCCCGGCCCCAGCGCCCCCGCCGCGGCGAGCGTGCCGTCCGTCACGGCAATTGGCATCCCAAGCGCACTCCCCGTCGCACGGGTCAGGTGCTCGCGCGCCAGTCGTTCCTCGCCCAGCTGGCGACGCAGCTCCTCCACCTGAAGCTTGAGCTCCACGAGACTCCGCACGATGAACTCGAGCTCCCTGCCCTCTACCCCTGCGCGCTCGCGCATGACCGGCCCGACGTGCACGGGCAGGAATCGCGCGCCGCCGCCCTCGCGAATCTGCCGCGGAATGTCGGCCGGCCCGATCTCACGACCCGGCGCCAGTACCACCATGCTCTCCACGAGGTTTCGAAGCTCGCGCACGTTCCCGGGCCACGCATAGTCGACCAGCATCTCCAGCGCCTCGGGCGAGATCCCCTTGAACGGGCGATCGTGCTGCCGAGAGAGCTCGGTAATGAACTGCCTGACGAGGATCGGGATGTCGTCGCGCCGCTCCCGCAACGGCGGCAGGTAGATGCTCAGGACATTGAGGCGGTAATACAGGTCCGAGCGAAACCGTCCTTCCTCGACGCCGTCCCGCAGCGGCTTGTTCGTCGCGGCGACGACCCGCACGTCGACGGGAATGCTCTGCGTGCCGCCGACGCGCGTGATCTCGCGCTCCTCGAGCACGCGCAACAGCTTGACCTGCGTCGCGAGCGGCACATCGCCAATCTCGTCGAGAAACAGCGTGCCCGTATCGGCGAGCTCGAAGCGACCGATGCGTCGTTCGGCCGCGCCGGTAAAGGCACCTTTCTCGTGGCCGAACAGTTCACTCTCGAGGAGCGTTTCAGGCAGAGCACCCACGTTCACGGCAATGAACGGCTTGTTGCGGCGAGGGCCCAACCGGTGGATCGCGCGCGCGACGAGCTCCTTCCCCGTGCCGCTCTCGCCCTCGATGAGCACCGTGCTGGAGACGGGAGCGATCTGCTCGACCTTCACGAGGACTTCGCGGATGCCTTCGGACTGTCCGATGAGTCCCGTTAGGCGCGACAGTCGCTGGCGATCGAGCAGCCGGCGAATGCTGTCCGCCACCTCGTCGACGACGATGGGCTTGGCGAAGACGTCCACGAAGCCGATGGCCTTGAGCCGCTCGTCGATCTCCGGATCGCGCACGTCGGCCAGGCCGACGACGGCCACACCCTCCCACAGCATCTCGCGCACGAGTGCGACGTTCTGCGGGTCGACGAGCGCTCCGGTCATGACGATGAGGTCCGGCTTCTCGCGACGGATCGCGCCGCGCACGTCGTCCAGCGGCGAGACCACCGCGGTCTCGACGCCAGACTGCTCGAGCTGTGCGTTCAGCCTGACGGCTGGCTCGACGTCCGTCAGTGAGATGAGGACTTTCACGGCTCTTGGGCTTCGACTGTCAGTGATCCGTCCTGTCGCCTCGAACGATCGACACCGCGTGATCCACAATGGGGACCAGGGCGTGGAGCGCGTCACGAACGCCGCCCGGCGAGCCCGGCAGGTTCACGATGAGCGTCCGGCCTCGTGAGCCGGCAACGCCGCGAGACAGTGCGGCGCGCGGGAAGCTGTCGATGCACGTCACCCGCAACCGTTCCGCGATGCCCTCCGCCTCCCGCTCCAGGACCGCGCGCGTTGCTTCCGGTGTGTTGTCGCGCGGCGACAACCCGGTGCCACCGGTCGACAGCACGAGGTCAGCGCCATCGGCGTCGCACCAGGCGAGGAGCTGCCTAACGATCGCCACCGAGTCGTCCGGAACGAGCGATCGGGCGACGAGCTCGTAGCCACGTTCCCCCGCCCACGTGACGATCGCGTCTCCGGAGACGTCCGCCCGCTCACCCCGTGCTCCCGCGTCCGAGATGGTCAACACTGCTACTCGCACGACGCGAGCCTCGATTCCCGATTCCCGATTCCCGATTCCCCGTTACAGGTGGGATCCGTTCTTGTAAAACGGCGTCTTCACGACCTCCGCTTTCACGACCTTGCCACGAATGTCGATCCCGAGCTCGCTGCCCGCTTTCGCGTTCGCCGTCGGCAGGTAGCACGTGCCGATCGGGATGTTGAGCGACGGGCTCAGCGTGCCGCTGCACACGACGCCGCTCGGCTCACCGTTCGAGACCACCGGATACCCGTGACGGGGGAACGCGCGCTCGGTGGTCGTGAAGCCGACGAGCTTCCTCGGAATCCCCTGCTCCTTCTGCCTAACGAGCGCGTCACGACCGACGAAGTCACCCTTGGGCAGCTTCACGATCCACGCCAGGTTGGCCTCGAGCGGCGTGACGGTGTCGTCGATGTCGTTACCGTACAGCGCCATGCCCATCTCGAGCCGCAGCGAATCCCGGCAGCCGAGGCCGGCGGGCGTCACTTCGCCAGTCGCCATGATCGCGTTCCAGATGTGCGCGGCATTCGTATTGTCGAAGTACAGCTCGAAGCCGTCTTCGCCCGTGTACCCCGTTCGCGAGACGATCACGTCCGGAACGTTCGCGACCGTGCCGACCGCGAAGTGATAGTACTTGATGTCCGACAGCGTGACGTTCGTCAGGGGCTGCAGGATCTTCGCCGCCTGAGGCCCCTGCAGCGCCAGCAGCGCGATCTCATCGCTGACGTCCTCGATGCGCGCATCGAATCGGTCGAGGTTCCGGCTGATGTGGGCAAGGTCCTTCGCCGCGTTCGACGCGTTCACGACCATCATCAGGTGGTCGTCGAAGCGATACACGAGACAGTCATCCTCGAACGTCCCGCGATCGTTGAGAATCGACGAGTAGTGCGCCTGGCCGATCGCGAGCGCGGCGACGTCGTTCGTCGTGACATAGTTGACGAACTTCACGGCATCCTTGCCGCGCACGAGGAACTCGCCCATGTGGCTCACGTCGAACATCCCCGCGCGCTCCCGAACGGCCTTGTGCTCCGCGGTGATCCCGGTAGGGTATTGAACCGGCATCTCATAGCCGGCAAACGGCACCATCTTCGCACCGAGTGCGACGTGAATATCGTGAAGTGGCGTGCGCTTGAGCGTCGCGCCGGCGTCGGTCGTGGTCATGAGTCGTTGCTCCTAGCTCAAAGCGAAAAACACGGAAGGCAGGAATATGCCGGACTGGCAGGTAGCCGCGGTAGTCCGAAAGCTCCTCGTGACCGTCCCGGTGCTGACACTGGGATCTTCGCGCATTGCTCACGGTCAGTTTACCTCACTTGGCGGCAGGACGGCGGGCGCCCAGGTTCTCGTGGTCGGCACGTACCACATGAGCAATCCGCGGCTCGATGCCGTGAACCTCACCGCCGACGACGTGCTTGTCCCGAAGCGGCAGCAGGAGATCGAGCGGCTTGCCGCGACGCTCGAAGCGTATCGGCCGACCAAGGTGTTGGTGGAAATCCCGTATGGGCGCGATTCGGTGTCGAACTCACTCTATCGGCGCTACATCGCGGGGAGCTACACGCTGGACCACACCGAGATGCAGCAGCTGGGGTTCCGCATCGCGAAGGCGTCGGGTTTGCCGCGTATTTACGGCGTCGACTACGACCTCGACGTGAATCTCGCGAGCGTGATGGTATGGGCGCTCACGCATGGCCAGCCTGAGCTCGCGGGCGCCGCGCAGGCGCTGACCTCGCGCCTGCTCACCGAAGCCGACAGCATGATGAAGCACGCGACGGTTGCCGAAATCGTCGCGGCGCTCAACTCGCCACGCGCGGATTCCGCCCAGGGGATCTATCTCGCTGCGCTCCGGGTCGGAGCGGACACGAGCTATCCGGGTGCGACCGTCACAGCACGATGGTACGAGCGCAATCTCAAGATCGCGTCGAACGTCCTCCGCGTCATCGATTCCCCGAACGACCGCGTGCTGGTGCTCATGGGCGCCGCACACGGCCCGATCCTGCGAGAGCTGCTGGAGCGCGTTCCGGGAATCCGCCTCGTGCCGACGGCGAGCGTGTTTCGGTAGCGGCCACCGAGTCGTTAGGCGTGACCGTCGCGCCGGGCGCCACGGTCGAGATCACGATCGGTGACCGTGCGAATGTCCGCAACTTTTGGCGGGGACCCGGTGACCATCGCTCGCGCGACCTCGAACAGTACGACCGGCTTCGGCTTCGTAACCTTCATGTACGTCACGGAGTCGGCCTCGACGAGAATGAGGGCGATTCGTGGATCGTTCGCCGAGCCGTCACGGTCGCCGCCCTCATCGCCAAGCCACGCCTTCCAGTCGGGCTTGTAGAGCGCCTGCACGAGCTTGCGGTCCGTGGTGATCGTTGCGAGTCCCGAAACCGATACCCACTCGCGTGAGCGATCCTTGTAGTACGCGAGGTTCACGTGCGGATCCGACACGAGGTCGTCGAGCTTGTGACTCTCGAGGTTGGTCATGAACCAGAGATCCATGCCCGTCGTGTGCTCCTGCGTCTGCATTGGCCGTGAGATCAGATGGCCGTCCGCGCGACGCGTGGTCAGCATGGCGATCTCGATCCCATCGATGAGGTCGTAGAGATCGTCGAGTTTCTTGCTCGTCGGCACTGCGTTGTCGGTGTTCTTCTCCACTGCCTTGTCGGCCATCGTAACTCCTCCGCGATGTGAATCGATCCGATCGGACCACGCGGAGGGCACGAGGCGTGCCGGCGATGCGCTCGATTGCCGGGGGATCTTCGGCGGCGCGCGGCGGCATCCGGGATGGGCCAGCCCTTGACCTTCGCCCGATGCCGTCGGAACGTATTCGTCCTGTCGACCCAAGAGCGCAGCACCGGAGTGTCGCGGACGCGGCAAGGGCCGCCCCTGACCCACGGAGGACGGGACAATGACGGTGCTGTTCGTGGGTGCAAGCCATGCAACGGCGCCGCTTCCCCTCATCGAGCGCCTGGCGTTCGGCTCCGACGACATCGTCCAGACGCTCGCGTGCATAACGCCGGGTGACGTACGACCGACGCTCCCGCTCCGCGAGCTCGTGCTGCTCTCGACTTGCCACCGCGTCGAGCTGTACGGCGTGTCCACCGATGATGAGACACGTCCGAGCGCCGCGCTCGACGCAATGGCGGGCCTGCTGACCAGCCGGAATCATGGCGCGGAGACGTTAGATGCACATGTGCGACGGCTGGTCGGCTCAGAGGCGACGCGGCACCTGTTCAGGGTTGCCGCTGGTCTCGAATCCATGGTGCTCGGCGAGTCGGAGGTGCTCGGACAGGTCGCGTCCGCGCTCGCGCTCGCGACGCGCATCGGCGCAGCCGGCCCGGTGCTCACGCCGCTGTTCGACGCCGCAGTGAGAGCGGGAAGACGCGCGCGCTTGGAGACCGCAATCGGATCTGCGCCGGCGAGCGTGAGCTCGATTGCCGCCGAGTTGGCGGAGGAGCTCGCCGAAGAGCTGCGCGGGCGTCGGGCGCTGTTCCTCGGCGGCGGGAAGATCGCGCTGCTCGCCGCGAAGGCCCTGCGTGCCCGCGGCTTTTGGGAGATGACAATCGGCGCGCCGGTGGATACGGATGCCGACGCACTGGCGAAGGAGCTGGGCGCCACCGCCATTCCGCATGACGCGATACCGAACGCGATCGCCGAGAGCGACCTCGTATTCACGTGCGCCGGTGCGCCGGCGAGCGTCGATGCGGGCACGGTCAGACGGGCCATGCGCGGGCGGATGGCGCGACCGCTCGCGTTCATCGACCTGTCCGCCGGCAATGTGCTCGATGCGGAGGTTGCAGAGCTCGCGGGTGTCCGCGTCGTGTGTCCGTCGGAGCTTCGCGAGCAGATCGACATCGCGATGGCTGGCAGGCGGCGCGAGGCGCCGCTCGTCGAGGCGATCGTCGAACAGGAGCTTCGCGCGCTGCAGTCGCGAGGCGAGGCCAGCTCGCTGAGCGGCGTGGTGGCGGCGTTGCGCGCGCGCGCGGAGGAGATCCGCCAGCGCGAGCTCTCGCGCGCCCTAGCGAGCCTGCCGGACGCAGACGGCGCGGTGCGCACGCAGATGGAGTGGCTGTCCGTGTCGCTCGTCAACAAGCTGCTCGACGAGCCCACGCGTCGCCTCCGGGCGGAGGCAACCCAGAGCGTCGGAAATCCGTACGCCGACGTGACGCGAGAACTATTCGGCCTTGTCCGGAATCGGGAATAGAAAATCGGAGAACTGTCGGGACGCGACATCACGTTAGGCGAACGTTCCGAATGTATCGATTCCCGATTCCCTATTCCCGATTCCCGACAAGTGCGGAGGCGACTTCCTCCGCGTGGCCTTTCGGCGTCACCTTCTCGAACACGCGCATGAGACGGCCGTTCCTGTCGATCAGGAACGTGGTCCGCTCCACGCCCATGTACTTCTTTCCGTAGTTCATCTTCTCCTTCCACACACCGTACTGCTCGGCCACGGCGTGGTCAGTGTCGGCGAGCAGCGTGAACGGCAGCTCGAATTTCTCCTTGAACTTCGCCTGTGCCGAGACCGTATCCGGACTCACGCCGAGAATGACCGCATCGAGTCCCTCGAACCGAGGGAAGGCGTCGCGAAACTCGCACGCCTCGATCGTTCACCCAGGGGTGTCCGCCTTGGGAAAGAAGTAGAGCACGACGCGCTTGCCCACGTGGTCCGAAAGCGTGAGGGATTTGCCCTCGTCGGTGAGCAGCGTGAAATCCGGCGGTGCTTTTCCGATCTCGATCATGCCAATGATTCTCCCCCGATCAGGGTGGCCATGATGGCCTTCTGGATGTGTAACCGGTTCTCTGCTTCTTCGAAGACACAGCTTTGCGGTCCGTCGATCACCTCGGCGGTCACCTCTTCGCCGCGATGCGCTGGCAGGCAATGTAGGAAGATCGCATCGCGTGCCGCGCGCTTCATGAGCGCGGTGTCGACCTGATAGTCGAGGAATGCCTGCTCACGCACGCCCTGTTCCTCCTCCTGCCCCATGGACGCCCACACGTCGGTGTTCACGACATGCGCGCCTGCCGCAGCCTCGTTAGGGTCCCGGACCACCGTGACGTTGCCGTCGCGCCGGGCCCGCTCGAGGATCGCCGGGTCCGGCTCGTAGCCCTCCGGACACGCGAGCGTCAGCTCGAACCCGAGTCGATACGCCGCGTTGATCCACGAGTTGGCCATGTTGTTCCCGTCGCCGATCCACGCGACCTTCTTGCCTTCATAGGCGCCGAAGCGTTGTCGCATCGTCAGGATGTCGGCGAGCACCTGGCATGGGTGCAGCAGGTCGGTGAGTCCGTTGATCACCGGCACGCTCGAGTATTGCGCGAGCTGCTCGACATCGCTGTGCGCGAACGTGCGGATCATGATTCCGTCCACATAACGCGAAAGCACCCGTGCCGTATCGGGGATTGGCTCGCCGCGGCCGATCTGCACGTCGCGTGACGAGAGAAAGAGCGCGTGGCCGCCGAGCTGCCACGCCCCGACCTCGAACGAGACACGTGTCCGCGTGGATGACTTCAGGAAGATCATGGCCAGCGACTTTCCGGCCAGCGGCTTCTTCGTGTACGCGCCGGAGCGCATCGACTCGGCCAGCTCGAGCAGGCGATCGAGCTCGGCACGAGAGAAGTCAGGGATGGCCAGAAAATGCCGGGGCATGGCAGCAGTCTGTGCGCCTGGAAAATGGGAACCGGGAACAGGCGGGAGCCCGCCGAAGGCGGGCAGATGGGAAGTGTAGCTCCAAATGGAGTCACGGTTCCCGGTTCCCTGTCCCCGCTATATCTCGCTAGAGAATATAGCGTCGAAGATCCTCGTCCTCCATCACCGCGCGCAGCCGATCGTTCACCACCTGACGATCGACCGTGATCGCTCCTGTCCCGCGATCGGGCAGCTCGTACAGCACGTCCTCGAGTAGCGTCGTCATCACCGTGTGAAGGCGTCGCGCGCCGATGTTCTCCATGCGGCCGTTCACGCTCGTCGCCATCCGCGCGATCTCGGCAATGCCATCCGACGTGAACGAGAGACTCGCGCCCTCTGCCTCGACGAGTGCCGAGTACTGCTTCGTGAGCGCGTTCTCGGGCTCCGTCATGATGCGAACGAAGTCCTCCTCGGTGAGCGGCTTGAGCTCCACGCGAATCGGGAAGCGGCCCTGCAGCTCCGGAATGAGATCGCTGGGCTTCGACACATGGAATGCGCCGGCGGCGATGAACAAGACATGGTCCGTCTTCACCATGCCGTACTTCGTCTGCACGTTCGAACCCTCGACGATCGGCAGGAGGTCACGCTGCACGCCCTCGCGCGACACGTCGGGACCACCAGCGCCTTCGCCGCGCGCGCCGGCGATCTTGTCGATCTCATCGAGGAAAATGATGCCTAACTTCTCCACGCGCTCGAGCGCGTCGGACGTCACGTCCTCGAGATCGATCAGCTTGTCGAACTCCTGCTCGAGCAGGATGCGCCGCGCTTCCGACACCTTTACCGTCCGCTTCTTCTTACGCTTCGGCAGCATGTCCTGAAGCATCTCGGTGAAGTTCTCCATGCCTTCCGGCGCGCCCTGCGGGACCATCATGTCGAACATGGGTCCGTGCTGCGTGACCTCTACTTCCACTTCGCGCGTCTCGAGCTGGCCGTCGAGCAGCAGCTGTTTGAGCTTTTCGCGCGTGCGCTTGTAGCGGTCCATCGCGGCGTTGCCATCGCTCTCGTGCTGCACCGATCCGTCCGCTCCGACGACGAACACGCCGGGCGGTCCCGAGCTGCTCTGCCCCGCTCCGGCGGCCGCGCCGACGGGCGCTGGCGTCGGTGTGGTGCCCTTCGCGTCCGCGGGCACCGGCAGCAGCAGATCGAGCAACCGCTCATCGACTTTCTCGTGCGCGAGATCCTCGACGTCGGCCTCGCGCTCGGTGCGCACCATGTCGATCGCGCTCTCGACGAGGTCGCGC
>Ga0310811_10014828_pt1 | contig 10176 bp, 14 predicted proteins | sample YCmetagenome_FD_207642 | JGI IMG/M metagenome (GOLD analysis project Ga0310811, IMG submission 207642) | Soil microbial communities from experimental microcosm in Duke University, North Carolina, United States - YC | ecosystem: Engineered > Artificial ecosystem > Soil microcosm > Unclassified ...
GTAGTTGTTGGCGAGCGTATTCAGATCAGCGGCCGAGGAGAAATCCCACGCAGCCGGCACGAGGTACGCATAGAACACCTGCGGCGCGCTGTTTCCTGTGATCCAGGTCTGCAGCGCCGTGATCGCTTCAGTTGCCGTCGATTGCGGGCCAAGCTCCAGCACGTACATACCAACGCTGTTGCCCTGCGCAAAGAACGTGGTCGCGGCGTTGCTCAGGAAGCCAGCGTTGCCCGGGAGATAAGCGCCAGAGGTTGTCTCAGTGCCGGGGTTTGTCGCGAGAGCATACGTGAACGTATCGGTGCCCGTCACCGTTGCCGTGAAGGTGCCGTTGTACGCAGCGGGGACAGCGCCAGAAATCGTAGTGGTGAAGACCTGGTCGGTCGCGAACGATAGCGCGCTTGATGCGGTGGCGGTGACAACACCACCAGCCCAAGAAAGGCTCGTGAGCCCAACCGGAGCCGCAAGGATCGCCTGCACGGCTGCCAGAGAGCCGCAATATTGGAATGTATCCGGTGCCAGCGTCGTGCCGCCAGTCGAAACGGCAGCGCCGCTCTGCTGGAGCTGCGACGGCTCGGGCGCCTCGGTAACGGTGACATTTACCGTCACGATTGTTGGGGTAATCGTCGTCGCCATACGGGCGCTCCAAAATAAAAAAGGCCGCCGAAGCGACCTTTGTGGAAACCGAAATTAAAGCGTCGTTTAGACGTTAAACCCGACGACCTTCATGGTGCCGGCGGTGCCGGACATGCCGATGTAGAGCCCCGTCACGACCGGCGGTTGCAATTGTGGTCGTCGCGAGTTGCGAGCCAACTGGGAGATTGAGGGGATTTTGGCCGAATGCCATGTCGATGGTTCCTTTGAGTTAAGCGTAACAGACAGAGATCGTCGCGCCGGCCGGAACCGCCGAGATCGTGATGCCGGCGAGACAGACAAACCAATTCGCGTTGATGATTGGCTGTGTCAGCGAGCCATATGCGATGGAGACAATCTGATTTGCCGCTGCGGCAGCGCTTGTGGTCGTGCAATCGTTGATCGTCAGCGCGCCGGCCGTAGGAGTTCCGGATACCGTGATCGTGACAAGATTGCCGGGCGCAGCCTTGATTACCGTAGGCGCGGTGATATTCAGGACGTTTTTTACGCCGCCCTGCGTCATGGTATATCCGGCCATTGCGGCTCCTAATTCGGGAAATTGAATGTCTCAGCGACAGACGTGATCAACCGCACGGCAAGATCGCTCACGGCGCTCTGGTAATAGCTGACCGTCATGTCGAGAGTTTTTTTCTGGGCGATCACGCCAATTTCGCGCTGCGTCAGCTTGGCGTCGCGCAACACAGGATCGTCTCTACAGACCCCGAATGCGTCAGTCGTGAGAGAATAATTTAACAGGTAATCGCGATACGCCAGGGCTTGCTGGTTGTTGAAGCCGTACAGCGTCAGCCGCACGCGATCGACCATGAGTTGGTCGGACGTCGGATAGCTGAAGCCCGGCTGTCCTGGGACGGGATTCGGAGGATCGGACGGATTCGGCCCGATACCATAAAAAGGCAGTGGCGCAAGCGCGCTCGTGTCTTCTTCGCCAATGTGCGCAACGATGTACGGGGGCTCGATGTTGTTCGGCACCAAGAAGGACGGATACACGGTGCCAAACTGTGTCTGGCCCAACCAAATCGGCAAACTATTGCTGACGATCGGATCGGTCGGCAGGTCGGACGCGCTGTTGATGATCTGACTCATCATCGTCGGCAAGATTGCTATGCCGCGATAATGATAGACGTCAGCTTGCTTGTAGAAATTGCCGCGCCCGGAGAAGGCGAACATTATCGGAAACGGCGTTTGATTGCTCTGAAGAGGCGGTCCGGCTACCGCGCTTTCAAGCGACCCGATCCACACCTGATTAGGAGCAATCACGTTGAACTCCTGCACCTCCTGCTCGGCGGTGAAGATCACGTGATTGACTGCCTGCGTCTCGGTCTCGTTCTGCTGCTCCTCGACTGCATAATGCAGTGAGCCGTCAACGCAAATCGAGGAACCAGCGGCCACCCAAAACACATAACCATCGGCCGGTAGGACCGTCTTGGTGTAGAGCTGGAATGTAATCTGTTGGCCGCGGTCAATGGACTCAAGACCTTGGCGAAAAGCCGATTCTAGGGCGCTCTGGGCGTTTTGAATTTCGCTGACGGAGACCAATACAAGCTACTCCGTTCCAGAGGGCCACGACCTAAACGATTGCTGGTAAAGAGACGTGTCAACAAAAACAGGTCGTGCCGCGTTGTCTTTGCTGTACGGCTTTTTCTTGCGGTGATTGACGCCACGTGCGCCGGCTTTCGTGAAGCCGCCCGTGCTGCCGATAAAGTAATCGCGCTCGGCCTCGGAGAGCGACGAGACTATGTGCGCCATCTCATTCGCATCAAGGAAGGCGCGAAACTCCGCTTCAATGTTCTGCATGGCGGCGTAGAATGGGTCACGATTGGGGCGACCGCCGGAAACAATGTCAGCAATCTGGTCAGATATCGCCTCGGCAAGCCATTCAGCGATTTTCTCTTTGCGAGATTCGTAGAATGTCTCCATGACGTGATAGCGCCGTTCGAGGATTTCAGCGACAGTTCCCGTATCCGACGCCCCCGATTTTCCATGGGCATCGGAATAAGAGACCTCCAAGACGCCGAGATTCAACTTCACGTCAATCCCCAAATCGATGGTCCTGCATCCTGCGAATAGGCCAAAAACTCGCGGCCGTACGGGGTGCGATAGAAATTTAAATCTCCGAGCGTCATATTCCGCATCCCCTCGCCTATCGCGAATGAATTGGACGTACTCTCGTCTCCCGAAGACTGAATGATACCGATCTCAGGTTCCGCAAGCTTCATGCTGCTGCGAGCCTGCGCGAAGAAACTCTGCCCCGGCTGGTCTGGCGTGATCTTGAGCAGGATATGGCCGCCGCAATTATACACGGCGAGGACATATTCGATCGGCGTCACGGTCGGATAAAACGCCACCAGCGCTATGGCCTGATTGAATGCATACTCAAGCCATACCGAACCGGTAGGCAGCGCCGCCGTAGGTACGCCCATCGATCCATAGACCCAACTTGAGAAGTCGGTCAGGTTCGGGGCGTTTGGATTTGTCCACGAACCCGACATGGCGTTAGACCGGCAGCGCCACGTCTTTGCGGCCTTCGAGGTCAACGGTCAGATCGAAGTGAACCTCATTTCCCGTCGCACGCGAGCGCGGGTCGATCTGTTGCTCAACCTCGACGCGGGTCTGCTTCGCGCCAACGCGCCGCGCCTCATTCGGACGACGTACAGCGCGGTCGAAACCAAGAGCAGCCTTCGTAGCCTCGCGCACCGAACGCTCCTGCTGGGTCTCGACAACCGCCTCGTGACCCAGCTTGATTTCGTCCTCGCTGATCACCGCATCATTGCGATAAGTGATGCCATGAAACGCGCCCATCTTGCCGTAGACTTCAGCAGCATCGCGCGCGCCGTAGCGCTCGAGCTGCTGGATCACGAGGGCTTTTTGTTCGTTCGTCCACTTTTGTCCAATGACCTGTTGGGATCCGCTGTAGATACGCAGCGTTTGCACAAGGTTGTTAACAGGCTCCCGGTACTGAAATTCAAGGTTGGCCTTGGTGGCGTTTGCGATGGCTAATGTCATGTTTTGCCCATAAAAAAGGGCACTCGAAAGTGCCCTGGGTTGAGATGATGACGAAAGTCTATGATTTTAAAGGAGGATAAGATTATTCGTGCATGGGTTAACAAGCCGGTTGCCCTTACTGCTATTGCAGCTCAAGCACGAACAAACACTATTCTTCAGATCGTTGGCGCCGCCCTTTGTGATAGGGACGACGTGGTCATGAGTAGGCTGCCTGGTCTTCGTCCACTTCCGCTTGCACCAGTGACAATGAGGAGACGCCGCGACAAGGGCGTTCCAATCCTCAGAAGTAAACGATCCTGACGCACCAAGAATATTGGACCGGCGCCTGTTGTTGGACGCGCGAACTACGGTTGGATTTAGCTTTTTGTATTGCCGATTTTGCTCTAGGACATGCTCATGATTTGCTGTGAAGTGCCGCCTTCGGGCGGCTGCCACCTTGGCGGGATTTTCGGCCCTATATGCGGCTTGATACTCTTTTAACTCGCCAACATGTTCGGCGGCGTAAATAGCAACCCTTTCGCAAATGGCTTCGCGATTAGCTTCGTAATACATCCTACTGCGAGCAGAAGTGCAGAGTTTACATTCATGTGCAAGACCATCCTTGCTGTCCTTCCTCTTGTGGAATTCAGCGCTGCATTTGATTTCGTCGCACTTGTTGCACTGCTTGGTTTGCAGTAAGCTACCATCAGCCATTCGTTCTGGTTCCTTCAGTTCGGTGGTTAGAAGGGCAGTCCCGTTGGCGCGGGTCTGCCCTTCGTTATTTTATCTGACTTATTCTACCAAGGCAAGGAAAGCAGGGAAATTCCCTGCGGCCTGATGTTCCAACCGGAAGTAATGCGCTGCTCATAGACCTTGGTGATAGCACCATCGGGGATCGGGGTCGGAATGCTCATGGGGGCGGCGAGATCCGAGTACATCAGGTTCACAGCCCTCATCTGCGGCTGAAAATCGGCGCCAAATTGGTTGGTATTGATCAGCGGCATCGACGGCGCTTCGATTTCCGGCATGGTCAGGATCACGGCGTCTGCACCGCCCTGTCCCATACCTTCCAGCGTATCGTCATAATACCATTCGAAGCTGTCGCCGTTCTCAGTAACGACGTTCGCGATCACCTGGCCGGTGGTCGAGGTGCCGGCGCCGGGGCGCTGGTAGCTGGTAACCTGCACAATGCCGGCTTCGGCGAACGTCAAGAACACGCGCTGAGGTGAAATCGCAACGATCTTGTTGCGGATATTGCGGCCCGACTGCCACATGCGCGATTTCAGCATGACGATCTGGTTCAGGAAGAACAGCGCCATCTGGCCATTGTCGTAGGTCTGCGTGGTCGTGTTGCCGTAGGAATCTGGCGGCAGAGTCACGGCGGTCGCGCCGCTGGTGTTCAGCAGCCCTTCGCCGTTGGCGGGGTTGAACCCGTACAGAAGTGCGGTGCGCATCTGCTGGAAGATGCCCTGGAAGGCCGCCAGATCGAGAGCGGACGGCACAGACACGTTCCATTCGCCACCGCGGGCGGTATCGTGATGATCCCACTGCGCGCGGGTACGGATGAGGTACGTCGGCGTGTTGTAGTAGGTCACGGCCAGCGAGGCGGACGGCAGGTTGTTGCTCGGGCTCTGCGAGGCCGTCACATCGGAGCGCAGATCAAGCGCGTTGATGTAGACTGCCATATCTTCGGAGCCGATTTTGACGCGCGGCTTGCCACCAGCGAGAGCTGCGAACGCCCCGGACGCCTGCGCATAGGTGACAATTTTTTCGGGCTCAGTGAAGCTCGGCGAGATCTTCGCGGAGGTCGGGAAAATTACGGGCATGGATGAGGCTCCTTAAAGCTGGATGATGCCAGCGGGGCCAGCGGTCCAGCTCGCGGCCGTTCCGTTCCAACTGACGATCTTGCTGTTGGTGTTGACGCTGAGAAGACGCACGCCAGTCAGCGCGAAGTTGCTGGTGGCGGTCAGCGTGACGTAGTAGTTAGCCGTGCTCCAGTAGAGCGCTTCCTGGGTGATCAGCTCCGGCGTGGCCTGCAGAGCGGTGACCAGAGCGGGATCAAGCTGCACAGGGATGCGAGCCTGCGAGCCGAAGCGATAGAAGTTCACGCCATTCGACACAGACGCCAGCGGCACGGTGTTGCCCGGCGTGATGACCATATGGGCCGCCTGGTTGAACACGGCCATGCCGGTCATGGAGCCAGCACCAGAGGCCGGCGCAGCAGTCGCGCGGGCGACGGTCGGGCCAAGAGATTCGGAGTTGACGCCGTTGACGTTGATGTATTCCTGGATAGGAACACCGCCCCACATCGGCAGGGTCTCGGTAGTCGCGAGAATGCCAGAAGCGAGCCAGTTTTTATAGCTCGGGTCATCCTGCGCCAAACCCTGGATATAGCCCTGCGTTTCGAGCAAGAAGCTGTTCTGCGGCTGGTTAGTCAGGTACGGATTGAAATTGATGGACATAGTTTAGATCCCCCTCTGCGGGCGGATGAAACTGCCCGAAATGCCATCGGTCATGAATGGAGCCATCCATGCCAGATTGTCCCCGTGCCACTTGGTGATCTTGCGGCCGGCATCGTCGTGATAGTGCTCAGCGAACAGCAGACCGGCACCGCCAGCGCTGTCCTTGCGCGCAGCTTCCACAGCCTCATCAACGATGATCTTCTCGATGGGCTCCAGCATGGCGGTGTCGAGGCTATCGAAGCGGCTCTCTTTGAACTGCGCCGAATGCTTCTTGAAGCGATCGAGATTGCGCTTGCGGTACGCGAGCGGAGATTCGCCCGGCAGCGGCGGATCGGCGCGCTCACCGTGCATCGCGGCGACGGAATCAAACTTGCTCTGCGCCTGGGCGAGAGCGTCGCGATCCGCAGCGCTGGTCTGGCGGGTCACTTCGCGCATGGAGGCGGTCAGCGCCGCGAGCTGGGACTTGAGATCGGCGATCTCGGCGTTGGCGCCAGCGGCATCCTTGCGGGCCGCATCTTCACGGGCCTTGTTGGCTTTTTCCAAAGCGCGAGCCTCCTCAGCAGTTTCGGCGTCCTTGCGATCCTTGCGGGCGCGGTCAGCCGCAACGGTTTCCTCGCAGCCTTCTTCCATCGCGTCCTTGCGCGCGTCATCCTCGTCGGCGTCGAAACGCTTCTTCATGTCCTCATCGGACTCGCCGTCCTTACGGGCGCCGAAGCGATCTTTGCGAGCGGCGTCGCGGCGGGCGCGATCGGCTTTGGCCTTTTCCTCGGCATCGGCGGCATCCTTGCGGGCGCGGTCTTCACGCTCCTTCTCTTCGGCGTCCTTGCGGGCCGCATCGTAGGAGTCCATGCGACCGGAAAGCCCCTTCAGGGCGTCCAGCACAGCATCCAGTTTCGCAGCATCGTCGCGGGCTGCAGCCGCTTTGTCGTCTTCGGCCATTTCAGTTCCTTGTGTTAAAGCGGTTGTCAGCACGCCAGATGGGTCTGAGAGCTTGTCCCAGACGCCAGCCTCACCCTCTCCGAGCACGGCGATGTGGTCCCAGATCTGCGGGTCTCCTTCGAAGAGCAGGCTATGCCCGTCTTCAACTTTGAAGGATTGACCGTGCGATTCAGGACCGAACACCACGCCAGGGCTGGTCGAGAGTTGGCTTCCTGCCATTCTCCGGATTGCTTCGGAGTCGTAGATGCGGCACACGCCGCGCAGTTCGTCGCCAGAGACGTATGCGAGCATCACTGTGCCGATTACGCGGGCGCCGAATTCTTCAGAATTGAGCTTGGAAACTTCTTCCGGATGCCGCCAGATGACGGGGAGCCCCGCTACGCGTGCAACCGTTTCGTCTGAAAGCACGATCGACGGATCGCGCCATACAAATTCCTTGATGCTGGGACGATATGCGGCACCAGATCCCGAGATCCGGATGTCCCAAAGCCACATCGTCCCGATTTTTTGTGGAGATGGCAGGACGCCATCCCTGATCGAGCGGGCAACATCTAATTCGGTTGGCATTTTCGCCCCTATTTTGGAGCGAGCAGCGAGTCCGCGCGCTTCATCAGTTCGCCAGTTGCCGCCAAGGCAGCATCAATCTTCGCCGAATGCTCACGGTTCCAAGCTAGCTTCTCAGCAAACACCGCTTGCTCTTCTGGTATCGTCTCGCCGGTCAGTTTCCGCAGCGCCTCCTCGCACCCGGGATGCAGCGGCAACGGCGGATCATTCGCGGGAGCCCAAGCCCACGCGGTGTTTTCCCAATTCAGCGTTGGGACGAATTCGGCGTTCACATCGGCTAGGAATGTCGTATAGCTGACCGGCTGTTCGTAGTCGGTCGGATCGTCGTTAACCTGATGCGTCCACAGAACCGGATTGCCATGCGGGTTAGCGCCGGCTTCTTCTCGGGCTTCGCGCTCGGCGGTTTGTTCGGGGGTTTCGCCCGGTTCTGTGCGGCCGCCAGGGGCGTGCCAGCAGCCGGCGAAGTCGGAACCTGCGCCACGCTTGACGAAAAGTAGGCGCCCCGTCGCTCGGCACAGAAGCATGAGGCCAGCGGCGTGGATCATTGAAAAGTTCCGGGGATTTTGCTATTGAGTTGGACTAAATGCCCAAGGAGACTGACGTGTCCGAGAATAAAAAGATCCACGACGCTAAGTACGGCAACGATCCCTTCAATTTTGACATCGCGAAGCGCGGCGATACTCTATGCGTCGATCTAGTTTATCCTCCGTATGAGCACGACCAAAATGCGGAGGGGAAAGTCCGCCATGTCTACGTCAACCAAGAATCGGTCAGAGCGAGCGACGGCATCAGGATTCATTACGATTTTACGCGCGACGGGTTCGTGGTCGAGCAGCCTCGCCCTCGGCTCGTTGCACTTGGCGAGAACAATTACAGCGAGGTCGAGGACTGGATCGAAGTCGGGTTCTTCCAATCCTGGGCGAAGAACGAATATTCTGACGACAGCCCTGGCGATGAAGACTTTGCGCGTGCAGATAGGGAAGCGGATGAACGGACGGCTTAGACCGTCGTCCTTGCGCTGAACGCATCCCACCGCTTAACCAGCCCATCGCAAGCCGTAAGGATCGCGTCTAGGCGGTCGCGACGATATTTGTCGGCAGTGTTTTCGGCGATCGCAACAGCTTGGGCTTCCGGCCGTCCGGCGTGGCGCTCGATGGCGATGTTCTCGGATACCGCTTTGGCGCTCGATCCTTGAACCAGCGGCATCCCACCCTCCGTCAGTATGTTGCCGGTCTTTCCCGGCTGCCAGGCCCCGCCTACCAAGGCGGCAAAAACCCTAGGCTTAGATGTGTTTTGGTACGGATTTGAACCGTGTTTCTAACCATAGCTCGGCCAGCGAGGCGGAATTGAACCGCACCACACCCGTCTCAATACAACCTATCATCATCCCGGCTAACCGGGCCGCCGAAAATCCCGCGTCGCACCTTTGCGAAATGCCCCCACAGCGCGTCAATATCGACCCAGCGCGTGCCGTCTTCGCGCGTCACGACTGTAAGCCCCGCTTTGCGCAGGGCGGCGATCCATAGCTCTTTCGGGTCGATCTCGAAGGAGGGCATGCGGCAGTTTTACGCCGCGGCGCGCCCTTTTGCCACCCATTCCTTGCCCTTGGAGGTCAGGAACTCTTCAGGCAATCGGCGCGGCGAAGTTATCCACCTATAGTTGCATGAGCAATATGGGAGTTGCGCCGGCTTCTCTAGCTCGTCGGTGTATTTGCTGCCGTTGGGGCGTAGGAGCCCTTCTTTCATCGCCCAGGAATCGCGGACCAGGAAAACCTGCCCGTCGATCTCCTTGTGGTCCTTGCGGTAGTTATACCCCGCGCGGCGCCAATGGCTTACCCAGACCCCGGCAATCGCACCATTATCAAGCGCTACGATCTCCGATACGTTCGAGATCAATTTTGCGCCCTGGTCGATCGCCACCCTACGGCACTCAAATTTGTACTGCGTCAGCTGCTTTCCGACGCGCTTCTTAACCTCAGTCCGCGTCTCGTCACTAACCCCGTTCATCGGGATCGACGTGGCCCACCCGCTGACCTGAGCGAGCGTCTTGTTCACCGCTTCGTGGCGACGTAGCCGGATCAAGTCCGTGGCCGCCATAATCCGCCGATCCAGCTCAGCTCTCAACTGCGGCCGAACCATCTGGAGCGTATACCGCGGCACGCCCGGCACGTACTTATCAACGCCGCCCTTATCCACCAGCCGGCCGAAGATTGCGAACAGCGCCGCTTGCATCTCAGCATCAATGCGCTCTGGCGTGCCAAGCTCGTGTTCAGCGGCCTCACGCAGCAGGCGCAGCCAATGCTCAATCTGGTCGGGGCTCTCGTAGCCGTTGGTCGAGATGTCCGCGACGGCTTGGGTCAGGATGTCGCGGAAAGTGTAGGTCATGTCCTGCTCGAAAACGGTTCCGGTTCAGGCTCTTTTGTCTCATCTCCGGCCGTTCCGTCGCCTGCTGTGGGCGGCTGGTATTCGGCGATCGCGTCTTCGTCCAGAATTAGCTGCGATGTGAAAAGCTGTTTCTGCTCGTTCGCCTGATCCGCAGCCCACATCGCGAGAGTGGCTTTGTTCTTCGGGTCGAGAAG